>Ga0157372_10008091_pt1 | contig 11184 bp, 21 predicted proteins | sample C55metaG_FD_115307 | JGI IMG/M metagenome (GOLD analysis project Ga0157372, IMG submission 115307) | Corn rhizosphere microbial communities from Kellogg Biological Station, Michigan, USA - C5-5 metaG | ecosystem: Host-associated > Plants > Roots > Rhizosphere > Soil | place: USA: Michigan...
ATCGCGATGACGGTTCCAGCGGGCTTGGGCACTCTTTCTTCCTCGCTCGCGCTTTTCTTCTGGGCTGATGGTAGACCAATAATTGCGCGAGACTTGACCCATCGTTCGGCGAAATACTTCCGACTGGCCCGGGCTCTTGACGTTCCGGTTCAGGGCAGAGTTTCGCACTTCCATTTCCCGGAGCAGGGCATCGAGACCCTTGCTGAGCGCATCGTAGCGCGATAGCTGACATTCTCGGGCAATCCGATTCAGCTTCTTATAAAACGAGTCGGTCGCCTCCAGCCAGACGGGCCGCCTCGGGTCATCCATTCCCGGATCTCGGTTTGGCTGCGCTGCCGACGTTCGGTTTGCACTGGTGTCGATCGGAACCCGGTGCAGAGCCTTCCTATTCTGCATCGTGAGCCCTTCTTAGTTCGTTTTCGCGTTCTTCAATCGTCGGCAAACTTCCTTTCAAATCCGCGGGGAGAGATTCGGCCAGTCTATATTCGGAAATGCCGATCGGCGTTGTCGAATTCCTGAGAGCGTACTCTGCAATGATTTGGTTTTTAGTCTTGCAGATGATCAGGCCAATACTCGGTCGATCATCGGGATGCCGGAGCAGGTCATCGATGGCTGCCAGGTAGAAATTCATCTTGCCAGCAAACTCCGGCTCGAATTCTTTCGCTTTCAGTTCCACGACGACAAAGCAGCGCAGCTTCAAGTGATAGAAGAGAAGATCGACAAAGAAATCACTTCCACCCACTTCGAGGCGATATTGGCTGGCGACGAATGCAAAGCCGATGCCCAACTCCACCTGTGATACCAGGTGATTTGTGCAAGAACCGCTTGCACAAATTCCTCATCGGGCCAAGTCTCTGCGAAAGCCCGCATGTACTTGAGATTTCGGGGCGAGACTACCACGTTCGGCTTTCCGTCGGTCGCCCGCAACAGGAAATCGAGTCCGTACCAAGCGGAGCAAAGCGCGCAAAATGGCGTGTCGTGCCGAACCGCGGCCGCCACCGCTCTGGCTTCGTCCGTAGTGGCGCCAGCCGCAGCAATCTGCTGGGCGATACGCATTTCTGAAAAATCGGCCAACTCGGCGAAAAGCACCGTCCAGACTCCGTCGACACCCGGCGCGCGGAGCTTGAGCCGTGGCCGTTGCGCCTTCAGGATAATCGGAAGACTTCCGCGTGTGAGCGTTACCAGGCGCCGGTCGCGTGGACGCGGCAGTGGGACTTCTGGATCGCCACTAAGGCCCGTCAGGACAACGATCTGAAACGGCAGGTTACTGCTCCACATGAACGGGAGTAAATTATATCTTTTCCCAAGACACGTGAATCCCAACAATATCGACTTGACTGGCGAAAGCAGCAGTCCAGGGCATTACACCCGCCTGGTAGCCAACTGCTTACTGGCCTCCCATGTGTTGGAGTTTTGCATTTGGTTTACCAGAAACTGCGGCGCGCTCCGATGGCCATGATCGTGTCCGCGTTATCCAGAACGACGGACCACTCGAAAAACTATGTCTATTAAGGACTGGAAACCATCCGGGATAGTAACCTTCGATAAAGCAAATTGTCGAAACTTAGAATTCCGTTGCTGCCTCAGTTTCGAGCCATTGCGGCGAAACGGTACTCACGGGTTGGGGGTTCTATTCAGAGGAATTGCCTGCCCAGACGCAGCTATTTCACCAGACTCTTAAGCGTCGATATGTTCAAGCTGGACCATAGAGTCGCTCCAGGCACCTTAGCGGCCGTAATAGCCGGAGGGATCTGACCTGGTACGGCAGAAACAATGTTGCGCTGGCTCACAATTGCCTGCGAAGGTTCTGTCGTTTGGAGCTGTCCCACCGCCATAGCAAAACTGGTCTGCGGTCTGGCGGACACCGGAACTGTAGTAATCACGCGCGAGGAGGTTTGTTCAACGACTGCCATGAAGATCTGCTGGAACGTCACCAGCATTCTTCGGCCATGTTTTGTCTTGTACGCGTCTGGAGTTTGAATGGTCTCCACGAGCACGTTCTCGTACGTGTCGAGACGGGTCGTTAGCGTGACGGCGCGTGGATTGAAACCGCGCAATCTCGGCTTCAAGCGCAGCGATGTGATCGTCGCGCCCCACGCGGGCGCGTGGATTGAAACACGGCAAGAAAAACACCTGCCCGAGCGCGGAGCAGTCGCGCCCCACGCGGGGCGTTGTTAGTGTTCGATGTACTCGCCCCAAGTGCTGTTGCCTGGCTGGGACGTTGCCGGAACCGTGATCATCGTCTGTGCCGGCTGGTCCCATACCGTGGGACGATACTCGCCTTCGGAGAGCGCCTCAACGCCCGAGACAATCAGGCCTAGGGGATTGATAAATGAGCTCATGCGTTAGTTCCTCTTTTCAAAAAAATGGGGAGCGAGAGAGGCGCATACCGCTCCCCAAGCCGCGGCGTCCAAAGGCCCGTCCAAACCGACGGGCAAGACGAAAGGAGCGAAGTCTGACACCGGTTCCGGCAAAATCATTCATGTTCTGAGTTCGATTGATCGGCACCATGGTCGACAATCAAATCTGGGTACCAGCGCCGGACGGCTGCCCGGATGGCGTCAATTCGACCTCCCGCTGCCCCTGGCATGCCATTCCATGACCAGAAAGTTGGCTCGAGGAAGTTTAGTAAAGCGGCCGGAATGCCCGCGTCCGCCGCCACGCCCTGCCTGCCGTGCTCAGGATGTGGGGTGGTGAAACGCCACCGTCGCGCAGCTTCGTGATGTATGTTTTCCGCTTCGAGCTCGAGCTCTCTTAGCTCAGCAAGAATCGCCAACCGGCGCGCTGTGTTTTTTCGAAAAGATTCAATGACCGGCTGCTGCTCGTCGCGCTCGCGCTCAACTTCGATCACTCGCTGCCAGTGAGCGAGCTCATGCGGACTCGGATTACTGTCGTTGAAATCCTGCAAACTCTGAAGGGCGTGCTGATGTTCGGCCGACAGTTCTTTTAGGCGGCTGCGAGCAATTTGGAGCTGCTCTTCCGCGCTAACGTCGTCAACGTTCAGAAGTCTTGCGATTAGACCGCGGATTTTCTCCTGCTGCTGCCCTACTTCCTCGCGGAGGTCACCTCCGCCGTTGTTAAATCTCTTCGTTGGCGCTCAATGCGTCTGAGACGCTGTATTTCGTCAACCCCGTTCTCTATGGCTGTTATCACTGAAAACTCCTTTGATTTTCACTTTCAAAAAAACTGTCTGACTCTGCTGGACCAACCAGGGCTAACTGTGCTATTTGCAGTAGACCGCCGTCTTCGGTCGAGCTTTCCATGGTGGCTACAGCTCGCAAGTCCGGATCAACAATCGCATCGAGCGGGACACGATTCATGTCGAACTCTGCGGCGAGGGCATAGGCTGCATCGCCAATCGCCATCAACCGACTTTTGGGAATTTCGTAAGTGCTGCCATCAGTGAGCACGAGGGTGATGACGCCGACTTCCCGAGCTGAGAATGTAGCCTCTAACTGCTTTAGCCTTGCTTTCAAACGCTGTAAAGACATCCCAGGGCTCCTTCTCCTAGATCTGACCGTGCTGCACTGCTTGTTCCCGTGCGACACGCTCCAGGGTTTCTATCCGCTGCTCAAGTTGGTCGATCTCAGCGGCTTTGAATGCGATCTCCAGAATTGTTCGTGCGCTGGACACTTTGGCTGCTTCGCTGTCACCCGTCGAAATTACTTGTCGCAGCGCTACGATTGCTTCGCTAGTCGCTTGCTGGATTTGCGTGGTTGCTTGACCCATAATTTCCTGTCTCGCCTTACGGAATTGCTCTACGAACTCTGGATCCTGCATCCAGCGACGCGCAGTGATGAGCGCAATGCCGGTTTTTGCTTCCGCCTCCTCGACGCTGCGAGAGCTCAGTAGCGCGCTGATAAACAACTCCGTCTTGCGATGTCGGGCAGTGCTCATTCGGACTCAATTTCGCTCATCGATCGGCCGGCTGTGACTCCTGCAAAAGGCGAGGGCCTTCCGGGCCCGAGCTCGCCAACATTGGCAGACGCGACATTACCGGCCTGCGACCTCGCTCAGATTTTTGCGGTGATACTTCCGCGTTTGGGCCTCGAATTCCGAGGCGATTTGGCTGGCTGACTTCTGGCGCTTCAGCGGCATCGCATCAGCAGCACGACGGCTGGGCTGGCGACGCTTCTCGACTTCGCGATTCCATCGCTCGATGTTAGCGATCATGGCATCTAATGCCCCGTTAAATCGAGCTCGTGTTTGAGTAGTCATTGGTTTTGGTCAATCTCCTTGTCAGAAAGTAAAATTTTGTTTGTCGCTCAACGCATCTACCAGGCCGCTTCCGCCTTTCGTTGCTCGATACACCGCAAACAAAGGTCTGCTCGATGGGTGTGGCCAGCACGGTGTAGGGCGAGGGCGGCGAGCTGCTGCATCAGCCGGCTTGGGTATCGATCCGGATCACCTGCGATGATCTGCGGCCAAGTTGCGTCGAGATCGGCGGGTTTGCAATCCCAGCGACGCCGGACACCGCCGAAGGCTAGTCTGGTCTGGGTCATGACGCTGCCCTTTCGAGAGTGTGATTTTGCTTTGCCGTGCAATCAGGGCATTGCTCGTAGAGCTCGTTGTCTGGTAGACCAACGATCGATAACACTGGGCTACCGACGAAGCGAGCGGCAACCACTCGGCCGCAGCCGCTGCACCGAGAGCAGACCACGTCTCGTTTGCTTGTTTGGATTTTCCGGGTGGCTTGAAGCGAAGCAAAGAAGGTTCCAGCCCCACGCCACTCAGCCCAGTCCGGCTCTCGCAGAATAGCTGCTATGGCCCTCTGGAGATCGTCGTCCCGATCGAATGTTTCGCAGCACATGTCGGCCAGCTCCGCAAGACATTCAGCGCTGGTCGCCGGGAAAAACCGAATCAGTTTCAGCCGCTCGAGGGCACCTCTGAGCGCACGTTCGGTGATCATGCGACCTCCTCCCGCTTGTTGCGTTGTAGTTCGAGAGCCCGGCTCACCGGGTCATCGTTGGCAATAGCAGCAGATACCGGCGGGTCCTGATCGTACCGCTCCATCGACGGTGCGAGCCAATTTGCAAGGCTTTTTGCGAATTCCCCGCCGTCCTTGCACCACTCACGGGATGCGCAGAATAGCTCGTGTCTCTCCGCGAGTGCATCGAGGTACAGGGCAGCCTCAGCGCCGCTAAGGTGCTTACGCCGGCAGATCGCCCGCAGGCGCGTTGCAACTTGTCCAGATCCGATATCGCGCCGTAGACGGGGGTGGTTACCGTGTACCCGTTTCGCATTCCGCTCGATCGCTTCGTCGAGTGCTGTTTGGACAGTTGGCGGAATCGCAGTCGAAGACGTATTCGCAGTCGCATGCGAAGACGTATTCGTATTCGGAGTCGGAGTCGACGCGCGCGCGTAGGCCGCATTCTGCGGCAGATTGCCGCAATCCGCGGCATTTCGCGGCAGATTGCCGTAATCCGCCGCACTTTGTCGCAAACTCTCGTTATCTGCCGGCGGAGGTGGATATTTGGACGTCCGCTCCCTTTGGCCAAAGTTATTGATTTGCAAGAACTGTTTTCGGCCGGTTTGGTACACCGTAATCAGCGGATAGTCGCCGACAGAGCATTCCGCCAGGAATCCGGATACGTCCTCGACTTTCCGCTCTGGTCTGAGTGCATACAACTTCGCGTGCAGCAGCCGGGGCTCTGCCTCATACCGGCCGAAGTCGTCTACCAGCGACATCAGCTTACGGTAGAAGAGCTCAGCGCCTTCCGAGAGCGCGTTCACCCGGAGGCTATCGTTGATTCCTTCACGGAGTAGTCGCGTCGGCATCTCCAAAACCGTCCCGTTACGCGCGATGCGACGCGGCGTCCACGTCAACTGGCCGAAGACCAACAGCGGCGATCCGCAAAATTTCCTCACGCGGAATCAACACACGCCTTCCGTAGCGTCTGGCTTCTATGATGCCCCGTCGCACATCGCGGCCCACAGTATGCTTTGAAAGCCCCAGGATTTCTCCTGTGTCGGTAATGCTGTACATCAGTTTGTCGAGCTTCATAATGCTTCCAGCTCCTACCCTATATTACCAACTTGCATGTTGGCAAGTACTAAATTATACTCGTAACACCAATGCACATGGAGCCGTATGCGCTGAAACCAACCGAGCTGCAAACTCAACTCGACGAATCCAGGTCTATACTGAACGCTGTGACGACAGCCAACGCCATCGCTGCACTCCGCGAGAGGATGGCTATGTCCCAACAGGCTTTTGCCGACCGACTCGGGATCAGTATCGGGGCGATTTCACGCTATGAGAAAGGCTTGCGGTCACCGAGGCGGCCGATACTCAAAAAGCTTTCCACGCTTGCGGAATCAGCGAGTCTTCCGCAGCTTCGAGATTTCTTTGAAGCTAAGTCTGCCACCGATATGGCTGCCCGAATTGACAACCTACCGTCTGCTGGAAGCGCCCGGCGTGTCTCTGTGCAGGACCTCAATCTCTGGTGCGAATGGCTCGAGCAAGCTGATGATTGGCTCAAGCCTATCCTCAAGCATTCGGAAACGAGCACGACCATTCCAGACATACAGTTGGCGAGGGAGGCCGCGGGCCGCATCACTGACACACTTGTAAACATTCGTCACGCCATTCGTCACTATCTATCACCACTCCAGCCTTCGGTAACTAAACCGCGCCGCCCTAGGGGACGAGTCACACTCTAAGAGGGCGGAGGATGAAACAGCGCGAGTCGAACAATGGGATCAGGTCGCGCGACAACGATGGCCTCCACAAGCGCCGCGGGATCTGGTATTACACTCTCGACGTCGCCGGCAAGCGGCGCTTCTTCTCCACGAAGACCCGCAATTATACTGAGGCTCGGAAGGTTCGGGCTGCTGCGATCAAGGCGCAGCAGGAAAATCGCCTTCCTTCCGATCTAGCGAAGTGGCCGTTTGAAAAACTGCTATCCCAGGTCCGCACCGATCGGACGCCGTACCTTGCTGAAAACAGCATCCGGATTGAGAAAGAACGGTCGAAGCCACTGTTGGAAGCATTCAGCGGGAAGCGGGTTTGTGCGATCGACAATCGCGCCATTCAGGATTACCAGAAGGCGCGGGCCTCGCAGGTGAGCGCGCGTACCGTCAATCTGGAATGTAAGCTCCTACGCACGGTAATGAAGGCGGCGAAGGTCTGGACTCATATCGCCGAGGAATACAAGCCGCTGCCGGAGGATAAGCGCGGCCCAGGGCGCGCGCTGGAACTTGAAGAGGAACGCCTGCTCCTGGAGACGGCCAGGGAGAAGCCAGAGTGGGATGCGGCCTTTCTTGCTGCTCTCGCTTCCTCCAACACGACGATGCGTGGGCACGAGCTGAAACGCCTCCGGCTCCAAGATGTCGATTTGGTGGACCGGCACGTGATTATTCGGAAATCGAAGACCAAAGGCGGGGAAAGAACCATTCCGCTCAACGCCGCCTCCATGTGGTCATTCGCCCGACTATTGGAGCGGGCTCACGCCCTAGGATCCTCGGAACCGGAACATTTTCTCTTCCCAGGCTTCCTCTATCGCAAGACCAAAGGCACACAAGCCCGCGGCACTGGATACGATCCCGCGAGGCCACAGAAGACTTGGCGGACTGCCTGGCGATCTGGTCACGGAAACAACTAAGCGCGCCGGCGCCGCCGCGGCCAAAGCGGCCATAAAGCAGGGTGCCACGAACGAAGAGGCCGAAGCGGCAGGCAAGAAGCCCGAGCCCCCTTTGTTGGACTCCGCTTCCACGATCTCCGCCATTGCGCTATTACCAAATTGGCCGAGAGCGGCGCTCCGGACGAGACGATCATGTCTCTGGCCGGTCATCTGGACCGCAAGATGCTGGAGCACTACAGCCACATCAGAAATCGCGCGAAGCGCAAAGCTGTGGACGCGATTTCTTCGTACGATCCTCAGGCAGAAGCTCTGCCGGCCGATACGCCAACAACGGTGCAGTAGGGGATGAAATCCTATCCGCGTGTACGTTTGCGTGTACATCGCGATAAAAGAGGCTTTAGGCTTTCCTCTAAACGTTTGAATCTGATGGTCGGGGCGGGGCGATTTGAACGCCCGACCCCCTGCGCCCAAGGCAGGTGCGCTACCAGGCTGCGCTACGCCCCGACATCTGTATGCTTCTCATTTTAGAATACTTCCACGTTTCATTACAGCAGGGCCTCTCGTCGACCGTGGCAAAACCGTGACAAATGTTCGCAGGTAGCTTCAAACCGTGACAGAACTCTGCATGAATATCTTCAATAACTTGGAAGCGCGCGCAGTGTGGTAATCCGCCAGCATTTCTTCGCTAGGGATGAGTTTAGGAAACGTGCGCGCGACGGAGCGTCCTCAACTCGCTCATTAATTGGCTCTCGTTCGCTCTTTGCTCACCTGCTTTCGAAGCAGCGCCTAATCGCTAGGCGCACGAAGAGGCTTTAATTAGTTAGATGTGGGGTTCAACCGTTCTGTCGAGCGAAGCTGCCGTGCACGGGAATTACCCTGAAGCCAAGCCCGATGGAGAGGCGCTCAAAGGCAGACGAAGCTGCAGGGAATCACCATTATCCAATGCTTTGCGTCCCATGCTGAGCTAGCTCATGCTCCCACTGGAATTGTGCGCCTTCAGAGCGAAAAGAGAATTAGAAAGGTGTAAGGGCTGATGTTTGCGCTTATTGATCGGGTCGGTGAATCGTGTGCCTCACAACGATGAATCCTCGGGCTTCAACAAGTTTCCGATAACCCTACTTGCCGAGGAGTGAACGAACTGCCTAAGATACCGCGCATTCAGCCAGGGGCGTTTCGTTCAGTTTCCGAGTGGCCGCCATACAGGATCAATCCGGAAACAATCGCACAAGATTATTGCTAAATCCTGCCGACTAGGTGGAGTTCTCATTTGTTGGAAGGACGAGCCTCCAGGACTCGCAACCTCGTGAGCGCGGTGCTAGCACGAAAAGCTCGAGACCCACGCCAGGTATTCCGGCAGGCGGTTCGTGGCCGGCGAACAGTGACGAACTACGCCGGGAAAGGAGTGGATGTGGACTGCTAGCCACGCGCATCTTTACACATGCTTCCAGAATCTGTGGGTCAAAGGATCGGCTGTGGCTGGTCCGGCAATCACCCGCATCAATCCATGACCCACCACACCGATAATGACGTACGCCGCAGAGATCGCGAGCATCGGCGCAATACCGGGCGCGTAATATCCCCACTCGGGAAACATGGCCATATAGGCCGAATCGCGGAACGGCCCCAACAGCGCGACAAGGAGCAATGCAACGGCGAGGCCTCGTCCGCCGAAGTGTGTTCTCCGGCGAAGTGAATGCGTCCCTCCGGCCGGGAAACGTGTGGATAGAAGGTTGCCATCTCTCCGGGCGCGTAATAGGCCCACGAACCCAAAGCGAATGGATCGTGATCCCAGGAGAACGACGTCCCACCTTCGAAGTTCAACGTCAGCCCAGGATGGATCTTTTCCATGTACTTCAGAGTCCAACGGAGGCGCTCATCGGGATTCATGGCCCAGACCTCCTGGGCCCCTGTCGTGCTCAATCTGGGCCTCAAGAATACCGCGCGTACCGTTCTGACTGGCAGTATGGTCGATTACGGGACAAAAAGGAAGATCGGAAACGGCATCGCCGGCGATGCCCTTCTCTGTCCAAAACCTCGTTCTTGATTGCAGGTAGACGCGGGTAAGCGACTCATACCGCATCTTCTGAATCGCCCTTCTTTTGCCGGAGGAAACGGAACTGTCCATCTCGCAGTAACGCAAAACGGAAAACGGGATTGTTATGATCACGTGATCGGCCTGGAGTTCTTGTAGTCCGCTAGCGTGCAATACGGACACCCTTACTTTTCGAGCATCTTGCGAGACCTTTACGAGCTTGGCTCCGTAGCGGACGCGAGGACCGAGCTTGGCTGCAAAGGCTCTGGGCAATTGATCGCTCCCGCCCGCGATCCTCATCCACTTATGGCTCCGATAAACGATTCCGTCATTAGACTCTGTAGCGCCGACACGTGGTCGTAGTCGTCCCCTGAGAAAGTGAAATGAAGCATCGCAACCCCGCTTTCCGAGAGTCCGCGCCGTCGCATCAGAGCATTCAGCGAGTGTTTATCGAAGTTGCGTTCGACAGCCCGGGGCCAGTCTTGCGCGGACAGATCCCCGATTTCGGTGTACGCCGAGACGACGTATTTTCGCCAAATTCCAGCGCGACCGAGTTGCCGCTCAGGAGCTGAGAGGAGATACGGCCAGTCCGGCTCTTGGTTCTGAGCCGTGACATAGCGATGCCCACGTGCGTAGGTGACGGCCTTCGGGCTCGCCGGAACCTCGAATACTGGAAGTTCAAACAGCCGTATGAAGTGTCTGATGGCGGCATATCCATCCCCAAAATCGATCGCCCCCGCCTCGGCGTACAAGCCTTCGGGAAAACGTCCACGCAGTGTATGTACGCGGCCTCCGAGGCGCATACTGGCCTCGAGCACAGTGACATCGTGCCCCGCCTGCATGAGTTCGAACGCAGCCGTAAGTCCAGCGATGCCAGCACCGATAATGATGACCTTCTTTGGTGTGCCAGCCGCAAGTGCAAATTCCATATTTTGCGGCGCCAGAGCGAGGGCGCCATCCGCGGAAATGGCAAGGTCGATGAAGCTTCTGCGACTCAGCATCTCTCGAGATCCATTCCATTTTTATTAAAGTGAGTATTGCGATTCAGTGTAACGAAAGCAGGAGCAAGAAGGGCAGGACAGCGGCGGGCCGGAATCCGCATTTCTGCCTCGGTCATCGGGTGCATCGCCCGCGGCCTCGGCCGCCAGGCCAGACACCATCCTGGCCTGGTTTCGCAAGCTCATCGAACAGAAGTTCGACGGCTCCCGGCACCGCCTCTATCCGGGTCGTCCGCCCATCGGACCTGACATCACCGAACTCATCGCCCGCCCGGCACGTGAGAATAGCGGCTGGGGATACGATCGCATCGCCGGTGCACTCGCCAATCTCGGTCATCAGGTCTCCGATCAAACCGTGGGTAAACATCCTACGCCGCTTTGTTATTGCTCCGGTTCCCAAGCGTCGCCACCAGATGAGTTGGGCCGACTTCATCCGCTCGCATATGGGGTACTGGCGGGCATCGATTTCTTCACCGCCGAGGTGCTCACTTGGCACGGCCTGGCGACCTATTATGTTTTGTTCTTTCTGCACTTAGAGACGCGCCATGTCACGCTGGCCGGAATCACTCAA
>Ga0157372_10008093_pt1 | contig 11182 bp, 10 predicted proteins | sample C55metaG_FD_115307 | JGI IMG/M metagenome (GOLD analysis project Ga0157372, IMG submission 115307) | Corn rhizosphere microbial communities from Kellogg Biological Station, Michigan, USA - C5-5 metaG | ecosystem: Host-associated > Plants > Roots > Rhizosphere > Soil | place: USA: Michigan...
CTGCCTGTAAACCCTGCCAAGGACCCCTATTATAATATCAGCGCCTTTACCAATATCAGGAGCCGCGGTCTTCAGTTCGGGACCCATTATGCGGCCATTCCGATCGAGAATGGTGGTGACTGGGCGACAGGGGTGAATCTGGGGACAGTTCCCATCGGCTGCAGCCCTGAAGAGAACGAGCTGATGCTGGCGGAAGCCGAGATCTATTTGGGAAATATCGACGCTGGCCTGGCGCATGTGGATGCCGTGCGTAATTCCGAGAATGCAGGTCTGCCTGCCGTATCCGGTAAAGGGCTGACCCTTGCGCAAGCCAAAGAGGAATTGAGGAGCGAACGCAGGATCGGACTTTTCGAGAAGGGCGTAGCTTTTTATGACGCCCGCCGCTGGGGTGTTACGGCACCCGCATCGCAGGGTGGTGGTCGTGCCGGGGCTATCGTATATTTACCGCACTCGCTGATCAATACCGCTACCGACCAGGCATTGCCCTGTTTTATGGAGTACAATTATATGGATTATTGGGACATACCGCAGAACGAGCTTGACTTCAATGCTCCGGCAACCGGCTCGGCTGCTGTAAAAAATTAATAAATAAGTATTAACTTAATAAGGGACTGGACATAACTGCCCAGTCCCTATTCTTTTCTTGTACATTATATGGCAGTCAATTCTCTTGTATTCTCCAACAACAGGCGTTACCGCATTGCCCGACATACCTTGTTCTGGAGCCTGTGGATCATTTATTACACGGCGTTCAACATGGTCTATTGGCAGGGTAAGTACCCATTTAGCACAACGCTTGGCGAGTCGCTGACCGAAGTGGGGCTGTCTACGCCATTGGATATGGTGTTCTGTTATTCCATCATCTATTATTTAATACCGAAATTCCTCTACAAAGGCCATTATATACAGATGGGGTTATTGTGGATGCTGTTCTCTCTTTTGTTCATACTGGTCTTCCGGTGGTATAATCACCAGATAGTGCCATATATACGGGAGGCTTTCGGCATGCCGCCGCCTGTGTTCTCCAAAAATGTCGCCTGGGTATGGCTCAATCTTTTTTACCAGATCAATATGGAGGGTGGGTTGGCCGCTGCGATCAAGCTGGGGAAGATGTGGACGATCAAGCAAAAGGAGCTGGATCTTATCAAGAAGGAAAAACAGCATGTCGAGCCCACATTGGAAGGCGGACCGTTGCAGCCTGTATTCCTGATCAATGCGCTGGATAAGGTGGATCAGCTGTCGGCTATACGGCCTTCACTGATACCGGGGATGGTGAAGAAGATCAAGAACCTGCTGTTGTATGTGATCTATGACAATAACCAGGCAAGTGTCAGCCTGGAGAAAGAACTGGCGCTGGTGGAAGAGTATATAGCGCTCGAGAAGACGGGTAACCTGGACAGTCTGAAGGTAATGGTGCGGATGTCGGGTGACCTGGCGGGGGAGCAGATTGCGCCCTTTATCATACTGCCGCTGGTGGAGAATGGATTTCGTCAGCTGGCGAGCCTGGATACGCCGGACAAAAGCATGGATGTGGAGATGCGGGTGGCGGATGGGCATTTGCAGATGCGGCTGGGATGGAGCAAGCCTATCGACAGCTCGACGCTGATGAATGGGAATACCGTATCGCTGCAGCACATCGGCAAGCGGCTGAATCTTTTGTATCCTGAGAGCCATGAGCTGAGGGTGACTATTACGTCGGAGCAGTTCATTGTCAATCTGAAGGTGAATTTGAACAGGGCGGTAAGGTAAGCCGAAATGCTTATCTTTAAGAATGGCAACCAAACATGAGCAGATCTCTTCTACCCCCGCCCTGTCCCGTACCCTGGGTCCCCTGATGTTGTGGGGGCTTGGCGTGGGGTATGTCATCTCCGGGATGTATTTCGGATGGAACCTGGGACTAGCGGAGGGGGGACCTAAGGGGCTGGCTATCGCCACCTTCTTTATTATCATTCTCTATATTACTTTCACCTTTTCTTATACGGAGCTGGCCTGTGCGATACCCAAGGCCGGCGGGGTGTTTGACTATGCTACCCGGGGGCTAAACAGAGAATGGGGTTTTGTGGCGGGTATGGCCCAGCTGATCGAGTTTGTCTTTGCGCCTCCTGCCATTGCGGCTGCCATAGGAGCCTATTTCAATATCTTCTTCCCTCAGATACCTGTCACTGCTATCGCCATCTTTGCGTATCTTTTTTTCACCGGATTGAATATCCTCGGCGTACGGGCGGCTGCGGGGTTCGAGCTGGTGATCACGATCTTTGCGGTATTCGAGCTGCTGCTTTTCGCGGGCATCTGTTTCCCCCACTTCTCCTATGCCCATCTGCGGCATAATGATTTTCCCAATGGATGGAGGGGGGTATGGGCCGCCATACCATTTGCCATCTGGTTCTTTCTTGGGCTGGAGGGAGTGGCCAATGTGGCGGAGGAGACAATACGTCCACAGCGGAATGTGCTGCTGGGCTTCGGGTCTGCCCTGGCTACGCTGATCGTGCTTTGTGTGCTGGTATTTGTCTCATCCATCGGGGTGGCGGGATGGGAGGCGATAGTGTATCCTCATCCCGGTGATCCGGCGACCTCGGACAGCCCTTTGCCGCTGGCTTTGTCCAAGATCACAGGCAATAGCGGAATGCTTTATCATTTGTTGATCACCATCGGCCTGATGGGGCTTATTGCCTCTTTTCACGGGATCATACTGGCGGCGAGCAGGGCTACCCTGGAATTTGGCAGGGTGAAATACATTCCTGCTACGTTTGGGAGAGTGCATTCCCGTACCCGCACGCCCGTGAGCGCATTGCTGGTGAATATGTGTATCGGCATTATTGCTTTACTCACCGGGCGGACGGCCGAGATCATCACCATTTCCTGTTTCGGAGCGCTGACCTTGTATATCCTGGCGGCAGTGGCCTTGTTGGCGCTGCGAAAGAAGGAGCCGGGGCTGGACCGGCCTTTCAAAGTACCGTTGTATCCTTATTTCCCGCTGATAGCCCTCGTGATAGCTGCGGTGGCGCTAGTAGCGATGATCACGTTGTATATAAATTTATCGGTGATATATTTTTCGATATTGCTGGTATCCTATATTTGGTTTAAATACGGAACCGCCAAGGGCGGTTCGGCCGATAGGTCGGACGTTAGCCTTCAAAATAAAACGCTTTGATGATGCGCAATCAACCATCGCTGGCTGAGCTGTTACAGGAGCTGACAGAGGAAAGTGCTTCCAAGGTCAAGCTGGCCATTACGGATATCGACGGAGTGCTAAGGGGAAAGCTGATCAGCCTGGAGAAGTTCAGATCGGTGGCGGAGAAGGGATTTGGTTTTTGTGATGTGGTATTTGGCTGGGATGCGGGGGATCAGGCGTATGATAATGGTAAATACACCGGCTGGCACACGGGCTATCCTGATGCGCTGGCTGTGATCGATATCGGGACTTTCCGGCGGGTGCCGTGGGAGGGCGACCTGCCTTTCTTTTTGGCGGACTTTAAGGAAGCTTCGGCGGCGGTCAAAGGCGATGCTTCGGCCACCAGTGGCGGGCCGGCCAAGAGCGATGCACTGCCTGTCTGCCCCCGTGGGCTATTGAAAAAAATGATCCGCCAGTGCGAAGAGGCGGGCTACAAAGCCTATTTCTCTCAGGAGTTCGAGTGGTTCAATTTTTTGGGCAAGGGGGGCGCGGTATCGGCGGAGGATTACCGGAAGCTGCCTCCTATGAGCCAGGGCATGTTTGGCTATTCTATCCTTCGGGCTTCACAGGGGAGCGCCTATTTTCAGGACCTTTTCGACATGCTGGACAAGTTCGGGGTTCCACTGGAAGGACTGCACACAGAGACAGGCCCCGGAGTGTATGAAGCAGCCATCCTATACGCGGAGGCGCTCGAAGCCGCGGACCGTGCCGTGCTGTTCAAGTCGGGGGTCAAGGAGATAGCCCACCGGCATGGGGTCCTTCCTACCTTCATGGCCAAGTTCAGCGAGAGCCTGCCCGGCTGCAGCGGTCATGTGCACCAGAGCCTCTGGTCGGCCGATGGATCGCGGAACCTGTTCTACGATGCGGATAATGCCACGGGCATCAGCTCCCTGATGGAAAGCTATATCGCGGGACAGCTGCACTGCCTTCCTCATATCCTTCCCATGTATGCGCCTACGGTCAACAGCTACAAGCGGCTGGTGGAAGGGGCCTGGGCGCCTACTACTATCACCTGGGGCATTGACAACCGCACCACCGCCCTGCGCGCCCTGCCGGGAAGCGCTAATTCCACACGGCTGGAGACGAGGGTAGTCGGCAGCGATTCCAATCCTTATCTCGCCATGGCCGGGTGTCTTGCATCCGGATTGTATGGTATCCGTAACGGGTTGAAGCTGGACATTCCCGCTACAAGGGGCAGTGGGTATGAGGACAAGCGCCGGGGCGTGCTGCCCCGTAATCTCTGGGAGGCAACGCAGGCTATGAAAGGATCGGCGCTGGCGACGGAACTTTTTGGAGAGCCGTTTGTGGATCACTTCACCCGTACCCGCGAGTGGGAGTGGAGGCAGTTCTCCCGGGAGGTGACGGATTGGGAGTTGAGGAGATATTTTGAGATTATCTAAAAGGTATAGCTGGGCAAGATTTTCATTTCATAAAGGATATATATAATTCATTTTAACTCAATGATATAATTAATTTAAAAAAGAAAGAGAAATAATTGCGAAATTTGGGTTATGGCAAGTTCAAGCGCGATATTATCTTCCATAAAATCACAAATCCTGTCCGTGGTGCCGGATGCTAAAGTTCTTTTGTTTGGAAGCAGGGCTTACGGGACGCCTACCAAAGAAAGTGATTGGGATATCTTGATTCTAACGGACCAGCCGGTAAATAGCTCCATAAAGAATGAAATACATAGAAGCATTTTCCCTATAAGCGTAAAGATCGGGGCATTTATAAATACATTAACCGTCCAAAAAGACGAATGGGAAAATAACCCCTCTTATTACTCTCTGCACCAAACTATAAAGGATAGAATGTTGCAGGCATGAGCAGCAAAGATGCCTCCATAAAATTAAAATTGACAAAGGCAAGGAGCTTGCTTGCCGAGGTAGATGTTTTGATGCAATATCAATTTTATAATGCTGCAATTAACAGGTTATACTATAGCTGTTTTCATGCCACAAAAGCTTTGCTCCTAACGCGAGACCTGGTTCCAAAAACGCATAATGGTGTAGTTTCCAACTTACATCAGCATTTTGTCAGGATGGTTCTTTCGATTTTGAACAGGCGTCATTTTTTAGCCGTCTCATGAAGGAAAGGGAGGAAGACGATTATAATGATTTTATGATAGTAGATGAAATGGAAATAAAAGGATTTATAGAGCCTGCCAAGACATATATAGCTTACATTGGGAAACTAATTGAACTGTATTTCAGAAAGCCCGAAAATTAATTGTGAACGGTTGAGCGTACTATAATTTCACCTGCCAGTATTATAAAAATTCGTGATCATGACAGATTTCAACATCATCCGGCAGTACAATTTTCCGACTACGATCAGATTTGGCGCTGGCGTCATCAAGGAGCTGCCTGACCATTTGCTGGCGCAGGGACTTAACCATCCTTTGCTGGTGACGGACCCGCTGGTGGCGGGGTTGCCGTTTTTTAAAGACATAGAGGCAAGACTTCGGGCCAAAGGGATGTCCGTGCAGGTATTTTCCGACATACATAAGAATCCCGTGAAGTCGGATGTGGAGAAAGGCGGCGAAGCGTTTAAAGCCACCCATCGCGATTCCATCGTCGGCATCGGCGGCGGGGCCGCCATGGATGTGGCCAGGGCCATCGCCTTACGTATCTATCATCACCGGGACCTCTTCGACTATGACGACCTCATCGGCGGGGATCAGTATGTTACGGAAGAAGTTCCTTATTTCGTAACAGTGCCTACTACCAGCGGTACAGGCAGCGAAGTAGGACGGAGCGCGATCATTTCCGAGGATGAAACGCACCGTAAAAGGATACTTTTCTCTCCGAAGCTGCTGGCGAAGATCGTATATGCGGACCCGTTGCTGACCATGGATCTGCCCGCCTTTGTTACGGCGGCTACGGGTATGGATGCATTGACGCATAATCTGGAAGCCTATGTCGCCAAAATGTTCCATCCCATGTGTGAGGGTATTGCGCTCCAGGGCATCTCGCTTATCATGCGGTCCATCGTGCAGGCTACGCACAGGCCGGATCTGGAGTCCCGGAGCAATATGATGATCGCCAGCCTCATGGGCGCCGTCGCCTTTCAGAAGGGACTTGGTATCGTGCATTCGCTGGCGCATCCTTTGTCTTCGTTGCTGGATACGCACCATGGGCTGGCCAATGCGGTGAATCTCCCTTACGGCATGCGGTTCAATGTGCCGGGGTTCGAGGATAAGTTCAGGCAGATAGCAAGGGTGATGGATCTGAAAGACGAGTCGGGCGAGGCGGTGGTGGAAAAGCTTTTTGCGCTGAACAAGGAGCTGGGACTACCTGTCAGATTGAGAGACGTAGGAGTGAAGGAGGAGCATATAGAGACCTTGTCTGACCTGGCGCTGGCGGATTTCTGTCATCCCAATAATCCCAAGCCTGTGAACCGGGAAGATTTTAAAAAATTGTACCAGGAGGCGTTGTAATGAAGATAGGATTGACATATACAGGGACGCCGGAGAAGCATGCAAACTATGAACGTTGGCTGAAGGCCGGGTTAGTAGCCGGGGAAGAGATAGAAGTGATAAAGCTTTCTGCCGGGGACGACAACCTCGCTGCCGTGGACACCTGCGATGCGCTGGTCCTGTCTGGCGGGATAGATATACATCCTGACTTCTATGGAGGGGGGGATGTCTATAGTCCCGGACTTGGCAAGGAAGTCAAATGGGACAAAGACCGGGACAAATTCGAGATAGCGGCGTTGAAGCGGGCGTGGGAACAGGAGAAGCCTGTGTTGGGTGTCTGCAGGGGTCTGCAGCTGATCAATGTCGTTCGTGGCGGCTCGTTGGTGCAGGACCTGGGCGTACAAAAGGATGAGACGCATCAGTACCACCAGAAGGATAAGCAGCATGGCGTGACAATAGAGAAGGGCAGCCTGCTATTTACTATTTCGGGGGAGGGGGGTGAAGCGAACAGCGCACATCACCAGGCGATAGCCCGGCTGGGACAAGGACTGCGTGTGAACTGCCGCAGTGATGACGGAGTGATCGAGGGCATCGAATGGTCCGACGGGCACAACAAGCCATTTATGCTGGCCGTGCAATGGCATCCGGAGAGGATGTTCACCAATAACTTTCAGGACAGGGGCCTATATATGAATATCCGCAACAGGTTTATCGAAGAAATCAAAAAAACGACAGCACAATGACCATTGTCAATCCCGCGACGGAGGAGATCATACAGGAAGTGAAAGAAGACACGGAAGCTACCGTGCATGAGAAATATCAGCAGGTGAAGGCCGGACAGCTTTTTTGGGCTGCCAGGCCGGTAGAAGAAAGAGTGACGGTCATTGCCAGATTCTACGAGGCGCTGGATACGGAAAAGGAGACGCTGGCAGCGACCCTGACCGCAGAGACGGGTAAGCCATTGCCGCAATCCTATAACGAGCTCAATGGGGCCCGGGCCCGGATCAAATTTTTTCTGGACAACTCCGCCAAATGGCTGAAGGAGGAATGGGTGACGACGGAAGGAGCTACCAGGGAAAAGATCGTATACGAGCCCCTGGGCGTGATCGCCAATATCTCTGCCTGGAACTATCCCTACCTGGTGGGTGTAAATGTCTTTATACCTGCTCTCATCGGAGGGAATGGAGTGCTGTACAAGCCGTCGGAGTATTCGACGCTCACCGGACGGCATATACAACGGCTGCTATATCGGAGCGGGGTACCCGAAAATGTTTTTCAGGTAGTGGTGGGGAAAGGGGCGGCCGGTGAGTGGTTGTTGGAACTGCCCCTGGATGGTTACTTTTTCACCGGCTCCTACCGGACCGGACGCTATATCGCGGAGAGGGTGGCGTCGAAGATGGTGCCTTGCCAGCTGGAGCTGGGCGGGAAGGACCCGTTGTATGTGATGGATGATGTGGAGGATATCGATAAAGTGGCGGGGGCGGCGTTGGAGGGAGTGGTGTATAATAATGGGCAGAGCTGCTGTGCGGTGGAGAGGATCTATGTACAGGAGGGAATATATGATGCTTTTGTAGCGTCGTATGTTGAGCAGCTGAAGAAGATGGTGGTGGGTGATCCTATGACGGAGGGGACGGATATTGGCCCGTTGAGCAGACCGGGGCAGCTGGAGTTTTTGCTGGACCAGGTGAAGGATGCAGTGGCAAAGGGTGGAAAGCTGCTATATGGTGGAGGGAAGGTGAACAGGAAAGGCTATTTTATCGAGCCCGCAGTGCTTGTGAACGTAGATCATGGAATGAAGCTGATGGTGGAGGAATCATTCGGTCCGGTGGTAGGGATACAGAAGGTGAAGGACGACAAAGAGGCGGTAGCGCTGATGGGGGATACGGAGTATGGGCTTACGGCGGCGGTGTATTCGAAGAGCTACGAGCGAGCGGAGCAGGTGATGAAGCAATTGAATACGGGAACAGTCTATTGGAATTGTTGTGACAGGGTCAGTGCGGGTCTGCCCTGGTCGGGGAGAAAACATTCGGGACTGGGGATGACGTTGTCATATCAGGGGATACGCGCCTTTGTACAGCCGAAGGCGTATCATATACGGCCATGAGGGGCGGGTTATCCCTATTTACTGGTCCATAAAAATAGGAGAGGGCAATAGAAATTGCCCTCGCGTCACGACTTTTGTGACCATTCAAAACTAAATATATCAAATTTTTTTAAAAATTCGGAGTAGGGTGGACTTCCTGATAACTGTCAAAATTACCATTCTCATTGAATTTACCAAGACATATAGGACATATATTTCCCCATTCAGTATGTATAAATCACGTTTTCGGTTTTTGCAAGCCGCTTGTAACACAGCGTATTATTTACGCAAACGTTGTCGTAGCGGGTGCCGCAGCCGTGAATGCAGGCAAAAGCGCCAGCATGCCGGAGTATGCAATCCTGACAGGATCCAGATAGCAGGTGATTAGAGCAGCAGCTTATCCGGATTGGGAATGAAGTTGAGGAAGGCCTGAAAGTTGGCTTTGTACTTCCGCTTGTCCAGCTTGTAATAGAAGGCGCCTTTTTTGGAATTGGCCTTATCCTTTTCTTTTTGCTTGATCAGCAATTCAGTAGAAAGGACTTTGCGGCTAAAATTCCGATTGTCGAATCTGGTGTCGTAGATCCCTTCATAGAGGATCTGCAGCTGGGGAATCGTGAATTTGGCCGGCAGCAGCTCGAAGAGGATGGGGTGGAGAGCGGCCTTATAGCGCAACTGTTTTTTAGCCATTTCCATCATTTTCTTATGATCGAATATGAGCTCCGGCGTCTTTTTTAACAGGAACCATTCCGGATGGTACTCAGGGCTGAGCTGTTTCTCATATTGATGTATATCGATGAGTGCAAAATAGGCGACACTCAGCGTACGCTCCACGGGGTCGCGGAGGGGGTCCGAGAATGTCTGGAGCTGTTCCATATATACGCCTTCCAGGCCGGTGAGCTTTTTGAGGATCCGGTTGGCCGCCTGGTCGAGGCTTTCCTGGGGCTGCAGGAAACCACCCATGAGACTCCACTTCCCTTTTTCGGGTTTTAGCCCCCTTTGTACCAGGAGCAGCTTTATATCCGCCCCGTCAAACCCAAAAATAATGCAGTCCACCGCCACCAAAACCCTTGTTTCTCCCGGATAACGATTCATTTGATTCATAGTTAGATGGTTCGTCCGAAATTATTGGTCAAACCTACATTAATATGTCTAATTCACAAAGAACAGACGGGTGGGCCGGCCTGTCCGGTCACCAGAATTTTACATAGAGTGCCATTAAAAGGACCAGTGTAACGACGATGAGCACCATGGTGGAAGGCGCCACCTTGAACATTTGCTTGTCCAGAACAAAAGCTTTGGGGTTGACTTTAGGGCCGCCCAGGCTGACGAGGACCATGACAAGCATAGTAAAGAAAAAGGCCAGTCCCATACATATAAGGAAAGGTATTCTCCAGACCGTCTGCAGCACTCCATTGACCTCTTCCTGGGTAGGGAATGCCGTATAGAAAAAGGTCTCGTGTCCAAAGATCTGCGGCGCGAATTCATTGAAAAAGACGCAAAGGACAAAACCCGTAACCAGGCCCGCAATGGCGGCGGCGCCTGTAGTCCTTTTCCAGAACATGCCCAACAGGAACATGGCGAATACCCCGGGGCTGATGAAACCTGTATACTGCTGTATAAAGGTAAAGCCTCCCTTACCGCCAATACCCAGCAGGTCCTTCCAGGTGAAAAGGATGGCGACGATCATGGCGATGACGACGGCTAATCTTCCCGTCCACACCATCTTTTGTTCGTCGGCATTCCTGTTGAAATATTTTTTATAGACATCCAGCGTGAAAATGGTGGAAATGCTATTGACCTTACCAGCCAGGGAAGATACAATGGCCGCCGTCAGGGCTGCGATGGAAAGTCCTTTCAAACCTGCGGGGAGATAACCAAGGATGGCTGAATAGGCATAGTCCTTCCGACCGCCCTCCAGGCTGAGGTGACCGTTCTTATACAATACAAATGCTGCGATACCCGGGAGCATAACGATGATGGGCATCATCAGCTTGAGGAAGCCTGCAAAGAGGATGCCTGTGCGGGCTGTCTTCAGATTGGCGCCCAGGGCGCGTTGTGTGATATACTGATTACATCCCCAATAGTTGAGGTTCACGATCCACTGACCCGCGAAATACATGGCGATGCCGGGGAGAGCCAGGTATTTATCTATTTCCAGCTGTGGTGAAGCCGTGGTGGGTTTTTGGAAGATCATTTTAAAATGCTCCGGCGCGTCCCTCATCAGAGCTTTGAAGCCTTCGAGGGCGCTGCTGCCCAGGCCGAAGCTTTCGGATACCACGGTCAGCGCCATGTAGGTGGTAGCCAGGCCGCCGATGATCAGGACCCCCACCTGTATCACGTCGGTGAAACCAATGACCTTCATACCACCGAGGGTAATGATTAGGGCAAAGATGGCCAGCTCGATCATGATGCCATGAAGATCATCCCCGCCGACCAGGCCGTTGATGGCGATCGCGCCCAGGTAGAGAATGGAAGTAAGCTTGACAAAGACATACAGCAGCAACCAGAA
>Ga0157372_10008095_pt1 | contig 11181 bp, 9 predicted proteins | sample C55metaG_FD_115307 | JGI IMG/M metagenome (GOLD analysis project Ga0157372, IMG submission 115307) | Corn rhizosphere microbial communities from Kellogg Biological Station, Michigan, USA - C5-5 metaG | ecosystem: Host-associated > Plants > Roots > Rhizosphere > Soil | place: USA: Michigan...
AACCGGACGCGTTATTTATTTGCGCAAGCCGGAAAAATTGATATTGAGAGTTCAAGGTCGAACACCCAACGATGATCCTGCCGAGTTTCAAATCAAATTTGCCGGCGGATTTGAAGCGGCAGCGCCAACCAGGGAAGAACCCCCCGTACCGAAGGTTACCGGTGTCGGGGAAAACAATAGCGGAATTCGTGTGAACTCTATCGGAACCATCGTTGCTGTAACGCCAAAACCAAAGCCGACTCCACGAGCAGCGCCGGCCGAGATCGCCAAAGTCGAGCAAAAGAATGAGGCAGCTAAACCTTCTGAAGAAAAGCAACCGAGCGAGAATCAGACCAGTGAGACGAAAGTGCAGGATAAACCCGCAGAAGATGTCGAAGGTAATGTTGCCGACAAAAAGGTAGTGGAAACGACGACCGCGGCCCCGGTCGCATCGACGCCTGCTAAGACCTCGGCTAAGGCCAAGTCAACGAATCGAAAGACAGTGAAGCCAAAGGCTGATCAGTCGGCCGCGACTGATCCTTCATCGACAACGAAAGAGACAGTAACGTCAGTCGACCCGGAAACGAAAGCCAGTACAGAAGAAGCTGCGAAGGAAACTAAGCCTGAAGTCGTGGTAGCTGACACGACCGCAAAAGCTGATGCGGCGCCTAAAATCGAGGTGCCCGCAAAAAAGGTAAATCCCCTGGCAAATGTAAGGTTAGTTATTCTTCTTAAAGACGGAACCAAAGTCGAGCGGCCGATGACAGAAGTGCTCCGTTTTACCGCCGATCAATCCACGCTGACTGTCGTTGGCACCAACGGGCGAGTGTCAAAGTTTCCGATCCTTGACGTAGCAAGTGTTACGATCCAGTGAACCTAAGCGTAACTGTGAAGTCCCGGCAGCAGATAGCTCACACCAAGATAGGTAAAGATCACAAGAAGAAAACCAATCACAGCAAAGTAAGCAGAGCTTCGTCCCTTCCATCCGCGTGAAATTCGGGTGTGAAGGAACGCTGCATATGTCAGCCATGCGACGAGCGCGCCGGTTTCCTTTGAATCGAATCCCCAGGGACGACCCCAAGACTCATTTGCCCAGATCGCGCCCGTGATCAGAAGCATGGCCAGACCCGCAAAAGCGAGGCATGCCGTCTTGTACATCAAGTTGTCCAGAGATTCCAGGTTTGGCAGCCGCTCACGAAGCCTCTTGGTACGGAAGCTGAATCCGAATACGAAAAGCGTCGCAACCAAGGCCGTGATAAGGGCCGAAAGCTCGACAGGGTTTGCGTTCAGGCTCAGGAACATCCCTGGCCCGTTCGATTGCATGAAGCTCTTTGCCGTCTGCTCATACATTGTGGGCGTAAGAGACTGACGCTGCTCGACGGTCATGTCTTCTTTCTCAGCCATCGCCTGACCGGCAGAAACCATTAGAGACGGTTTGGCCGCCATTTGTGCTTGTAATTTCGGATATACATCAGTCGTATTCTTGATGCCGTAAACAAGCAATATCACAGATAGCAGTTGGGTCAGGAGCGCGGCCTTCAACAGCATGTGACCGAATCGCTTTGCCGATTCGTTTTGTTGATAAATATACGAGGTAAATGTAGCTATTACTCCCAGCAGCAAAAACGATGATAGCACCAGCATCGGCCCGACGTAAGGTATTTCAAGCCGGAAAACCGTTGGAAAAGGCCTGGTCGAGCCCGGATTTGATAAGAATAATCCTGCTCTATACACCGCGCCGGTGAAAACGGAAAACTTGCTGATCGTCCCAATTACAGCGATGCCGAAGATACTGGACCAGATCGCCATTGCTTCGACTTTCACACCGTCTTTCAGAAGATAGATCACAGCGACGGCAAAGCATACGAGTGCGACGCCATAGCTAAGGCTAGCGTCGCCAACGTGTATTGGACGCCAGTACGAATCTAGGACCGGTGGCAGATCTATGAAGTCATTGCCGATAAAGCGCGCCAGCGTCAGGATCAAAGCGGCAAGCGGCAAAGTGAAGGCGGTCAAGATCTGCAGATTCTTTCGACGAGCGAGCAAGAGGGTCGCTATGCCGGCACCGAATGCGAAAGCGAGGCTTAGGTCGTAAAGATTAGCGAAGGGAATGTAGCGAAAAATCCACGGCGATTCCATGTTTCCGGCAGCCCGCATTTGTGCGATCTCTCTCTCGTAACCAGCGACCCATCGAACGAGCCAGCTTGAGAGATTAAAAAAGACGCCCAGTGCAGCTCCCCAATATCCGATCTTTGTAGACATTTCTGATGGAGCGTAAAGGTTCGTTAATTGAAACAATGCTGCCAGGATGTAACTCGCCAGCGCGAGCATCATCAGGGCACCGTCGGATACAAATGACGAACCGATCTCGATGCGCATCGCGAGCATCGATAGCGCACCGACGAAAACTAAAATGACCGGTATGTAAGAGGACCAGCGGTTCGAAACGTCTCTGCTCTTCGACCCAGCAATGTTGGTCAAAATATCGGTATTCAGTTTAGTTACTTCTTCCATCGTTATTCTCCGGACCTTTGAGCGAATTGATCACCCGGTCAAATTTGTCATTGAAACCGGTTTGGTTTCGATTAGCTTCGCCTGCAATGATTATGTCGTGGCCGCCCGTATTCTCGTTTGGTTCGATCCTCGCCCAGACACGTCTGTGAGATGTGAAAAATACAAATCCCAGTGCGGCAACAAGGCCAAAGCCGCCAATGTACCACGCAATGAAGGAAGCTCCGTACGGATCGTATTTGATCTGTAAAACGTGCGCTAGGGGCGATTTCTCGAAATCTACCAGCCGCCATTTATAACCGGCCTTCGCCGCACCGGCAACCGGAGCCTTACTGGCGAAATCCGGCGTAAACGCGATCACTTGAGATTTTGGTCCGTCAGACGGCTTGACCGTTAAAATCGCTGCCGGATTATTGTATTCGCTAGATCGCGTATCTGCCTTGCCATCGGGGCCTAATGTAAAATCAGGTAAGAATTGTTCGAATGAGACAGACGTGCCGTCAGGCAATTGTGTTGTTCCGTTTCGCGGAACTTCGATCCCGAAAGGGTCGCCACCATTTTGAGGTGTCAGTTCGAGCCTGATCTTTCGCGCGCTTCCCATCGCTATTGCTTGGGATTGAAAGAATCTGTAGCCTCGGTAGCTCAGAGGTTTGTTGAGACTTATCTCATAAGTGTTCACGCCGTATGACGGGTCAGTGATCTTCACTTCGGTACGCCAATCCATCGTATTGGTAACGTCGATCTCGCCTTCAGGATTAATGAGCTTTTGTTGGATGTCGGTGCAGTCGATCTTGAAAGGGATCTGCGCCTCGTATAGCTCTTTCTTATCAAGATTAAAATTGACGATCTCGATACGGTCGGTCGTTTCCCCGGGTGCCAGCCTCAGGGTCGCGTTAAAGCCAGTTTGATTCGCTACGAAATATCCCAGGAAAAGCGTAAGCAACGCGACGTGAACAATATAAGCTCCAATGCGGTTCCATTTACCGGTCTGGCCAAAAATATAGATGTTTCGCTCAGTCTTGATCTGCGAAAGGTCACGGTTGCCATCGGCGTCGGTTGGATAATAAGTGTTCTCGATCTCATTGATCTGAGATTTGAATCCAACCTTTTCAAAGACCGCCTTGATCGCTTCGGCTAATTGCGGCGGATTCGCTTCATCAACATGGAAAGTTTTTGACCGTGGTCGCGATAAAAGCCATCCACGTGTACCCCAAGTCTTTGGTTTGGCAATAAACTTCCATGCATCCGGGAAATGGTCGATGGAAGCTAGAACGATATTTAGTGACAGAATTAGCAGCAAAAAGCTGTAATACCAACTGTGATAAATGTCGAAAATCGCCAGCCGGCTGCCCAGGATCTGTTCGGCCGGTGTAAGAGAGGCAAAATATGCTTCAAACCCCTCGACTTCCTGCTGCATTACAACCATTCCAACGATCGAAAGTACGACCAGAATGCAAAGCAAAATGATCCCAAGCCGCACCGAACTGATGTAATCCAGAAAGCGATTGAGGACGGGCGTTTTAGGAACGGCTGAAACCTGTTCAGATTTAAAAACTTCTTCTGCAGTGGACATGGTCTAGAAAAAGGATATAACACCGAAAATTCTTTGTCACACTCACCGAAATAAGGCAAACACGCATCAAATATGACTTCCGGTAATGAAAACAAACTTGGAAATTGCCTGATTAGACGCTATTCTTGATTGAATAGTTTTGCGGAATTAATGGAATCATTTACTGCTAATATCGAGGAAGTGCGCGCGGCAAATCTGCGCGAGCGTGCCCTCGCTTTCCTCGAGCTCACCAAACCGCGAATAGCCATATTGCTGGTTCTTTCGTCTGCGGCCGGTTTTTACATGGCGTCGAGCTCCGGTTTCGAGCCTTTGCTCTTCATTCACTCGATGGTCTCGATAACCCTTTTGGCCTTTGGCGTTTCGACATTAAACCAGTACATCGAACGATTCATCGATCCAATGATGGAGAGAACCTCCGAACGGCCGCTACCGACCGGCCGTGTCACGCCGAATGAAGCGCTTATTTTCGGGATCGTTCAGTGCGTGCTCGCCGAGCTTTATTTGCTGCTGTTCGTGAATGCTCTGACGGCACTCTTAGGCCTGGTTGTCATCGTCGGTTATGTTCTTTTATATACGCCGATGAAGACCCGAACCTCACTTTCGACGGTTGTGGGAGCGATTCCGGGCGCGATGCCGCCGTTAATGGGTTGGACCGCCGCGTCGAACAATATCACGGTCGTAGCATGGGCATTGTTTGCCTCACAGTTTCTTTGGCAATTTCCTCATTTCCTTTCGATCGCATGGCTTTATCGACATCAATATGCTCAGGCAGGAATCAAGATGCTGCCCGTTGTTGAACCGAGCGGAAAGCTGACCGGAAGGCAAATAGTTCTTTTTAGCATAATGCTGCTGCCAATAAGCCTTGCACCATATTTTTTCCAGGTCTCCGGATTGATTTTCCTTGTGGGAGCGTCGCTGTTAGGGATCTGGTTTCTGTGGGCAAGCATTCAGGCAGCTCGTACCAGATCTGATGAAATGGCGCGGAAGCTTTTACTTGTTTCGGTCATTTACCTGCCGCTCTTTTTTCTATTGATGGTCATTGATAAGGTCTAACAACATGAACATCGGCACCGTCGAGCCAACAGTTACAGAAGCGGATATTCAGCGCCGGAGGAAGGGAATTTCCGGTGGTTCGGGGCCGAACGGACGCTCTGGCCGCGATGGTGGAAACGGCGGCCACGATGATCTTGAAACAAATCCATTCGTTCCCGGCAAGGCTCGGGTATTTACCTGGTTTTTACTTGTCGTCGTAATGATGACCTTTGGCGGACTTAGTGCTGCTTACGTCGTTACAGCAACCAACAAGGCCGTGGAGTGGCACCCGTTCGACCTTCCGATCCAAGTCTGGATCAGTACCGCGATCATCCTTATAAGCAGCTTTGTCTATCATCGCGGCAAAGTTGCTTTGGACCATTTTGACCAACAGCAAGCGAAGACATGGCTCACCGCAACAGCCGTTCTTGGTGCCACCTTTATTTCGTCTCAACTGTTGGCATGGCTTGAGCTTACCAGCCGGGGACTCTACTTCGCTGGTAATCCTTATGCGGGCTTCTTTTACATTCTTACCGCTGTACACGCGCTACACGTTCTCGGTGGCGTCATTGCCCTGGGGGCGGTGGTAATTGGCACCTGGAACGCTATCTATTCAGATGAAAGGTGGGAACGGCTGCAGTCGCTTGGTCAGGTCGTTGGCTGGTATTGGCATTTCATGGGCGGGGTTTGGCTGGTTTTGTTCATTCTGCTCGGATTTTGGAAATAGGCCGGCTTTTGTGAGACCGGCGACTTAATGGATCTTTTATCGGTATTTCCGCACCTCAATGCTTCGCTTAACGGACTAAGCGCGATCTTTCTTCTTACCGGATTTTATTTTATCTTGCACACCGAGGTGCATAAGCATCGTCTCTGCATGTTGACCGCGAGCACGCTTTCCGCTCTGTTTCTTATCTCATACATCTCATACCATTCGCTTCGGACCTATTACTTCGGCCTGGGGCCGACACGCTTCACCGGAACCGGGCTCTCTCGGCCGATTTATTTCACGATCCTCACTTCTCATACCATCCTTGCGACGGCTGTCGCTCCTTTCGTCGCGTGGACATTGTGGCGAGCCCTAAAAGGGAACTTTGATAAGCACAAAAAGCTAGCAAGACTGGTCTTTCCGGTTTGGGTTTATGTTTCGGTCACGGGAGTGATAGTTTACCTCATGCTTTATCAGATTTATCCCGCTCGATAGCCTTATTTTTCTTGAACAAGCTCACTATTAGTGTTATTATTGGATCGTTGAAAAGTTGATCACCGAAGGTCGTTCGTCGTGAATGGCCGCGGGGGAACCAAACGTTTTGGGTGAAAGCCCGAAACACGGGGGCGAAGCGTTCGGCCAAAATGGACGCGGGGATAATCTTTCGTTCCTAGCCCGGCAGCTAACCTCGTAGGTGTGGCAAAGAAGTTACAGCAACTGTTCAAGCCTTACTGGCGCGGCGATGTGTGTGCTTCGCGCTCTGCTTATTCAACGTACAAGCAGACATCCGGTCTTCTCAAAGAGAAAAGTTCCGCGTATCCTTTTGGAGACGCGGAACTTTTTTATGCTTGAACCTGGTATCAGCCCGCGGCTTCTCCCGCCTTCTTAAAGCTATTGATCGCCGCCTGTTCATCATCGAATACGTCGAATACGGTATATAACTTCGTAATCGTCATCAGTTCTGACGCCTTATCAGATAAACTTGTTAGCTTGAGCTGGCCGCCGGCACGTTCAACCGTTGTATAGCCTGCTACCAGAGTTCCCAATCCGCTCGAATCGATCGTTCGCACATTTGAAAGATTCAATAAGATATTCTTTTTTCCTGCCTCAACGAGCGATTTCAGCTCTGTATGAAGCTGCTGGCTGGTCTCGCCAAGCGCGATCTTTCCTGCAAGATCAACAACGATCACACCCCGGTCGTCACGGCTGGTTATAGTTAAATCACTCATTCTGATCAGTTCCTCCTGCTTTCACGGTAAATGTACTTATACATCCAAACGGATATTTGTTCAACGTTGTTCCAAATCGATTTGCGGTCTAATTAAAGGAACGTCGATTGCACCTATAGTATTTTGGATTACAATGGTGTCCGAAATCTATACAAAAAAGGGGGATATTTAACGTGGCAATCATTAATAACGACGAAGTAAAGGGTAAATTTGAGCAGGGGAAAGGCACATTAAAGGACAAATTTGGCGAACTCACGGGAAACCGCCGGATGGAGACCGAGGGAGAAGCTGAGCACGCTAAAGGCGAAACTCGCGAATCATGGGGCAAATTCAAACGAGGCGTGTCGAACGCCGTTGACTCTGTCGGCGATGCACTAAACAATGCAGCCGATGACATAAATGATTGATCTGTCGGTAATTTGTAGATCAGCGGAATGTTGCCAGGACAAATGTTTTGGCAGCATTTTTATTATGGTTTCTTTGCTCGATGAGCTCTGACCCGCCAAACTACAACTGCCGTTACAATTCCAGCGATCAAAAAGATCGTTCCTGTACGTCCGACCCATCGAACCAATAACGGCAAGCTCTGGCCGAAGAGATATCCCAGAAGCGTGATCGTCACTGACCAAAGAACGGCGCCAGCCACGTTGTAGATCAAAAAAACTCGCCATCGCATCATTGAGGCTCCGGCCAAAAGTGCCGCAAAAACACGCAGGCCGGTGATAAATCTGGCGACAAGAATCGTCTTATTTCCGTGACTATGGAAATAATTCTCCATGTGTTCCAATCGCTCCGGCGTGAGAAATACGTATTTTCCAAATCGCAGAAGAATCGATCGCCCAAAATGATGACCGATAGCGAATCCGATGTTGTCACCAACGACGGCACCAACAGCCGCGATCAACATAACGAGCGGCATCCACAGATGATCCTCTGAACAGAAGAATCCGGCGACCAAGAGTATCGTCTCGCCTGGAATAGGAAGGCCCGCATTTTCGAGCATCACGCCAAAAAATACAGCCCAATAGCCGTAGATCAGCATGTAATACTCGATCAGATCAAGCGAATCGTGGATAAAGTCCATTCTCGACGCTTGCTCCTACTTGATCTTCACCGATTTGAGCGGGACCTTTTCATTTTTATCAACCTCGAGCTTGGTAGGCTTGGCCGAAGCATCGATCGAAAAAGTCTCGGATCGTTGAGTAATGTTGAGCAAGTGATTCACCGAGCCGGATGGGGTTGTGAAAGTGACCTCTAACGGTAGCCGGTATGCAGAAGGGACGCCTCCATCCTCTTTTTGAACTTGATCGATCGTGACTTTTAGCTGATGAGAGTTTTCATCGTAGATTTGGCCGACCTCTAATTTCGGATAGCCCGGTGCGTAGACCCACTGATCGAAAAACCATTGGAGATTTTGGCCCGAAGCTTCTTCCATCGCTTGCTGAAGGTCCGCGGAGGTCACCGTGTCGTATTTATGCCTAGTCAGATATATATTTACTGCCTTCCAAAAATTCGCGTCACCTACGGTTTCGCGCAGCATGTGGAGAACCAGGCCGCCTTTCTGATAAGTTGTCGCGTCAAAAAGCGAATTGTCTCCCTTCGCCGTCAGATTTCGTAATGCGTGATGTGTCTTTGCCATTGCTTCGCCAATGAAATATTCGTCACGATCCTCCGATAGCTTTTGAAGATAATTTTCACGACCGTAAAGCTTTTCGCGCGTAACGGCTTCCATAAAGGTTGCGAATCCCTCATTCAGCCAAAGCTCTGACCAATTGCGACACGTGACCATATCGCCAAACCATGAATGCGCCAGTTCGTGAGACACTAGATCCTCGACGATCAGCTTGCCGAATGGATATTCAGCAAACAAGATATCGTTGTCGGCAAGCGTGGTCGCAGTTACATTTTCCATTCCCTCAAATTCAGTGAATCCGGACACCATGATCTGATCGTATTTTGCGAACGGAAATGGGATGCCGGTTAGAGATTCATAATTGGCCATCATCTCCTTTGTCCGCGAAAATGCCGTGCCGGCGACTTTTTCGCGATCTTTATAGGCATAAAATGCGAGGGGGACGTCGTTATGTTTAGCAGTGAGTTTCGCAAAATCTCCGACGACAAAGGAGGTCAGATACGTTGAGTGAGGCACGTCCATTTTGAAGTGATAAAGTGTGGTTCCATCTCGGTTCAATTTGCTTTCAACCAGCCGACCGTTTCCAATTGCTAAGTCGCCCTTGGGCGCCGTAATAAATTCCTCGCTGGTCGCTTTATCACTGGGAAAATCGAAAGACGGGAACCAATATCGGGCATCTTCCGGTTCATTTTGAGTCCAGATCTGTGCAGGATGTCTTAGTTTGTCCTTAGGGCCCGAAGGGGCGATGAAATAGATCCCTTTTTTCGGGTCACGAATCGTGTATTTGAACCGAATCGCAGCAACCTCACCAGGCGTATACGGGCGGTCGAGTTTTACGTTGACGCGGCCGTTTGAAGAAGTAAACAGCAGATCCTTGGAAGCCCCGTCGAGTCGCACCGATGTAAAGTTGAGATCGACTGCATCAAGTTCGAGGGACGAGAGTTCAGAGTTTATTGGTGTAAGCTCGACGGTCGTGTCGCCGTACACGAGCCGTTTCTCGCGGTCAAAGCTCACACGGATCACATAATTCTTTACGTCATAAACTCGCGGCCTGTCGAGGTTTGGCGTCTGAGCGGCTAACTGTAACGCAGCAACAAAAAGGACAGCAGTTACAACGATGTGAGAAACATTCTTAAATGTAGATTTCACAATGATAAATATTACCTTTAACGGATAAAATTAGACGCCGCCAAATACTTTGAGCGGCGCCAATTTAGTTTAGTTCAATTTTGTCCCTTAGGGATTGAGATATTTTCCAAACCAGTCTAAAACGTTTCGATACCAGAACTCCGAATTCTGCGGCTTAAGTATCCAGTGGCCCTCGTCGGGAAAAACGATCAGCTTAGATGGTACGCCGTGTAGTTGCAGCGCTGTGTAAAGCTGCAGGCTCTGGTCCATCGGAACTCGAAAATCCAGCTCACCGCATGAAACGAGCGTCGGCGTATTGAAATTCTGAGCGAACTTGTTCGGTGACCATCGCTGATAGTTCGTCGGATTTTCCCAGGGCATGCCCTTAAATTCCCAATTTACGAACCAAAGCTCTTCGGTGGCACCCGCCATACTTTCGAGATTGTAAACACCAGCATGTGAAACGAAGGCTTTTATCTTGAATCTCGGATCGCTGTTGTGTCCAAGAAGCCAGTCGACCATGAACCCACCGTAGCTTGCTCCGGCTGCACCGATCCGGTTTTTATCGATAAACGGGCGCTGGATAACTGAAGCGATACCATTGGTCACGTCCGTAAAAGCTCGGCCGCCCCAGTCCGTCGAGACATCATTGACGAATTGCTGGCCGTACCCGGTCGACCCACGAGGATTCGGCATGAAGACAACGTATCCCTGATTTGCAAAGATTTGAGGATTCCATCTATAACCCCAATTGTTGAACCATGCTCCTTGCGGACCGCCGTGGATCAGAACAAGCAAAGGATATTTCTTGTTTGGATCGAAATGAGCAGGTTTAAGCAAAAAGCCATGAACAGTGGCATTGACCGCGCCTTTCCAATTGATGTCTTCGACCGGCTGGAGACCGTATGCTCGCATCCTTTCGTCGTTCGTGTGAGTCAATGCGGCCAATCCGCTCCCATCTGTGTTGATCCTATATACTTCGGCCGGCATGTTCGCGGTGCTCGCCAGGAAAACGAGCGTACGGTCATCGCTTGAAATGGTGAGGCTTCCGGCCGAGACATTGGGAACAAGTTTTCTGACAAATGTCGTAGCACGCTGACGAAGATCAGGCTCGACTGGTAACGAGAAAACTGGGTTTTCACCGTTTTCGCCGGCTGCAAAATAGATCGTCCGGCCGTCTTTCGAAAGTGTTATCTCGTCGACCTGCTGATCAAACCCGCGTGTGAGCTCGACGGTTTCGCCGGTCGAGCGGTTGAATCGCATGATTCGCCATCGGTCGGCTTCAAAGCCGGCGGTAGCTTCGGAGCGATAGATAATATATTTGCCATCCGGGGTGTAGATCGGCGAGACGTCATATCCGTGGTTCGCGGCAGTAATGTCCTTTGCTTCA
>Ga0157372_10008096_pt1 | contig 11181 bp, 9 predicted proteins | sample C55metaG_FD_115307 | JGI IMG/M metagenome (GOLD analysis project Ga0157372, IMG submission 115307) | Corn rhizosphere microbial communities from Kellogg Biological Station, Michigan, USA - C5-5 metaG | ecosystem: Host-associated > Plants > Roots > Rhizosphere > Soil | place: USA: Michigan...
CGCTTTAACAACTGTCACCATTAGGTGCCGCTGCATTATTCGGTATTAGCCACCGTTTCCGGTGGTTATTCCCAATCCAAAGGTAGATTACCTACGTGTTACTCACCCGTGCGCCACTCTACTTGCCCCCCGAAGGAGGCTTTCGCGTTCGACTTGCATGTCTGAGGCACGCCGCCAGCGTTGATTCTGAGCCAGGATCAAACTCTCGTTAGAATTTGTTCTCTGGAACATTATCTATTACTGGTCTTTCTGTTCAGTTTCGATAATGACTCTTGCGAGTTTTGAACGCGAGCTTTATCGCTCGCGTGTTGACTCTCAAAGGTCTTGAAACGGACACGCTCTATCTAGTTTTCAAACATCGATTTCCAAATTGTATTTGGATTGCCCTACAGACGACCTAACTAGCCGCCAAGCAAACGGGGATATTAACCAACGACCTCTACTCTGTCAAGCAAGCCGGAGATAATTCCGGAGAATAAAAAGCGCCGCAATCTTCTCGCAACTTCGCGGAAGAAGCGACACTAAAGGTCGGCTCAAATTCCCTGCTATCAAACCCCTTGATGCCCCCACAAAAGAGGAATGGGCATTATAGGGACAAAAATCTACTTGTCAATACCTTCGTGGCACTCGCACGTCAAAATTTTTGGCTTGCGTGAGGGCCCACGTTTCAAAGGCGAGGAGTTAGATGCCTTTCAGGCAGTCGGGTTGTCTACTTTTGAATAATAATTCCCGTGGTCGCACCCTCTGCAAACAGGGTCGCCATCAGCTCCGATTACTTCTCTTCCGTCGTTCACACCTTCTCCGCAAACGGCACAAATCACGCGCGACCGCGGACTGCCAGGCGTGTCGAAGTCGCTTAATGCAACGCTGACGAGTTCTACTTTGAACAAGTCTTCATCCGTGCTTTCAGAGTACGCGCGAAACTGGCGTTCGCGTTTGTTTGCAATGTCAGCGAAGCGTTCGTCCGCGAGCGTGCGCGCACTCTCCAGCGCCACAATCCGCACAGCACGATCTGTTTCAGTGTTCAGAAATGTTGCGGCAACCTTGCCGTAATCGACGTATTTCAAACTTCGTTTTCCAAGCCGCACGCCCGTCACCGCACTCACCGCATCAGCCATGCAACGATCGATCTCAACCCACACAATCAGCTTCTTACGATCCGCGCCACGAGGATCGTCGACGCCGATCATACGGCAGCCGAGCAGCGCCATCCGCGCGCCGAGCAACTGTCCGGCACACATGTGCCCGTGCAGCCGTTCACACTCTTGCAGTAATACTTCGAGCGATTCCATCGATCAGTGCCGGTAAATCTGAGGGAGTAAAAACAGGAATGGGGGGCACATCAACTGGGACAACATTGTCACTGACGTAGAGAGCTGTTGCCTTGTTCATCGCGCGGCGCGCAGAGCTTTTGATCTTCTCTGTGTCTGCGCGTCGCACCATTACGAAATAGTCTGTGTGAACGAACTGCGAGAAAGTGTTGCCTTCGACAAACACCCCTGGCGATTTCACTCGTGCGAGAGCCTGCTGGATTCCCTTCTCGATCTGGTTGTCAGTCGCAATCAGCCAGTGAACGTTGGACGCTCCCGAGTCCCAGTAACGTGCAGTGTCTTTGCCGGCATCGTAAGTCTCTTTTCGACCCGAGCGCACTAAAGGTTCTTCGCCGAGAAGATGACTGACACAACAGGCGTGAGGATCCTTACCGCAGGAACGATAGTGACCGCGAGTTGTTTTGATTGCTTCCCAACCTGGAAACGCTCGCAGCAGTTCACACACCAGCGTCGTCTTGCCAACATCGGAAGTAAATCCGCCAACACCAATAACAACTGGATGATCCATGTTCTTTGTACTTTGTTCTTTGTACTTTGTTCCAAAACCAAGTACAAAGCGCAAAGCTCTAAGCACAATTCTAACGACGATGTCTACGCTGCGGAGCAACATTCGGCGCATTCACTTTCAAAACGCCGCGCGCGTCCTTGTACAGCGTATACCGAAAGTCCTTCACCTCTCCGCCCTCTACTTCCTGCAAGCGCACCGTGAAGGTCTTGTTATCGCCTTGTCCCTCGATCCTCGCCGGTAGATACCCTTTCAGATCGGGACTGCGATACGCCGTGTAATGTTCCTGGTTACGCTTGTCGTAACCCAAAACGTAAATGCGATCGAAATCGGGTTCGTCAAGCCCGCGTGGCTGATTCGAACTGCTCTTCTCGAGTATCAGCCAACTTCCCGGTTTCGTATCCTGACCCGCATCCTTGTCAGCAACCTTTTTGCTCTCACCATCGAGACGCTGCCACGCAACGAACTCACGACCCGTGCGATAAAAAATGATGTCACTCGGCACCGTAAGCTCTACCTGCTTGCCGTAAATCCAACCTGCGGGCGCCGGCGATGCCGACGCGGAAAGTCTCACCTTGTACCAGAGTTCGTTTGCTTCTTCTTCCTCTTTCCGTTCGTCTCCCTGCTGCGCGGATCGTGCATTACCCTGCTGTGCGCTACCCGCTTTGGGAGCGATGTCGCTTTCGATCGCTTCAGAAGCTTTCGGCTTCGGCACGCGCTTCCAACTGACAATGTCAAAACTCGAACCACTGTCGAGCCGCATCATGATGTTTTCGTTTCCACCGCGATCCGGCGTGAGACGAAGATTTGAACTAGCTTTCAATTGACCTGTAGCTTGTGGAGGAACGTCCTTATCTTCGTCAGCCAGCTTCTGCGACTCCTTCAGCACGTCTTCCGGCATGACGTTGCGCGACTCGATCCAACCCTCAGTCGCATCTTCGTCACGAGCTTTAACTCTGAGCCATCTTTCTTTTCGAGCGTTGTCACTGGGATCGGTGACGTCGGTTGATTCGAGTATCTCCACGACATCACCGCGGTTTACCTGCAGAAGATCGGCGGCGACGACTGCTGTCGAGCTGCGGATCTGTGCACGACTCGCGACGATGACGCCCGTACTACTTCTCTTTGCCAGTGTCTGGCAACCAAGCGACAACAGGAGGAGAGCGAAAACAAATGTTGTTTTGGTAAATCTCATGTCAGTTTTGATCAGTTGCGAAAACCAAGCGAGCGAAGCAACTCTCTCTGCTCCTCGTTGAGTTCGCGGCTAACTCGTAGCTGGGAAGTCTTGGCGCTCAAATCCACTTCCAGGCCATACGCCGGCAGAAGCCGTTCGAGTTCTATCTCTTTACTGTTTTCAACGTACGCCTTCACGAAATCCTTACTGGCCGGAGAAGAACCCAGCAACCTGATTATAGCTTCATTTGCGTTGGCATTGTCAGTGACGGTGCCGTTGAAAAGGTCGCGGTAGATAGTGGCTAGGGTTGTTTTACCGCCGGATTCTTTTCGGACCAGCAGGTCGTACAAGAACGCTACCAGCATTCCCTTCACGTACACCTGACTACCCGTGCTAGTCCAACGTCTCTCCGACTCTTCAATTAATGAAAGGCTGTCGGGATAAGAGCTATAACTGTCGTAAACGCCGGATAACGTCGTCAGGAACCCGTTGAAGTTAATGACCTTCAACTCGAGCGCCGTGCGTAACGCAATGTACAGCGTGAAGCCTTCGAAGAACCAGTCGTAGTCGCCTTCCAACTTGAGCGAGTTGGGCACCCAAAGGTGCAAGAGTTCATGTGTGAAGATGACGCGGACCTGGCCGAGCGAGTTCTTGCTGCGGGCCGCGGGATCCATAACCACTACTACTGAGGATCCTCTCGTTTCAGCCTTCCAGATCGAGTTTCCCAACGCGACCGGCGACGCAGCGATCATGATGACTGACTTGCCCGGCAACTTGAATCCGGTCAGAGCCTGGTATCTTTCCATTACCTCCGTCGCGGCGTCCAGAACGTCGTCTTCCTTGAATCGCCATGTGCCCTGAACGATCGCCTCGAGCATCATTCCGCCAGCACTCCCAGCATTCTTCGACGCTTTGCCAGGCTGACGCCCCACAAAGAAGACAGACTTCTCCGGCGCTAACACTTCGTAGCGCCCGTTTGCATCAGGCGTCATTGACGATTCAACAGTCCATCCGGCAGGCACTATGAACTCGGCAGACACCCTTGCGATGTCGACAGGCAAAATGTCGGCGAACATCAAAAAGCCGCGGCCCTCGACAAGCCAACTCGCGTGTGGAAGATCAGATGCGCGAGGATTCGAAAGCCTTACCATGTAAAGGATTCTGCCGGCGTCGATCTCGGATCGAAACTCGCCGGTCGCACTCTTTTTAGCACGCGCGTCCTTACCCGATTCCGTAAAAGCCTGGAACTCCTCAACACGCTCCGCGAGACCCAACGCACCCGCGTATGCATTCCGAAACGACCAGGAACGAGCAGGTGTGGGCAACTCCACCTCAACTCTGATCAGACCTGTCGTCGAAATCGCAACCGTGACTTTATTTGGCACGCTTGCTTTAGCCGAAGCGCCAGCTAAACCAAGGAAAACAATCAGAATTAGGAAGTAACTGTAGGGGCGGCACTCCGTGGACGCCCCTTTCCGGATCACGCGGTGTTCGAAGAAGGGGCGGCCACGGAGTGCCGCCCCTACAATTGATTCCATTGAATTGCGCTTTTCGGTCGCCTGTAAGTACAATTCCAAGGCTCCCTGAATCTAACACATCCCACAGTGACCGGCATGTTGATGAGCGCATTTCAGAATCGAAGCAACGCCCTGGCGCGTTGGCTCAGTCTGTTGCTCGTCGTCTTTATCCTTTATGGAACGACGGTGGAGGCCGCGCACCGTCATGGCCGTGTTCTGCCGAATCACCAGGCGACATCCCAGGTCGAATCGGATCAACCAAACTCACCACTCAGCAGCAAAACGGGATGCAGCGACTGTCTGATCTGCCAGTTACATCAGCACTTCGCCACCACGCTTATTGCTTTTCGACTTGTCGATGACCCGGCTCAGATACAAATCCGGGTTACCACGACTGTTCCGGCCGACGTCCATTTCCAATTAACAGCACCGACAGCCGGACGCGCTCCTCCTTCTATCTCCTAAAAACCGCTACTCGATAGGCGCTGCTTAGCAAGCGTCTGCACCGCGTCCATTCAGAAATGGTGGATGCAGTCATTTGCTTTTTAGGAGATAAAGAAATGAATCTTGTTTCAAGATTTCTTCCGATTTTGATACTCATTGGCCTCTTCAGTTTGCACGCGCTCGCGCAAACAGCATCAACAGCCGGCACATCGACGTTGCGCGGCACCGTAACACTCGGCGCCACGGGCAAACCGATTCACAACGCGCTGATCACGATTCTCCAGTTGAAACGAACCGTAGACACAGACGACCAGGGTCAATACGAGTTTCAGGGAGTACCACATGGAAAGTATGACGTCGTTGCGCACCTGGACAGAGTTCCAGACATCGTTCGCACAACGGGTGTCACAGGTGACACCACCGTCGACTTTCAGTTTGAACTTACAGGCGTCCGCGAGGAAGTTACTGTAACGGCGACCGGCAGCGAGCAGGCCGTCAGCAGTTCCATTCAATCAGTCGAAGTGCTGGGTTCGATCGAGCTGGCGAAGAAGAGTCCCGTGTCACTCGGCGAAGCGCTTGACGGCGAACTCGGAATAGCGAAACGAAGTTTTGGACCGGGAACAGCGCGTCCAGTCATTCGAGGTTTCGACGGCGATCGTGTGCTCGTTTTGCAGGACGGAAATCGCGTCGGCGGTCTTGGTTTCGAGTCGGGCGATCATAGCGAGCCTGTCGACGTTCTAACCGCTGAAAGAGTTGAGATCGTCAAAGGTCCTGCATCACTCCTCTACGGAAGCAATGCCATTGGAGGCGTGGTAAACACCGTCTCCGGGCACGACTCAGCGCACAAAGGTCTGAATGGCTATTTCACCGGTATTGGCAGCACAAACGGTCCCCAGGGCGGAGGGAGCGGCGGCATTGAATACGGTACCAATCGATGGCTGACCTGGGCGAACCTCGGCGGCCAGAGATCAGGCGATTACGACACCCCGATCGGGACCGTCGAAAACTCGTTTTCAAGAGAAGCAAGTGCGGCTGCCGGGTTTGGCTACTATCGGGACAAAGGCTTCTTCAGTTTCAACTACAACTTCAACAAAAGACGCTACGGGATTCCTTTCGACACGGCTGAAGTTGATCCTGAGATCGTCGAACTGAATCCACGCCGTCACAGTGTCGAGTTTCGCGGTGGTTTTCGCGAGATGAAATCATTCGTCACTGCCGGAACTTTCTCGGCGCAATACAACGATTACGACCACTCGGAAATCAATTCACTCTCGGGCGAAATAAATACAGCGTTTAAGAACAATACCTTTCTTTACCAGGGCCTGTTTGATCAACGAAAGATCGGCAAATACTCCGGACGCTTTGGTTTCTGGGGAATGCACCGTGATTTCGCCGCCACTGGCGAAGAAGCTCTGGCCCCACCAACCAGGCAAAAGGCTTTTGCAGTCTTTGGCGTTCAGTCATTCGACTTCGAACGCGTATCGCTCCAGTTCGGCGGTAGACTCGAAAATAATCGCTATAATCCCGAGCCATCGGACGCGCGCGGGGTCCTTCCCGATCGAGGCTTCACAGGTTTTTCCGGCGCTGCCGGCGTACGGGTCTCGACGTGGAAAGATGGATCCTTTGTTGCGAATTACTCTCATTCTTACAGAGCGCCGTCGTTGGAAGAGTTGTACAACCTTGGACCACACCGCGGGAATCTGGCGTTTGAAATAGGTGATCCAAATCTAAACCGTGAGATGGGAGATGGTCTGGATTTTGGAATTCGGCATTCGTCGAAGCGTCTGCGGTTTGAAGCCAATGGCTTTTACTATCACATCAAAGACTTCATCTTTCTCGCTCCAACCGGTGACGTCGAAGACGGGCTGAAGGTGGCGGAGTACGATCAAGCAACGGCACGCTATACGGGAACAGAAGCGCGCTTTGACACCGCGCTGCATCCGGCCTTGTGGTTGAATCTCGGGCTTGATTACGTGAATGCGGAACTAACCTCTGACAGCACTCCGTTGCCGCGGATTCCGCCGTTGCGTGGTCGCGTCGGACTCGAGTTCAGACACAAAGGGCTGCTGCTAAATCCGGAAATCGTGATGGCGAACCACCAGGACCGGATCTTTCCGGCGGAGACGAGCACGGCGGGTTATGCATTGTTCAACATCGCCGGTTCGTATTTGTTCGCGCAGCAACATGCCGCACACATCATTTCGTTCAATTTCTTCAACGTAGGAGACACGCTCTATCGCAATCATCTCTCGTTTATCAAGGATTTCGCTCCGGAAATGGGCCGCGGGTTGCGAGTAACTTACACTTTGCGCTTTTTATGATTTTTCGGGTGAACTCACGGCTAAATGGAGACGTATGGGAACTAACGCGCGGCGGATTTGTTTGACAGGCCCTGCTGGCACTTCTAGAATAAACCGAGGATTTAGCCGTGAGTCTGGTCAAGATCGTCATCATCACCATCATCGTTATCTTGAGTCTCCTCCTGCTCGGCGGTTTTTTTATTTAGCCGAACGGCTGATGCTGCGTAGGATTGCTCTTGCTCTTCTACTCGTCTGTTTTTACGTCAACACTCCTACAGCCCCTACAGCTTTCGCCCAGCAAACGCCTGACGATGAAGTCGTGCGCGTCAATACCGACCTGCTCCTCTTTCCAATTCGAGTACGAGATAAGAAAGGCCAGGCAGTTGCCGGTCTAACCGATCAGGATCTCTTGCTGAAGGATCAGGATCAGGTGACAACGGGAGTGTATTTTTCCCCAGGCGCTGACCGCGTTGCGTTGTTGTTTGCACTGGACCAGTCAGGAAGCCTGCGCGAGATCATTTCGCAACAGCAGGAAGCAGCGCTTGCTCTTTTCTCGAGATTTGGTGAACGGTCGAGTGTTGCAGTGCTTCGTTTCTCGAATACCTCATCGCTTGCAACTCCATTCACGAAAGAATTAACCGCAGCGAGATCTGCGTTTAGATTTAGAGCGGCGCACAATCAACGAACAGCCATCTTCGACGCGGCCGCAGATTCAGTCAAAGCATTCGACGATTTGCCACGCCTGCGTGCTGAGCGTCGCATCGTAGTGCTCATCAGCGATGGTCTCGATAATCTCAGCAGGACCAGCGCGGAGAGCGTTATAAATACCGCAGTCGAAAAGCGCGTGTCGTTCTACGTGATTCACCTGCCTCTGTTCGAACCACGCGATGGACGGCTCGCAGTGCGTCCACCCAGCAAAGGCTTCAAGGACCTCGCCGAGAAAACTGGTGGAAAATATTTTCTCGTCGGCGATGCGAAATCGGCCCTGTTGCCAAAGCAGAATGATCTGACGCCAATCTTTCAGGCAATCGAAGAGGATTTGAAAAGCCAGTACCTTTTGGGTTTCTATATCTCCGAAGCAGGGCGCGATAACCGAAAACACATTTTTTCTGTAAGTTTGAAACCTGATGGGATCGAGTATTCCGTGGCGCCACGCTTCAGCTATTCGCGCACACAAAAGTTCGTCATCAATCTAACTCCGGGTACAAAACACTTCCATAATGACTGAAAACAGCGACGTTCAGCTTCGACCAATTCGACGAGCATTGATCAGTGTTTCCGACAAAAACGGAATCGTAGATTTCGCACGCGAGCTTGCCCGGTTCGACGTGGAGATCATAAGCACGGGTGGAACCGCAAAGACGCTGCGTGACGCGGGCCTGAAGGTGCGCGACATCTCGGAGATCACGGGTTTTCCCGAGATGATGGACGGGCGCGTGAAAACTCTGCATCCGCGCGTGCACGGTGGTCTGCTCGCCATTCGTGATAACGCGGACCACGTCGCCGCACTCGAACAACACGGAATCGAGCCCGTGGATCTGGTGGTTGTAAATCTCTACCCGTTTGCGGAAACAATCAAACGCGACGGAGTCACGAGAGAAGAGGCGATCGAACAGATCGATATCGGTGGTCCTGCGATGATCCGTTCAGCCGCAAAGAACTCGCAGGACGTCGCCGTCGTTGTTTCGCCAAATCAGTATCCCGGTGTTATCGATGAACTCAAAATTCACAGCGGTGCGCTGTCACTCAACACCAGACGCCAGCTTGCTCAAGCTGCATTCGAACAAACTGCGCAATACGACGCGATGGTAAGTTCGTACCTCGCCGGCTCGAGTGGTCCTTTGCCGGATCGTTTGACCTGGACCATGAAAAAGGTCTCGGACTTGCGCTACGGCGAGAACCCACATCAAAAAGCCGCTCTCTACCAAACATCTGGCGCCGGAATCGCCAATGCCGAAATTCTTTCCGGCAAGGAAATGTCGTTCAACAATTACGTAGACGCAGAGGCTGCATGGCAACTCGTCTGCGATTTTGAACAGACTGCGTGCGCCATCATCAAACACACAAATCCGTCGGGGGCTGCCCTTGGCGATACGCCGGCGGAGGCTTACCAGAAGGCGTTGGCGACGGATACCGTCTCCGCATTCGGCGGGATCGTCGCGTTCAATCGCACCGTCGATGCTGCGGCGGCGCAGGAAGTCTCGAAGATATTTACCGAGGTCGTCATCGCGCCTGAATACGAGCCGGAGGCGCTCGAACTATTGCGCGCCAAGAAGAACCTGCGTGTGATTCGCATGAAGTCAATGGAACAATCGCGGAAAGTTGAGGTCAAAGAGATCGGCGGTGGGATGCTGGTCCAAACTGCTGACGATCATAAGCTCAGCCGCGATGAGCTCAAGGTTGTGACTGAAAGGCAGCCCAGCGAAGAGGAGATTCGCGCTTTGCTCTTCGCGTGGACTGTCTGCAAACATACGAAATCAAATGCGATCGTTTATGCACGTGAGGGCCAGACGGTCGGCGTGGGCGCGGGACAGATGTCGCGGGTCGATTCCGTAAAGATCGGTGCGATGCGCGCCCAGTTGCCGGTGGCCGGTTCTGTACTGGCGTCTGACGCGTTTTTCCCGTTTCGCGACGGAATCGATCAGGCCGCGCAGCACGGAATCACGGCCGTTATACAACCGGGCGGCTCAGTTCGCGACGACGAGGTCATCGCCGCCGCTAACGAACACGGCCTGGCAATGGTGTTTACGGGTATTCGGCACTTCAAACATTAACCAATGGGCCACAAAGAAGCACAAAAAGCTGGGCTGGCTGTTTTGTATTCTTTGTGCCTCTTTGTGGCATACTCTCCGCACATTACGCAAGAAGTGAGTACTAAAACATGGCTGAAAACGAAGATCTAATCAACAACATCCCCTCGATCCGCTGCCGCTATTGCGGACAGCGCAATCAGATCCGCCCGGAGAACGGTGACGCACGCTGCGGCCGCTGCCGTATGCCCTTGTCAGACGAGCCACACAAAAAATTCGCGGCCCTGAACAAGGAGCAGTACATTCACCCGGACGACCGTCGCGCCCTCGCGGCGCTACGTGCCATTCCAGGGATCGACTCAGCCCTCAAGAAACTTCTTGCAGTCACGGGCGAATCGGCAATCCGCGTCATCTTCACCGCCAGCGCTGTGAAGGTCACACCAACGCAGTGCCCCGATCTTTACGCAAAACTCCAGATTGCCTGCACCACACTCGGCGTCGACATGCCTGAACTGTTTGTGCAACAGAACCCAATCGTCAACGCCTTCACCGGCGGTGTCGAACGTCCGGTCATCGTGCTGTATTCTCAGCTCATCGAGAGACTCAGCGACGATGAGGTTCTGGCAGTCGTCGCACATGAAGTGGGCCACATTCACGCCGAACACGTGCTTTACCTGACGGCCGCTCGCCTGATCGAGTTTTTGGCGAAGACCGCGGTATTGGCGTCGCCATTGACTTTGATCATTAAAGAACTACTGACGATGAGTATGCGAGCCGCGTTGCTGGCGTGGGCGAGGCGCGCCGAATTGTCATGCGATCGCGCAGCGTTGCTTGTCACTCAAGACGCAAACGTCATCGGTCGCACGATGATGAAGTTGAGTGGTGGAACTTTTGCTTCGCGAGTTGATTACGATCAGTTTCTCGCACAGGCACGCGACTTTCAGAAGAACTACGACGAGAAAGCACTGGATCGCTTCTGGGCCGACGCGATCACTTCCGGGTTGAGCCACCCGTTTCCAGTCTGGCGCGTGTCGGAGATTCTGCAATGGGTAGAGAGCGGCGAGTACAAAGCGCTCATGACAGCGCCCGAAAGCGCAGCAGCTTAAGACTTCCTCTGCGTCCTCTGCGTATCTCTGCGTGCTCTGCGTTGCAAACGGATC
>Ga0157372_10008099_pt1 | contig 11179 bp, 7 predicted proteins | sample C55metaG_FD_115307 | JGI IMG/M metagenome (GOLD analysis project Ga0157372, IMG submission 115307) | Corn rhizosphere microbial communities from Kellogg Biological Station, Michigan, USA - C5-5 metaG | ecosystem: Host-associated > Plants > Roots > Rhizosphere > Soil | place: USA: Michigan...
GACGGCCGAGCGCGAGCACGTTACGCGTGACAAGCGCCATGTCGGCGCCGGGCAGAATGGTCAGCAGCGCCGCGACGCCGAGGAACGCGAAGAGACGCGGGTCGCTCGTCACGGCCGAATCGGCGACGAGGTGGCGGACGGCCGGGTCGTCGCCGACTGATTCGCGGACAACAGATTTATGAACAATCGCGCCGCCCCCGGATTCCCCGCCGGAAGCTGACGGAAGAACGAGAAGGTCGTGTAGACGTACGTGCCCTTCCCCACGGGCGCGACGAGAACCGCGGCATCGTTCGGCGGATCGCTTTTGTCGTTCATCGAGAAGAGGGCGTGGTACTGCTTGTCGAACGTATGCGGCATGTAGAGCGATCGTTCCTGCACCCAGCCGGCGAAATCCGCCTCACCAATCTTGTTCGGCCGTGCAAGGAGCGGCGACGCCGGATCGATGACGCGGACCGCCGCGTGTTCGTCGGTGACGCGATCGGCCGGCCGGGACAGCGAGATAGCATACGGCAGAATGCCCGGCTGCGCATACTCGAACTGACCGTACTGCGTCACGATCGTACCGCCGTCGTTCACGAATCGCATCAGCACCGCGTTGTTCGCGACGAGCGCCGGATTCGCCTCGTAGGCGCGCGGTCCAATGACGATGGTCGAGTAGCGGGACAGATTCGTCTGCGGCAGCGCCGCCGGATCGAGCTCCGTCACCGGGAGTCCAAGCTCCTCGAGCATCGGAGGCACGTTGTCGCTGACGCCGCGGATATAGGCGATCCGCAGGTCCGCAAACGTGGCGTTGACCGATTCGACGTACGTCCGCGCCGGCCGGTAGTAGCGCTGCGGCTCGATGTGCTCGAACTCCACCGGAACGAAGCCCTGGCTGAACGCTCGCTGGCCGAGTCGGGCGACGGCGGTGATCGAATCTCGGCCCGGAGCGAGCCGGCCCTGGACTTTGAAGTAGAGCTGTGCGTCGCCGAACGGTTTGAGCGTCGCGTGTCGCACCGCGGTGTCGGCCTTGGCGCCGCGCGGCACGGACAGCGCCACCTCCACGTCGCGCGGTAACGGGGACGCCGAGTGTAGCGAGACGATCACGGTTCGCTCGAACGGCGCGTTCGCCCGCGCGTACTCGACCTCGTGTTGCAGCAGCACGGAGATCTCCGGCACCGTAGCGATCGGACGACGAACCTCGCCGCGCGCCGGGTCAGCGTGACGGTAGACGATCGGTCCGGTGCGCACCGGCACATCGACATCGGCGATTCTCAGCACGACCTCGGCGCCGGAGTCCTGAATCCGATCATCGCCGATCACCATATCCTGCATCGGTTGGACGAAGGTGTCGCCACGGCGGCCGAGTCGGAGCCACCAGGGCACCGTCAACACGTCGGCGTGATAGAGGAGACGCGAGCGGAAGACGCTGTCCGGCTCGACGCGGCGCGCGACCAGCGACGACGGCGACGCTTCGCCCGGCAGCGCCACGCGCTCGACCGTCACCGGCTGTGTCCCCTGGTTGTACACGCTGATCGTCGCGCTCACCGTGTCTCGCTCGGCGATCAGCTCGCGCGGCGCGGTCGCGTCGATCGTCACGCCGGACGCGTTGAGCAGGGCGTTCACGGCGCGGGTGCGCGCCGTTTCCAACGAAAGCGCGAGGTCTCCGAGAAGCGGCGCGCACGACGGCTCGCGCGGTTGAACGACGGTCAGCGGCGCGCACCGCACCGCGCTCATCGCGCGACCCAGCAGCCGCACGTACGCCGCGAGCGGGGCGACCATGCGCGACGGATGCTCGAGATCGCGCGCCCGGCGAACGACGGCTTCCTGGATGGTGAGCGAGTCGAGTGCGCTCCGAGCGGAGTCAGCGAGCCGGAGTGAACCGAACCGGCCCCACGTCGTATCGACGCCGTCGAAAAGCCCATGTTCGGGCGCCGCCGGGTCCGACACCCGCGACGCCTCGGCATGCACACCGTCGATGCGCGCACCGCGCTCGGCGAGCTCCCCCTGCCCTTGCGAGCGGTGCTGCGAGCGGCTGATCGACGCGATCTCCGAGTACGATTTGCCGGCCACCGGGTCGTACGCGCCGACATTGAACGACAGCGTGGGCGTCAAGCGGTAGCGTGATCGATAGAATTTTGGCGTCGCCCACGGTCGCAGCCCGCCGACGCGTGAAGGGGGAAAGCGAACGGAGTCGGCGGCGGCATCGTAAACTTCGCGCGCTGTCACGCCCGCGAACTGGTGATGACCGTGGCCGTCCGCCGGCGTGCCCGTCCACATCGCAATGATCACGTGCGGCCGGTAGGCGCGGACTATGGCGACCATATCGAGCAGAATCGAATCCTTCGGCCAATGCTCGAGGGTTTCGTCGAGCGTCTTCGAGAAGCCGAAGTCGAACGCGCGCGTGAAGTACTGGCGTCCACCGTCGATGCGGCGCGCCGCGAGCAATTCCTGCGTGCGGATCATGCCAAGCACTTCGCCGAGCTGATTGCCGATCAGATTCTGGCCGCCGTCGCCGCGCGTGAGCGAGAGGTACGCCGTCTCGACGTGTCGTGCGCGCGCAAAATAAGCAATGAGCTGTGTGTCCTCGTCATCCGGGTGCGCTCCGATGACGAGGATGCGCGCCGTGGTGCCGAGGCCGGACAGCGCGGCGTCCAACGCAACCGCGCCGCGCTCCTGTGCACGGAGGCGCGGCGCGGCGACGAGCAGACTCGCGACGATCAACAGGGCGCGGCGGACCGCCGTAAAGCGGCCGCGCCGAATCAGGCTCATCGCGCCGCTCCCGCGCGCCGCTTCGACGATTGGTACGTCAGCACATCGTTGACGATGCGTGCTTGTTCCGCGTCGTGGGCGGACTTGTATCCCTCGGCCGGGCTCGCGCGCTCGGGGCGCCCGATGTAGCGCAAGGTGGTCACCGTGCCGATCGACGCGCGCAAGCGCGGTTGCACGTACGTCCACGCGCCCATGTTCTTCGGCTCTTCCTGCGCCCACACGACTTCGTCCACGTTCGGGTATTGATCGACGATGTCCGCGATCTCCCGCGGCCAGGGCGCCAGTTCCTCGACACGAATGATGCCGACGTTCGTCGGCCGCTCGCCCGCGGCGATGAGGTCGTAGTAGATCTTGCCGGTGCAGAAGACGAGTCGCTGCACGGCTTCGCGAGTACTCGCGACACTCGCGTCATCGATCACCCGCCGGAACGTGCCCGACGACAGATCGGCGAGCGACGACGTCGCGGCCGGCAATCGCAGCAGCGACTTCGGTTGCATGAGGACGAGGGGGCGGCGCGGGCGGCCCATCGCCTGCCTGCGCAGCACATGGAAGTACTGCGCCGGTGTCGACGGATAGGCGACGATCATGTTGTCGTCCGCCGCGAGCGGCAGATACCGCTCGAGACGAGCGCTCGAGTGTTCGGGCCCCTGTCCCTCGTAGCCGTGCGGGAGCAGCAGGACGACGCCCGACTCCTGCCGCCACTTCGCTCGGGCGGCCGAGATGAACTGGTCGATCACCGGCTGCGCGACGTTGGCGAAATCGCCGTACTGCGCCTCCCACAGCACCAGGTCGTCCGGCGCCGCGACGCTGAACCCGTATTCGAAACCGAGCACCGCTGTCTCGGAAAGCGGGCTGTTATAGATCTCGAAAGCGCCGGCTGCCTGTGGCAGCGCGCGCAGCGGCACGAACACGTCGCCGGTGTTCACGTCGTGCAACACGGCCTGCCGATGCGAGAAGGTGCCTCGTTCGGCGTCCTGGCCGGTGATGCGGACGCTCGTGCCCTCGACGATGAGCGACGCGAACGCCAGCGTCTCGGCATGGCCCCAGTCTATGGCACCGGTATTGATGGCCTCGCGGCGGCGCGGCAGCGTGCGCTGCATCGTCGGATGCAGCTTGAAGGTCGATGGCCAGCCGAGCAGTTGCTCGTTGAGCGCGACGAGCTTCTCCCCGCGTACCGCGGTCTCGGGCGCCGAAGCCGCCTGCGACGGCCCGTCTCGGCCCTCGGCGCTGGTGTCGGCTTGACCGTCGCGTTTCATCTCCTGGTACACCTGCTGGAGCCGCGCGCCGACCGCCGCGTCGGCCGCCTTCACGTCGTCGTCGGTCACGAGGCGCTCGCGAACGAGCCGCGCGCCCAACACTTCGCGCGCCGTCGGATGCTCGCTGATGATCTTGTACATCAACGGCTGCGTGAACGCCGGCTGGTCCGCCTCGTTGTGTCCGTGACGGCGGTAGCCGACGAGATCGATCAGAAAATCCTTGTTGAAGCGCCGTCGGTAGGCCAGGCCCAGACGAACCGCCTGGATGCACGACTCGGCGTCGTCCGCGTTCACGTGAACGATCGGGATCTCGAACCCCTTCGCCAGGTCGCTCGCGTAATATGTCGACCGCGCGTCGTTCGGGTCCGTCGTGAAGCCGACCTGATTGTTCGAGATGATGTGAAGCGTCCCTCCGACGCGGTAGCCGCGCAGCAAGGACATGTTGAGCGTCTCGGCAACGACGCCTTCCCCCGGAAACGACGCGTCGCCGTGCACGACGATCGGCAGCACGCGCGATTCATCGCGCGCGTCCGGCGCGCCGCCCGTGACGCGCTGGCGCGCGCGGGAAATCCCCGCGACAACCGGATTCACGACCTCCAGATGGCTCGGATTCGGCACGAGCTCGATCGCGATCGAGCCGTTCGCGCCCATCTCGCGCACGGCTCGATAGCCCATGTGGTACTTCACGTCCCCCGTGTCGCTCTCGGCGTTCGTGTCCGGATGATGGCCCTCGAACTCCTCGAGAAGCGCACGATAGGGCTTGCCCATCGTGTGCGTCAGGACGTTGAGCCTTCCGCGGTGGGCCATGCCGATCACGACGTGCCGCGCGCCATTCATCGCCGCCCGTCCGATGGCCTCGTCGCGCATCGGCACGAGCATGTCGAGGCCTTCGATCGAGAACCGCTTCACGCTCACGTAGGCGCGGCCGAGGAACCGTTCCAGACCATCCACTTCACTAAGCCGCGTGAGAAGCGCGCGCTTCTCATCGTCCGTCAGCGGTGTCGTCGCGACGCCTGACTCGATCGTCGTACGGAACCACTGCCGCTCGGCCTCTTCCTCGAGATGCTCGAACTCATAGCCGATCGGGCCACAGTAGAGGTCGCGCATGTGTCGCACGACGTCGGCAGCGGTTCCCTCGTCGTATCCAAGTGCCTGCGCCGGAACCTCGAGAAGATCTGCCTCGGTAATCCCATGAAATTCGGGCTTCAGCTCGGCGGCACCCGGCGGCTGCGCGCCGAGCGGATCGACTTGAACGGCCAAATGGCCGTAGCGTTGGATGGCGACTGCGAGGGCCGACGCCGCGGCGGCTTTTCGAAGGAGCGAGGCATCGTAGCCCGTCGCCGGAGTCGCACGCCCGCCGCCTAACCGTTCAGCAAGCCGAAAAAACTGCCGCCAGGACTCGTCGACCGACGAAGGATCTCGACGAAAAGCCTCGAACTGCTCGGCGATATATCCGTCGTTGAAAACGCTTGAAATGGGTAATTCCGACATGCCCGAAATCTACGACGTTCGCCTTCGGCAGCGGAGTCGCGGATTGGTTCCGACTCCTATCGAGTGTCGGTGGCGGCGTACGGGCTGTTGCTAGGGCTGGGTAGCAAGGGTTGAACGGCCGCGGGCACCCGCTGGCACAACACGGACACGACGCGGGACTACCTCGGCACGTTTCGATCGCGACCAGCCCGGATATTTTTTTGGGACCACCGCTCGGGATGCCACGCGACGCGTCCCGAGCGTCCGTTGACAAAGAAATTCCCGGCTCGTGGAAGGCCGACCTCTCGCGCCATCCGCGTCGCGCCCGTGCGTGCCCGCGCTGTGTCCGCGGCTGTTCCATTCCCGGGATTTTTCCTAGACGAGAACGCGTGGGCCGGTCACCGACCCGCGATACGGGCGTTAGTCGTCGGCCGGAAGGAGGAGCCTGAATACCGAACCTTTCCCGAGAACCGAATCGACCTCGATCCGGCCGCCGAGCAGCTCGGCCAGCCCTCGCGAGATGTAAAGGCCAAGCCCTGTTCCGCCGTGACGCCGGGTCAGGCCGGTGTCGAGTTGTGCGAACGGTTTGAACAGGCGGTCGAGGTCGCGCTTCGCGATCCCGATTCCCGTGTCGCGCACCGTGAAGCAAACGTCGTTTTCCAAGCGCGACAGCTCGAGGCGCACATCGCCGCGGTCGGTGAATTTCACCGCGTTGCCGGCGAGGTTGACGAGGATTTGCCGGACCTTGTCGATGTCGCTCGTCATCCGGATCGCGTCATCGGGAACGTGGTAGCTGAACTTCAGCAGCTTGGCGTTGGCGAGCGGCTCGATGACCGCCGCCGTCGCGCGAACGATGTCGGCGGCGAGGAAGTCGGTCGGGCGCAGGGTTTCTCGCCCCTCGTCGAGGCTGGAGAACGCGAGCACTTCTTCGATCAACGACGCCAGGTGCTGCGTCACCGAGCGCATGCGCTCGAGCACGTCGAGCTGGCTGTCCGACAACGGGCCGATCACCTGGTCGACGAGCAGCTCCTCGTAGCCGGAAAGCGCGGTCAGCGGCGTGCGGAGCTCGTGCGAAACGGTCGCGAGGAAGCGGCTTTTCGCGCGATCCGCGGACTGCGCCTGATGAAGGAGCTCGGCCTTCCACAGCGCGAGCGCGGCGTAGTCGGCGATCGCGCGCAAGCGGTGCATCTCGCGACGGGAGAACACCGGCTGCTCCTGATCGCGCGTCACCGCGATCACGCCGAGCATGACTTCGTGGGCCATCAATGGAGCGAGCAGCATCGGCCCGACCCGGATGTCCGGCGCCACTTTCATGAGCGGACGCGACGAATTCGTGAAATCTTCGACCGCGACGACGTCGCGAGTTCGCAGGACCTCTCGTGCCAGCGATCCGGGAAGGGCGAAGCGGCGGCCACGGGCCTCCGCCAGGGGGCCGATCGCGGCAACCAGCTCGCCTTCGTTGGCGACGGCCTTGAGCACGCCGGCGCCGTTCGCGTCGCATTGCGCCGCGGCCGCGTCGCACAGCATCTCGAGCAACGTCGCCGTATCGGTCTCCGCCGCCATCTCGCGCGTGAGGTGGCGCAGCGCGTCGCTGTCGTCCATCTCCTCGAGATGGTCGAAGCCGAGCAGCACCGAACCGTCGGCGTCGCGGCATACCGAGATCTCGAGCTGGCGCTCGGTTTGCTCCGCACCTCGCAACTGAACGCGGCGAGATGCGCCGTCGGCGCGAGTCGCCTGGAGGGCATCGAGCAGCGGAGCGGCGGGAACGAACGTTCGGCCGTCGTCCCCAGTCCGGTCTGCGTCGATCAGTGGAGCGGTTGACTGGCTGTCGTCTGGACGGCTGGCCACGGCAGGACGCTGGGCGGATTGATGCCGCCCGTTTTTCGCCGAACCGCGGCGAGAAGACGACTGGCGTCTTCAGCGTCGAGCGTCGGCAGGTACAGGAATCCGGCGATGCCATTCACGTCCATGACGTGCACTTCGCCAGGATGTCGCGTCATGCTCACCGCGATGAGAGGCACTCCGGCGAGTATCGGATCCTGCTCCCAACTGGCGAGTGGCATGGTGGCCAATAAATCGTAGTCACAGATGACGGCGTCAAGGCCACCCGCTCTGACAGCCTCGACGGCCTCCGTCATCCCGACACAACCGATCGTGTCGAGGCCGAGTCCGTCGAAGAACCGGCAGAAATGTTCGGTGAGAAAGAGGTGGCGACCCACGCACAAGACGCGCATGGATTGAATATACCAGAGAGCACCGGCCGTCGTTCGCGGTTACAAATGGATTGCGGCGCCCTCAACGGCGCATCGTGTCGCCAATCGGGACCCGATCGCGCTCTTCGCGAGACTCGAACGACGAGACGGCCCGTTCGTCGCTCGGCTCTCGGTGCAGCTCCTGATCGACCACCCGAACCGATCGTGTCGGCGGCTCAGCGTTCTGCGGGATCTGCAGGCGGAAGATGCTTCCCTTGCCCACCGTCGATTCGACCGTGAGCGAGCCGTGCAATAGCTCCGCCAATCGCCGGGAGATCGGGAGACCGAGACCCGTACCGTCCTGCAGCTGCGTCTTGCCAAGCTGCACGAACTCCTGGAAGATCCGCTCCTGGTCCGGCTCCGAGATTCCTTCGCCCTGATCGATAACGTGGATCGTGACGCCGCCGTCCTCGGCCGGCTCCGTGATCACTTGAATCGGTTTGCCACCGCCGAATTTGATGGCGTTGGAGAGCAGGTTCAGAAGAATCTGGCGCAGTCGCCGCGGATCCGAGATCACGCGAACGGGGTCCTCACTGCGGTGATCGAGCGTGAGTATGGAACCGTGTTCGTCGGCCAGGGGCCGCACCGTCACAAACAGATCTTCGATCAACGACGGGAATTCGACGGGTTGTAGGCGCAACTCGATCTTGCCCGCTTCGATCTTCGACAGGTCGAGAACGTCATTCACGAGCTCTAACAGGTGGCGCGCCGCCTTCTGCGTGCGCTCGATCCCCTCGGCCTGCTTCTCGTTCAGCGGGCCGTAGATGCGCTCGAGTAGCAGCGTGCTGTAGCCAAGCACGGCGTTGATCGGTGTTCGCAGCTCGTGGCTCATCGACGCGTAAAACCGGCTGCGGGCGGTCATCGCGCGTTCCAATTCGAGTTGCCGGCGGCTCAGCTCCTTGTTGAGCTCCTTGAGCTCTCGCGCCGAATCGGCGAGCGACGTCGCTTGTTCCTCGAGCGCCTCCTGCTGACGCACCCGTTCCGAGATGTCGCGGGCGATGAGCGTGTACGTGCGCCCCATCGCTGATTCGAGGCACGATACCGAGGCTTCGATGGGGAAGGCTTCGGCATTGGCGCGGCGCGCGACAAACGCGTGCGGCGCTTCGGCTCCATTGCTCCCGCGTGCTCGTTCGGCCGCGGAGCACACGGTTGCGAGCAGATTTTCGGCGGTCGCCTCGGGGAAGAACGCCGTGATCGAGGTTCCGATCGCGTCGGTCGCAGCCGTTCCGAACATTCGCTCGGCGGTCCCGTTGAGCAGTGAGATCTTTCCCTCGGCATCGAACAACACGATGGCGTCCATCGCCGAACGCACGATTTCACTGAAGCGCGCTTCGGACTGGAGCATCTCGCGCATGTGGCGAAGCTCGAGATCCTGTCGCTCCGCTTCGCGCAGACGTTGTTCCTGCTCGGTGAGTCTCCGCTGCTGTCGATACAGCTCGACGAATACCTGCACCTTCGATCGGAGGATCTCCGGCTGGAACGGCTTGAACATGTAGTCCACCGCGCCGACGGAGTATCCGCGGAAGACGTACTCCGCGTCCTTGCTGATCGCGGTGAGAAAGATGATCGGGATGAAACGCGTCCGTTCGCGCGATTTGATCAGCCGCGCCGTCTCGAAGCCGTTCAGGTTCGGCATCTGGACGTCGAGCAAAATCAAGGCGAAGTCGCGCTCGAGAAGACAGCGCAGGGCGTCCTCGCCGGAGGAAGCGCGCACGATGTGCTGCCCGAGCGGCTCGAGGATCGCCTCCAACGCCAGCAGGTTCTCCGGCCGGTCGTCGACGACGAGGATGTCGACAGGTTCCGAGAGCTGTGGCCCCGTCATGTCCCCATCCGCCGATGCGCCGGTCCGATTGTCAGCGTCGCCATCAGATCGGCTATCTCGGCAAGTGTGAGGACGCGCGCGGCGGGCACGTGCCGGAGCGCGGCGGCGGGCATGATCGAGCTCTCGGCCGTCTCGGGACGCTGAACGATCGCGAGGCCCCCGCGGTCCGAGACACGCTTGAGCCCCCGCGCGCCGTCGGAATTGGCGCCGGTGAGCACGATGCCGACGACGCCTTGTCGGTACGCGTCGGCCGCCGAGATGAACGTCACGTCAATCGACGGGCGACTGAAAGCAACCGGATCGTCCGTCGAGAGCGAGAGGTGCCCGCGCTCGACGAGTACGTGGTAGTTCGCCGGCGCGATATAGATGTTCCCGCCGATGATCGGCGCCTTGTCCTCGACGTCGCAAACGCAGAGGCTGGTGTCGTCCTGAAGAACGCGGGGCAGGAATTGTCCAGAATCTTTGTGGCGATGCTGGACGACGACGACCGGCAGGCGAAACGAGCTGGGCAGCGCGCCAAGAATCTGATGCAGCGCGGCGAGCCCGCCCCACGAGGTGCCGATCACGGCGATCTCGTAGGCCACGACTACCTGACTTTCCGATATACGCGTTCTTTCACATGGAGCATCTCGTAGCAATCCTCGTACTGGGAAAAGCGCAAAGACTCCTTGGAGCCCAGAGCGAGTATGCCGAACATCACCAGACTGTCGTAAAACAGAGCATGAACACGGTCCTGCAGAGCACGATCGAAATAGATGAGGACGTTCCGGCAGAACACCATGTGGAACTCGCTGAACGACCTGTCGGTGACGAGGTTGTGCTGTGAGAACACGGTGTTTCGCGTGAGCGACGGGCTGAATAGCGCGCCGTCGTACATCGCCGTGTAGTACTCCGAGAACGACCGTTGTCCGCCCGCGTTGATGTAGTTCTCCGTGTACTCCTGCATGCGATTGAGCGGAAAGATTCCCGCCTTTGCCTGCTTCAACACCCGATCGTTGATGTCGGTTGCGTAGATACGCGCGCGATCGAGCAGACCCTCTTCCTCGAGCACGATCGCCGCCGAATACACCTCTTCGCCCGTCGAACAGCCGGCGTGCCATATCCGAATGAACGGGTAGGTGCGAAGCAGCGGCACGACCTCCTGCCGGAACACCCGGTAGAAATCGGGATCCCGGAACATGGCCGTGACGTTGATCGACAGGTCGAGCAGCAGACGCTCCATCGCCGGGCCGTCGTGCAGCACCAGCGCCTGGAGGTCGGAGATCGAGGCCAGGCCTTCGGCGTCTACCCGTTTCCATAACCGGCGACGGATAGACGCGTAGGCATACGACCGAAAGTCGAACCCGTAGTGCCGAAAGACCCCCTCGAGCAGCAGCTCGATCTCGACCCTTTCGAGATCTGGGTCATACGAGACGGGCGGACCTTCGAGCGGACCATCATTTAGCGGTAGAGCCATACCCGCATGAGGCTCAACAGCTGCTCGGTGTCCACTGGCTTCGTGATGTAATCCGATGCTCCCGCCTCGATGCACTTCTCTCGATCCCCCTTCATGGCTTTCGCCGTTAGCGCGATGATCGGCAAGTTCCGGAACCGCGGCCGGTCGCGGATGGCTCGCGTCGTTTCGTAGC
>Ga0157372_10008100_pt1 | contig 11179 bp, 8 predicted proteins | sample C55metaG_FD_115307 | JGI IMG/M metagenome (GOLD analysis project Ga0157372, IMG submission 115307) | Corn rhizosphere microbial communities from Kellogg Biological Station, Michigan, USA - C5-5 metaG | ecosystem: Host-associated > Plants > Roots > Rhizosphere > Soil | place: USA: Michigan...
ATTCTCGTACGGTTTTTAAAGCATTGTTTTATTCGTTGGTACTAATAGAATGCGGGGGCTGAAGCCTGAACATGGTAGCCGAACTTAACAAAAAAAGTTTTACAGATCGCCATTGTAAATTTATACCAGGAGCAAAATAAGGAGGCGTTGCACGGTACTGGCCTGCTTGCAGGTTAGAAGGTGAAAGATATTCCTGATTGGGTTCGCAACCATCATTATGCCGTAAAGCTATTATATCTAAAGCTGCTGCTGCTCCTACTTTTCTGCCTTCTTCTATGTTGCCTGTTTTAATAGTTTTAAGACTTTCATTCAAAGCGGAATCAATAGCACCTGTCTGTGATGCAAAGTAATTACATAAAACATCGTGAGCAGCTTGAGCCGCAGCGGCTTCAGGAGAGGCAGATTGATTATTTACTGAATTGTAATGATAAGGACTACCAAATTGTAAAATGGAATTTACAGCATCGTACACTGCAACGGCTTCAATTGCTAAAATCCTGGTGGTTAAATTCGTATTGAGGGATTTATTTTTTATTGTTTGTATACTGAATTTACTCCAACTGATGACAATATCAGCAGAGATTTTTCCTTTGTTATTTTTGGGATCTTTCTTACAGGCGCCGAGAATGGTAATTATTACAGCTACAGCGAACAAAGCCTTTTTCATGAGATAGTTTTTCTGAAATGGTATTTGATTTTTATAGCTCAATGAGCATTACCAAATTAAGCATCAAAAAACGTATAGCAATAGGTTGGAGTTTGTGTTGAGGAAGATTGTAAACTTAGGAGTTGGAGATTTACAGTTGGTAAGAACGAGTTGCGTGTTAATTTTACTGAAGAGAACACAGAGGTATCACGGAAAACAGAGAGAGAAAAATTAGATTATTGATGAGGATTTTAAGTGTATAAAGAGACAAGCTTCTTTATTTCAAGAAAAATTAACGACAAATTTATTTTTCATTATTCTCTAACTATCCCCATCCTTTTGGTATCATCTCAAAATCTTATACACTATCCATAAAATCCTGTAAAGAGCTAAACTCTTATGGGAAGTACTTTTGTAGTGTAAATAATAAGATATGGCAATACAAATCCAATCATATAAAGGTACTCGAAAAAGCTTCCCTGTTACGGGTATGACTTGTGCAGGTTGTGCAGCAAGCGTGGAGTCGATGCTTAAATCGACTAAAGGAGTAATTGACGCCGGTGTAAATTTCGCGACACAAACAGCATGGACTGAATATAATGAAAAGGAGACCAATCCTGCCGAATTCCAAAAAGCGCTTCGCTCTATAGGTTATGACATTATAATAGACGAAGAAGATCCGGTAGCGAAGCAGGAGGAAATTAAGCTGAAGAACTACCAGCAGATAAAACAGCGAACCATTTGGGCGTCTATCCTTTCAATTCCGGTAGTTTTTATCGGTATGTTTTTTATGAATATGCCTTACGCTGCATGGATTTCCCTGGTTTTAACCGCTCCTGTTCTTTTCTGGTTTGGCAGAAGCTTTTTCATAAACGCCTGGAAGCAAGCAAAACATGGAAAAGCAAATATGGATACTTTAGTTAGTGTAAGTACAGGAATTGCTTTTTTATTTAGTGCTTTTAACACTATTTATCCCGAATTCTGGCATAACCGTGGTCTTCATGCGCATGTTTATTTTGAAGCTGCTTCGGTAATTATCACTTTTATTTCTTTAGGGAAATTGCTTGAAGAGCGGGCAAAATCAAATACTTCTTCGGCGATTAAAAAATTAATGGGCTTACAGCCTAAAACGGTTTGGATTCTAGTTAACGGAAATGAACAGGAAATTCCTACAGCATCGGTAACACATGGAAACATCATCATTCTTCGTCCGGGAGAGAAAGTACCCGTTGATGGTGTGGTAACATCCGGCTCATCTTATATTGATGAAAGTATGATAACAGGCGAACCCATTCCGGTACTAAAACAAACAAATGATAAAGTTTTCGCGGGAACTGTAAACCAAAAGGGAAGTCTGCAATTTAAAGCCGAAAAAGTTGGAAGCGAAACACTGCTGGCTCAAATTATAAAAATGGTGCAGGAAGCGCAGGGAAGTAAGGCTCCGGTCCAGAAACTGGTAGATAAAATCGCAGGAATTTTTGTTCCGGTTGTGCTTGTTATAGCCCTTCTTACTTTCATTACCTGGATGCTATTGGGTGGCGAAAGTGCATTCACTCATGCGCTTTTAACTTCGGTTACGGTTTTGGTAATCGCGTGTCCCTGTGCTTTGGGACTTGCTACTCCTACCGCTATCATGGTAGGAATCGGCAAAGGTGCGGAGAATAACATCCTGATAAAAGATGCCGAAAGTTTAGAACTTGCTCATAAAGTAAACACGGTCATTCTGGATAAAACCGGTACTATCACCGAAGGTAAACCAGAGGTAAATCAAATAGAATGGCTGGAATATCCGGCAACTAAACAGGAAGAAAAAAGCATTCTATACAGCCTGGAAGTGCAATCAGAACATCCGCTGGCCGAAGCCGTGGTAAAAAAGCTGAAAGAAGAAAATATTAGCAGCACTAAACTAGAAACCTTCGAAAGTATTACCGCCCGTGGCGTCAAGGGTAAAGTAAATGGCAAAACGTACTTTGTAGGAAACCGGAGTTTAATTGAAGAAAACCGCATAAGGATTACGAATGAAGCCGCAGCCAAAGCCAGATCACTCCAGGAGGAAGCTAACACTGTAATTTACTTTGCTGATAATGAAAATGTGTTGGCTATCATCAGCATTAGCGACAAGGTAAAAGCGAGTTCAAAACCGGCGATACAAGCACTTGCCAGGATGAACATCGAGGTAATAATGCTTACTGGTGATAATAATCAAACCGCGGCAGCGATAGCAAAACAAGTGGGTTTAACAGAATATAAGGCAGAAGTTCTGCCTTCTGAGAAAGCTGATTTTATAAAGAATTTGCAGTCGAAGGGTAAAGTAGTAGCCATGGTTGGGGATGGGATAAACGATTCTCATGCTCTGGCGCAGGCAGATGTAAGCATAGCGATGGGAAAAGGTTCTGACATAGCCATAGACGTAGCGAAAATGACGTTGATAACATCCGACCTGCAATCGATACCAAAAGCATTTAAGCTTTCTAAAAAAACAGTTGCTACCATCCACCAGAACCTTTTCTGGGCGTTCATTTATAATTTGATCGGAATACCGGTCGCGGCAGGAGTTTTATATGCATTCAACGGTTTTCTTCTTAACCCGATGATTGCGGGAGCTGCGATGGCTTTAAGTTCGGTATCGGTGGTTACTAATAGTTTAAGACTTAAAGCGGCGAAGCTCTAGCAAAGGAATTAGATATTTCTCGCAAAGGCGCAGAGACGCAAAGAAAAAAGTAAAGATTAGCGTTCAAAATAACTTAGCGTCTTCGCGCCTTTGCGAGATTCTTCTTAACGAGATTATTAATAAATCAATAATATGGAAACTTTAAAATTCAAAACAAATATCAAATGCATGGGCTGCATAAGTACAGTAACTCCGGTTCTGAACGATAAAGCAGGAACGAACAAATGGAAAGTTGACCTTCAGGATCCGGATAAAACACTATCGGTTGAAGGCAATGCCAAACCAGAAGAAATAGTAGAAGCTTTAAAAGGCGTAGGCTATCAGGCTGAGCCAATATCATAGCACAATCAGAAAGGTCACCTGCAGAAGTGACCTTTCTGGTTTATTAAATATTATTAAACCTGCTTACCTTCCTTTTCACCCTCGTCTCCTCTATCCGGAACAGGATGCATATTTTCATTTTCAGAAGTAACAGTCTCTATATCATTTCCCGGATCCTGCTCTGGATTTCCCGATCTTACTTGTTCATTTTCTTCAGGTAAACGCATACTTTTAAACTTTAAGATATCATTCTTAACAAGGGTTCTTTTATAAGAATTGTTTTGCCAAAGATTAAAAGCATCCCTCCGGTAAAATAAGAATCAATAAAAATTTAAGGATTGATTTCTATATTAGAAGAGATTAAACTTCTTTTCATGGGCCGGTTAAAACATATTAGTATTCTTATTCCTGAAGGCGATTGCAGTATTACTCATATTGAGGCAACTCATCAGATTTTCTCTTCAATCAACGGTTTACTGGAGAGTCTTGGCCGCTCTCCCCTATTCGAAGTTCAACTGGTTGGATTACATCAGGAACCTGAAGTAAAAAAGGGCTTTTACAGCGTTTATCCAAACATTCTGATTAACGACCTGAAGCAAACTGATCTTGTAATTATTCCGGCAATCCAGGGTAATATTGAGAAAGGTTTGGAGCTAAACACCGAATTAGCAAATTGGATACTGAAACAGTACAAAAATGGTGCAGAAGTTGCCAGCTTTTGCATTGGCTCTTTTCTTCTTGCTTCAACCGGACTTTTAAATGGAAGGAAATGTACTACGCATTGGAGCGCCGCGTCTCAATTTAAAGCACTCTTTCCCGAAATAGAACTCCTGCCAGATAAAATCATAACCGACGAAGGCGGGATTTACACCAGTGGAGGAGCTCTTTCATTTCAAAACTTGCTTATTTATCTGATTGAGAAATACGCTGGCCGAGACACAGCTATTATTGCTGCTAAAATCTTTATGATCGATATCGACAGGAACAGTCAGTCTCCCTTCATGATCTTCAGTGCCCAGAAAGAACACGACGACGAACCTATAAGCAAAGTGCAGGATTTTATAGAAAACAACCTTCAGAACAAGCTTTCTGTAGATCAACTTGCCGACCTTGTGGCTATTAGTCGCCGCAATTTTGAACGCCGTTTTAAAAAGGCTACTTCAAATTCTATCCTTGAATACATTCAGCGAGTTCGTATTGAAGCTGCTAAAAAAAGCCTCGAAACTACAGGATTGAATATTAACGAAGTGATGTTTAATGTAGGTTATACGGATATTAAAGCTTTTCGAAATACTTTTAAGAAAATCACCGGCCTTTCTCCTATTGAATACCGGAATAAGTATAACAGGAGGGCTATTGAGGTTGATTAGTCTGGACATAACTATCGCAGCAACTTTATGACAACCGAGTAACACTTAAAAATTGCGATAAAAGAATTCCCGCCAACAAGTCAGAAAATAAATCTTTATAATATTAGCAAGGTTAACGATTGAAGCGTTAATAAGATAACAAGCCGACCTATTAACAATAACAAAAGCCGCAGTTTCCCGCAGCTTTTGTTATAAAAATTAAAGAGACAATGGTTACTGTTTGATAAATTTAGAATACGACTTCTCGTTTACCGTTTTACGAATTTAACCGTAGCTTTTTCGCTTCCGTTAGTAAAAAATGCAAGATAATAACCAGCAGCAAGACCAGAAATATCAACAGTTGTACTTGTACTTCCAGCGGCAACAATCGTACTTGAAACTGTAGTACCTGATAAAGTAACTACTTTTAAAGAAGCATTTTCTGCCACAGGATGGCTTACACTTACAGAAGAACCATTTGCCGGGCTTGGGTAAACTGCAAGAGTTACACCTCCTCTACTGTCTGCAGAAGCAATTGAGCTGTATGTAAATTTACCGTCCTTGTCTAGCTGCTTCAGACGATAGTAGTTTATTCCTGCTTGAGCCGAGTAATCCACAAAAGAATAAAAGTGTTCTCCGCTTGTATTTTTAGCATCAACGGCTCCTATTGTTGTAAAGTCTCCGCCTGATTTTCTCTCGACAACAAAGTTCTGTGTATTTTCTTCGTTTGTTGTTGTCCAGGTAAGTTTCACTCCCTTCGAAGCCCTCTCAGCTTTTGCTGTGAAAGAGAGGAAGTTAAGAGGAAGAACAGTTGCTGTTGTCCCTGTAAATACCACATTAAGCTGAACCAGGTACTTGGATGTGCTTGTAGTACTTGTCCACCACGGATATACTCTTACACTTAATGTTTTACCTGCTGGAACTGCAATATTCAAATCGTTAAAAGTTACATTGGTAAGCAACTCTGTAGCGCTATATTTAGGTAAAGTTAAAGGGCTACTATTTAAAAGATTACGAGTGGATGTAAAACCGTCTAAGGAGTAGTATATATTAGCCTTCATTGTCGAAGTACTTCCAGCATCCCCAAAGTCGAAAGATAATTTTGATATAGTAAGTTTCTTACCTGCAACGGGAGCAACTTTGTATTCCGAATATTGAGTTTCATCCGGTGCAGTTTGATTAGATGGCCACCCGGCAGTTGGTTTTGCTCTTTGAACAGCTACGGTTTGATTAGCATATAAACCAGTTGTTTGAGCAGAAGAAGTTGTATAAGCTATAGTCCAGCTTGAAGGAAAAATTTGCGCCGAGCCTGTAATATCACCAGTCGTCACCACATCAGCATTTGTTGCCAGACTCCATGTAGCAGTGGCATCAGAAGATGTTCCTGTATTTCCAGTTCCACCTGTATTACCAGTACTTCCGCCAATAGTACCTGATGTAGTTGTTGCAATACTATTCAAATACACTTCTAACATCGTATAACCGTCAGTATTACGGGTATTTCTATCAGCAGGAACATCTTTATTCAAACCGTTCGCTGTTTCCCAGTCATCAGGCATTCCGTCATGATCTGTATCGGTAGGAGCTGTTGTAGAAACTAAAGCTGGCCAGGCAATATAGCTTACGCTATAGTCCGTACCGTGAGGAAAACCTCCCTGAACATCAATCAGCTTCCCGGTTCTGTTTTTAACATCATTAATAATGCGCTGATCTAGGGTATCTCTTTTAAAGGATGCACCGGCTCCTGCTAATACTGACGCATAAGCACTTTCTGCAGTTTCTGCAGGTATAGCAGGTAAATCAAATGGTTCGGTTACTTTTGATAGTGTAGTATCTGCAAGGTTTCCACTCTTCATGGTTACACTTAACCAGTTGTTGGCAGTATTAGTAGATGATCCATCAACATAATTCCCTTTTAAATAATATTTTGCATAAGGGAAAGCGTCACTATAATCAACTGCTACAACCTGATATCTTCTGCTGGTAGTATTAGGACCGTATTTATAGTAATTATTTACGATGTTATAATAACCTCCTTCACCTCCATACACATTGTTAATTCCCCAGTCATAAATTACATTATTTCTAAAATCGCACATTTCTCCACCCTGAACTGCAGGACTGTAAGTACTTACTCCGGCAAAACGTGGGGTTCTGTTTTTACAATGTGCAATCAGGTTATGATGAAAAGAAGCATGTTTTGCACCCCAGATGCCTCCATATCCATGATGTTCAAAATCGGTATCCCCTGTTTCAAAGTGATAGGAATAGTTTAATGGCTCAGATATAAGGTTCCATTGTAATGTAAGATTATCACCTCTGTAAACAGTTAAAGCTTCGTCAGTGCTCCAGCTTACAGAGCAATGATCTATAATAATATTGTTATGTTCCAGGCTTCCTAATGCGTCATCAGAGCCACCACCATCAATCATACCTTTATTCTGATATCTGTCACCCATCCTGCAACGGATATAACGAATAATCACATTATCACCACTAATAACTACAGGATAATCAGCAATACAAATTCCATCACCAGGGGCTGTCTGTCCTGCTATTGTGGTATTTTGGGGAATGGAAAGTCTGGAAGTAAGACGTATAGTTCCTGAAACCCTGAATATAATAGTTCTATAAGGGTAAGTACTTACTGATTGGCTACATGCATACCGTAAACTACCCGGAGAATTCACATCAGTTAAATTGGTCACTTCAAATACAGTTGTGGGAACAGTTGTAGTACCTCGTCCCCCGCTTGTATACTTACCAGCACCTTCTGCTCCGGGAAATGCCGGGGTTTGTGCAGATGTCTTATATACACTTAATAATACAATAAAAAGAATGTTAACCAGATAAGTAAAATTTCCTTTCATGGGCGTTGAAGCAAATGATTAATTAAATAATTTGAACTGTTTTTCTGATATTCAAAACATGTTTTCGGTATCAGAAAAAGTGTAATTGGTTGTTAAATAATTGATTATTTGCTCAATAATAGGAACAATAAAAAGCAAGTAAAATATATTGGAAATATATTTTAATGCAAACGTTGTCGGGAACGATTGCGGAAGAGCCAGAAAAAATTGAAGCAGAAATAAACCTTAGTTTTCTTCCTTTTCTATTGGAATTACAAACCAGAATGTAGAACCCTTTCCATGTTCACTTTCTACACCAATACGTCCATGATGTCTTTTGATGATTTCAGACGAGATGAAGAGCCCCAATCCAAGGCCAGAAGTTTTGAAGGAGTTTTCTTCGCCACGGTAATATCGTTCAAAAATCAGATGAAGCTTTTCCTCAGGAATACCGGGACCAAAATCTCTCACTTCCATTTTGAAATATCCCCTGTCCTGAGATAAACCTATTAATACTTCATTAGCATCGGGAGAGTACTTAATAGCATTATCTATAAGATTTATGATTACCTGCTCAATTCGATTTTTATCGCCGTAAATAACACAATCTTTATCTCCAAAAACTCTTACTGTATGCGTTACCTCCGAATTTTTAATATTGAGGATGCTATCATTGATTACATCAGAAATTTTAAAATCAGAAAAGTTATATTCTAACTTACCCGATTCCAGCTTTGATAAATTGAGAAGATCGCTTACAAGATATACTATCTTATTTACCTGTTTATTTGCCTTATGAATCAAATTCAGATACTTTGAATTTTCCTCTTTACTCACCTGCTTCTCGAGGATTTGAAGATATCCCTTCATACTGGTTACAGGTGTTTTCAACTCATGACTTGCAACACTCAGAAATTCATCTTTCTTGAAATTTTGTTCTGTGGCCTTTTGCAAAAGGCTTTCCTTTTCCTGATTAGCATGAATAAGTGCTTTTACCAGTAAAGCATTGTCTAACGCTACTGTGGCCTGTGTTACTATCCCCATCACCATTTTTTCAATGGATTCAGTAAAAACATCAGGAACAGTATGCCCAAGCATAAGGCAGCCCATCACTTGTTTGTGCTTAGAAATTATTGGAACAGACAAAAAACTATTAGCAGGAAGATTAAAATTTATCCATGATCGTCCCCGGGTACCCCTATCCTTGATGATATCTTCGGATCTGATAACTTTATCAGTAATGAAAGATTTAAAACGGGTAAGATCTCCGGCTTTACTTAAAATAGTTTCTGAATTAGTGGAGGTTGCATAAAGCATATCTTCAATATCCCCTTCAGAACTTGAATAAAACAAAATTCCGTATTCTGCACCGCTAATCTGTTTGGTAGCATCTGCCACCTTTTGAATAATAAACCGAACATCGAGATCTTCCGAAATAGATTTCCCAATCGAAACTAATATTTCAAGATCCCGTGCTTGTTTTACTACAGAGGTTACATCATGTATATGTGCCAGGCGACACCTCTTTTGTTTATACTCAATGATGTAAGATACTATCTGAACACTAATTACTTTTCCGGATTTAAGCAGATGTTGTCCTTCTGCATAAACATTTTCCGATCCTTTAAAAAGAGGAATTAAACTATCAAAGTAATTTTTCTCTTCAGATATTCTTAAATCCCGGGTAGTTAAACTTAAAAACTCTTCTCTGTTGTAACCATAAGAAGAAATTGCAGCATCGTTAACTTCAAGTATTCTGAGGTTATCAATATCAAAAATTAGCATGGGCTGCGGACTTTGATAAAATAGATTATCAAAGTTCATATCTGCCTTATGGTTTGTTTCTTTCAAGAGGTTGATTTAAACGAGCTTAATTGTGCCCGTAAAATTAATGCACAAATATGTGATATAGAAAACAAACCTTCGCTTTATTTCTAAAGCTAATTTTTAAGTAAGAATTAAATCTAAATTATATCGGATTTGACGATAAATATATCTGGCTGTTGAAATAAAAACACCTGAACTATGTTGATACGCTGGTCTGATCAAGGTACTAGGTTCATCCTCGGTATTAACATGTTTAAAAATAGAATGAAAATCATTATGAATGATGCATTTACCTTTTTTCTTAACAAAGGAGATACACATTCTATATTCCATTCTGTCACTATTTATATCTTCTGCGTACCATCCGAATTTTCTGCAGAAAGAACTTCTTCGTAAGTGTGGCGTATCGCTGTAAGCGTAAATCTTATTATAGTCAGTAGCCATTAATGGAATAGAAACCTGTTCGTAGTCGCCTTTATAAGGTTTTAAGTATGGATATCTGAAATGAGCAAAATAGCGGATCAAATCAAGCTCTCCATCCTGCTCCATTAACTCCTGCGATTCCTTTAAAATCTGTATAAAATTTTCTTGTGGCTCAAAGTCTTCCTGAACATAAAGAGTGTAAGGTGTGGTTACTGCTCGTTGTCCTTTGTTGATATTATTCCCCAACCCGCGATTCTGTTCCGCAGTTACAAGTGTAAAATCATAGTCCTTTTTAAGTCGGTTCAGTTCGTTCAAATGAACTTTATTACTAGAATCGTCTGATACTACAATTCCACCAAAAGTAATGTCAAGTTCTGTAAACACTTCTAACAGTCTTTTTAATGAGGAAGACCTGTTATAATGAGTTATTAACAATGTTATTCCAGGAAAACGATTCATCATCAATATTATTTTTTTATTTTATCATTAAGCTGTTTGAGAAAATCTTTCACAGCCGGGAACTTATATACTATATTCAAAATCATGCCTTTTAATTTATCCTTATCACTGGCATAACCTCTTGTTACTAATTTTTTAAAAGTTGAAAGGTCTACAAACCTGTTTACATCAATTCTGGGCAATCTTCTCTCGTCGCTGCTACTCCCAACCAAGCCAGGCTGAACAGAGAAAACTGCTTTGAAGCCCTGAGAAGCTAACTTATTCAAACACTTTACATTATATCTTCCGTAGGGATAAGAATAATAAGCAATTGTTCTATCGAGATGCTCGGAGATGTAATTTTTACATACGGAAACTTCCTCAGAAAGTTCTGCATCTGAAACCATATTATGCACTTTGTGCTGATGCCCATGTCCTTCAATATCCCAAACTGAATCCTGCATCTCCTTCAACTCCTCCCATGTTAATGGTCTGTCGTATACAGGATAAGACTTTTCAAATTGCGGCAGAACTTCGTAGCTTTTATGCCCAACAGCGGCTGTAGTTAAAAACAGAGTTGCTTTAAAATTATATTGCTTAAGAATGGGCGTAACATGTTGCAGTAAGGAAAGATAACCATCATCAAATGTTAACA
>Ga0157372_10008101_pt1 | contig 11179 bp, 15 predicted proteins | sample C55metaG_FD_115307 | JGI IMG/M metagenome (GOLD analysis project Ga0157372, IMG submission 115307) | Corn rhizosphere microbial communities from Kellogg Biological Station, Michigan, USA - C5-5 metaG | ecosystem: Host-associated > Plants > Roots > Rhizosphere > Soil | place: USA: Michigan...
GCGAGCTTTTGATGCGAGAGCGCCAAACGGAGGGCCGTCGAACAGCGCCGTGGCGGTCAATTTGATCACCTCATGGTGCAGGAATCCGAGCTATTCTCTTGCAATCAGTTTGCCGCAGCGGTGAACTGATGCCCGGGGGCGCAATGACGGTGAAGAGCAATGAAGGTTTTTGCCGTGACACTCGCTCTGCTTCTGTCCGGTCCGGCCACCGCTCAAGAGTGCAAGTCGTGCTCAGAGGCCGACGCCTGCATACAGACATACCTGAAGGCGGCGACCGAGGCCCAAAAGGCCACCAAGGTGGCAATCCGGGATTGGCAGCAAAATCTGGACAAAAAGGCCTCGGCAGAATTTTCCAGCAGGGGTATGGCCGCCCTGCAAAGCGTTATGATTTCACAGGTTCATTCGGAGCTTGATCGCCTGAGGGACTGCCTGGCCAAGGTCAAGTAGCGCCAAGAAGCGCTGGACAGAAGCCTTGGGACAGCAGCCCTTGGACGGCGCGATGCCGGTGAGGCCCTGGTCGGGATTACGGCTCAGGGCGGCGGGTTCAACGCAGCCCTCCGCGAGCGGCCGCGCGAGGATTGTCGAAGTGAAGGCGGATAGTGGCGTCGACTAGGTCCACATCGAAGGGGCCGGCAGAACCACCTTGCGTCCAACAGCCCTCAAATTGTCGGCGTCCAACTGACCATTCGGGACGCTCTCGGGCGGTTTGGTGGCAACGAGCGCATCCTTCCCAGCTTCCTGTGCAGGTACGTCCACGCAGACCTCATCCAGAATAGAGCGAAACAGGGCACTGACTACCACGTCGGACATCGTAACACCTCCTACTACCAGTCTCTTGCGCGTTCCAAAATCCACGTGTGAGCTGGCTTACAAGTTTATAATTTTCGCCCGTCTCCTTGGGGGCGGCTAAACCAATGTTCAGTAATTCTTTTGCATTCTATTGCTCGCAGCCCGAGCTGCAGGCCATCAACGAGCGCGGATGGTTGCTGACGAAAGCGGCAGAGCCGGCAACCAGCAAGCCCAAGACAACGGCAAACGCTAGAAACTTCATCATCGTCCAAATCGAATCACCTTGGATACTGGATTCAATCTCCGGATCGTCGGCGGCAGAAATGCGAGCGTCCGGGGGCACGAATACGGCGTTCCTGTCGCCTTCATTGGCCGCGGACAGGAAGGGCGTGCAGTGGAACGCTTACTGCAATGCGGCGATCACTGCGATTGCCGCGAGACATTGGGGCAGGTGACGATTGTGGCCAGCGCTGCGCTCTTTGGCGATTGCCATTCTGCCCGGCGTGCTGATCGCGCGGCGCCGACGACATCAGACAGGGTTCGCCAGGGTCTTAAGGAAGCGATCTTTTGAGCTCGACGACGATTGAGTCAGCTCGGGCGACGGCGCTGGTTCGCAGCAGGATTGCTCCCAGCGATCCGACAATGGCGAGAGCCAGCACGACGACAGTGGTCGTAAGATGCCTCTTTGACGATGATGATTTGGAAATGGACACGGTTTCGCGAAACGACACGCGCATTGCCCCCGTAAGTACCCCGCCAAACGGCATCACTGAGTCGTGGGGCACTGCGTTGGCACGTCGGCGACCGTTCGACGGCGTCCAATGGGCGGAGTTGTGTCATTTCTGATTGATGCCTTCGCGAGAAGCATCCTGGCGTAGAGGCTGCCGCCTACGCCGGTTTCTCTTTGCGGGCATCCAGCGCGCCAATCTCAACTGGTCCACGCAGGTCCTGGGGCCATCCGGGAAGTCAAGCCATCAATAGAAACGGGGAAGCAGGATCGCGCGAGAGTTGACGCCTGGTCACCTCGATCGCCAGCAAAGGAAGAGGCCGCCTCAGTGGGCGGCCTTACTGTGATGTTATTTCTTCATCCCGGAGTCGTGTAGATTTTTAACATATAGGGCGTGATCGGCTGCACTGTCACTGCCCGGCCAGGTGACCGGAGCGGTTGCGGCGGCTGATGCTTGGGGCTTCATCGGGTGATGATGAGTCCGATGCGCGGCCAAGGCGGCAGAAGTTGAAACAGCGACGATAGCAAGACCAACAACGATGCCTTTCATAGTGCTCAGCTCCTCTGAAGTGGAAGATGCGCCAGTACGGCACAAAACTACCTCAGCAAGGCCTCGTTTCCAAGCGCTCGCCGACGAGAATGCTGGCACCCGGCAAAGGCATTGGCGGAAGGGGTGGGATTCGAACCCACGGTACCCTTGCAGGCACGCCGGTTTTCAAGACCGGTGCCTTAAACCACTCGGCCACCCTTCCGTCTTAGGAGATCAGGGACTTACCCGAGCCGGACTCTGAACGCAACGCGATTGCGGGCGGGCAGGGCGTCGCTCCCGGATTCGGCGGTTTGGCGCCCGTCAGCGTGGATTCAGGGGCAGGAAACCAACAATTTGCGAGCGTGCAGCGCCGGGTGCGCCGGCAATCACCGCCAGTCCTCGCCGACGGCAATTTCTCCGACTTCCTCTGCACTCATCCCGACTGATTTGCCCGAAGCGCTGACTATCCGAATTCCTGTCCAGCCCGCGAGCGTCGTGGGTCGGGCGTGATGGCGCATCTGCACGAATATCGCCTTCACCTGCTGCAGCTTGATGCCGCCGCGGACTTCCTGCCATGCCAATTCATGGACCACGTACATGACGAACGAGGTGATTGCCGCGATCGCGGCGGTGTGGCCGGCCGTGACGATGTGCCCGGTGGTCCAGAAAGAGATCGCAAAAATCTCGGCGGTTCCGATCATCCGCCACGTGACGGCCTTCGCAATCGTCTTGCGCATCAGGATGCTCTCCTCGGCTTGCCATTGGCCCGAGTTTGGTAGACCCTCGCGGGTCGTGCACTGCGCTGGAATTTCGGCGAGGTCCGTGGGGCCATGCCGCCGGAACCGGACCTCTCATTGAGCGGGTTCACACGCCGCTCAACTACCGACCATTCTAATCGATACAATTTTATCGACAATCGAAAGCAATTGTTAACGTTACCGCACCTGCCTTCATGTCGCGAACGGAGGCGCGCGCGACGGCTGGTGGCAGTTCTCTCGGTTTTCCCGGCGTCGCCCGATCCAGGTCGTTTGGCCGGTGGTTGCGAATCCACGGATCGGCCCCAGGCCGGGACGCCAATCACCAGGCCTGACGAAACTATTTCTCGGCAAAACGAAGCCGAGCGGAAACAGACCGGGCCTAGTGTTCCGCTGGTTGCCCAAGCGCAGAAGGGAGGATCATCCATGAGAGCAGCATTTCTGGCATTTTCGCTTCTTGGCCATCCGCTGGCGCCAGTTTCGGATCGCATTCCCATCTATAACGTTGAAGCACTCTGCAGCGATGTTTCGGCTGACGACAAAGCATCGGGGCACGATGCCGATGCCAGCAAGTGTGTGAGTGACGAGAAAGCGGCGCAGCAAAAGCTGGACTCGATTTGGCTGACTGTCCCGACCGGACCGCGTGAAAGCTGCGAAATGCTGGCATCGTCAGGGGGAGAACAAAGCTACGTCGATCTGCTCACTTGCCTGCAAGTGGCGGGCTGGGCCGATCCGGCCTCGCCAACCGCGGTCCCACTCAGGGGAGCGAGCAAAAATCGCAACATGGCAAAATAGGCCGCGAGCTGCTGCCTGCGAACGATGCGCTTGGCATCGTTCTTTGTCGGGCGAATAGATCCGAGCCGCGCTGCCTGAACTTTACGAAAGTACCGGTCTCGTAAAGTACCAGCGGGCCGCGTAAGGCCCGTGTCAGCCTGATGGCTTAGCTTTCGCCGCCACGATTCGCGACAAAGGGGAGCTGACGGATGCGCCGCGCAACCTGGAATACGATCTTCGCCCTCGCCATGACGGTCGCCATCGCCGTGCCAATGATGGCCCTTGCGGCGTTTGCGATGGGTCCTCACTGACGCAGGGCGGCCGCAGGGCAACGCGTCGCTTGCGCCAGGACGGCCTGCGGGCCTCGCGCGCGGCCCCGCGCCTTCCTCGGGGCCTATCCCGCCTGGTAGGCGTCGACGGCGTGTGCGAGGAAGAGGGCGGCACTACAGCAAATCAGAAACGCAACAACGAAACTCATGACAATACTCCTGCGGCCAGCAGGCATTATTTGGCGCCGTTTTGTTTCAGGACCGCTTCGCGGGGCTAGCGAAATGGTTTCGATGCTGCGGCCATTTTGTGGCAACGACGACGTCGCGCCCGGCGATGCAGGCAGCCAGCCAACCCGGCACGTCGCCCAACGTGCTCTGCGGCAGCACCTTGCCGTTATTTAGCAGCCTCGGCAGATCGTGATATTTGGCTTCAGTTTCTCAACCTCTGTTTCATCGCCCAGCGGCTGTATCGCCGATGGTTTCTCGGCAATATCGCGCTTTTGCCTGACCTTGGACTGTTTTGCCGGGCGAGGCCTGATGGGTAGAGGCTGGCCTGTCTCCTCGTCCTCGTCGGGAACTGCGATAAGGCCATCGGGACCGGGCTCCTGTGTCGGAGACAGCTTGCCCATGCGCGGTGTGGGCAAAAGGTTGTCGAGGCCCGGCGAAGGCAAAATGTTGGCGGCGGCCGGTGCCGGCGCGTCCTGGTCATTGGCAGGCGGTGGCGAGCTCTTGGCGGCTGCCGATCGCGCCGAACCTTTGGCGGTCGCCGTTGGCGTAGAAACGTCTTTGGGGGCCGGTACCGGCGAACGTTTGGCGGTCACTGTTCGCGGTGCAACGTCGTCGGTCGCCACTGGCGGAGAAACGTTTTTGGGGGCAGGTCGCGGCGCGTGTTTGGCGGTCGCCGTTCGCGGTGGAACGTCCTCCGTCGCCACTGGCGGAGAAATGTTTTTGGGAGTAGGTCGCGGCGAACGTTTGGCTGTCGCTGTTGGCGGTGGAACGTCGTCAGTCACCGTTGGCGGCGAGGCAAGGATGACGGGCGGCGGAGACGTCGGGACTTCCTCCTCCGCCATTGGCGGCGAACCTTTCGCTGTCGGCTCTGGTGATAAAACGCCGCCCGTCGGGTTGCTGCACCACCGATTGAGGCCGCTCCAGTGACACGTGCCCGCTGGTGCCGAACCTTGGTCAGCCACCAATGGCGGCGGGGCAAGTGAAAGCGGCCGGGCAGCCGAGCTTTGACATCGAGCGCCGCCATGCAGCCAAAAACTGACAAACACGAAACCAACGGCAAATAATGCAGCGCTTTTCAGTCGCATTCTGCTACCGCTTCGCTGTTGTAATCAGTGACCCCTAGCTGCGCGCAACTGCGCCTTGAGGGCGACGGTGAGCGCGTCCGCCTGATTACCAGAGGCGGTGACGACTGGGCAAGACACCACCCAAGCATGCCGAGGCGGCACGGAAGTACCGGCAGAGCCGCTTTGTGATTGGCGGCGAGGTCATCGTCCACGGCGTCGATGGCCCTGAAACGAGAAGCGCGCGACCGAAGGACGGTGCCAAAAGACAGTCGGAGCCTGGTTAATGGACCAGCAACGTTGCCGTATTAAGCTGTGTCAGCTTACTACTGGGACGCTTGCGATGACCGAGTACGTCATTACGGAAGTGAGCCTCCATCAGTGGCTCGTGTTCGCCGATCGCAAATGCATTGCCTCTTGTGCCGATGAGGTTGGCGCGGAGAAAGCAATGAGGGAACATAGTGCTCGCGGCAGTCGATCGCCTGCCCCCAAGAGCATGGCGCCGGCTCCACCAGCAAAAAAGCCGCCGGGTGAGACGTCCGGCGGGTAAGCTGTGAAGCAGTTCATGTTCACTTTGCATCACGCTCTCTAAGCTCTCCCTTGGGGCTTTTGAGCGCGGATCAAGATCATGAAGCCCAATACTTGGCTCATCACAGTCTCGATTGCTTGGGCCATCGCCATGACTGGCGCTCTATTGGTGATGATCGCCATGTACTGATGCGGTCTGACCAAGCAACGGCGCGAAGAAAAACCCGCCGGTCTTCTTTACCCGGCGGGTTTCGCTTTTGCTGGTGTCGCGGTACGCAATTCCCAACCCGCGACGTCACAAGATTAGCCTTGGCGCCTTGACGTTGAGTTACGACCCGCACCGCCGGTGTGTCGCCAGCCGCTGTCGGTAACGCTTCCGGTGAGATCGGCGCCGGCGCGTCATTGCTGCCTCCGTGCCATTCGCAACCGGCCTTTCCGATCGGAGCGCCGCCCGTTCGATTACACCCGAATGGGTAGATTTAAGATCGAAGGCCCATCGGCTATCAATCGGTCGTGCCCTGGCGCTCTTACAGGGACGCCCAAGCCCCCACGGCCTCAGCGAGCCCCAAGCTGGGGCCGTTTTCTTTCACGCCCACGGCGCAACGACGCTACCGGAGCTGCCGCCGGGCCGACGCTATCGCGGCCCAACAATGACACGCGCTCAAGGAAACACTATTCGATTCGGGCAAGCTCAAGCTCCACAACATCAAGGATCTTTTTCATCTGATGAGGAATCACTCCTGGCAGAATTTCGCTTGCGGGCGCCGTCAGGTTGCAGGAAGATTCTACCTCACAGCGTAGGGGGCCATCCATGTCGCTCAATCTCCACAACGTCTCCTAACGCAACTTCTCCTAAAAGGAGTGCAGCGTGCGAGCCGAAGAAGCATACGAGTTTTTGGTCCAGCACCTCTCCAGCATTGGCTTTCAAAGAAATTTTTACGGACAGCGCAAGGGAAGTCATGGCGCCGATCTCTATATCCCCGATGTCGCGAGAAGCTATTGGGAGCCGAGCCTAAGCAGAGAAGGCAAGTTCATACCCGGCATCGATCAGATTCCGGAAGAAAGTATCATTCCGTTCTATGACGCCGCTTGGGACCTCTGCCGGCTTGGAGTGCTGCGGCCTGGACAGTTTGCACCAATGGGGCAGGGGCATCCCGTCGCGTTCGGCGATCAGTACACAATAACCGCATTTGGCTCCCAATGGCTCAAAGATGCTTCGCAACGAGCGTTTCTGGACATGAGTCGATTGGCAAGCACGCTGACCGGCTTTGCCAACAGATTCGGTGACGGATATGCGCAGCGAGCAACCGAAGCCGTTAAGACCTATCGAAACGGCACCTGGCTTGCCGCTTGCGTCATGTCGGGCGCCGCGGCGGAATCCGTATTGTTGGCGATAGCAGTGGCCAAAACAGGTAACGAAAAGAAGGCCCTTGCAACATACAACAATGCGGGTGGTCGAGCGAAGACTACGAAATCGGTTGTCCTGAACGTAAGCCCGTCAATCAAGCAAACGTTCGAAAATTCACTGGGCGTTCTTCACTATTGGCGAGATGACGCTGCTCACGGGGTCGTCACTGCATTAGGTGAAACCGAAGCTCATGAAAGCTTGTCGCGCCTTCTCAGGCTCGCTCAGTTCACCGACAAATATTGGGCTCAGCTCACGAAGCCGGTTAAACCTTGAACTGTTAGCCAACCGCCATCCGCGCCACGGCAGATGGCCGCGGAGTAGGAATAGTCTCGTGCCCCGGACGCGGCGCAGCGTGCGCTTGCGCTGCTGAGCCGGGGCCTAGCCGTATTCTCCGAACGGAGTGGGCCCCGGTTCTGCGGAGCAGCGTTTCACGTTGCACGGCGCCCTGGGCGTTCTTCACTATTGGACTATTGGCGAGATGACGCTGCTCACGTAATTGCACCTTGTATTCGTACCGGGTCTCGATGGCCTTTGGACCAATCCGATGGATTACGCTGCATTCACAAACGACAGTCTGACCATGATGTACGAGGCGGTGCGCGGCGCTTTGGCGGCCGACGATGCCGCGGAAGAGCATGGTAAAAAGCCGCGTTTCAGAGTCAGGGATACCAGCGCCTGGATGACGCATGTGGCCGACCTCGAGGCCGAGATGACCAAGCGTGGCATGGTCTTCGAGCTCATCGCCTGGGATGCAGCAATCAACGGGCTGACGCCTCGTGATGATCAGCCATAAAATCCGCCCGCGGGTTCACTGAGCGGGTTGGCGAAGCGCCGAGCAGGTGATTGGCGCTGCCCGCATCACTGGACGTGTATGCGGTAGATCAGCGGCAATTGCGCATCCGCCTCGCAAACCTCCTGTTTGGCCTAGATGTTGTTCCGTTTTGGACAAGCGGCGGAGCTGCTTCTCTGTTCGATTTGTTCGACGCAGAAAGTCTCCGATCCGGAGCGTGGTCGAAAATATCAGGTAAATCAGAAGGGGGAAATCATGCGAACTAAAGCAGGAATGTTGGCTTCGAATGCAGCCTTCCGGTTCGCCGAACGGATTGCACTGACGACGGAGGCTGGCCATCAGACATTCCGCGAGCTTGATCAGGCAGCGAACAGACTGGCGTCGGGATTGCTGAGCATTGGCCTTGCGAGCGGAGACAGGGTCGGCGTTCTGAGCCACAACCGTGCCGAAGTCATGCACGCCTGGCTCGCGTGCGAACGCGCCGACCTGGTCAGGCTTGTCCTGCATTCCCATTTCGACATGGCAACCCATCGCGATACGGTGCGGCACGTCGGCGCTTCCGCCATACTTTTTGATACGCGCTTCAAGGCTACCCTTGAAAGCTGTCGCGACCAGTTTCCAGGAGTCCGCCACTTCATTGCGATCGGCGACGATCCGCCCGACTGGGCGATGCCCCTCGATGCCGTGTTGGCGCGCGGGTCGGCTGATCCGTTGGACCTGGATGTGGACGAGGATTCGCCCAATTTCATTCAACCGACGACGGGCACGACCGGCGCGCCAAAACCATGGATCGTGACACAGAGGTCGTGGACCGCCATGGTCAATCAGAACCTGATCCATCTCGACAGTTTTGCTACGGCACTTCCCCCGATTGGACCCGACGACGTCAGCCTGCACGTTCACGCGCTGCAGTGGGCGTCAGGCGGGCAGACCTTGTACCCCTATTTCGTTCGAGGTTCGCGAACGGTTCTGATGGATGACGAGACGTTCGATGCCGAGCGCCTCGTTGCAACGATCCTCGATGAGGGCGTGACGGGCGTGCTGTTGCCGGCGCATATTCTGGCGCCGATGCTCGACATCGTCGAACGGCGTGGCGGGATCCCCCATCGACTGAAGCGCGTCATCGTCTTCTTTGCCACGCCGGAATTGCTCACGCGAACCACCCAACTGCTTGGTCCCGTGTGGTGCCACGGCTACGGTTCTACGGAGCAGGGAGCCATCGGCACGCGCCTTCTCTACGAGGAGACGATTGGACGGCCGCATCGACTGGGCAGTGTGGGGCGCGGGGGATCTCCCTTCTACGAATGTTCCGTGGTCGATCACAACGGCGACCCCGTCGCGAACGGAAGGGCGGGTGAGATTGTTGTCCGGAGCGCAATGTCCAACAGCCGCTACTGGGAAATGCCTGAAAAGACCCAGGCATCGTTCTTCCCTGGGGGGTGGTTTCGTACCGGCGATGTCGGAACGATGGATGAGGATGGTTTCCTCTATTACGTCGACCGCGCCAAGGACGCCGTGCACACGACGGGGAGCGTCATCTATCCACACGAAATCGAGGCCAATCTGCTCTCGCATCCGGCCGTTCACAATGTCGGCGTCGTCGGTCTGGGCGAGGCCGGCCGGCAACAGATCGTCGCTGCTGTCGTGCTGAAGTCCGGCCAGGCGAAATCAGAAGCGCTTAGGTCCGCGATTGCGAGGTTGGCGCCCGTGAACGATGGAAAGCCAATCGACATCAGGTTTGTCGACGAGCTCCCGGCTGTGCTGGGCGGCGCCAAGGTGCAGCGCGAGGTCTTGCGCGAGCGGCTGGAAATGGAGCGGGCGTGATGGTCGCCTTGAGCGAGTGGACAGGTCCGGGAGTCCATCAAGCGCTCATGGCCTCAGCGGACCGCACCTTGCTGAGGGGGCTCGATGGGACGGCGCGCAGCGGAGAGGAGATCGCACACCGAGTAGGGCAGCTCGCGGGCGCCCTCCTTGGGCGGGGCCTTGCCGGAAAGCGCATCGGTCTCTGGTATTCGAACAACGTCGCGGCGGTCGAAGCCTTCCTGGCCGTCGAGTGGATCGGCGGCACGCGCGTGCCGCTGGATCCCGATGCGACAGCGGACGAAGCGCGTACGACGTTCGAGGCGGCAGGCGTTGCTTCGATCATTGCCGACAGGACCCACGCCGCGCTTCTGGGCGACCGGAACCGTTGCGTGGAATTCGACACCGATAGCCAGCTTACATCGACTTCGGTTCGGCCCGTCGACGACGCGGTCCCCGGTCGCGCGCACACACTTTTTTTGAGAGGCATGACGGAAGCCGGCCTCAAGATCCTTCCAATGTCCTATCGAAATTGGGCTGCGACCATGTCCCTGAACGTCGGATTGTTCCGGGCAGGGCGATATGGTCCGCCTATCGATGCGGATGATCTTCTCCTTACTGTCCAGCAACTGATGTACGGAACGGGTCTCATGGCAAGCTTCCCGTTTCTGCTGATGGGAATACCGCAACTCATCGTGCCGCAGTTCGACGCCCGGATCGTGCTTGCTGCCCTGGAGCGGTTTGAAGTCACGACAGCTCTCATGACGAGCACGATGTTGCCGCGCCTGACGTCGCTGGCGCGTTCGGAGGGCAAACCCAAACATCGGCTCAAGCGGCTCATGTACGGAGGAACGACGCTTTCCTTGCCCGAGCTTCAGGCTGCCATGAACTTGTTTGGCCCGGTGTTGATTCAGATCTACGGCAGACTGGAGGCTGGCTGGCCAATAACCCTGCTGGATCAGGCGGATCATGAAGCGATCGCCCGTGGCGAAACGCACTTGGCGAAAAGCTGCGGCCGTGCCGTCGGACCACCCGTCGAATTCGCGTTAAGGGCGCCTGTGCCGCCAGGTGACTTGACCAAAGGTGACTTGACCCAAACCGAAGTGTGTACCCGTTCGGAATTGACGATCGATGGATTTGCGGATTCGGACGGATGGTGTCGTACCGGCGATCTCGCTGAAGTGGACGAGGCCGGATATGTCTACCTCGGTGGAAGACCCGACGGAATGATCAATACGGGCTATCATATCTATCCGGCTGAGATCGAAAAGGTGATCAGGAGCGTTGATGGCGTTGCTGATGTCCTGGTCCGGGGGGAAGCGCGTCCAACATACGGCCATGCTATCGTGGCCTACATCGTGGCTGATGATTCCAGGTCGACGGACGATCTCCCCAATGTTGTCACCGGCACGCTGGAGGCGAAGCTTGCGCGGCACAAGAGACCCCATCGACTGATGCTGGTAAAGGAATTGCCTCGCTAGGCTCCGGATTTGCAGGAGAGCGTCATCGACGGCCGAGCAC
>Ga0157372_10008103_pt1 | contig 11178 bp, 9 predicted proteins | sample C55metaG_FD_115307 | JGI IMG/M metagenome (GOLD analysis project Ga0157372, IMG submission 115307) | Corn rhizosphere microbial communities from Kellogg Biological Station, Michigan, USA - C5-5 metaG | ecosystem: Host-associated > Plants > Roots > Rhizosphere > Soil | place: USA: Michigan...
AGCAAATTCCACAGTACCTGCCCGATGAGCACGTCGTCCACGAACACCATGGGAAGATTCTCGGCCAGATCGGTGATGACGGTGCGCCCATGGAGCTGCGACTCCATGCGCTGAAGAACCGTACCAACGATTTCCTCCAGCGGATAGAAGTCGCGGCGCAGTTCGACACCGCCCGATTCGAAGCGCGTCATATCGAGCAGATTGCCTACCAGGCGGCTCAGGCGCTCGGCTTCGTCGGAGATGCTTTCGAGCAGCTCCTGCTTGGTTTCGAGTGGCAGGCGGTCGCTCTGCGAGCGCAGTGTGGAGGCAGCACCGGTGATGGAGGCGAGCGGAGTGCGCAGATCGTGCGACATGGCGCTCAGCAGCGAACTGCGCATCTGCTCAGTCTGCATGTGAACCCGGGTTTCCTCGGCGGAGCGTTGGCTGGTGGTTCGTTCGATCGCGATTGCGGTCTGGCTGGCGAAGACTTCGAGCAGCTGCTGCTGCTCCGGCGCGAAGATGCGATTCTCCACGTTCGCGGCGACATCTGGAACGACGGCCAGAACGCCGAAAGTTTCGCGCGCACCGCGCAGTGGGAGATAGAGAGCAGTGGCGTCGGGATGCGCGTCTGTCCGCAAACCGGCTTTGTGGCCATGATCGAAGACCCACTGCGCTATCGTTTCCTCGGAGGGCGGCACGGGCAGCACATCAGAGGTACGGCGGCGAAAGGAGAGTTTTCCGTCCTCGGGCAAAAACATCACGACGCGCGAGCCAAAGACTTCCTCGGCGAGGGCAGCGGCGGCTCGGGCGGCTTCAAAAACCCGGGTTTCCCCGGCGAGTTTGCTGGACAAGCGGTATAGAGCTTCGGTGCGGGCCTCGCGAACGGCGGCTTGGGCCGCGTGATCTTTCAGCCGGGCAGTTTGGGTGCTGATGACCAGCGCGACCACCAGCATCCCGGCGAAGGTAAACACGTACTGATAATCGGAAACAGCGAACGTCAGGTAGGGTGGAACGCAAAAAAAGTCGAAGGCAGCCACGCTCAGAAAGGACACGGTCACGGAGATCCAGCGGCTGCAACGCATGGCGACCACGACGACACCGCCCAGGTAAACCATGGCGAGATTCGTGGGGGCCAGCGTGTCGCGCAAGAGCACTGAGACAACGGATGCGATTGCGATAACGGCGGCTGCCAGAACGGCTTCTCGTGTGGACCTCAAGGGTCAACGTTATCAGGTCGGCTCACGTATCGGTGTGGGGCTTGTGGATTTCCTGCTCGAGAGAATCCAGGACATCGTTATAGCGGCCGCGCTCCAGGTCATTTTCCAGTCGCTGCAGCGCTACGCCGACGACGTCACGGTGATGGAGCCTGGATCCGATGCCGGACTGCGCGCACAGAAGCAGCCAGATGCGATGCAGCCGGTCGACGTCTCCCGGCCAAAGCCGTGGCGGATGCGGGCCTAGGTTCACGTAGATCGACGGGCGATCCGGATTGGTGATTTCCAACGAGAATGCGTGGCGCGGCTCGGCGAGATTCTCCCAGGCGAGGCCGATGCGGCTGGCCAGTTCTTCGGAAGCCATGCGGGCGGACACGCCGACGACCAGTTTAGATACTTGAAGCCGGGCGGCCGTCTGCACCATAGCATCGAACGGGTCGACAGCGGGCACGACCAGGAGTTCCACGCTCTTGCCTTGCTTTTCCGCCACGGAGACTACGTGCGAGAACAGTTCCTGCTCGTCATGGGCGAAGAGCTGGTTATCCTGAAGATCGTATTCGCCGGCGCCGGTGGAAAGCTGGCGAACCGTCATTACGACGACATCGTGGCGGCGGACATTGGTTTTCTCAAGAGCCTTGTTCAGGTGCCACAGGCGGCGGGAATCGCGGACGGCCACCAGGATGCTGCCCGGCCGCGCGTGCAAAGTGTCCGCGCCGATCTCGGCCTGATGATCCAGGTTGAACTTTTCCAGATCCGCACGATGCTCGTTTTTCTTGCGAGCGTTGATGTGTTCAGAGACCATGAACAGAACATACAAGACGATGGTGAAGGAGACGCCGTATACGGTGGCAATCTTTTTCGAAAACAGGTTGGCGATGGCGACTAAGAAGAGAATCGAAGTGGTGGCCGCCAGGCCGATGGGGATTTCCACTTTGCCGAGCGTAATATTTCCTGGAAATTTGTATTCCTGATCGTGGCGCTGGTAACGAAGAACCAGGACACCCAGGGCTTTGAGGGCGAAGCTCCAGACCACGCCGAACGCGTACGCCTCGCCCAATAGAAGGACGTCACCGCGGCTGGCGATGATAGTGGCGATTTGCAAGAGCGCCATCAGGTTCAGGATCCGGTAGGTGGTGCCGAACTTGCTGTGTGGACGCCGGAACCAATCGAGCAGCACGCCGTCCTCGGCCACGCGATTCATCACGCCGTTCACGCCGATGAGGGAGGTATTCACGGCGCCCGAGAGAATTAGCACGCCCACGATCACCACGAAGACGTGGAACCCGAGCTTGAGGGCCGAGGGTCCGATAAAGTTGTCCACCAGGCCGCCGATCAGGTTGTCGTAATAGGTGCTGCGGACCGCATCGGGAATGATCATCACCGCGAAGATGGAGATCACGCCGGTGCAGATCAAACAGTAGGTGCAGACGATGTTGGCGGTGAGGCGTAGATTTTTGAGCTTGGGATAAGCGAGTTCGCGGTAAACCTGTGCGAGGGTCTCGAATCCGCTCATGGCCAGGATCGAGTGGCCGAACGCCACGATCAGCACGACGAAAGAAATCTGGGCCCAGAAGGTCCCATTGAGCCATCCCAGCGATTCGTTGGTGAGGTGGATGTTGGAGGGCGCCGGCAGCGGTGGCAACGGCGCGCCGCCTCGCATCACCAGCGTGAGCGGACACCAGATCAGGAGGATCACCACCATGACCGTCGTGACCTGCATGATGCGCAGGGCCTTGGTGCTGGATTCCGAGACGCCTTTGATGTTGGACCACCAGAAGTAACCGGTCACGATGACGCTGAAGAATACGGCAAAGGAGTTGGGATCCGAGCGCCAGGTTTGGTGAAAGGCCGCACTAAGCTCATTAAGAAGGCGGCCCAGGTACTGACCGGCGCTGACGACGCTGATCGGGCCGGTAAGAATGTAATCGACTACCAGGGCGGAGACGGATAGTTTGGCGACGGTGGGTCCCAGGCTGTCGCGCACGACGACGTAAACGCCGCCGCGCACGAACATGCTGGAGCTTTCCATGTACACGGAGCGGACCAGGTAACTGAACAGCATCACCGCCAGCACCATCCAGGGGGCGGATTTGCCGATGGCCTGCTCGGCAATGCCTCCGATGTAGTACATCGTCGAGGCCATGTCGTTCAGCACGACGGCGGCCGCCTGCCAGACGGAGATGAAGGTGAGGGCGACGGTGGTGGCGACGACTACTTTCGTTGTCGATGAAGACTGTGCCGCGGGGGAGGCTTGCGATTGTAAATTCATATGGTGACGAGAAGGACACGTCGCCCGTCTTGCCGTAGCAGCCTGGCGAGGCGGCTTTCCCAAGACGGCCACCAGCGCCACTTTCGCGCGCCGAAGATCACCAGCGAATCGGGCGGCAGCACGCGGCGGATGGCTTCGTTGCGGTCGCGGCAAAGATAAATCTCGACGGCGGCATCATTGTCGACCGCGAGGGATTCCATGACGCGCTCGGTGAATTCCACGGGGACGTCAGGCTCTGCGAGCGGCAGAGGGTAGGGGACGACCTGGGCTGCCATCAGCGTGATGCGCGCGCCGAGATCGCGGGCCAACGTGCGAGCGGCTGCGAGCGCAGCGGCGGTCTTGGGGAGATCGGTGAAGATAACATGGAGATCGAGGGCGCGGCTACTGCGGTAAACATCCGGCTGTGCGGGTAAAGGGCCATATTTTAAGCGGACGATTTCTTGTGGCACCAGTTCCAGGCTAAGGAAACTTGTCTTAAGGCGGCATCAAGATGAGGGCTGACGACGTTAAGAAAGTGTTAAGAGATATCATGTCTCCATGCGTTTGTGCCGGTTCGGGGACTCGCGTCTAGGCTTGGTCGATGGCCAAACAGTCAGAGACGTCACGGCGGCGTTGGAGGTGTTGCCGGCCTACCGGTATCCCTTGCCTGGCTACGACCCGCTCATCGCGAATCTGGATAAGGTGATCGCGCGCATTCGTGAGATTTCGACTAGTTCGCGGGTCTTGGCGCTGGAGAATCAGAGGCTCCTGAGCCCGGTGGCCAACCCGGGGAAAATTATAGCGGCGCCGGTCAACTACGCGGCGCATTTGAGCGAAGTTGCGAGCGATTCGCAACTCAGCGCGGGCAATGCCTCGCACAGCATGACCATCCACCAAGTCGGATTGTTTCTCAAAGCCAACAGCTCGCTGGTAGGACCCGGCGAGGGAATTGGACTGTGGCACCTGGAGCGCCGCAACGATCACGAAGTGGAACTGGCCGTGGTGATCGGCAAGCGCGCCAACAATGTGAGCCGCCAGGATGCTCTCCAATACGTGGCAGGCTACAGCATCGGCCTGGACATTTCGATTCGCGGGCAGGAGGATCGCAGCTTTCGCAAATCGCCCGATAGCTATACGGTGCTGGGTCCGTGGCTGGTGACGGCGGATGAGATCCCGGATCCAGGCCAGCTGGATCTGTCTATTTCTTTGAATGGCGAGATCAAGCAAAGTTCGAACACGAGGTACATGACGCTGGGCGTCGCGGAGCTGATCGAGATGGCGTCGTCCTTCTACACGCTGCAACCAGGCGATATCATCAGCACGGGGACGCCGGAAGGCGTAAGCCCGATCGTGCCGGGCGACGTGATTGTGGCGAGCATTGAGAAGATCGGCAGCATGGAAGTGAAAGTCCGCGCGGCACATCAAGAAAACTCCGAGGGAGAGCCCATTGAGCACAGCGTTTCACGTCAAGCCGGAAACGTCCGCTGAACGGCGCGAATATTATCAGCGGCTGGAGCAGAAACATGCGGCTCCACTGTGGGAGGTGTTAGGCGATCTGATTCCCGCGCAGCCTCGTCCGACAGCCAGCCCGGCGCTGTGGCGTTACCAGGAAATGCGAGCGCTACTGCTCGAAGCCGGTCGTCTGATTACGCCGCAGGAGGCGGAGCGGCGGGTATTGATTCTCGAAAACCCGTCGATGCGGGGGACGTCGCTGATCACGCAAAGCGTGTACGCCGGGTTGCAATTAGTCGATCCCGGAGAGACCACGTCCACGCATCGCCACGTCACGTCGGCGATCCGGTTCGTAATCGAGAGCGCGAATGGCTACACGGCGGTAGACGGCGTACGGACTACAATGCATCCCGGCGATTTGGTGCTGACGCCGTCGTGGACGTATCACGATCACGGGAATCCGGGAGAATCGCCAGTGATTTGGCTGGATGGTCTGGATGTTCCGATCGTAAATATGCTGGGCACGAGTTTCGCGGAGTCTTATCCGGGTGAATTCCAGCCAGTCAGGAGACCGGAAGGAGACGCAGAGATACTCTTCAATTTTTCCTACGCGCGGAGTCGCGAAGCGTTGGATCGGCTGTATCGTAACGGGCCACTGCATGAGTGCCATGGGATCAAGATGCAATACGCGAATCCCGCGACCGGAGGCTATCCTATGCCGACCATAGGCGCGTTTTTGCAATTGCTGCCTTCGGGATTCCGAGGCGCGGCTTACCGTTCAACGGACGCGGCGGTGTATTGCGTCGCGGAGGGGTCGGGCCGAAGCAACATCGGCGGCATCGAATTCGATTGGGGCAAGAACGATGTGTTCGTGGTTCCCTCGTGGTGTCTTGTGTCGCATGAGACACAAGGAGAGGCGGTGCTGTTTAGCTTCTCGGATCGCCCGGTGCAAAAGGCATTAGGACTTTTGCGAGAACAGGAAAATTTACGTGACGAAAGTTGATGTCACGGCCGTCACCGACGAGAGCCGCATTGGTGCGCTCCAGATCAGCACCTATCTGCTGTGTTTCGCATGCCTGCTGATGGATGGATTCGACGTGCAATCGCTGGGATACGTCGCGCCGGCTCTGAGTGCTGAACTCCACATTTCGCGAGTGCAACTGGGGCCGGTGTTGAGCGCGGCACCCCTTGGTGTGTTGATAGGATCCATCCTGTGCAGCATGTTGGCCGACAAGATCGGACGCCGGCCGGTGCTGATCGCCACCACGTTGTTCTATGCACTGCTCACCTGGCTGACGGCGCGTGCGTACTCGCTTGAAGAGTTACGGATTGTACGGGTGATTGGCGGCATCGGCATGGGCGCGATCATGCCGAATGCCATGGCACTGGTAGGCGAATATAGTCCGCGGCGTTCACGCGTCACAATCATGATGATCGTCTCAAATGGATTCACGGCGGGCGCGGCGCTGGGCGGGTTCGTGGCGGCGTGGTTGCTCCCGCGATTTGGGTGGCGATCGGTATTCTACTTCGGCGCAGCAGTACCTTTGGTGATCGCGGTATGGATGATCGTGCTGTTGCCTGAATCGCTGCAATTTCTGGCATTGCAAGGCAAGAGAGCGGAGCAGTTGGGGCGCTGGTTGAAGCGTATCCGGCCTACTTTGGATGTGCGAGGGGCGCAGTACGTGATCCCGGATGAACCGAAAAAAGGCGGTGTGACGTTTTTTCGGTTGCTGCACGATGGGCGCGCTGCGGGTACGCTCCTGCTGTGGACCGTCAATTTTATGAACTTGCTGAACCTGTATTTCCTGCAAGGCTGGCTGACCACGGTGGTCACCGACGCGGGATATCCGCAGACTACGGCGGCCATGGTCGCATCCATGGTGCAAGTGGGTGGAACGATCGGGGCGTTCACGCTGGGCTGGTTCGTTCACAAGTGGGGATTCGTGCCGGTGCTGGTTACCTGTGGCGTGCTGGCGAGCATCAACATCGCGATGATCGGACAATCCTGGATTCCGCTGGTGCTGCTGACGACGGTAGTGTTCGTCGCGGGCGTATGCGTGACGGGCGGGCAAGCCGCGATCAACGCTCTGGCAGCGACATACTATCCGACGGAGTTGCGTTCCACGGGTATCGGCGCGGGGTTGGGCGTGGGCCGCATGGGCGCGATCATCGGACCGACGTTGGCTAGCATTCTGCTAGGACACGGATGGTCGGCAGGCGACTTGTTTTTAGCGGCGGCGGTGCCTCCGCTGATCGCGGCGGCTGCGATGATCGCATGGAAGTTTGTGGTTGGAACTCGAACCACGGCAGGGGCTGAAGCCCCTGTTGCGGGCTGAAGCCTGGTCGACTCAGCGGGATCAGAGCAGGGACGCGAGCAATCCGCGGTCGAATGGACGCAGTTCTTGTATGCTGCCTGCGCTCACTTTCGCAACCCACTCGGGATTTGCGATCAGGGCGCGGCCGACGGCGATCAGGTCGAACTCGCCGCGCTCCAGCCGGTCGAGCAAATCATCGATACCAGTTACGGCGGTGCTTTCCGGCGATCCGAATGACTTCGTGAAGTCCGCGCCGAGAGTCACGGAGCCGACGGTAATGGTGGGCTTGCCGGTCAATTTCTTGGTCCATCCGGCCAGGTTAAGATCGCTGCCATCGAATTCCGCGTCCCAGAAGCGGCGCTGGGAGCAATGGAAGAGATCCACGCCGGCATCGACCAGGGGCCGCAAAAATTGCTCCAACTCGACGGGGCTTTTCGCAAGCTTCGCATCAAAGTCGCCGATCTTCCATTGTGAGATGCGTAGTGCGACCGGGTACTCGGGACCAACGCGCCGCCGAACTTCGCGGAGGGCTTCGGCGGCGAAACGCGTGCGTGCAACCAAATTTCCGCCATAACGGTCGGTGCGCTGGTTGGTTTTTTCCCAAAAGAACTGGTCGATCAGATATCCGTGCGCTCCGTGCAATTCGACGCCATCGAAACCAGCTTCTTGCGCCGAGCGAGCGGCTTGCCCGTAAGCCTGGATGGCGGCATCGATCTCGATTTGCGTCATGGCGAACTGGCCGGACGGACCCACGGGGTGTTGGCCCTCGAGCGGCGGCGGGCCACTCGAAACTTGCAGACCGACGTGCCAGATCTGCGAAAAGATGTGTCCACCAGCGGCGTGAACCTGATCGACCACACGACGCCATCCGTTTAGCGCGGCCGCGCCATAGAGGTGCGGCACTTTGGGGTCGAACCCAGCGGAAGGATGCGGCGGATAGGTTCCTTCAGTAATGATCAGTCCCACGCCTCCTTCGGCACGACGACGGTAGTAAGCGGACACGTCCTCGCCGGGAACGCCGCCGGGCGAGAAGGATCGCGTCATGGGGGCCATGACGATGCGGTTGGGGAGCGTGAGTCCTCTAAAAGAGAATGGCGTGAAGAGAGCTTGTGGGGAGCGAGTCATGTAGGGAAGGTTGCGCCGTCGCCGATCACGGTATTCCACTTGCGGACGCGCCAGGATTTCACCAGGCCGTTCCGAACGTATGGATCGGCGTATGCAAATGATTCGGCAGGCTGCGAGGAGGGGCCGCGGAACACCAGCACGGCTCAGTCGGGCGGATCTGCCAGGGCGCCTGCCATCACCAGTTCGCCGCGATCGGCGGCTTTTTGGATCAGGGAGAGATGTTCGGCCCGAAAGGGGCCGCGACGGTCTACGTAGTCGTCCACCACGTCATAGAACAGGAGGAAGTGCATAGCCAAGTTATTATGATAGTGAAAGAACTGAGGACGTACCCATGAAGGCAAAATTCCGGCTCCTTCCCGCTTTTTTCGTGCTTGCCCTGACCGTGCTGGCTCAGCGGAGCATGACGGTGGCCGATGTGATCGCTTTTGTGGATTCTCAACTCAAGCTGAAAGGCGACGATCGGGCGACGGCCGATTTCCTGCAACACGTCAAGCTCACCCAAAAGCTCGAGATTCGCGATGTCGAGGATCTTCAGGGACGCGGTGCCGGTCCGCGGACGCTGCAGGCTTTGCGCAAGTTGAGTGAAGATTCCGCTAGCCTGGCTGCCGCTCCGCCGCCGCAGGTGGTCGTCGCGCCTCCGCCCAAGCCTCCGCCCAGCGCGCAGGAGCAGACCGCCATTCTCGCGGCTATGAAGGAATATGCTCTCAACTACACCAAGAACCTGCCGAACTATGTGTGCGTGCAAACCACACGGCGCCGGATCGAGCCTATTAAGAGCGGCTACTTGCCGCAGGGCGACGAAGTTCAGGAGATGCTGAGTTTTGTCGACGGCAAGGAGAGCTATAAGGTCGAGATGGTCAATGGCAAGTCACAGCCGAATCTGAAGCACGACCAACTCGGGGGCGTAGTTACCTCGGGCGAGTTCGGTAGCATGCTATTCAATATCTTCACTCCCGAGTCCGGCGCGGAGTTTCACTGGGATCATTGGGCCACATTGCGCGGTAAGCCGATGTATGTGTTCGCATACTCGGTGCCGAAATCGAGCGGCTACAATATGCTGCATGGCGGCCCGGGCGAATCGAGGCGGGAGTATACGTCCGCCTACCAGGGCTTGGTCTATGCCGATGTCCAGAGCAGAATGATAATGCGAATCAAGATGGACACAGTCGGCATCCCGGCCGATTTTCCTGTTCAAGAAGTTCACATCACGCTGGATTACAGTCCCACCAAAATCGCCGATCAGGAATACGTCCTGCCCTATCACTTCGAATTGACTTCCAAGGAAGTCGATGCCGATACGACGAATCGGGCTGACTACAGGATGTACCAGAAGTTCGGAGCCGAGGCCAGTATCACCTTCGGCGACATCGAGCCGATACCCGACGATCAACTCAAGGAGCAACCTCCGGCGTCGCCCCAAAAGGCTCCGGCGACCGGAAAGAAGAAATAGTCTGCGATTTGCGGCCTGGGTTCTTTTGGCAGGCTTACTGCCTGCGCAGGATCAGCAGGCGCAATACCCGCGATTCCTGGCGAATTCCTACGTCGGGGTGCAGCTCGGCTACATCGACTATGCTTTTTCCGGTTCGCAGGTACAGCCAGGGTTCCAGGCGCAGTCCATTCGAGTGCCGCATCTCGCCGCGCGAGTCTTTCTGGTCGGACACGAGTTCAATAAATACTTTTCCGCGCAGATTAGCGACATGCGTCCGGTGGAGTGGGTGGAGTATCGAAATGTAAATGGGGACCAAGGCCGCCACTCCGTGTGGATGAATGTCGCGGGCCTGACGGCGAAAGCGCGCTTGCCACTGACCGGGACGCTATCGGCGTATGGCGAAGGCGGCCTCGGCATCGTCACGCGAAAGGGATTCTTCATCGGTCCATCGCCGGTGGTGAAGGACGCCAGTTATGCGACGGTTCTGCTAGGAGGAGGACTGGAGTATCGCGTTAACGACAACTGGTCGCTGCTGACGGGCATCACCGCGGTTCCGGGGCGATCCGATGACAAGCAGCCTCGCACGGTGTTCTTCTCCGGCGGGTTCGATTACACGGTTAGGCATCTGCCGGCTCAACAAGCGGAAACAGTCTCCGGGGACAGCCCGGGTTGGACCAAGAATATCGTCCAGGTCGGGTATGTGACCGACGCGCTCGGTTATGGGGCGAACGATTTCGTTTCGAAAGGCGCAGTCCCGGTTTTTTGGACCGGCGCGGTTCAGGTGGCGCATGGTTGGTCCATCGATTACCAGCGCAATCTGCTCCATACACGGAGGTTCTTCGCGCTCGATTGGGGAGCCAACATCTCCTCATGGACCAGCAGGAAGACGGGCGAAGGATTTTATACCGCTGCTGTGTATCCCGCAGCTCGGTTCATCGCGGTTCGCACCAATCCAGTGGAGTTTTATTTAAGCTATTCGCTGGCGGGGCCAGCGCTGATCACCAGGACGGCGATCGATGGCGAGAACACTGGGAAACGGTTCACGTTTCAGGATTTCATGAGCGCCGGAGTCTTGCTGGGAAAGAAGAGAAGGATCACTGCGGAAATTCGCATTGCACATTACTCCAACGGCAATCTGTTCCCGGAGAATCCAGGTGTGACGATTCCACTCGGCTTCTATCTGGGAACTTCGTTCTGAGAAGTGGTAGCGGGCGAGGGACTTGAACCCCCATGACCTTGCGGTCGGACGATTTTGAGCCGTCTGCGTCTGCCAGTTCCGCCAGCCCGCCACGTGAAGACATTTTAGCGCGTTCCGGCTTGCAGGCGTTATCCTGCGAGCGATTTCCAGTTCTTCACCAGATGTTCCGCGGTTCGCCCGGCCCGCGCTTGTAGAGCCAGCGTCGGCTTGCGCGCCCC
>Ga0157372_10008104_pt1 | contig 11177 bp, 11 predicted proteins | sample C55metaG_FD_115307 | JGI IMG/M metagenome (GOLD analysis project Ga0157372, IMG submission 115307) | Corn rhizosphere microbial communities from Kellogg Biological Station, Michigan, USA - C5-5 metaG | ecosystem: Host-associated > Plants > Roots > Rhizosphere > Soil | place: USA: Michigan...
ACACACTTAGGTGGTGATGATTTTGATAAAGTGATTATGGATTGGCTGGCTGATGAATTCAAGAAACAGGAAGCAATTGATTTACGTAAAGACCCGATGGCTTTGCAACGGTTGAAAGATGCTGCTGAAAAAGCAAAAGTTGAATTATCGTCTTCATCAGAAACAGAAATTAATCTACCTTATATAACGGCAGTTGATGGTGTTCCAAAACACCTTGTTATTAAATTATCAAGAGCAAAATTTGAACAGCTTGCTGATAACCTTTTCGCAAGATGTCTGAAACCTTGTGAAGCTGCATTAAAAGATGCAGGTTATTCAACTTCACAAATTGATGAAGTGATTTTGGTAGGTGGTTCTACACGTATTCCAAAAGTTCAGGAAATAGTTGAAAAATTCTTCGGTAAAAAACCACATAAAGGTGTAAACCCTGATGAAGTGGTTGCAGTTGGTGCAGCAATTCAAGGCGCAGTATTAACAGGTGAAGTAAAAGATGTGTTGTTGCTTGACGTAACTCCGCTTACGCTTGGTATCGAAACTTTGGGTGGTGTTTTAACGCCGATGATTCCATCAAACACAACTATTCCAACAAAGAAAACAGAAGTATTCTCAACAGCCAGCGATAATCAGCCCGGCGTTCAGATACATGTATTGCAGGGCGAAAGAAGTTTGGCAAAAGACAATAAAAGCTTGGGTATATTTAATCTTGACGGTATTCCACCGGCACCACGTGGCATTCCACAAATTGAAGTAACATTTGATATTGATGCGAATGGTATTCTTCATGTAAGTGCAAAAGATAAAGGCACTGGTAAGGAACAGAAAATTCGTATTGAAGCAGGCAGTGGCTTAAGCAAGGAAGAAATTGAAAAGATGAAGACTGAGGCTAAAGCACACGAAGCAGAAGATAAATCAGCACGTGAAAAAATTGATAAGCTAAACCAGGCAGACAGCTTAATCTTCCAGACAGAAAAACAATTAAAAGAGTTTGGTGATAAAGTGCCTGCTGATAAAAAAGCTCCGATTGAAGCAGCATTAACCAAATTAAAAGATGCACACAAGAGCCAGGATGTAGCCGCTGTTGATGCAGCCATGAATGAAATGAACCAGGCATGGACAGCAGCGAGTGAAGAAATTTACAAAGCACAACAGGCTGGTGGTGCCGCTCAAGGTGGTGCACAACAACCAAATGACGGTGCTTCAGCAAATACATCTGGTAATGCGCAGCAAGGTGAAAATGTAACTGATGCTGAATTTGAAGAAGTGAAGTAAAAGCACGACTTTATATAGAAAAGCCTCTCAAATTTTGAGAGGCTTTTTAATTTTTATTCTATTTACGCTTTGCTTTATTCTTGCGGAAAATATTATATATAACCAAGCCTGCACCGGCAAATAAAATTGCAATCAGCGGACCATAAGTACTACCAATAATACCAGAGAAGATTAAACCTAATGCAGAACCTCCGGCAATAATTCCAACCTGTATCCAAAAGTCACTTCTTGCAAGGTTCGGGTCCATTCCCTTTTCTATTAATGCCAATCGCTCTTTATTTTTTGAGCTGATGTACAGGTAAAAAATTCCAAAAATGGTTAATAAGATTAGTATAATCAGTAAGAAAAAAACAAATGAACCCATAAAAGAATTATTCATAAAAAGTAATTTCAAATTTGGACAACTATTGAAATTAAGAGGTTACAAAAATTAATAAGATTATTTTGTAACCAGTTTATAAAGATTAATGTCTTATATGTGTGGTTGATAAAATTGACATTGAAATAATTGAAGAGGTTAAGGCTGGAAATGTTTCTGCATATGGTGTTTTGATAAACAGGTATAAAAACCTGGTGTTCTCGCTTGCTTTTAATATTCTTCAAAATAAAGAAGATGCAGAAGAATTAGCACAGGACGCTTTTGTAAAGGCATATAATGCTTTAGCAACTTTTAAAGCTGATTCGTTGTTTTCAACCTGGTTGTATCGCATTGTTATTAATGCATCATTAAATAAAAAGAAATTAAAGAAGATAAAATTGGTTGCAGATGATAAGATAGTTAATATAGAAGATAATAGTGTAGATAATTTATTAGAGCAACAAGAAAAAAGTGACAGAAAGAAAATTGTGCGCTTAGCCATTGCATTATTAAAAACTGATGAACGACTGTGTATTACTTTGTTTTATCTGAATGAATTATCAATACAGGAAATAAATGAACTTACTGATATTAGTATTGCAAATATTAAAGTGCTGTTATACCGCGGAAGAAAAAATTTATATAATCATTTAAATGGATTACTGAAATCGGAAATAAAAAATTTAGTTTAACAATATGGAAGAAGATAAAAACTTAAAGAAGTTATTAAAAGAATATGCATTTGAAGAAACATCTTCTTCATTTGATGCTGTAGTAATGCAAAAGATAACCGCCGCCTTAGCTAAAAATGAAAAACCTTTGATGAATGGTTTTGTTTTATTGCTGCTTAAAATTATTTTTCTTATCGGTGTAATATCGCTTATGGTGTGCTGGATATTTTTACCTGAATCTGAGTTTCAGTTTAATTTTTCATTGAAGTTTGATAATAATGTTTACAGGCAACTATTTTCTTTCTTTATAATATTTTGGATTGTTATGCTTATTAATACCTGGTGGAATTCAAGGCAGGAAAAATCTAAACCGCACCTTATTCATTAATTCTGCTTTGCCATTTTCTCTGCATTTTCTGCAACCTGTAATGCTTCAATAAACTGATCAATTTCACCATTCATTACAGCATCAAGATTATATACAGTCATTCCAATGCGATGGTCGGTAACTCTTCCCTGGGGATAATTATATGTTCTGATTTTTGCACTGCGATCTCCCGTGCTCACTAACGTTTTGCGTTGCTTCGAGATTTGCTCTTCATGTTTGCGTACTTCTTCTTCATACAATTTTGTGCGCATCATTGTCATTGCTTTTTCACGATTACCTAACTGCGTGCGTTCTGTCTGGCACATTACAACTGTTCCTGTTGGAATATGTGTAAGTATAACTTTTGTTTCTACTTTATTTACATTCTGACCACCGGCGCCGCCACTGCGTGCAGTTTCCATTTTTACATCAGCAGGATTCAATTCAAAATCTACTTCTTCTGCTTCAGGCATAACAGCAACTGTTGCGGCAGATGTATGCACACGACCCTGTGTTTCTGTATCTGGAACACGCTGCACACGATGTACACCGCTTTCAAATTTTAAAGTGCCATAAACATCTTCGCCTGTTACTTCAACCACTACTTCTTTATAACCACCAACTGTTCCTTCGCTTTCGCTAATCACCGCTGTTTTCCAACCTTTTTTTGATGCATAACGCAAATACATATCTAATAAATCGCCGGCAAACAGACTTGCTTCATCGCCACCTGTGCCTGCACGAATTTCAAGCACTGCATTCTTATCATCCTGCGGGTCTTTGGGAATTAAAAGCTTTGTCAATTCTTTTTCAAGTGCAGATTTTTTTTCTTCCAGTTCAGGCAATTCCATTTTCGCCAGTTCACGCATGTCTTCATCACTGCTGTTTAAACCTTGCTTGGCAAAATCGTAATCGGCAGTAACTTTTTTATATTCTTCAAAAGGCTTTACAATTTTTTCAAGCTGACGGTATTCTTTGCTCAACCGCTGAAATTCAGATTGTTTATTTATTATTTCAGGATTGGTTAAAGCCACGCCTACCTGTTCAAACTTTGCCTTAATTGCTTCTAATTGCTCAATCATTTTTTAGGTTTCATTGTTTCATAGTTTAAAAGTTTCATTGTACAATAACATTTGAACGCTGAAACAATCTAACACCGAAACTTTTTTAAGTGCGCAAATTTAGATGTTTTAAGCGGCTTAATTTTACCGCATGTTTTACAGAAAATTTAAAGCCAATTATCTCTTTACAGGACAAGATTTTTTACCTGGAAGTCAAGTTTTAATTACAAATGAAAAAGGAGTTATAGAAAACATTATTCATGAAAAAGATGCCGGAGATGATGTAGAAATTTTTAATGGAATTCTTTCGCCTGGGTTTATTAATTGCCATTGTCACCTGGAGTTGAGTCATTTGAAATATGTAGTTGAATGTGGAACTGGCTTGGTTGAATTTCTTATAAAAGTGGTAAGCAATCGAAATGCAGTTAGAGAAAGGATTGAAGAAGCAATTATTAATGCTGATAATGAAATGTATAAAAACGGAATTGTTGCCGTAGGAGATATTTGTAATTCCACTGATACTATTTTTCAAAAACTAAAAAGCAAGATTGAGTATAGAAATTTTGTTGAAGTACTTGGGTTTAATGAGCAATCTGAAGAACGGTTTCAGAATTATATAAATGTGTACAACGCTTATTGTGATGCAGGGTTTGAAAAAAATACATCCATCGTTCCGCATGCGCCGTACACAGTAAGCAATTCAATGTTTAACCTCATTAATAATTTTTCTGCTGATAAAATTATTTCTATTCACAACCAGGAAACACTTGCAGAAGATGAATTGTATCAAACAAAAGCCGGTGAGTTTTTAAAGCTCTACCAGTTTTTAAATATCAATATTGACTTCTTCAAACCATATAACAAAAGCAGCCTGCAGTCTTATTTGCAGTTGCTGGATAAGGCAAAACAAATACTGCTCATTCATAACACCTTTACAAAACAAGACGATATTGATTTTGCTGTTGAACAAAGTAAAAAAGCGAATCAAAATATTTCCTGGTGCTTATGCGTGAATGCAAATTTGTATATTGAAAATGCTTTACCGCCAATGGATTTATTCAGGAGAAATAACTGCGACATTGTTTTGGGAACCGATAGTTATTCAAGCAATCATTCATTAAATATTTTGGATGAAATAAAAGCAATACAACAAAACTGTCCATCAATACGTGCAAAAGAAATTTTGCAATGGGCTACATTGAATGGTGCAAAAGCGTTAGGCATGAACGATAAATATGGAAGTTTTGAAAAAAGGAAAGCGCCGGGAATTGTTTTGCTGGAAAATTTGGATGGTGAACAAATCACAAATGAAACAACAATAAAGAGATTATTATAAATCAGTTTAGTGAATTATAATCCTTTAAGTTTCGTGCCTACGGCACTTATTATCATTACACCAGCATTTTTCTACCAGTGCCGTTCCTACGGAACTAACTAATAGCGTATTCAAATCTGCCAATTGATTAATTATCCAACACAGCTTGCAAAACAGGCAGGCTTCTCATCTCTTTAAATTCGGTTACATGCAATGAAATGTATTGAAGTAAAATTTCTAAAATTTGCCGGCGCAGTTCCCTGTTGAGTTTAATATTTTCAAGGTCGTTGTAAAAATTAATGTGCTGAATTCTTGAAATGATTTCTGCAAAATTCCCTGAAACATATTGTAAATGCGCAGGCTCTTCTTCAATAAACATTCCTTCTTTTAAATCAAGCACCGGTGTCTCAGTTGAATAATTTCCCTGTAACTGAAACCCGGATTCTGTGGCAAGATGCAATGCAAAATATAAAGGCAGATTGGCTACAAGTGCATCAGAACCTTTATCAGCCTGGGCTAAACTTCCTTCCAGTAAATAAAATAATTCTGCATTGGCTTCCGGTTGTTTTATACTGCGCTGAAAAAGCTCAATCATAAATTGCGCAATAGCATTCCGCACCACATCAAACAAAATATTGTTATATAAAACTGCCCATTTATATTCTTTAATAAACTGGAGATTTTTTAAACTGTTATGATAAACCTCCATTTCCAAAACGGCTCCCGGCTGAAAATAAACAGTTTTGGCCTGTGTTTTTTTTGACGATTGGCGCACACCTTTTACAATATAACTCTGCAAACCAAACAGCTCGGTATAAACAGAAGTAATAATACTTGTTTCGCCGTAAGCAATGGTTCGCAGAACAATACCTTTGGTTTTATGCGTCATTCAATCAAAATTAAAATTTAACGGCAGTTTAGTTGAATTCTATTAATTTTGCCGTCCTTTCACCGGGAACAGTATGGTGGCTGTTACCAGTAAATTGAATGTATAATTTAAAAATATTTAAAAGATGAAACGCACATTTCAGCCGCATAATCGTCGCCGCAAAAGTGTACACGGATTTCGTAAACGCATGCAAACGGCAAATGGTCGTAAAGTATTGGCAAGCCGCCGTGCAAAAGGTCGTAAAAAACTTACTATTTCAGACGAAAGACCATTGAAGTAATTCATTCAAATAAATAATTAATTTGAAGTCCCGCAACTCGGGACTTTTTTATTTACATGCCTGCAAAACAATTTTCATATAACAAAAAAGAAAAATTAAAAAGCCGTAAACAATTAGAGCAGATTTTTATGGAAGGGAAATCGCTTACTGTTTTTCCCATAAAAATTTTTTATGAATTGAATCAGGAACAGGATAATATTATTAAAACAGGTGTTGGTGTTAGCAGAAAAAATTTTAGAAAATCGGTTCATAGAAACAGGATAAAAAGATTGCTGAGAGAAGCTTATCGCACAGAAAAAACAGAGCTGTTAAATTATCTCGAAGAAAATAAAAAGCAAATAGCTTTGTTTTTTTTATACATTGATAAAACACAGCCTGATTATTTTTCTTTAAAACAAACTATGCAAACGGCAATAAAAAAATTAATAAGTGAAATGGCTTCTTAAAATATTAAGCTTTCCGTTTATAGTGCTGATAAAAATTTATCAGAAAATTGTTTCACCCATTTTAGGTCCACAATGCAGGTTTACACCAACCTGTTCTAATTATGCTTTAGAAGCATTAAAAAAATATGGAGTGTTTAAAGGAACATGGCTTGCTGTAAAAAGAATTTCCAAATGTCATCCGTGGGGTGGCAGCGGTTACGACCCCGTGCCCTGATTTTTATTTGATAATCCTCTTCCTGTTTTTTTCTGTAATTCTTCTATTCGTTTTGATGCTTCGGCTTTGGATAAGTTATCATTAAATTCTTCGCCTGCTTCATCAGACAAAGTTTTTAAATAAGGTTTTTGAGCACCCGTCATCACCTCAGATCCGGTAATCCATTCATCTGGATCTTTTTCTGCATTTGAACCCGTTGGAGTAGTAACTGCCGGGTCTGGTTCTGGTGTAATTTTCTGCGGTCTGTTATCTTCCTCTTCAGCATTATACATAAAATAAGTTTTTTGTACGATGCAAAAAGCAAACCAAGAGATAACAGAATTATCAAAAAAATAAACCTATAAAATTAATATAGGTTTATCTAAAATTTAAATAACCGTAAGTTCATTACACGCCGAGACTCCAGCCTTCACGATAAGTACGTTTTACAAATTGGTTGGCGTCATCAAAATTGGTAATTTTCATATTTGGTCCATCCCAAACCAGTTGTATATGACGACCAGGATACTCCCAATTGCCTTGCGCATTTTGTTTTCTTACGTTATAACTTCTTATCGCAAGATTGCCCATTAAAACACTTTCGGTAAGTGGGCCTGCCACATCAAACCTTGAACTTAAATTATTTGCAGCATCGCTTCCATAGCCTGCAATAGCAGCTTCAACCCATGCGGCATAGTGACCTTCGGCGCCACCAGGAACACGTGTTATTGTTTGCGGAACTTTTGTTGTAGCTGTTTTAGAAGTTGGCAATAATTGCGGATTAACACCATAAGTGCCTGCCATCATATTGCCTTTTGTGCCCATAAAAATTATTCCGTTTCCGCCATCGCCCATTTCTTCATTGGGTCCTAATTCTGCAGGACGCTCAGGCTGTATGCCGCCATCCATCCAATGCAATTTTACTTCATGTGTTTTGTTAGGATGTTTTTGATCCGGCGCATCGAACGTTAGAATAATATGAGAAGAAACAGGACCACTATCGGGATAATATGCCTGATGCCAGTTTTCAACATATCTTGTAGAAACACTGCACTCGGCAAGTTTGGGATAACCTAAACCCAACACGGCAAAACCGGGTTGCATAATATGGCAAGCCATATCACCCAAAGCACCTGTACCATAATCCCACCAGCCACGCCAGTTAAACGGAACCACATTGTCTTCATATTCTCTCTCAGGTGCTGTACCTAACCATAAATTCCAATCAAGCCCCGCAGGTACTGCTGGTTTTTGCGATGGCCATTCAATACCCTGCGGCCAAACAGGTCTGTCGGTATAACAATAAATAGTATGCACATCACCAATTATACCTGCTTTGTACCAGTCAATTAATTGGCGCACACCATCACCACTCGCACCCTGGTTACCCATTTGTGTAACTACTTTATAACGATGTGCAGCTTCTGTTAACATGCGTGCTTCATAAATATCGTGCGTTAATGGTTTTTGCACATACACATGCTTACCCAACTGCATTGCTGCCATTGCTGCTACTGCATGATTATGGTCGGGGATTGAAACTGAACATGCATCAATATTATTTTTTTCTTTATCCAGCATTTCCCTGTAATCTTTGTAATACTTAGCGTTCGGAAATTTTTTCCTGCTTTCTGCAGATTGCCTGTCATCAACATCACAAAGCACTGCAATGTTTGCTTTGCCGCTGGCAAAAAAGTGATTAATATCATCGGCGCCTTTGCCACCTGCACCAATAGCTGCGACATTTAATTTATCACTTGGCGCAATGTAACCTCGTCCTAAAACATGACGTGGTACAATATAAAAACTGGCTGCAGCAAGCGAAGCATTTTTGATAAATTTTCTGCGGGAGTTATCCTTTAAATTAGTTGCATCATTTTCCATGTGGCGTTATAAGTTAATGTTGAAGAATAAATTAAACGCACGAAAGGTAAAAACGAAGCGTGAGAAATGAAAAAAAATTCTTGCCGGTATTATGTCTATGTCTTAGAAGCTTGCGGATGGCGTAACATAAATTGCTGACCGGGAAATGCAAAATCAATCCCTTGTTCTGAAAAAGTTTTTATGATTTGTAGATGAATATTTTGCTGGATGTTGAGATAAGTTTTATAATCTGCGGTTTCAATATAATACAATACCTCATAATTCAATCCAAAATCGCCGAACGCAACAAGATGGCAGCGGTCGAACGTTGTGTATTCCTGTTTGGTAATAATAGATTCAACAAGCTGCGGCAATGTTTCTAATTTTTCTTCCGGGGTATCGTATCGCACATTTACTTTAAAAATTATGCCGCGTCGCTGCAGGCGTTTAAAATTTTTTATGGTTGATTTTACCAATTCTGTATTTGGCATAATTAATTGTTCGCCGGTAACGCTTCTTATATGTGATGTTTTTATGCCGATATGTTCTACACTGCCTGCAACATTATTCACAGAAATACCATCACCAATTTCAAAAGGCTTATCAAAAAATATTACAAAATAGCTAAACAAATCTGTGAGAATATTTTGCGCAGCCAGTGCTATAGCAATACCGCCAATACCAAGACCTGTAACAACAGTAGTGATATTGTAGCCGAGATTTTCAATCAGCATTAAAATGCCAATAATCCAAACCAATGCTTTTACTACAATTAAAATTCCGCTTAAGTGCGAAATACGTTCGGCTGATTCATGCTTACGCTCCATATACAGCAGCACAGATAAATGAATTGCATGATTAATAAACCGCACAAAATAGTAAGCAGTAATTACTGCAAAAGCCACTTTTAAAATATGTTCTGCATGCAGTGTTAATGTTAGTTGCTGAATAATGCCATAATTAATGGCGAGATAGATATAAGGGATAATAAATTTTTCCGCAGCAGCAACAAGTGCATCATCCACCTGCGATGCTGTGCGGCTTGTAAATTTTTTTAGAAATGAAAAAATAAATTTTCTAAAAAGCCTGAAAAGAATCCATACAATAATTATTTCGCCAATTACAATTGCATACATCTGCACAGAATTGCCCATCCATATTTGCTGAAAGAAATTAATCATAACTGCTGCAAAAATATCTGCATTAATTATATAAGTCTTATAACGTTTTTCAAAACCTTATAGGTTGGGTTTGTATTTTTGAACGCATCCGATGAAAAAATTTTTTTATAAGCTTCTTATTTTATTTTTTGTATCGAATAATAGCCTCGTTGTTCATGCGCAGAAAACTTATCCGCAAAATTATTTTCGTAATCCGTTGAATATTCCCATTCAGCTTGCTTCCAATTTTGGCGAGTTAAGAACGAACCATTTTCACATGGGACTTGATATTCGTACACAATCAAGAGAAAATTTACCGGTACATGCTGCAGCGGATGGTTATGTAAGCAGAATTAAAATTGAAAAATACGGATACGGAAGAGCCATTTATATAACGCATCCCAACGGATATACCACTTTATATGCGCATTTAAATTCTTTTTATGATGCGCTGGAAAAATATGTAGAAGACAAGCAATATAAAGATGAACGTTGGGAGCAGGATTTTACTTTGCCTGAAAATTTATTTGTTGTAAAGAAAGGGCAGTTTATTGCCAACAGCGGAAACACGGGTGGCTCTGCAGGTCCGCATTTGCATTTTGAAATTCGCGACACAAAAACAGGTAATAATTTAAACCCTTTATTGTTTGGATTAAAAGTACCGGATACAAAACCGCCATTATTATTTGGTTTATATTGGTTCGACAGGCGATATAGTGCATACGATGTGCAGCCGCAAAAAATTTCCATCACGCATAAAAACAATGTGTATAAAACAACAGCAACGGTTGTAAAAGTTGGTTCGCCGGTTATAAGTTTGGGTTTTCGCGCAGAAGATGTAAGCAATAACTCGCCGTTTAAATTTGGCGTGTATCATGCAGCATTAACCATGGATGATTCTTTATTGTTTGAATGTAAGCTGAATGATTTTTTGTATGATGATACGCGTTATGTAAATGCCTGCATGGATTATGGTGAATGGATTGATCACCATTTAGGCATTCAATATTTAAACATATTGCCGGGTAATCATTTAAACATATTTACACCGCTTGAAAGTGATGGCACCATTCTTTTGAGCGATACATCAAAACATAAAATTCATATTGAATTAAGTGATGTAAATAATAATGTAAGTTCAATTGATTTTGAATTGAAATATGATGCTGCATTAAATAAAATCTATTCTTTTAACAGTAACGCTTTTGTTTGTACACCGGGCGAAGAAAACAATATACAAACAAAACATGCACAGGTTCATTTTGATGCAAATGCTTTTTACGATGCGCTGGCATTGCCGGTTAC
>Ga0157372_10008106_pt1 | contig 11175 bp, 10 predicted proteins | sample C55metaG_FD_115307 | JGI IMG/M metagenome (GOLD analysis project Ga0157372, IMG submission 115307) | Corn rhizosphere microbial communities from Kellogg Biological Station, Michigan, USA - C5-5 metaG | ecosystem: Host-associated > Plants > Roots > Rhizosphere > Soil | place: USA: Michigan...
CATGGCCGACCAGATGGCCGCGCCGCCGCTGCCCTTCTACGGCGGCAAGGTCGTGAAGGCGCGCAACCTGTCGCGCCTCGCGTCGGAAGGCGTCGTCCTCGACGCGGCCTACTGCAACTCGCCCATCTGCGCGCCTTCGCGCTTCTCGATGCTCTCGGGCCAGTACCCGACCACGATCGGCGCGTTCGACAACGCGGCGGAGTTCCCCGCATCGACACCGACGCTCATGCACTACCTCGTGCTCGGCGGATATCGCACGATCCTCGCCGGGAAGATGCACTTCATCGGGCCCGACCAGCTCCACGGCTACGAGGAGCGGCTCGTCACCGACATCTACCCCGCGGACTTCGCGTGGACGCCGAACTGGCTCGCGGGTCCCTCGGACAAGCCGTCCGGCATCAGCATGCGCAACGTGATGGAGGCGGGCACGTGCGTGCGCAGCCTGCAGATGGACTACGACGACGAGGTCGAGCACTTCGCCACGCAGAAGCTCTACGACCTCGCGCGCGACGAGGACGCGCGGCCGTGGTTCCTGACGGTCTCGTTCAGCCATCCGCATCCCCCGTACACGATCGGCGAGGAGCACTGGAACCGGTATCGCGACGACGAGATCGACCTTCCCGCGGTGCCGCCGATTCCGCTCGAGAAGCGCGACATCTTCAGCCGCTGGCTGCACGAGTCGCACGGCATGCCGGATGTGAAGATCGGCGACGAGGACGTTCGCGCCGCGCGTCACGCGTATTACGGGATGATCGAGTACGTCGACGACAAGGTGGGCCGCCTCGTGCGCGTGCTGGAGGATGCGCGGCTGCGCGACGACACCATCGTCGTCTTCTGCGCCGACCACGGCGAGATGCTGGGCGAGCGCGGCATGTGGTACAAGCAGAACTTCTTCGAGTGGTCTGCGCGCGTGCCCTTCATCTTCAACGCGCCGTCACGCTTGGCGCCGCGACGCGTGGGCTCGGTCGCTTCGCTCGTGGACCTCATGCCGACGGTGTGCGAGCTCGCGGGTGCCACGCCGCGCGAGTGGGCCGATCCGATCGAGGGCCGCAGCCTCGTGCGGCTGCTGGAAGGCGGCGCCGAGGAGCTCGACCGCGAAGTGATCTGCGAGTACACGGACATGGGCGTCATCGCTCCGGGCCGCATGATCCGCAAGGGGCCGTACAAGCTGATCTATACGCACGGGCACCCGAACCAGCTCTACGACCTCGCGCGCGATCGCCACGAGCTCACCAACCTCGCGGGCAGCGCGCACGTGAAGGACGTGGAGGAGACGCTGGTCGCGAAGCTCCTGCACGGTTGGGATCCCGACGACGCGCACCGGCGCGTGCTCGCGAGCCAGCGCAGGCGCCTGCTGGTGGAAGAAGCGATGCATCGCTCGAAGCCCGTGCCGGACTGGAGCTACCAGGCGTCGACCGACGACAGGAAGCGCTTCGTGCGCGCGGGCGGCGCGGCGGGGGCGAAGGCAAGGGCGCGGTTTCCGAAAGCCGGTTGACGCGCCATCGCGAGCGACGCACCATGCGCTCCGATCCCTTGCCCGGAGCCGCGCATGAACCGCTTCCACTGCATCGCAGCCGCCATCGCACTCGCGCTTTCCGGATCGGCCGCCGCGCAATCGCCTGAAGTCACGCTGACCCGCTTCGAGTGCGGCACACCCCGGCCGCCCGTAGAGGTGAACCAGCGCTTTTCCGACACTTACGCCTATCCCGGCGTGAAGCTGCAGTTCGTCTTCAGCTGCTACCTGGTGAAGCACGGCAGCGACTACATGATCTGGGACACCGGCTTCGGGCCCAACGCCGGGGAGACGGCGCCGAAGATGACGCTGCCGGAGCAGCTCGCGAAAATCGGAGTGAAGCCGGAGCAGGTGAAGTACGTCGGCATCAGCCACTACCACGGCGACCACATCGGCCAGGCCGGATCATTCCCGGCTGCGACGCTGCTCATCGGCAAGGGCGACTGGGACCTGCTCGTCTCGGGCAGGCAGCCCGAGGGCGTGAGCGGCGCGCCGCTCAAGCATTGGCTCACCGAAGGCGGCAAGGTCGAGGCGCTCGCGAACGACAAGGACGTCTTCGGCGACGGCTCGGTGATGGTGCTCTACACGCCCGGGCACACGCCGGGGCACCACAGCCTCCTCGTGAAGCTCGTGCAGACGGGGCCCGTGATCCTCACCGGCGACGCCGCGCACTTCCACGAGAACTACGACTCGAACGGCGTGCCGAGCTTCAACCACGACCGCGCGCAGACCGTGGCTTCGCTCGATCGCATCAAGAAGATCGCGGCCGGGATGAAGGCGACCGTCGTGATCCAGCACGACGCGCGCGATGTGTCGAAGCTGCCGGCCTTCCCCGAGAGCGCGAAGTAGCCGCGGCTCGCGCGGAGCCGAATCCGCTAGCCGAGGTCGGCGTCGATCATCGCCGCCGCGATCGCCTTCGCATGGGCCGCGGCGTGGGGATCCGCATCCATCGCCGCCGAGACGAGCGCGCCGTCGTAGAGGATCACGAGCTGCTGGCCGAGCTTCTTCGGATGGCGGGTACCCGCTTCCTTCGCGAGCCGCGTGAATAGCGCCAACGTCCAGCCACGGCCTTCGCCGCAGACCGTGCGCCCGGGGCTCGCCGGCTTGAGCTCCGCGTTCGCGCGCTGCATGTAGCAGCCCTTGAAGCCCGGCTGGGCCATCGCGTTGGCGAGGTAATCGAAGACGGCCAGGATCTTGTCGCGCGGAGCGTCGTGCTTCGCGATCGCCGCCTCGATGCGCCCGCGCCGCGCCGCATCGCGCTCGGCGAGGTACGCGCGGATCAGCTCCTCCTTGCTGCCGAAGGTGTCGTAGAGCGACGCCTTGGCCACGCCGGCGCGCTCGATCACCCGGTCGATGCCGACGGTATTGATGCCCTCCGCATAGAAGAGCTCGTTGGCCGCCGCGAGCAGGCGCTCGCGGGCGGACCGGGGAGTGTCGGGGACCGGGGGGGTCTTGGCGGCCATGGCTTGACATTACCAGACAGGTCTGTATGCTGCAAGCAGACAGACCGGTCTGGTCGCGAAAGAAGGAAACGCATGAGCTGCCTCGAAGCCGCCCCCCAAGTCACCACCCGCGCCGCGCCAGCCCGGGACCGCGCCGCCGGCCGCGCGCTCTCGTCGCGCCCGGCTTTCTACCTGCTCTCCTCGATCACCGTCTCCTTCCTCGCCTCGTCGAGCGCGCCCACGCCGCTCTATCCGCTCTACCAGGCGCAATGGGGATTCGCGCCGGTCACGACGACGCTCGTCTTCGCGGTCTACGCCATCGCCGTTCTCGCGGCGCTCCTCGTGGCGGGCCGACTCTCGGACTACGCCGGGCGCCGGCCCGTGCTGCTGGGCGCCATCACGGTGCAGGTCGTCGCGATGGCGCTCTTCGTGACGGCGCACGACGTGGCGCAGCTCATCGCCGCGCGCGTGATCCAGGGCCTGTCCACCGGGGTCGCGGTCGCGGCGGTCGGCGCCGGCCTGCTCGACCTCGACAGGAACCGCGGCGCGCTTGCGAACGCCATCACGACGCCCGTCGGCACCGCGCTCGGTGCGCTGCTCGCGGGCCTCATGGTGCAGTACCTGCCCCAGCCCACGCGGCTCGTGTACGAGCTGCTGGCCCTCGCCATGGTGCTGCAGGCGGTCGGTGTGGCGATGATGCGCGAGACGCAGGCGCCGCGCGCGGGCGCGTGGGCGTCGCTCAAGCCGCGCCTTTGCCTCTCCGCCGGCGTGCGCGGTCCGATGGCGCTCGCGGTCCCCGCGCTCATCGCGACCTGGTCGATTCCGGGGTTCTACGCATCGCTCAGCCCGGCGCTCCTGCGCGGAATGCTGCACACGCACTCCTCGGTCATCGCCGGCATGGGCCTCTTCGTGCTCGCGGGCAGCGCGGCGCTGGCCACGGTGCTGCTGCGGGACACCTCCACGCGCACGCTGAGCCTGTTGGGCAGCTCCCTCGTGCTCGCCGGCATCGTCCTCGCGCTCGGCGCCTTGTCGCTTCATTCGCCCACCGCGTTCTTCTCCGGCTCCGCGCTGGCGGGGATGGGCTTCGGCGCGGGCTTCCAGGGCGCCATCCGCTCGGTGGCTGCGGCCGCGCCCGCGCACGAGCGGGGTGGCGTGCTCGCGGTCGCGTTCATCGTCGCGTACCTCTCGATGGGCCTGCCCGCGATCGTGGCCGGATGGTACGTGACGCGCCACGGCGACCTGCTCGCCACGGCGCGCGACTTCGGCGTCTTCGTGGCGTTGCTCGCGATGCTGTCCCTGGCCGTCGCGGCTCGGGGGCCCAAAAGGGCCTGATTTCGCGTCGCGGAACGCAATTCCAGATTTTTTCGAACGCTGTTCCTCAGCGCGGAAAACCCGTATTGACACCCCTCCCGGCGCGGCCGCATGTTTTGTGACGCACGTCACACATGTGCGCGTACAAGCCGTTTCCCGAGAGGAGGAGTCATGCACCCGATCAAGCTCGCGGTCGCGCTGGCGCTCGCCACCGCCGCCGCCGCGCCGGCCATTGCCGCCGTCCCGCAACCGACCTACGTCCAGTTCTCCGGCGCCGCCAAGGGCGCGCTCTACAAGCCGGATCCCGCCCTGTATCCGAGCCCGCACGTCGGCGTGATCGTGATGCACCGCAACTCCAATTACCTCAACCACATCTCCACCAAGGAGCTGCCGAAGCGCGGCTTCGTGGTGCTCGGGATGAACCCGCGCTGCGACAACAACGAGGCGCTGTGCGCCCCGTGGGAGAACAACTCGCTCGACCTCAAGCAGGGCGTGAGCTATCTCAAGTCGCAGCCCGGCATCACGAAGATCGTCCTGCTGGGCCATAGCGGCGGCGGCCCCACGATGACGTTCTACGAGGCGGTCGCGGAGCACGGCGCGGCCTTCTGCGAGCAGCCCAACAAGCTCTCGCAATGCAACGACTCGTTCAACGGGTTTCCGAAGGTCGACGGCATGATCCTCATGGACGCGCACCCCGGCAACGGCATCAACGCCGTGCGCAGCATCCTGGGCGACGTGAACAACGACTCGGCCGTGGTGAACCAGAACCGCGCGCCGACCGAGAACCCGACGCTCGATCCGTTCAACCCGCGCAACGGCTACGTCCAGGGCGGCATCACGACGTATTCCGACGCCTTCAAGAGCGCCTACTTCAAGGCCCAGTCGGACCGCGAGAACTACCTGATCGCGCAGGCGCAGCAGCGCCTCGCGGAGGCGCAGGCCAACGGGCAGGACGACGCGCCGTTCATCGTTCCGCTCGCGGACAACGCGCGCCTCATGCAGGTCGACCTCTCGATCCACCACAGCACGCTGCTGCCGAGGAAGCTCCTGAAGAACGACGGCACGGTCGAGAGCCGCTTCCCGGTCGTGAGCGTGCGGCCGGTGAGCACCGATTCGCCGAGCGCGCACAGCTTCGGCGCGACGATGTTCCTCACCACGAAGTCGTTCCTCAGCGTGCGCGCGGTGAAGTCGACCGACTCCATGGACGGGATCGACTTCTGCTCGAGCAACAACTCGACGCCGTGCAACCTGCAGAACATGACGATCCCGCTGCTGGTGACGAACATGGGCGGCCACTACTTCATTCGCGACGGCGAGCAGTACTTCGACATGGCCGCGAGCCCGGACAAGGACTTCTACGTGATCGAGGGCGCGACGCACGGCGGCACGGAGTGCACCGCGTGCGAGACGACGCCGGGCCAGTACAACAACGCCACGAAGAACCTGTTCGACCTGATGGCGCGATGGATGGACGCGCGCTACGGAGTCTCGTGGGGACAGTGAGCCACGAAAAAAAGGCCGGGAAACCGGCCTTTTTTCTTTGGCGAGACGCGGCGCGGCGGCTAGCTCGCCGCGCGTGACTGACCGATGGCGAGCGCTGCCGCCGCGGCCAGCACGCGGACCGCCTCGAACTCCGCTTTGCCGGGCTGGCGCTTCTCCCGGTAATACGTCCCGAGCGTTCCGAGAATCTCGCCTTCCGCCGTCTTGATCGGCATGCTCCAGGCACCCGTGAAGCCGAGCGCGAGCGGCAGGTGCTTGAGCTCCGCCCACTTCGCATCGGCGCAGAAGTCCGGCGTGAACACCGGCTCGCCCGTCGCCGCCGCGGCGGCGCACGTGCCGAGGTTCGGGCTCGGCTTCAGCCGGTCGATCGCGTCCAGGTAATCGGACGGCAGGTTGGGCGACGCGCCGTTGCGCAGCAACCCTTCCTGGTCGAGCACGAGGATCGAGGAGACGCAGCCCGGTCCCGCGATCGCTTCGGCCGCGCCGACGAGGTGGTTCAGCACCGCCATGCGCGAGTCGCCGCGGGCGAGCATGCCGAGGGCCCGCTCATGGGCGTCGTGGGCGAGGCTCTCGATGCCGCGGGAATGTTTACCCGCGCCCACCGTGTTCAGCTCGAAAGTCGAGGACATCGTCCCAGTATAGAGCACCAGCCCCGGCGGCATGCGTCGGGGCCTCGACGTACGCCGCAGGCCTGCTGCGCGAACCTCAGCCCGGGCCCGGCCGATCGCCGGCATTCTTCGCCGCCGAATGCGCCACCGCGAAGGCGCGATGCTCGTCCCCGTTGTATTCCTTGTACGCGTTGTTGAACGCCTTCAGGAACGCGTGCTTCTGGTGCTCGTTGTACTGGTCGACCTGCGATTTCGGCAGGTCCTCGACGCTGTTGTAGGGCATGGTCGATCCTCCGTCCGAAGGGCGGCGCGGCGCGCCGCTGTAGCTGGGATGCCACGCATGCGGGCGGGTTCCATGCGCTTCGCGATCTTCCATTTGTAGCGGCGCGCCCCTCGGGGCGTCGCATCGGAGGAAAATACGGGATGGCCATCAGCGTCTTCGACCTCTTCAAGATCGGCATCGGGCCGTCGAGCTCCCACACGGTGGGGCCGATGCGCGCCGCGATGCTGTTCGCAAACGCGTTGCGCGACGGCGGGCGCATGCGCGATGTCTCCACCGTCCGTGTCGAGCTCTACGGCTCGCTGGGCGCGACCGGCAAGGGACACGGCAGCGACAAGGCGGTGTTCCTCGGCCTCGAGGGCGAGGCGCCGGACCGCGTCGATCCTTCCACCATCGCGCAAAGGATCGAGCGCATTCGCTCCGGGAAGGCGTTGAATCTCCTCGGCGAGCACCGCATCGCGTTCGACGAGGCGAAGGACCTGGTCTTCCATCGGCGCGAGAGCCTGCCCTTCCACCCGAACGGCATGACGCTCGAGGCGCGCGACGCCAGTGGGGCCCAGATCCTGCACAAGACTTACTACTCCGTGGGCGGCGGCTTCGTCGTGAGCGGCACCGGGACGGGCGCGGAGCGCATCCAGCCGGACGAGACGAAGCTGCCTCATCCGTTCACGAGCGGCGAGGAATTGCTCGCGCTCTGCGAGAAGACGGGCCTTTCGATCGCGCAGCTCATGATGGAGAACGAGAAGGCCTGGCGCAGCGAGGCGGACATCCGCGCGGGGTTGCTGCGCATCTGGCAGGTGATGCAGGACTGCGTGAAGCACGGGTGCGAGGCGGAAGGCACGCTGCCCGGCGGCATGAAGGTGCGGCGCCGCGCGAAGGAGCTGCATCGCAGCCTCGCGGCGGCGCCCGAGGCCGGACTGCGCGATCCGCTCACCGCGCTCGACTGGGTGAACCTTTATGCGCTCGCCGTGAACGAGGAGAACGCCGCAGGCGGGCGCGTGGTGACGGCGCCGACCAATGGCGCGGCGGGCATCGTCCCGGCGGTGCTGCACTACTACGTGCGGTTCATCCCGGGCGCGAACGACGACGGCGTCGTGCGGTTCCTCCTGACCGCGGCCGCGATCGGCATCCTCTACAAGGAGAACGCGTCCATCTCGGGCGCCGAGGTCGGATGCCAGGGCGAGGTCGGCGTCGCGTGCTCGATGGCGGCCGGCGCGCTGGCCGAAGTGCTCGGGGGCACGCCCGAGCAGGCCGAGAATGCCGCCGAGATCGGCATGGAGCACAACCTCGGCCTCACGTGCGACCCGGTGGGCGGCCTCGTGCAGGTGCCCTGCATCGAGCGCAACGCCATGGGGTCGGTGAAGGCCATCAACGCCGCGCGCATGGCGCTGCGCGGCGACGGCAAGCACTACGTCTCGCTCGACCGCGTCATCAAGACCATGCGCGAGACCGGCGCCGACATGATGACGAAGTACAAGGAGACCTCGCGCGGCGGGCTCGCGGTGAACGTGATCGAGTGCTGACAGTCGCTCAGTCGATGAGCTGCCCGGCCGGGTCGTAGAACGGATAGGGTCCGTCGAACTCCCCGATGGCGACGGTGTGCGAGACCAGTCCCGCCCCGTCGCGCCACAAGTGCAGCTGGAATCCCGGCGGCTCCATCACGAAGCGCGAGGCGGCGTCGTCGGCGAGATCGAGCGCCACCTGGTGCGACGGGCTCGGGCTCGTCGACGCAACCGTGCCCGCGAAGCGCGCCACGATCGGCCGGTGCAGGTGCCCTGCGATCACACGCTCCACCTGCGGATGCTTGCGGATCACGCTCGCCAGGCCGTCCGGATTCGTGAGCGGCTGGATGTCCATGTGCCCGATGCCCGTCCAGAACGGCGGGTGGTGCAGGGCCACGATGGTGGGCTTGTCCCGCGCGCTGGCCAGGATTTCGTCGAGCCACGCGAGCTGCTCGCGCGTCAGCATGCCCGGGCTCTCGTGCGGGATCGTCGAGTCTAGCGCCACGATGCGCAACGGGAAATCGTCGATGACGTAATCGAGCTTGCCCGCGCGTTGCCGAAGGTAAGCATGCGAGGGAAACGTCGCGCGCATGAGCGCGGGATCATCGTGGTTCCCGGCCATGAGGTACACCGGCATCGTGAGCGGCGCGATCAACCGGGCGAGGTTCTCGTATTCCTCGCGCTTGCCGAAGTCGGTGAGGTCGCCCGTGAAGAGCACCGCGTCCGGAACCTGCGGCAGCGAAAGGATGTGATCGACGCAGCGCGCGAGGCTTGCCTCGGTGTCGACGACCTTGTACGAGAGCTTGCCCCCGGCCTTGATGTGCATGTCGGTGACCTGCGCGAGCAGGAAGCGATCGCTCATGGCATTTGCGCCGGCACCGCGAGCAGCGCACCGGGCGCTACCGCGAGATGAACCCGCTCGCCGCGCGGCCAGGAACGCCGTTGCGTGGTCTCCACGATGAGCGGCGCGGCCATGCCCGCATCGACCACGAGCCGCGTGTGGTCACCCAGGAAGAACGACGAGACGATGGTCGCCTCGAGATGATGCTCGCCCGGGCTCACGATGCGTGTGTCCTCGGGACGGAACATGAAGTGATGGTGTTCTCCGCTCTGCGCTGCGGCCGGGGGCGAGGATGGGAGTGGTATGCGGCCCGAAGCCCACACCAGATGCCCATCCACGACCTCTCCCGTCACGCGATTCATCGTCCCGATGAACTCCGCCACGAACGCGGTCGCGGGCCGGTGGTAGATCTCCTGCGGCGTGCCGGCTTGCGCGATACGCCCCTTCTCCATCACCACGATGCGGTCGCCCAGCGCCATCGCCTCCGCCTGGTCGTGCGTGACATACACGGCGGTAATGCCGAGCCCGCGCAGCAGCCGGTCGATCTCGATGCGCAACTGCTCGCGCAGCTTCGCGTCCAGCGCCGTGAGCGGCTCGTCGAGCAGGAGCACGCGCGGGCGGATCGCGAGCGCGCGCGCGAGCGCCACGCGCTGGCGTTGCCCGCCGGAGAGCTGGTCGATGCCGCGCGACCCGAAGGCGGTGAGGTCGACCAGCTCGAGCATCTCGGCCACGCGCTTCTCGCGTTCGGCCCTCTCCACGCCGCGCACGCGCAGCCCGTAGCCCACGTTCTGCGCGACCGTCATGTTCGGGAAGAGCGCATAGCTCTGGAACACCATGCCGACGCCGCGCTTCTCGATCGGCAGCGCCGTCACGTCGTCGTCGGCGAAGAGCACGCGGCCTCCCGCGTCCGGCGATTCGAGGCCGGCGATGATGCGAAGGGTCGTGGTCTTGCCGCAGCCCGATGGCCCGAGCAGCACGACCGTTTCGCCGGCGGCGATGTCGAGCGAGACGGGCTCGAGGGCGCGCGTGCCGTCGGGAAACGTCTTCGCGCAATCGCGCAGGTGGATCGAGACGGCCATCAGCGGCTGGCGCGGTCCAGCTCGGCGAGCGTCTCGGCGTCCAGCTTCACGCGCGCCGCACCCGCGATGTCCTCGAGCTGCTCGACGGAGGTTGCGCTCACGATGGGTGCCGCGATCGTCGGCTGCGCCATGATCCATGCGATGGAGACCTGCGCGGGCGTGGCTCCCGTGCGCTTCGAGACGGAATCGAGCGCGGCGAGGATCTTCGTACCGCGATCGTCCTCGAAGTACTTCTTGAGGCCCGCCTCGCGCGGCCGTCCCTGGATATCGGCAGCCTTGCGGTACTTCCCCGAGAGAAAGCCCTTGGCGAGGCCGAAGAACGGAATCACGCTGAGCCCGAACTCCTTCGCCAGCGGCTGGTAATCGCGCTCGAATTGCGCGCGGTCGTACAGGTTGAATTCGGGTTGCAGCGTCTCGTAGCGCGGCAGGCCCAGGCGCTTGCTCGCCTCGAGCGACTCGCGCAGGCGCTGCGGCGAATACTGCGATGCCCCGATCGCGCGCACCTTGCCGGCCTTGACGAGACGTCCCAGCGCTTCGAGCGTTTCCTCGACGGGGGTCCCGGGATCGTCCGCATGCGTCTGGTAGAGATCGATCACGTCGACCTGCAGCCGCCTCAACGACTCCTCGACGTTCTTCTCGATCTTCGGGCGCGTGAGGCCCTTCGCCTCGTCGGAGCCCATGCCGACCTTGGTCGCGATGAGCACGCGATCGCGCTTGCCGCCTTTCTTCAGCCACTTGCCGATCACGGTCTCCGATTCGCCGCCGGTGTGACCGGGCACCCAGCGCGAATACACGTTGGCCGTATCGACGAGGTTGAAGCCGAGGTCGACGAAGCGATCGAGGATCGCGAAGGAGGTTTTCTCGTCCGCGGTCCAGCCGAAGACGTTGCCGCCGAGGCACAGCGGCGCGGTGGTAAGGCCTGAACGGCCGAGAGGTCGCTTTTCCATCCGGGAATTATGGCGTTTTTTCAGATGAGGTCGACGTCGACCCATTGCGGCGCATCCGTCTCGAAGCTGATGCGCCAGCGCACGGGACCCGCGTGGCGCGGCGCCGCCGTGTAGATCGTGCTGTCGAACGTGGACAGGCCGGCCCGGGCGGG
>Ga0157372_10008108_pt1 | contig 11174 bp, 9 predicted proteins | sample C55metaG_FD_115307 | JGI IMG/M metagenome (GOLD analysis project Ga0157372, IMG submission 115307) | Corn rhizosphere microbial communities from Kellogg Biological Station, Michigan, USA - C5-5 metaG | ecosystem: Host-associated > Plants > Roots > Rhizosphere > Soil | place: USA: Michigan...
ATGAGAAAGGTTCTCGACAATATCAAAAAGGCGGGAATCCATCCTAAGACAGCGGTGTATATGATCAAGGATTCCGTCCGTCAGACTCTGGAGCCGTTGGATCCGCCCAATCCCAATCAACCCGGGGCCAGCATGGCGGTGAATTATTTTACCATGTCAGTGCATAGGTTACACACAAACACGGTAACAAAGGTTACCGGGTGGAAGAAAGTAGCTGTAAAGCTCAAGAATACGGATCCGCAGTGCTGGCGAAAAGGATTCGAATTTGTTTATTCGAATATAAGATCGAAGCGCAAGATACTGATGTGTTTCTCCCATGGGGCGGCATTCGGTATCAATTTTGACGGCGAAAAGACGATGAGACCCGGTGTTGCCAGAGCGCGGCCGGCCCAATTGGCTACCGCACCCCCTTTAAAACTGACCATTACCAGCAATAAATACTATTATTTCGATCGGGCGACGGCTGCGACGATCATCAGCCGGTCGGAGGGCAGGGACCCCTTCAAAGAAATGATACCACAACTGCAGAATGAAGGGTTGCTGTCAAAAGAGGACGGCAAAAAAATGTGTTCAAGGCTGAACATTCTGTGGATATCCCAGTTAGCCGATGCGCTGAAAACCAATTTGAAAGGAAAGAGGATCGATCTGATGCTGATGAATAATTGTTATATGCAAAGCTTTGACACCGGGTATCTTCTAAAGGATAGCGTAGACTATCTCGTCGCGCCGGAAGGCGTGTTGGATGCGATCGGATATGACTATTGCGCTATTCTGAAGAAAGTGGCCACGGGTGCCGTTAAAGGACGGGCGCTAGCAGAATCGGTCATTCCCGCCTATGAAAAATATTTTACCGATAGCGGGGAAGCCTCTTTCCAGGCGGGGCAGGCGGTGTTTGCCAATAAGCTCGGCGCCTATCCCGACGCCTTGAGACTGTTCAATCAATTCCTGGATGTTTTGAAAGCCAAAATGGATACCATCATTGAGGCGCTTTTTGAGATCCGCGAGAACAAAATACAATATGTGTCTGCCGATGCCGATACAGATGGCGCCAACACGATGGATATGATCGATGTGATCTCCTGGATCGACCTGGTGTTCGAAGCACTGCCTGAGTTGTTCAGCGGCCTGACATTGAAGCAGGAGATGGATGTGTTGCGGGGGGAACTTATCGTTGCCGGAAGTGTTGGCAAGAACCTGACGGATAAGGATGCCGTCAATCCAAAGAAGTTTGGGTATTCCGGTATCTCTATTTTCTATCCAGCCTATAGTGATCTGCCGGACCTGCAACCGGCTGCCTGGTGCGCCTATTTTGGGAATATGATCCCTTCGGAATGGGAGGCGTCCTGGAAATGTTTTCTGGCGCAATATTATCATGGGGTAGACATCCTGAAAAATAGGCAAGGGGCGGTACTGGCGGCCACCCCTAAGTAAGATCGTTCTAGCCTACACATGGCGGGATCCTGGCCTGGATCTTTATCGCAATACTGTTGGTGTTGCCGTCGGAATATAAAAGATAATCCGATCTGACGCCGGTCAGATCGTGACGATTGACGAGCATCATTGAAGTGGCCGGGTCATTCGCCAGTTCCAGTCCCAGGACACAATAGCGTCGGGATAAGTGAGAATCATGACCAGGCCGCCCGGATAGGCGGGATCATTGAAGTTAAAAATGACGAGGGGCGGCACTGGCGGCCACCCCTCGGTAAGAGGGTTCTATCCTACATTTGGCGGAATCTTGCCGTCAAGCTGAAAAGTAAGATTGGAAGATGTGCTGTCAGAATATAGCAGATAGTCAGATGTGCCCCCATCCGGATCATGGCGATTTGAAAGCATCATCGAGACGGTCGGGTCACTTGCCAGCTCAACTCCCTGAATACAAATTCTTTGGGTGTCTTTGCAATCGTACGAAATCTGGTCCTTGGGCCCTTTGGTCTTAATCTGACAGTCATGCGAGCCGGCCTTATTGATGTTGGCGACGGCGACGTTCTTATAAGGGCTACCGTCGAAATTGGTAATGTACACAACCAGGCCGTTCGGATAAGCGGGGTCGTTTGTGGTTTGCAGCGTAATTTTGTATTTCTCGCCTTCAGCCGTAAACGGGGTCCCGATCGTAAAGACCCGGTGGACTTTCTTGTCAAGAATAACATTCATACGTAGTTCAGATTTTGGGATTAAAAAATGGTATTTGAATTCAGATAGTGACGAGTTTGCGGCGGATGGCCTCCAGGGCCATGCCTACGCGGCTTTGGACTTTCAACTTTTCGAAGACTGACTCGCGGTAGCCATCGATGGTCCGGTCGGAAAGGTGCATTTTCGCCGCGATCTCCTTGTAGGTGAGATCACTGCAGGAAAGCCGGAGGAATTCCTGCTCTCTGTCGTTTAGGCGGGGCGCGGCATCTTTATTGGCCTGCGTCTTTAGCCGTCGGGCATTGATATTAAAGGCATCGGCATTATAATAACCTTTTGTATACACCTCCAACAGCGCTTTTTCCAATTCCAAGTCGCTGATATCCTTTAATAAATAGGCGCAGCAGCCAGCCTTCAGCATACCAATAATGGTCAGCTCATCGTCGAGATTGGAGAGCGCGACGGTTCGGACGGTTGGGTACGACCGGGCTACGCGGGCGGCGGTTTCCCTGCCGCCGATACCGGGCATCTTGACGTCGAGCAATAGAATGTCCGGGGGCGTTTCCATCGTGGACAACAGCTGGAGCAGGGTTTCGCCGTCTGAAGCCCGGGCCGCTACGGTACACGATTGGAAGTCTTCGATCAATCTACAAACTCCGTCGAGGAAAAGGCGGGTATCTTCGGCTATGCCGACGGTGATATTCATATGCGGGAATGGCGTTATTTTAGATACAAGATGAAGCTTTTTGGGGACTCGGCAAACGGGAAAAACCCCCTTTTGGTAAATACGGGGAAAATCCCGGTTTTACGAGAAGGTGAGCGGAATACTTTTGATCCATAACCAAATAAAAGCAAAATGAAATTCAAGATGCACTCAGCAGGGTTTCTTATTGTCGGATGTGTTACCCTTTTCGGTTCATGCGGGGTTCGATTCGCCAATGCACCGGTGAATGCCGACCTCGGGAATGTGTTGGACAAACGGGCAATCTATGAATCAAGGGTAGAGCCCTATACTTTTCAGGACCTGGCGGGTAGTATCCTATCAATAAAGGACACCTTAAACCCAATAAAGATCGGCGTGATTTCGCCGGCCGGCTTTAAAGATTCGGTTATTCCTATTACCGACGCTCAGTCGCTGAATTTCTACCATTCGATCATCCAGCGGGGTGCAGAGGCGCAAGGGTCGTATCTGGCATTTGCTGCCAATTTTTCTGCAGATCAGATGGCCGAGTTGACGATTACGGATATTGCAAGGGCCGGGGTCATTCTCGATCAAAACAATTTCGCGGAGATATCATCCAAGTTGATCGATTGGGTGGCAACCCATCCCAGGATTGATACGACGTACCGGCGGATTTGGATACAATCGGTTGTACTATCAGCGAAGTTGTACAATAGCGGCACAAAGATCAAAGCCGATGCTTCGGGTCAGGTTGGCAGTGTGGTAGGTCTTAAAACCGGGGTATACAATACGAATGGCGAAACGATCAAGAGCACGATTATCGCCTTTGAGTCGATCGATGTCGACCAATTTGCCGGTCAGGCTAAATCCTCCGCGGCAGCACATGACGTTGTGGAGACTAAGGCCATGCAGTACAACCGATTTACCGCGATGATCAAGGGTTTAAAGCCTTACAATAGCATTATCCGGAAGGCGATTGTGGATGGTTTAAAATAAAAAATAATATATGATGCAGGTGACCTACAATGGCTCTATTCAGATATTAATAGATGCCATGGCCAAAGCCAATGCGCTTTTGCAGGACAATAATTTTTATGCGTTGATCGCCCGGAGACCGGGATTCGATTTTACGAGGGCGACCGGCGAACAAGTGGCGAACTCGATGAAGAATTGTAATCTGACGCTACAGGTACTTACCTTCAAGAAGATACTGACCCGCGAGCTGGGGTACGAGGACCCGGCCGATCCGACGGCTATCCATATCAACATCGCCGGGGGAAAACTCGACAGAAGTCTCGGCAGCGTCGTCGGAACCTATATCCATGAATCCGTTCATGCGGCAGATGCCAATGACCCTAACCTTGATTATCCACACAATGGCAACGGCGCGGCGGGTAATGAGAATACGGCCCCCTATTGGATCGGGAATCTGGCCGTACAGCTTATCGATCAACCAGGAACGCCCGTCGATGTTACAAATGTTGCATCGGTGCCGCACGCGGCTGATGATGAGGTCTAGTTTATTTCACCGCGACATCTAGCAGCGCGGCCTTCATCTCCGCCGGCTCGGTGTCCTTGAGGACAAACCCGCAGGCCCCCAGGCTGAGCATGCGATTGATGGTCTTTTCATTGTCCCAGGTGGAGATGGCGAGGATCTTCACCTCCGGGTGATGCGCCTTCAGCCAGGCGGCGGTCTCGAACCCATCCATCTCGGGCATATTGATGTCGAGCAACACAATATCGGGGAGGGTGTGCTGCGCCAGTTGTTTGATCAGTTGTTTGCCATTGTCGGCCTGCCAGGGTACGGAGAATTCGGCGAAGCTGCCGATGACAGTGGCTAATTCGTTACGGAAGTTAATGTGATCGTCGACGAGGACGACGGATATCTCTTTTTTCATCATAGTGTACTGTTTTTTTCCGGCACGGCCGGCGCTGTTTCTGTGGTGTTTTTGTGGGCCAGCCGGATGGTGGCCGTGGTGCCCGAGCCGATGCGGCTGCTGAGTTCGAATTCGGCGCCGATCAGGCCGGCGCGATGATGCATGCTTTTGAGGCCGAGGCCGCCGGCATTGGGGTCAAAGTTGTTGCGGTCGAAGCCGCGGCCGTCGTCGCTGATCTCTACCTGTAGGAAGGCTTCGTCGAAGGCCAGCGTTACGGTGATGGTCTTCGCCCCGGCGTGCTTGATGATATTGTTCAGCAGCTCCTGCACGATACGGAACAGGATCAGCTCTTTTTGCGGGTCGAAGCGGACGGGTTTGCCGTCGATGACCAATTCGGTGGTGTAGGCGCCCGAGCGGCGGATGGTGTCCAGTTCGCGCCTGACGGCCGTGTCGAAGCCGACTTCATTGATATATCCCGTATTCAACCGGTGCGAAAGGCTGCGGAGATCGGAAATGGCTTTTGTGATCAGGGTCTTTGCCTCGCGGATCTTGCCGGCCAGGACGGTGTTGCCGCCGGCCTCCATCGTGGCGATGTGGAGCTTGGCCAGGCTGAGGATCTGACCGATGTTATCGTGTATCTCCTGGCTGATCTCCTGGAAGGTCTGTTCCTGGATCTCCAGCTTGGAGCTGAAGATGGCGTGCTGGAACTCGCGGTGCATCTTGTTGATATGCCCCTGCATGAGCACCTGCAGGCGCTGATCTTCCTGTTTCTCCCAGCGGAAGCGCTGGATCAGGAGCCAGGCGAGCAGGAAGGCCTCGATAAAGATGGCCGTGCTCACATAGCTGATGGGACCGATGTGCGGCGGCCGCCCCGTCTGGATATACACCAGTTCGACATTGATGAGGACGAACCAGATGGAATAGGCGACGACGAAGTAATAGCCCAGTTTGTTACCCTTCCGGCCGGTCTGGACGCCGAGGCCGATCGCGGCGATGAAGACCAGCAGGGCGAGACCCTGGTTGATCGCCAATACCGGCATCAGGGGCAGGAATTCGAGTACGACGCTATAGACCAGCAGCGCTATGCCAAAGCCGGTGACGAGACGGTAGAGGCGCGGCGAGTAGCGTTTTACTTCGAGGAAGGCCAGGCAATAGAACAGGAGCGCAGGCATGTCGAGGACCGGGATGAGGCGATACCAGAACATGAGATGGATCGTGGGGAAGAAGTATACGGCATATCCTTCCATAACGAGGGCCGAACTGAGGATATAGAGGGCTACGAGGATCGAGTAGGTGAGATAGTAGCGGCGGCGGAAGGTGTAGAAGAGAAAAAGGTTGATCGCGATGGCGAAGAGTAGCAGACCGGCGTATACTCCATAGTAGAGCTTTTCTCTGCTGGCCTTTACCTGGTAGCTGTTGTTTTCCCAGAGGGCTACCGGGATCGCATGGACGTAGGGTTGCATGCGGAGATAGAAGGTATGACGGCCGGGGGGGAGGGGGAAGACTTGTGCTGCGCTGATCACAGGTTTTTTATAGAGGGGGATCTGGAAGCCGCCGCGTTGGATGGCCCCGTTGGGGCCCTGGGAATAATAGAGGTCTGCGGTCGGGATAAAAGCGTGATCCAATTCAAGGAGTAAGCTGTCCCTTGTGGGATTGTCGAGTGTAAAGCGCAGCCAGACAATGGAGTTCGTGAATCCGAAATGAAGAATGGATTGTTGCGAGGGTTGAAAGGGGGCTGAGTTGACCGAATCGATGGTCAGCGTTCCCTTCGGGTCGGTGAGTACCGAGACCTTTTGGCCCAGGTCTACGTAACCCGAGCCCGCCGCCCAGCGGATGAACTGGGCGGGGGCCGGGACAGCGCAGAGGATCAACAGTGAAAAAACCAGGTACTTCATATCAAAAGAGCTACTTATATTCTTCTGAAAGGCTGAAGGTGGTTGGGATGTCCATGAGAAACGCCATGGCGATGAACCAGATCCAGCAATATATACTAAAGGGCAGGTATCCTAAATACCCCAATAGTGGCATTTCGAAGACGTGCACCTGGTTGACGTAAGGGATGATGTAGGTCCAATACCCGGGATTGAATCCATGCACCTGCCCGTCGGCGCCATGCTGGACGCTGAGCCAGTTGAAGCCTTCGAGGAAGAAACCCTGGAAGAGGAAGGTGGGGCCGAATACGAGGAGGAAGGACCAGTCGCCGCGTTCTTTTATTGATACGAACGGCGTCCAGATGCCGAGCATTCCTAATGCTATGGCCAGCACGATCAGCGGCGCGAGCCAGACGACGAAGAAGAGGCCGTCGGGAAACCAGGCACTGAGGAAGAGGCCGACTAGGGCAACGATGCCGATGCCGAGGCGGAGATTCTTTGACCAGGCGAGTTTGGGGCCGAAGCGGTATCGCGTGGCCAGGCCGGGGAAGGTACAGAGGAATTGATACCACTCGAAGGCCATCGGGATAAAGGCCGAACTGCCTAACACGGCATAGACGAGGAATTTGTCATGGGTGATCAGGCCGGCCAGCGGGTAGTACCAATTGAGCCGGATAAAGAAATTGAAATACTCGAAGATCAGCCAGCCCGAGATCGAGAGGACGCCCATGGCGATGAGTTCGGTGGTGGCGTTGGCGAAGAGGCTCCGGCCGGCGTTGCGATGATAGACGAGTCCGTCCATGACGAGGATGAAGCCCCACCAGAGGGGGAGGAGCTGCCAGTCGTTCAGCCAGAGCGGGTGCGGCAGGCGGAGGAGGGTAAAGATGAGCGTCCCCGCGGAGGCGACAAGACCGATAAAAAACCAGGGTGGAAGGCCGGCCCGGGCTTTTTTTCTTGCCGCCTTCGCGGCGGGGTGCGCTTTTTTGAAACCATAGATACGGGGGAAGATCAACAACAGCAGGGCGGCGATAAAGACCAGGGAAATGCCGAGGGTCATGAATAGGGTGGGCGCGGGTTTGGGACTACCGGGACTGGTGGCGGGGAAATTGAAGAACCGGTCGGGGATGCCGCCATATTGGATATAGACGGCGATATAGGGTCCGTATAGCAGCGCCAGCAGCAGTCCTATCAGGATCAGTACTTTTCTTCGGAGGCTGAGCCGGGGTTGTAGTGTAGTGGTTGTTGCGGCCATGGTTTGGATGTTAGATAAGGGCTTTCAATGTTTTCAGGAAGAGCCGGAGCATAATATCGGCTTTTACGACATCGCTGTATTTGCCAAGCCAGACCTCGAGGGGGAGGATGACGCCCCGGAGCTTTTCGTCGGTGAGGGAGTAGATCATGAAGGTGGTGGCGTCGCGTAATTGAGGTCGGTAGCGGCGGAGCCATTCCTCCTCATTGGTGAAGCGCGTGCCGTCCCATTTGAGACCAACGGCGTCGCAGAAGAGGGCGTAGCGCTTCTGCACGAAGAAGGCCCGGGCAGGGGAGATATAGAATTCTTCGAGGATCTCGGTGAGGCGGCGGCCACTGGAGCCGGAGAGGTCATAGCTGCGGGCGATAGCATAGGAGTCGATGTTGCCGAGCATGTCCGAGCCGGGGGCGTTGATGTTGATATAATGTTGTTCGGCCTCGGGGCTGAGGGGCCGGTCGTCATGGCGGAGATAGTCGAAGACGAAGGCTTCGGAGGAGGTGGCGATATCGCCGAGCCAGGTGACGAGGTCCATATTCGAGTCGCAATGGGGGAAGAGCTTGTGCAAAAATTCCAGCCAGGCGGGGAGCGGCGAGACGAGTTGGAAATTGTTGTAGGCATCCAGGCCGGCGAGGACATGGGCGAGGTCGCAGTAGCTGCCGTCGGGCAGGAGCACTTCCTGGTGGTCCTTCTGGTAGATGCGGGGTACCTGGCCGGCGCGGGTGTCGCCATAGACCCGGTCGTTGTTGCGGTAGGTGACGAGGCGGTATTTATCTACCTCGTCGTTGTCTTTATAATGAGGCTTGCGTTTGACATGGGATTGCCCGCTGTTGTCGCGCGGCGGCGTGTCGGTAATGGTTACCTCATAACGGCATTCGATGGGCGCTGCACGGCGGATCAGCTCTTTGTTCCAGCCCCATTTGTCGTAGAAGATCTTGCGGAGGCGGGTGATCATGAGGGGGAGTTGGGTCTGCTCGCCGGGGAAGTAGTCTTCTTCTTCTTTTAGCAGGTTGATGAATTCCTGCGCGGGCAGGACATCCTTTTCCGCGTGACCGGGTTCCGGTTTACGGGATAGGATGGGCTGGAAAGGGGTCGCCGGTGGGGCTTTTAGCCCGGGTTGGGCGATATCGGCGTTGGTCATGCTTCGTAGTTTGGCGTTTAATAGTTAACTTTCAAGGTCATTAGCGTAAACCTTTCATATGGATATGGATTCAGATAGTCTTCCTAAACCTTCCGTGGCGCTTGTGGATGATCATGTTCTTCTTCGGAATGGCCTTGCCAACATCATCCGCAATTTCCAGAGCCATGACATCCTGTTCGAGGCCGACAACGGCCGGCAGTGTGTGGCCAGGCTGGAGGCGGGGCTGATCCCATCCATTGTCCTGTTGGACATCAATATGCCCGAGATGGACGGGTATTCCACCGCGATGGTCATCAAGAGCCGGTTTCCCCAGGTGAAGGTGCTGGCCCTATCGATGTACGATTCGGAGAATTCGATCATCCGGATGCTGCGGAGCGGCGCCCGGGGATATATCCTGAAGGACAGTGATCCGGGCGAGTTGCAGCAGGCGCTGTTGGATGTGCAGCAGAAGGGGTATTATCATTCCGAGATGATCACGAGCCGGTTGATCCGGCTGGTGAACGATCTGGACAACCCCGAGGGGCAGCTGCAGCAGATGATCCATCTCAACGAACGGGAGATAGAGTTCCTCAAACTTTCATGCACTGAATTAACCTACAAGGAGATAGCGGACAGGATGGGGGTGAGTCCCCGGACGGTGGATGGGTATCGGGATATGCTTTTTGAGAAGCTTCCTGTCAAGACAAGAGTGGGGCTCGTCCTCTACGCTATCCGTAGCGGGCTTGTGATGGTAGGATAATGGTCATTCTGCGCATGGTCGGTTTAAGGGTCAGGGGTTTGGATGTTTGGTTGTGCTGCGACGGACTTGGGCTCCGTGTTTCATTGGAAGGTTTAATGGTAATGGACTTGATCGGGTGCAACCCGGCAGCGAAGTAAGGATAATTGGTTGGTTTTCTGCACCGTGTTTTAACGGGGGAATGGGGGATTTTTCACGGTGGGGCGAGCGCCCACGCGCACAAACGGTCGTTCGCAGGCAAAACCATGCAGAAAGGTGGGAATAATAAGGATAAATATCAGGCTGACAAGGCAAGTTGCACTTGGTCTACAACTTCTTTTACCGTGGGTTCGGTAAGTGCGGGAACCTTCAACTCTTTTAATTTTGTGGAAAGTAGGTTGGATACCGACGAAAAGCTGACGAGGATCACCTGCTGGCTGGAATCATCTTTGACCAATCGGGCGATGGGTAAGATCGTGGAGATAGGCAGTTCTCCATATTCGCCTGCACTCTAGCACTCGATGGCAATTCTTTTCCCGACTGGAGCTTACCTTATTTCCAGGCCATGCAATTTGCTCAATTGCTCCATCAATTGAGAGACAAACAGGCTTTCTTTATCGTAAGTATTTGTACTCGCCATTTTTTACATTTTGAAGGTAAACTCTTTGGAAGCCTCACCCTTATCCAGTATGTTCCAATGAATTGCGAGGAACGAAGCCAGAACCGAGCCGATGGGTACGATGAAAAGCTTTAGCCGGCACAAAAATCACTCTGGTTCATTATCCCCGTATATTGATAAGCGCTTTTGGCGAAAGTGGTAGTCAAATTGTTTGAAAAATATTCTGTGAAAGCTTTTACTACCAATTCGGAATCATATGTCTTCAATCGTACTTTAAATTCCCCTTCCATAGATCAGCCTTTGGTGTTTAAATATTGCATTTCTTCCCGATCCAATGATTGAAGTAGGAGTTACTCGTACGGTATCTGCACCGTCACCGTAGTCCCGTCCCCGGGATGGCTATGGATGACGCTGGACCCTCCGGAAAGCAAAGCCCGGTTGCGAATGTTCTCAAGCCCAAGCCCACCGGCGAGAGCCGCGGCATTTTCGGTGTCGAAGCCCTGGCCGTCATCGCGGACGCGAACGCGGAGCTGTTCGGCGTACCAGGTGAATCCGATGTTGATGTTGGAGGCTGAGGCGTGTTTGAGGCAGTTCTGGAGGCACTCCTGGATAATCCGAAAGAGGATCAGCTGTTTTTCTTCCTTTATTTTCTTTTCCTCGCCTTCCGAAGTGACGGAGACCTTGAGGCCTCCGGCCTTGCGGATGCGTTGCACTTCTTCGTCGACGGCTTCGCGGATGCTGAAGTGGCGGATGTGGCCGGCGTGGAGGCCTTTGGCGAGGCTGCGGAGATCTTGCAGGGCGCGGGTGACATTGGCATAGACGTCCTTGACGAGGCTGTGATCGACGGGCTCGGTGTCCCGGACGCTGCTGAGCTGGATCTTGGCCAGGCTTAGCAG
>Ga0157372_10008111_pt1 | contig 11170 bp, 11 predicted proteins | sample C55metaG_FD_115307 | JGI IMG/M metagenome (GOLD analysis project Ga0157372, IMG submission 115307) | Corn rhizosphere microbial communities from Kellogg Biological Station, Michigan, USA - C5-5 metaG | ecosystem: Host-associated > Plants > Roots > Rhizosphere > Soil | place: USA: Michigan...
CGGCTAGGCACCACCAATTGGCCCTCTGTCATGCCGAAGTCGGTCTCGATGATCGCTTTCTGCGCCGCGTTCAAGCGCCCGTCAGGCTCGAAGATGACCGGCACTTCGACATTCCAGTCTTCGTCCTGCTCGCGCGTGTTCGGCGACGCGTCGAGCAAGTCCGGTTGGCCACGCAAGCGACTGAGCACGAAATCCCGGTATTGGCGGTTCTTCTCGCAATACGCCCGCACGTGCCAGCGCATGCTGGTGTAGACCAGCGTATGCGGTGCAATCAGGCGCACCTCCACGTTTGGGGTGTTGAAGGATACGTACTCAGTTTCCAATCGCAGACCTTCACGGCAGGCCTTGAGCAGGGGGCGCAGGATTTCCGGTCGAATCGGGCGATCGGGCACTTCCAGCACCCAGGTGTGCGCATAGGCCAATGCCAGTCCGTCGACGTGCGGTGCGCGTTCATTGTTCTGGTAGAGCAGGTGCAGATAGGCGCTAGCGCTGTCGTCGATGAACAGCGGCTTGAAGTGCTCGCTCGGGACGTAGCCCTTGAGCTGCTTGTCATATGTCAAGTTTTCAGGCGCATGCTCGGTAATGTAGGTGTTGATGTCCTTGGAGGCCTGCTGACGACTGATCCCGAAGCTCTGCATCAGGTGGCCCGTAGTCAGCCGGCCTTCCCACCAGGCGACAGTCTCGATCAAACGATAGCGAAGTGCCAGGTCCCAGCGTACCTGCTCGATGGACTGATTGCGTTTCATGCCGTCTCCATGTGCGTGATTACTTTACCTGTACAAGTACACAATCTAGACCCGGCCATGGAGCGCCCATATCGTGGGCCCAAGGACAGAAAGTCCGGATTGAAATAAGGAATAGACATGACCATGTTTGAAGCTGTCTCGGCGGGCGCGATGGGGTTGCTGGCAGTCGTACTGACGGTGCTGTTGATGCAGTATCTGAAGCGGCACGATCTTTGGTTGATGGCGGTGGCCTGTCGCAGGGATGCGCGTTGGGTGCGCATCTGGGAGGCTGAGAACCGTGAGCTGCGCTCTGCACTGCGCGCTGAACGGGCACATATCGAGCAACTGCAGAGCAAGCTCAAGATTTTGCAGGGCCTTGTCATGCCGCGCTGAGATGATACCAGTCAAACACGATATGGTCTCTGCGGACGACAAGGAGCCTCACGAGACAGCGCCCCCAAGAGCGACAAGCTTGGCTTATTTGTTCTCGGGAATTTGCATCGCCGACGATTTCAGGCGGCCTGTGCCGCCTCTGCGTACTGTGGGTCGTAGTCGTTTGCGGGCTTTGAGGTCACGTCGATAGTGTCGGCACCACACTTGCTGGAGAGGAAGTGCTCGCGATTCCTGCCCATTACAACGTAATCCTCGGCCCTTTCGCTGGCATCGAAAGGCCGATGATATCTTGGCAAGCGTTGCCATGCAGCCTAAGCGCCAGGCTGAAAAATATGAGTGGTACTTCTGAAACACTACACTAGTACTTAACCCTTGCGACGTTCCAAGCAGCTCTTCAGACGAGCTATGCCGCGCAGCTGCCCCACATGCAAGTGAGGTTATGTCCGCTAAAAGCGGGCATTTCGATGAGTGGGGCATATGGGGCGTACATGTCCCCCATCAAATGACCTTGCGACATAAAAGCCAGCAACTCATCCGCTCCCCTATCTGCTCATCACGATTTTCTTTTCACCACCTGCCATTTAGAGATCAATCGTTGCGCCGATAAAGATAGCTACACGGTATGCCAACCTCCGAGTGGAAGGCTCTGGAAAGGCCCTCCCACGCCTTTATGGTCATTCATTGACGGCGTTTCAGCTTGCGTCCAGCACGCAGCATGCCGCGTGTGGAATGGACGCTTCGCGGTAGCGCCCTTGGCATATCAATTTCGAAGATCGAACAAGGAAAAGCACTATGGCCCTGCAGTCTCCCGAAGTCTTGCTTGAACACCTTAATGACGCCTTGCGCCACCTGCGCGGTGCCTGTACTGACCTGGGTAACGAGGAAGTCGACGAGAAGCTCCTGGAAATCATGCGCCGGCTATTGCTTGCCGAGGTGCTTGGGAGCACCTGGATCGTCGCCGTCGGTGGCTCCCAGGGGGCAGGCAAGACTACGCTGATGGCGTGCTTGTATGGCTTACGCGGAGAAGGACCTCAGTGGCTGGAAGGCAACGAGGGGCGAGGCGAGAAAATGCCCGTGCTGGTGCTGGAAGAAGATGGAGTTCAGCACACCCAAGGCTATGTGCGCAGGCTGGTGCAAAATGGCGTTGCTAAAAGCTACACGCTGCAGGATGTCCCGGTTGAGGTAAGTGAATTTCAACGTGCTGTATCTGACCCGGCCACTGGGGACCTGCTGCCTGTGCTGCGGGTTCCGCAGCGTTATTTCAAGCGCAATAGCCAGGCTTGGCTGCTGCTGCCGGGCTATGAAAAGCAGGATCGCGACAACCGTGGGTGGCAGGAGTTGATGCGCCAGGCCATGGTCGCTGCGGGTGGCTGCATTGTGGTGACGGATGGTACGCGTACGGCCAGTCAACAGCATGAGATGGTCAAAGACATGCTCGAAGGCGAGCTGCAGGGCGTCCGGCCTTACATTGTGGTCTCGAAGACTGAAGATACCCGCAATGATCCGGAGGCACAGGCGCAGTTGCGCGCCAGTGCGCAGGCCATGTTCCAGGTGGATGCGGATGCTGTCGAGAAGCAGATTATTCTGACAGGTACCGATGACCCGGAATACGTGGCGCAATGGATGCCACACCTGCAACGCGCTATCAACGACCTGAACTTTACAGGTCAATCAAACCGGCACCTGCAAATGAGCCATCTTTCCGAGCTTATCAGGAAGGACCTGACGCGCGTGCTTAACCTTATTCGCAGCAAGGCTCGACTTTTTTTCAACAGCGGTGAAGAGGGTGTAGGTGACGGTGCTCAAGCACTGGCTTCCATGCTTGAAACATTCGATATTGCGGTCGAAGAGCTACGATCTGACCACAACGAGTTGGTGAGTGGGCTTGCGAACCAAGCTTTCGTGGCAGCGGCCAAGCAGTTGACCGATAAGCTGGCCAGCGACCACGAAGGATTTATGAACTGGATGTCCAGCGCCTTCGATACCACCAGTGAAACTAAAAAAAAGATGCAGGGTGTGGTGCAGAGCGCTTGGCAGGGTGAGGCGTCGCAGCTTTTTGCGAATTATTCAGCTGGGCTAGCTCAGCTGACGGGGCGCCAGCTGGGGCGCTCTGATGAGACATCCATGGCTGCGAACGTCACGCCAAGCATCATTTATGAAAAGTCACGCCCTCTGATCCGAGCCGGGTATATGAACGCGTCCGGGCAACTGGTGAAGTTTCAGAAGTTGACGCCTGAAAATGTCGGTGACATCCGCCTTCTGCTGGGCCACAACACCACAGAAGAGGCTATTACGCACAAGGAGTCCAGTAAGCAATTGGGAATTAGTGTCGGGCTAGTGCCGGCTGTCGCGCTTGAATATACTCGCCTCTTCTATGTGATGCCGGAGGTTGTGGGGCTCAAGGAGGGGTTGATCCCCGCAGGCGATGCATCAGTCAGCAACGTGATGCAAGATGGCGTTCAAAGCCTCCAGGCCGGTGTTGACCTTGGAAAAACCGCTATTCGCTCACTCGCCGCGGTAATGGCTGTGGATGTTGTCAGCGATGGAGATTCAGACATCCTGGGCACCATCTTTGGAAAAACAGAACCCTCCGATGGCACTTCATTGCCCCCGGTACCTACAACGCTGCACCCGGCAGCGGTCGCGGCAACGGCCGTCGTAGCAGCCGCGTATCTCACGACAGTTGCAGTAACCCGCCTGCGCACATTTGAAAAGGCTGCCAGTGCTCAAGCGCATGCGATGCTCGGCAGCGTCCATGACCATCACGTGGAACACCTTAAAAAGCAGTTTGATAAAACGATGGCTGCGGCACGTGCCAGGATTGTCGAAGGGATGCGTGCGCGTTACAAAATGGATGAAGCGCTAATGCGTAAAGATCGCTTAGCAAGAACGATGGCCGAAGTGATCTCCCTGACAGGTGATCTTCGTCATGAGCTCAATGTGTCGGCTGCTGGCCTAAATGTGTTCGCCACGGGGCGTAGTGTTTGACATGTTGGATAATCCAGTAGCGGAATACTGGCACAATCTGCAAGCGCAGAGGCCGGAGTGGGCATTACGCGCCTATGCGCGGTTGCTGAAAACGCTGAGCAAGGATGTACAGGAGCGCTTGCAGTCCAAGGGGGAGTGGGTCGAGCCTTATGTCGCGGTATTCGGGAAGACGCAAGTTGGCAAGACCACACTTTTGCTTGACTTGATGGGTGTGGCACCGGCGTATATGGCAAGAGTTTCCCGAGTACTGCGTGGTGGACGAGAGGCCGGGAAGTCCGCCACGGCCACCACCATGGAATACCGCCGTTCGGAGAGCAGTAATTGGGGGCTATCCCTGCAAGGCAAAACCCGATACCTAAAGGGAGATGAGGAAATGACCCGGTCCCTCGGCGCGATCCGGGAGAAAATGGAGAGTGGCCGTCTGGTTGCCGATTCCCCTTGCGTGGTGCATATCCCGCAAGGCTACTTCAGCGGAGGCAAAGCTGCGCCTGGAGTGCGAATGCTGGACCTGCCAGGAGATAACCCCACTAATGAGCAAGAACAACGCCATGTGCATCTGATGGCGAGAACCTATCTACCTTTTGCAGACCTGATTTTGCTGGTCGGCAAAGGCGATGATCTAGGCTTCCTGAGGCCCGGAGTGATTACGCTTCCGGGCATTGAAGACTGGCAATCCATGCCGTACCGCTTCCGCATTGTTACCACTTATTCGTACTCGTCGCAGTCCATCAAGGACATTATGCGCAAAGAGCAAGGTGTCGACGTCACCCGGGTACGACAGCGACTGATTGAACAGATCGAGCGTTTTGGCGATATGAGCGAGTCAGCTCGGCAAGAAAGCCTGTTCTTCCCTTTAGAGTTTGGCAATAGTTGGGGCTATGCGAAAATGTCGGAGCCGGAGCTCCATTCGCGCATAGAGCCTATCATCGCAGAACTGCGCGCGGAACTACTGTCGCAAATTTCCAGCAGTACTACGCCTATGGGTCGCTTACGCAGTACGCTCAATACACGTGTCAGCGTTCTGTACATACAGAAGAAAAAAAACGAGGCGATTACAGCTGAGATCACCGCGCTAGAACGCAAAAAAGAAGGTGTGGCTAATGACCTGCAAATGTGGGAGCGCTTTGTAGGGGACGCCCAACGCATCGTAAAAACGCTGTCCGCACTTTTGGCCGCTAATCCTAAGGCGCTGGGTAAAGAGGCTATTGACAAAGCAGGAAGGGCTCTGCTGGCCGACCCTCCGAAGCGTTACATACCTGAAGAGGGAAGCGTCAAAGACGACTGCGAGACACTGAAAGCATTGGTGCGAAACTATTGCCGGGCTCTCGGCGGTATGCACCTGGATGTCAGTGGCGGCGAGTGCCCACCTGCGTATTGGCGGCACGTCCATAACGCGCTTAAGGAACTCGAGCCAAGTGTGATGGAGGATGTCCTAGACGACGCATTTTGGTCAATCCGGAGCAAGCTCAACGACTATTACATCGATACTTATTTTTCGTCCTCTAACTACCAGGCGGATCGGGATTGCGTGCGTAGCGCTGGCCGAACGGCGCTGGCCGCTTTGACCGAGCTTTGGCAAGGTAAGTGGTTCTCGGCGCTTAGCCATGCCGATACCACCGTTCGGCGTAATTTCGAACAAGCGGGTGCCACACTCAATATGTATCAGGACGAAGCGCGCAAGACACGAGAGGAGCACGATTTAATCAAGCAGCAAATCGCCATTCTGGAGGTCGAGCGCAAACGCCTTGCACTCAATTCGAAAGAGGATCTAGAGCGGTGTACGCACTTCACTGAATTGCTTGAGCAAGAATACGCTGCAGAGCTTGATGAGCGGTACACCGCCGCTCTGCGTGTGTCAGACGACAGTGAAGCACTGTTGCATCTGCTTTCGTGTGTAGCGTTGAGCTACCAGTATCAGGAGTTTATAGCGCTCAATGAGCAGCCTGCTAGCTAGAGAAATTCCGTCACCCTCAACATCCTATATTAAATGCTTCAGGGAAAGATCATGATTTTTCAACCGACGGAAAAAGAGAAAAGCCTGGCTGAGTTGATGGCGAGAGTCCTAAAGGAGCCCCTTAAGCCGCTGGACAAATCAATGGCCGACTTGAACGGGGAACTGTCGGATATCAAACAGCTGGCTGACGACAGCGCGGGCACACTTTCACTGTGCTTGGAGAATGCGGAAGGCGCTTTCAAGCAAAGCAAAGAAGCAGTCAAACTATCGAGAAGCCTGCATGACGAGCACTTGCCAGCGCTCAAGAGCAGCATCGCTCGGCATGCCCAAGACGGGGCCGAGGCAGTTGAAGCAAAATTGAGCGCCTATGCCGATCGCGGCGCCTCAGCGTTGAATGCTGTGGCTAAGGATGTGTTGTCCGCCCTGAACGGTGTCAATCAGGAGCAACGCAGTACCGCTCAAACGATTGAAGCGTTGCCGGCCCATTTAAGCCAAGTGAACGATGCGCTGTTGAATATCAAACAGCTGGCTGACGACAGCGCGAGCACGCTTTCATTGTGCTTGGAGAATGCGGAAGGTGCTTTCAAGCAAAGCAAAGAAGCAGTCAAACTATCGAGAAGTCTGCACGATGAACATTTGCCAGTAATCAAGAGCAGCATCGCTCAGCATGCACAAGACGGGGCCGAGGCAGTTGAAGCACAATTGAGTGCCTATGCCGATCGCAGCGCCTCAGCGCTTGAGGCTGTGGCTAAGGATGTGTTGTCCGCCCTGGACGGTGTCAACCAGGAACAACGTAGTACCGCTCAAATGATTGAAGCGTTGCCGGCCTATATAAGCCAGGAGTTGGGTATCACCAATGCCAGCTTAGGAGATCTCGGCCAATCGTTGCAGAATCAGATTCGCCAAAGCCAAGCGTTCGTAGATACAGCCATCGCGCAGGCCCAGGCGCAATTGGAGGCGACCAGTTCAGCAGTTGCCTTGGGTCTGAAGAGCACTACCGGCCGGATATCCCAACTTGTAATGTATCAGCAGCGTACGGCCCAAGCCGCGCATCAAGCTATGTTCAGCGAGATGAGAGATGCTGCTGCTCAGGCACAGACCGCGACTGCAGAGAGCGTGCAAACAGCCCAGGCCCTAAACGAGTTGCTCAGCGCTCGTCACGATGAGCTAATTGCGGCGTTTGCCAACCATACCGAAGCACTTAACGCTCGCCTTGATCAGAGCCAGGGCAAGGTCAGGAACTTGATGATCACCACCGGCGTTCTTCTCGTGTTAATGGTGGTCTACGTGGCGCATGACCTGCTAGGGCACTTGAGCTGACGCTGTGATTGCCACATGTCGTTTTAGTGGACCTGCTCTGTTGATCCTGTACGGAGCAGCGCAATCTAGCGGCAGCGGCACACGCGCACGCCTCAATGATATGGCGGCGGCGAAAACTGAGTGCAACACCTGGCCAATCCGGTACGGTGTCCATATGCCTTACCAGGAACTCAACATTGAAGAACGTGTTACTATGCAGGTTGTCCAGCTCCAAGGCCTGAGCCAGCGAGCCATCGCCCGCATGCTGGATCGTAGTCACTCAGTCATCAGCCGCGAGCTTCGTCGTAATGCCGCTGCCGCATCGGCTTAATCGGCCAGCCAGGCCCACCAGACGATGCGCCAGCGTCGTACGGTCTTTTGACCCGCCCGTAAGTTCGAACCGGTTACAGAACTGTTTGAACTGGCTGTCTACCTGCTGCGACAGCGCTTTTCTCCTCAGCAAGTTGCCGGCAAACTTCATGCATGGAATTCCCAAAGCTTGAAGACGTGTACGTCTGCCGCGAGACCATCTACAACGCTATCTACACACTGCCGGTGGGCGAGTTGCCTACCCGGAAGACCAGTGAAATTGGAAAATTGCTGCCGCATATAGAATACGCGCGCCCTGCACGGGAGAGGACTACCATGGAAAATACTCAACGGTTGCTGTATCAGTCCAGCGAACGAGTTCGCCAGGATGCGGAGCGGCGGACTGCCAGCGGCGAAGACTTTAATCTCTATAGAATCGCCAGGATCGAGCGCGCAGAGGTGAACACCCACTCAGCAATGATCGCTGAGTTGCTCAACCCTAAGGGTTCGCACGGCATGGGTTCCCTTTTCCTTCAGCTAATGCTATCCCAGATGGATGTTTCGCACGGCGACTCATTGTCCGAAGCCAGCGTCCGCAAGGAACAGTCATTTCCCTACGGCCAAGGCCGTGTGGATATCGCTATCCACCTGCGCAACCATCTCATTCTGATTGAAAACAAGATCGACGCCCAGGACAGAGTCGAACAGCTGAAGCGTTATGCAGAGATCGGTGAATCATCTGGCAAAAACTGGCATCTCTGGTATCTGACCCGCACTGGTAGGGCGGCCCCAGAGGAGAGTCACTGTGGCAAAGCGTATCGACCGATCTCCTACCGTGAGCACGTCCTGAATTGGCTGGAGCAATGTGTGGCACACTCGGCCGCTAAACCAGCGCTGCAACAGGCGTTGATTCAGTACCTCAACCTGATACGGATAATCACGGGAAAAACCATGGCCTATACAACCCGAGAAGCACTGATCGCCCTGCTTTCCACTAGTGACGACCTCAAAGCTGCCGACGCTATTTCCGAAGCGTTACCCTATGCGAAGGGCGCCATGTTGTTCCGTTTCTTTCAAGACGTTCAGGAGGTGGTGGAAGGGATCGAAGACAACTCAAGGGTTGCGTCTCCCAATGGGTTTGTCGGGCTTGAAGCCACGCGGGGAAACTGCAACAAGTGGTTCATGCCAAAGGGGCAGAAGGTTAAGAACGTCGGGATGTTTTTTAAGATTGGACGCCAAGACCTACTATTCCGGGTGGAGGTGGCAAGCGAGGCGCTGCATTTTGGGGTTGTTCCAGTGAGGGATGGCATTCTGAGCAAGATCGAATGCCCAGACGAATACCTGTCCCAGCTACCGCAGAATCTCCACCATCGGAACTGGAAAGCCTTTCAGTGGTTCTCCTGCCTCTACCAAGATAACGTATCCCAAGAGATGGACCGCCTCAGCGATCCGAGTCGGTTTCTGGATGAGATGAGGCAGACGTTAAAGCAGCTCCAAGCTTTAACTCATAGGGGTTGCGATGCCATGCCATTAGTCGCAGAAAATATCTAAGCGGATAACTTTCACCAAGTGAAACTGGGCGTTTCAAGTACGTAGTGTAATATCAAATTTTTTGGTTAAGGATGAGCTCCCATAATGCCAAGCCATCATCTGTGTCATCAACTCAATTGAGTATTAGTTATCAAGCCGCTGGCGTGGCCTATTATTAAGCTCATTGGTAATGGCGTACAGCTACTCTTGACTATGCCCAGACAAATCAATGCTCTTGGGCTGGTACTGACGGATCATGCCATGGAGTTTTCGTTTCTACCGTGCTGCCAAAGGCATACGGTTCAAGGGGGCACTGAAACCTTCGACTGCCGAGGTTGCGGAGGCATCATGCATCTTGATCAGCATCAGGTACCCGTGCTGCGCTCCACCAGTGTGCAGACCGCCAAAGCATCGTCTACCTCATCGGTGCCATGAACACGGTAGACTGTTCTCTGGTAGGGCTAGATATTGCGCTACGTCGCTGTTTTGCGTTCAGGGAAATGTTGCCAGAGCCGCATCTGCTGGATGGGATACTCGTAGAGGGGGTGAACATCGATCAGCTATTGCGCGTGATGAATCAGCGTATCGAAGTGTTGTTGGACTGGTAGCACTGCCTGGGACACGCCTATTTCATGCCGCTCTTGAACGAAGGGACGCCTGCACAGCTAGAGCTCATCTTCCGCAATCAGGTGCTGCCGCTGTTGCAGGAGTACTTCTTCGAGGACTGGCAGCGCATCAGTGGGTGCTGAACGACCACCGTAAACGGCCCGAGGACCGCTTCGTGGTCCAGGACAAGCATGACCTGCTGGCGCTGTTCGGAGACGCCGTGCCTGCACAGGACCACGTCTGGCGTATCAACCCGTCGGCGTTCAACCGACCTTCTGCTTACGCTGGAATCATCGATACAGCCAAAAGCCCTATGGTCGATGCAAGCGCAGAGGAGCAGCAGGGTTGAGCACGAACGTCGTCGTTCGAGAATACGCCACCCTGACGACTGCACCAGTGCCGTCAGAAAGCCTGGATTGCGCCCGCATCTCGGAGACTGCTTTCGATTGGCTGTGCGACCTCAGCGCGAGCTTCAGCCGTTCCGGTGCGAAGCTATTGCAGGTGGAAGGTCGGCGATCGCTGAAGTGGGACAGTTATGTCGGCGTGCTCGAAACACCCTGCGGCACGCGGCTGGAGATACTGCCAAAGCATGTTGAGCAGGATGGCTGCATTCAGAAAAGCCGAGCGCTGTTACGCAAGCTGATCCAAGCGGCGCTGGACCTGAAGCCACGGCAAGTATCTGTGGCAGCGCTCGAGTTGTTCGATGCGCCACTCAGCGAGTGGGTGATGGGCCAGTTCTTGAGCGAGCTGGATACGCTGGTGAAGCGCGGTATTCGCTTCGATTACAAGCGTGTTGAAGAGGAGCAACGGTTTCTCCGTGGGCAACTGAACGTAGTGGCGCAGCTCCGCCAGCCGCCTGCTCGCCAGCACCATTTTCAAATTCGCCATGATGTGTATTTGCCTAACCGTGCTGAAAACCGCCTGCTCAAATTGGCGCTCGAGCAGGTTGCAGCGGCTACGCAGGCACCTGCCAATTGGCGACTTGCGAATGAGCTGCGGGCGCTGTTGGCAGAGATACCGGCCAGTCGGCAGGTCGCACAAGATTTACGCTCGTGGAGCAGCGATCGTTTGATGGCGCATTATTGCGCTATCAAGCCGTGGTGCGAGCTGATATTGAATCAGCAGATGCCTGTGGCGGTGAAGGGCGCTTGGCAAGGCTTGAGCCTGTTGTTCCCAATGGAGCGGTTGTTCGAGCGATACGTGGCGCAGTGGCTTGGTAAGCAATTGCAGCCTGGCGCGAGGCTAACGACGCAGGCTGCGAGTGAGCACCTTTGTCGTCATGGGGGAAGCGGGATGTGCCGCCTGAAGCCGGATCTTGTGATCGATACCGTGCACCAGCGTTGGGTGCTGGATACCAAGTGGAAGC
>Ga0157372_10008112_pt1 | contig 11170 bp, 6 predicted proteins | sample C55metaG_FD_115307 | JGI IMG/M metagenome (GOLD analysis project Ga0157372, IMG submission 115307) | Corn rhizosphere microbial communities from Kellogg Biological Station, Michigan, USA - C5-5 metaG | ecosystem: Host-associated > Plants > Roots > Rhizosphere > Soil | place: USA: Michigan...
ATTGGAATGGGAGGAGTAATGAGACCGATCGAGCTTCCAAAACCAAAACCTGATTCTGTTAAGTTTAGCGGACCTCAGGCTAATAACTGGATCGAAGTAGGTGCTTCAAACTGGAAAAATGATGAAACGCTTGTAGCGCCCTTTTCAAACTATGGAAAATATAGTGTAGATGTTTTTGCTCCGGGTGTTCAGATCAATTCAACTACTCCTGGTTCAAAATACAAGGAAGAAGAAGGTACAAGTATGGCTTCACCGGTAGTGGCTGGTTTAGCAGCTCTGATCAGATCTTATTATCCATCTTTAACTGCGCCACAGGTGAAAGATATAATAATGAGATCTGTAGTTAAGGTTGATCAGAAAGTAAAGATCAAAGAAGAGGGCGAAACCAAAAAGGTTAGATTGTCTGATATATCAGTAACCGGAGGAGTTGTTAATGCTTACAATGCTTTACAACTTGCAGCGCAAATGAGTAAGTAAACTTACTAGTTTGGAGTTAGGAAAAATTAGTTGGGAGTAGGAATCTATATAAGGAAAGGCTGTAATTCAACAAGATTACAGCCTTTTTTCATTTTAGAGGTTCTTCTTAGAATGCAAATCCACTGTTAATAGAGAAGTAACCGTTTTCTTTTGATCGGCCATATCCTACAGATACAAGGAACTTATTGTAAAAGTTTACCCATACTCCTGGTCCGTAGCCAGTATGCCAGGTATTCAATTCCGCGTTATCAGAGAAAACCCTTCCGGTATCAAAAAAGCCAAAGAGTCCATAAGTTCCCGTAAGGAAATAATTACGAACATTTGAAATGGTAAGCCTTAACTCTGTATTGTTAAAAAGATAACTTCTGCCCGAGAACCTGTTATTTCTATATCCACGTAGAAAAGTATTACTTCCTAAAGAATTAGCCTGGAAGAATTTATAATCACCAATATTAGTTGCCGCTCCAAAGTTTACTGCAAGAGTCATTGGGAAGCTGAAATTTGGAGTTCCGTAGAATACAATATTAGTCTTAAGCTGTACAAAATCTAATTTGGTATCTGTTAATTCATGGAAATAACGGGCACTATTAAACCACCTTACACCACGAGTAGGAAATAAGTTCTGATCTACAAAATTTATATTGGCGTATGAATTTAATGTAGTGAACAGAGAAGGATTTTTAGTATCTTCTTTATCTACAAACTCAGGGCTGGTTAAATACTTATTATCTTGTTTTTCGACCCAGTAATGTTCATACCCTGGCCCAATGCCTACTCTGAACGCTTCTGTAGAACGTTTTTGATAAAAGGCAGCAAAGCTCAGATTTTTAGTTCGTACTCTAAAATAATCAATGTCATCACCTACGTTTGGAGTTGAATTTCCTTCTCCATAATAATTGAAAGTGTATTTAGGACCATTAAAAGCTGCCTGAAGCACCAGATCGTTATTGCGTTTAAAAAGAGAATAAAAGATGCCCTGATATTTAATAGTATAAGCATTTGTTTTTGGTGCATAATTCCCTTTTATAGATTGCTTATAACTATAAGGTTGCTTTCTGAAACCGTAATGAGTTTTAGAAAATCCTCCACCAAAGAAGAATCCATCATCCGCATTATAATCTAATGAAGGAACAGGCGCGGCAGCGTCATAATTAAACCAATTAGGATCGTAATAATGGATGTAAGGATTAGCTGATAATTGTTTTCTAAGATTATTTCCTTTCTCTATAGTATTTCCCTCATCACTGTCATAATAAACTATTGCTTTGCCTAAAGCCGCTTTGGAATTGTCGGCAATATAATCTTTACCTTCTCCGCCAACTACTCTTACTTTAATTGGGGATTTATTGCCCTCCACCACTATACTATCCTTTCCATCCAAAGCAAAGATTTGAATTTCCTTTGTTTCTTTCTTATCAAAAGCCCTTCGATAGATCTCCCGTTCTATCTTCTCGTCGCTATTTATCTTACTTATAGTTACGGTTGTACTATCTCCGGAAGCAGAAATATTAATGAATTCCTTTTTATCTGAACCTGCAATCCGAACTTCTTTTGCCAGGATTTTATAATATTCTTCCGCAACTTCGGGTAACTGATCTCTTCTTGATTTTAATTTCGAAGTAATTTCAGCTCCCGAAACTTTGTAGGCTTCAGGAGGCATTCGCTTTACGGCCGAATCAATTGTAGCATCAGTAAGCTTATTTTTAAGATCGTTTGCTACCTGCTTCCACTGCTGAAGAGTAAGTTTATTAAGGAAGTTTCTGTCCAGATTTCTGGCTGCAGTGTTTAACTTTTCAATGTTTTTAATTTGATAAGAAAAAGCTTCAATACCCGGAGCAACCTTGCTGATTAAGGTCGGAATTAATCCATCATATTTTGAAAAGGCCTGGTCATGATCCCGGGGTATGGGTCTGAATATTGAACCTTTATCTTTCTTAAATTCAGCCCAGCGCCATTGGTCATCGTGCCTGTCCCAGTCGTTAATAAAGACATCAAAAAGACGAGCCCGAAGGAACATCAGCTGGTCTACTTCATTATCATTATCTTTTCGAATATCTTCATACATCTTTCGTGTACTTACGGCTTTATCTGCATTTCCGAAAGATTTAATATCGGAGACATCTTCATCCGGACGGACTTCAATTGTTCCCAACTTACCTCCAACCTGCTGAATATAAGGACCAAGCAAGCGGCTATATGGCATGTAAACTAACTGGGGATTAACATAATAGATCCCTATTTTCTTAGCCATTGGTGGTATTACTAATCCGCCATAGGGATTTGATGATGAGATCTGATCCTGCAGAAAATCTTCAGCAAAAGTTTTCACCAATCCTTCCGGAAGCAGCGTACTGGGATCTTTACTAATTGAACGGAATTGATATACGTTACCATCTTTACCTTGTAGTTGTAATGAAGTGGTTTGCTTTCCGCCTCCCATTTTTATCGGAGTTAAACCACCGGCAAAAGTTGTGAGATCAAGATATGGTGCAGAAACAGGAACAGCCCAGGTATCACGATAATGTTCGCCATAAAGCCTTCTTTTGTATGCATTTGCTTTATACTCTTCGCCTGCAGCAATTACCTTTACGCTGTCTTTATAATTGATCTGTTTTTCCTCCGCAAGTTCAGCTTTTCCTTTTGGAGGAATAGCATAAAGCGGAGTCCGGTAGATCAGTTTTCCTTTTGAACCATCGCCTTCCGGTTCCCAGAATTCAACCCAGCACTGACCGTTGTCGTAGTAATTCACTCTGGCAAATCCCTTATGTCCGTGAGCAAAACTGGCACCATTTCCCTTAACTAAAGCACTCGACTTAGAACCACCGCCGCTCAATATGTGATTCAGATTTTCGTACTTATTAAACTGCAAAGCATGTTCGTGCCCTGTAGCCATAACTACATTAGGTTCATCAGCCAAAATAGCTAACAAGCCGCGCTTTAACTGCTGGTAATCTTTGTTCGAAAGATCCTGGTTTGAAACACCGTACTTCCGCATTAAAGGATAAATAGAGCCAATAATGGGTAGCGGAATATAAGCCCTGTCGCGAATAAGAGTTAAAGGAAAAATATAATCCTTTAATGTAAAATAGCCTCCGTGAGTTCCGTTACTAAACAGAGGATGGTGCTGAGCAAGGAGTATATTTTTTCCTTTATTTCTGAGGATGATATCTTTTACCTGCTCAATTATTTCGAGCCTGCTGCCGGCGGTACAGCCATTATCAGGAGCAATTGGTTTTTCGTATTTATGCAACCACCATTCACTGTCAAGCAGAATAAGAACCAGATCTTTATTTACCTGCATTTCAATTGGGCCAGGGCAGCCGTTACTTGGCAGGAAAGTATCCCCGGCTTTTAAATAACTTTCAACAAAAGCCTCTTCTCTGTTTACAGCAGCCAAACCTCCGGGATTCATCTCATTCCAGTCATGGTTTCCGGGAATAAAGATCTTCTTCCCTTTAAAATCCTGAACCACTTTCATCTGCTCTATAATTCTTCGCTCCTTCTCTTTTCTGTCCGCAGCGGTAGGTTCCGGAAGACCACTTTCGTAGATGTTATCCCCCAGGAAAATCACTATATCTTCAGGCCTTGAATAATTGGTATCTGAAGCAGCGTTTGTAGCTCTGGATTTATCAAATATCTGGCTCTGAAGCAATTTTAAAACTGGTTCCTGACGGTTTTCGCTTGGCTTACCCACATCTCCTATTAAGAAAACTGTATATTTTAATTTTAACGAATCGGGTGGAGAAACCTTATTCCAGTTTTGCTGACTTTTAGCATAATAAGGTTTTAAGCTAATACAGCTACTAAAGGCCAATACTCCAATAACAATGTATATAAAGTAGCGGAGAAATTTATTTCGCATAATTTACTTCTATAATATTAGCCGGGTTCTTTTTACCTTCATTTGAAATATACAGCTTACCATTAGGAGCAAAAGCTAATCCCTCAGGCTGACTAAATTCCTTTCCATCAAACTCCAGTATCTTTGTGATTTTACTATTGGCATCCAGAATTGCTATGATATTATTCAGGGATGAAAGGGCATACAACTCGCCTGTTTGCGGATTAATGGTTATTGCTGAAGTTCTGAATACTTCGTTCAGGTTTTTATTTCCAACTGCTTTAAGGAGCTTTTTTGAAAATTCCTCAATCTTATCTCCTGCAAAATAACTTTCCACCTCGGCCAACTTTATAGAGTATATTGCTTTTGGATTGAATGTTTTAGTTTTTAAATCAAATGAATAAATGTCTTTATGCGATTTATCTCCATCAAGGCTAAGATCTTTAACCGCTAATAAAAGCCTGTTATTTTTTTGATCATAAGTTAGGCCCTCAATATTATTTTCAGTGCTTAACTGCGTTTTATGCACAACAGCTTGGGCGGTACTATTTTTAAAATCCTTCAACTCATATAATGTGCCACCGCTTGAAACGACATACAGATCATTGCCTACAATGCTTAAATCTTCATAGTCCTTCCCTTTCCAGAACTCATACTTTTTAGTGATTTCTTCTTTATTTAAATCATAGAAATACAAGATACCTTCTTCGTCCTGAATGGCAACAACTGTATGGTCATCAACAAAAGCAATCCCTGAAATTTCTTTTAGTTCGGCAGGCAAAGCATGAAGTTCTTTATCGGTGGGTTCTAAGACTTCTTTATCTTTTGAAGCTGTTGTTGTACTGTTCTTACTTTCTGTATTTTGACAAGAAGTTAAAAAAGCAACTAACAAAAGTGCAAATATTCTGTTCATTGGTGTGTCTGATGTTTAGTGTTGTAACATTAAAAGTTTTATAATAACCCTTATTGTAAATTATAGTTTTAAGCTTTAATAGAAGAGGAGTAGTGTTATAAAAGCAGAGAGATGATACACACCAATAATCAGAATCTAGCAATGGACGAAAAATCACCTCAAGTACATTGTTATTTTAAAACACTTTACAGGAATGAAGAATAATAACCCTATTGTTAAAAGCGCTCAGGAGTTTGTTTTCAATTTATTGAGAGAAAAGTTAAAACCGGATTTTGTATATCATAATTATAAGCACACCATGCAGACGGTAAAAACCTGCCGCGAACTTGCTGAAGCTTATAATTTAACCAGCAGAGATCTGGAAATTTTAATGCTTGCTGCTTTGTTCCATGATACCGGTTATACAGAAGTATATCAGGGACACGAACAGGTAAGCGTAAGAATTCTTAAAGACTTTTTAAGGAATGACTACGCGCTTGAAGATATCAATAAAATTGAGGAGTTAATACTTTCTACCAAAGCGCAATCGGTACCAAACGGAACTTTACAAGAGATTCTGCACGATGCTGATTATATTAATATTGGGAAAAAACGCTTTGCTGAACGTGCTGAATTATTGCGAATTGAATGGGAAAGAATTTTAGATAAAAAATACACAGATCTGGAATGGGCCGAAGAACAACTTAATTTTTTAATATCTAAATCATTCGTTACCGAAGAAGCTACAGTTAATTATGGGGATGTAAGAGAAGATAATATCCGGAAACAGCGTGAAAAAATAGAAACTTTAAGAATAGAGGATGAAAAGCTAAAGGCAAAACTGGATAAGAAATCAATCGAGAACAAACCCAAAAAAGAAGGGCGGGGCATTGAAACCTTATACCGGGCTGTTTACTCTTATCACATCAACTTGAGTAGTATTGCTGATAATAAAGCCAATATTATGATCAGTATTAATACTATTATTATTTCCCTGGTAATAACCTTATTTGGTTCTGGCTACACTTTTTCTGGTCAGGATGAATTTGGCAGTATCCGCTTTGTAATACCTATTGCGGTACTTCTGGTTACGAGTCTGGTGGCTGTAATATTCGCGATCCTTTCTTCCAGACCCAATGTAACGACTAAAGAAAGATACGAGCTTTCTAAAAAAGATAGCAGCATACTTTTTTTCGGAAACTTCGCTCAATTACAATTAAAGGAGTTTGTGGGCAGAATGAAGGAATTGAAGGAACAAAACGAGGAATTGTATGATAGCATGACTGTGGATATTTACTATCTCGGTGCTGTTCTGGTTAAGAAATACAGACTATTGAGCTGGTCGTACAATATTTTTATGGGTGGACTTATTTTATGCGCCGTTGGCTTTGTAATAATTATGCTGTTCTCTTACGGTTAAAGCTAAACTTCAGCTTTAACCTTTTCTCTTTTATAAGGAATGTAATAATAGTTTACCTTTCCTAAATGATCGTACTCTTCCGATCCTTTTTTAAGCTCGTCCCAATGGAACCAGAAACTCACATCCTTCTTCTTTATCTTATTCAAATAACTTTCTGTTAACAGAATATACTCGTATTCCTCTATACTGTTTTTTAAAAGTTTGTGAGTAATTATTACATCTTCGCCTATTAGTTTAGTTCTGCCTTTAATGTTTGCAGCGCTTATATGTCCAAAATGTATAATTATCTTTAAACCAAGTGCGCCTTTAGAAAGGAACTTCTCATAATTTGCCGGATCTTCTTTCTCCACTATATCCAGATAATCGTAAAAAGTTTGGAACAGTTGCTTGCACTGTTCTGCCACATGCTTAATAGCAGGAAGCCGGCCTGTGCGGTAGAAAAAGATTGCATCGCCTTCTATTTCCCCCACACTCATCTTTAAAGCATTCGCATTGATCAACCTTCGGAGAAGACCTGCAATAAAGTCTTTACTAAATGCAATATCTGCATTAGCAATAAATTTAGTAAAACCTGTAATATCAGGGACACAGAAAAATGTAGGTAAAATATCTTCGCTTTTTTCCATATTAAGGATATACGATAAGCATTTCAGCCGGGTTTTTGTTTGTTGCTAATAAGCTATTTGTTAAATATAACATTGATTTTTTATCCCGATCATTAAAATTTAAAAATGAATTCTTAGATTTAGATGTCCACCTTTTCTACTATGATAAATTTAAAACTTTAGTCTATAAATGAAAAAATATGTTCAATTAACCGAAGGACAAAAACTGGTGTTTACAGGTAAAAATTTTGAAGGTTTTGATTCAAGTGATCCCTATTTGATCTTTCTTGGATACGACAGCAGCGGCTGGAATGATCTGTGGGTAGAGTATAAGGGGAAAAAGCTGATGGTAAGAACTGAAGATGTTGAACTCGCCGAAGAGGTGGTTTGAAAGCATTAGATCTTCTTACCTAATTTATTTATATCACCACCTTATTCTGCTCTTTTATAATAGAGGGAGCAGGTAAGGTGATAAGACAAAATCTTCCTTCCTGAATTCTAACTTATACAGCTGAGGTTTTCGATCAAACTGTATGAGCTTTATACAAGTTTAGCTTTTCAAATAAATCTTCTGGTCTGAATGGTTTAGTTACAAAATCATTCATACCAGATTGATATACCTTTTCCTTTTCTTCAGAAAGTGCAGCCGCAGACAAGGCGATAACTGGCAATGATTGATACTTCCTTTCCTGAAGAGTCCGAATCATCCGGGTTGCTTCATAACCGTCAGCTTCTGGCATTTGTAAGTCCATCAAAACCAAATCATAATCTTTCTTTTTAACCATTTCTACAGCAATAAGGCCGTTTTCCGCAACATCGCACTCAACTTGCCATTGTTTCATCAACTGCCTGGCCAGTACCACATTTATCTTGTTATCCTCCGCAAGTAAAACTTTAAGTCCCTTTAAGCTTACAGCATTTGATGTTTGCTCTGCTCTATCTATAATTTCTTTAGCAGCACTTCGCTTAAATTCTATTTCAAATTTAAAAGATGAACCTTTTCCGGGCTGGCTCTGCAAGTTAATTATACTTCCATGCAGTTCTACAAGCCTTTTGCATATTGCCAAACCTAATCCGGTACCACCAAACTTACGCGTAGTGTCTGAACTTGCCTGCGTAAATGATTCAAATATGCTGTCTTGTTTTTCAGCGGGAATACCAATACCAGTATCCCGGACTTCAAAAGCAATAGAAGTACTTGCATCAGCAGAATGAATTACCCTCGCAAGGATATTTACCTCTCCTTTTTCAGTAAACTTAACCGCATTGCTCACCAGGTTTATGAAGATCTGACCCAACCGCACCCGATCTCCTTTCAGCAGACCAGGGATATTTTCATCAATAGTTGCATTCAATTGTATTCCCTTTTCCTGTGCCTTAACTTGCAGAGTTAACCTTACTTTGTTTATCAAGTCCTTCAGATCAAAGTCGGCCTCTTCCAGCTCTACTTTATCGGCATCGATCTTAGAAAAGTCAAGAATATCATTAATCAGAGCTAATAGGTTTTCTCCTGAATACTGTATTAAATCAAGATATTCCTTTTGATCTTCACGTGCATTCTGCTTTAACAATTGCGTAAACCCTATTACTGCATTCATAGGAGTACGGATTTCGTGACTCATCGTAGACAGGAAATCTGCTTTTGCTTTCGAAGTCAGTTCTGCGTTTTCCTTTGCTTGTATCAGAAGCGCTTCAACTTGTTTCTGTTCAGTTATATCTTTAAATAAAAGTACACGGCCATCTTTCTGAAAACCACCTCGTTTTAACTCGCTGTTTGTAACAGAAAAGATTTTTCTAATCTCCGGCTCTACCTCTATTTCTATCTCTTTATCATCACTTTTTGCCAGTTCGGGGAAAACAGAAGAAATAAAGCTTCCTTCAACAGGTAACTTATCAGATATAATTGCTTTTACTGCAGCGTTTAGAAACACGACACGACTTTTGTCATCCAAAACCATCACACCTTCCTGAAGGGCTTCCACAACCTTTTCACGGGCAATTGGCAGAAGGTCGAACAAGTTATACCTTATCAGGCTATAAGCTATAGCTATTGTTGTAACCGTAAAAGCGCATGGTGTTAAATCTATTCCATGTGAGGGACGAATACCTGACAGATATAAAAAATTACAAATGGCGGGAATAATTGTAGCCCCAATTATAGACTTTGTTTGTCGTGAGAAGTAATAGTTATTCCAATCTGCTTTCCTCACTAACAATACGATCCCCAAAATCAAACAACAATAGAAATAGATGGAGTGAACGAAATACCATGGTCCTTTGGCAAACCTGAATAATGTAATTCCCTGGTATTTCTCTATTCCTATTCTTAAATAATATAAGTGATGGGCATCATTAGTAAAAACCAGTGTAAGCGTTACCAGTGGAACAATAAACAAAACAGCCTTTCCAAGCATCGAAAGAAAAGCCCTGTCTTTCAAATATTTGAAAACAAACAACAGCCAAAATGCAGGAAAAAGGGAAATTGATAAGTATTGCAATTCAACTGCAACCAACATTGTCATCAGATCTTTCTGCATTAAACAAATGGCAGAAGTTAAGGTCCACCACCCTGATAACAATACAAGAACTGACGCGTATTTACCTTCCTCCCCGTATTTTGTAAAAAGAGTAACAGACACCAAAAAGCTGGCTATTGCCGAGCTGATCAGTATTCCAATGTACAAACTAAAATGAATGGGCATAATTCTTCGCTATCTCCTACGGATTTGAAGAAGAAACGTTGTGTTATATATGGTTATGTTACAGTTTGGTGAGATATGTTTGAGGCTTGAAGAAGATTAGTACTATTACTGATTAAAAAGTAGATGTATTTTCAAGGTAGATGCTTATAGATTTTTGCTTGTCCAACTAACACTTCCTTAAAACGAAATTTCGGGAAGTGTTAGTTGGACAAGAAGTTATTTTTGTAAGCTTTCAACTTTTTTTGCCAGCTCATCAATTTTCTGATTGGCTTTTTCCAGTTGTTTGTCTTTTTCAATCATGTAAAGGGTGAGCTCTTCGATTTTTTTGAGCAGGATTTTACTCATTTCACCTAATTCCAAGCCGTCTTTTTTAACTTCTGCTTCTGATGGAACTTCCGGAAGATGGCTATTTTGTTTAATAAAGCTCTCTACTTCAGTTAAGCGTGGTAATTTATATTCTGATTTAAATACATAGTCAGGAAAAGATTCCGGACTTACCTTTACTCCTTTTGCAAGAATATTCCCATTAATATTTAACTGCTCTGTAAGAGTAGAAGTATTAATACCAATTTTTCCTGAACCAAAAATAACATTTCCTCCATCAGTACCTGTAGAAGTGTTAATGTATAAAGGTTTCCACGTATTTAATGATGCATCTTGTGCTGCTATAACAGACATTCCTGAAGCGTTTGTGCCCATAAAAGCAGCGGCATTCGCAGTTTGGTTTATTGAAGTAATTCTTGCATACCAACCAGGGCTTGTACCATCTTCTCTAACTGTTAACTTACTTGACGGCGAATTTGTACCAATACCAACTTTACCATCTATAAATAAAAGAGGAGTACCTATACTCATTCTTTTATATTCTTTAGCGCCATAATCATAAGAAAAGATACTTCCCCAATCTCCATCAAGGTCGTATTGAAAACCAATTGATCTTCCCATTGGGTTGACAACACGACCTGCACCGGTAGAAAAAATTGTGCGACTGGTTGTATTTCCACGGTCGGTTACACTCTGTAAGTTTTCGGAACGGAATATAATATCAGTGCCTTGTTGAGTGAAAGAACTTAAAGATGACACCATTTCAGCTTTCCAATTATTATAATTAGCATCATTAGCTGCACCATTGGTAAAGTAAACTTTGTCAATATTAAACGTAAGATGCTGAGCCCATTTGTTAGCTTCATTTTTTAATATTATTGCTGGAGTCTTAACTCCGTTGACTAATAC
>Ga0157372_10008113_pt1 | contig 11168 bp, 10 predicted proteins | sample C55metaG_FD_115307 | JGI IMG/M metagenome (GOLD analysis project Ga0157372, IMG submission 115307) | Corn rhizosphere microbial communities from Kellogg Biological Station, Michigan, USA - C5-5 metaG | ecosystem: Host-associated > Plants > Roots > Rhizosphere > Soil | place: USA: Michigan...
ATCGCGCGCTGACGCGCGACACCTTCGATCGCGTGGTCGATTTCGTCGCCACCGGCGGCTATGCGCTGAAGCGCTACGACCGCTACGCCAAGCTGCGCCGCATGAGCGACGGCAAGTGGCGCATTTCGCATCCGCGCATCGCCCAGCAGTACCGCCTGAACGCCGGCGTAATCGTCGAGGAGCCGATGCTCGACATCAAGCTGCTCGGCAAAGGACGGCCGGTGGGAGGAACGGGTCGCACACTGGGGCACATGGAAGAATATTTCCTCGAGCAGCTCGCGCCCGGCGACACGTTCGTATTCTCCGGCAATGTGCTGCGCTTCGAAGGCATCCGCGAAAACGCGGCATACGTCACGCGCACGCAGGACCCGGAAGCGGAAGTGCCGTCCTACAACGGCGGCAAGTTTCCGCTCTCCACCTTTCTGGCCCGCCGCGTGCGCGAGATGCTGGCGAACCCGAAGATGTGGGGATCGCTGCCGGACCCAGTCGGCGAATGGCTGCGCATCCAGGAGTGGCGCTCGGTCATTCCCTCACCCAACCAGCTGCTGGTGGAAACTTTCCCGCGCGGATCGCGGCACTACCTCGTCTGCTATCCGTTCGAGGGGCGCTTGGCGCATCAGACGCTCGGCATGCTGCTGACCCGAAGGTTGGAACGCCTGCGCCTGCGGCCACTCGGCTTCTCCGCCAACGAATATGCTCTCGCCATCTGGAGCTTGCGCGACATGGGCGGCGCGAACATGGACAAATTGTTCGACGAAGACATGCTGGGCGACGATCTCGATGCGTGGCTTGCCGAATCCGCGCTCTACAAGCGCACCTTCCGCAACTGTGCGATCATCTCGGGCCTCATCCAGCGCCGCGGGTTGAACGAGGAGAAGACGGGGCGACAGGTCACATTTTCCTCCGATCTTATCTATGACGTGCTGCGCGAGCACGAGCCGGACCACATCCTGCTGCGTGCGACCTACGAAGATGCCGGGCATGGCCTGCTGGACATCGCGCGGCTGTCGGAAGCCTTGCGCCGCGTGAAGGGACGAATCGTTCTAAAGCAGTTGGACCGCGTCTCGCCGCTAGCGGTTCCGGCGTTGCTGGAGATCGCGAAGGAAATGGTGACCGGCGAAGCGCATGAGGATATCCTCCGCGAAGCCGAAGAAGCCTTGATCGCAGACGCGATGCGGACGTGAAGATGCCGTTCTATCGATTCAGAATTCACGGAGATGGAAAGGTGGCGAACGGTATCGTGAGTTTTTACACCACTCGTTGGTGCTGGGCTCGCAATCAGGAGGCTGCTGCTGCAAGAGCGCTGAAGATCATACGCAGAGACATCGAAATCCGAAGGTTAGGTACCATAGCGTCACTAGAAGTGGAGGAAGGCTGGCACATTACTCCTTTCGATATCCCGAAGGCGCCGAATCGGGGTTACACCTTCTATACGGGCGAGGATGAGCAGGACGGAAAGCGAGTCGAAGAGCGTGAGTGAAGACAGTTCCAGCCTTTCACCTCCCCCAGGGCGAGGAGGTCGGAGCGTTTCGAGCGAAGCGAACAAGCGCTCCGGGTGGGGGGATTCTGATCGTGAGCCCCCCACCCGAAATGCTTCCGCTTCGCTTCAGCATTTCGACCTCCCCGCATTGGGGGAGGTGAATGTGAGCGTGAACGGCGAGGAACTGCACCTCCATCCCTCCGGGGCGCTGTGGTGGGGGGCGGAGCGCACCCTGGTGTTCGCCGATCTGCATTTCGAGAAAGGCTCCTCGTTCGCGCGCGGCGGGCAATTGCTGCCGCCCTACGATACACGCGCCACGCTCGCGCGCATCGCGGCGCTGGCGCGGGCTTACGCGCCCCAGCGCATCATCGCACTTGGTGATTCCTTTCACGACCGCGACGCCGCCGACCGCCTCGATGACAACGAACGCGCGGTACTGCATGAGCTGGGTGATCACGCAGAATGGATCTGGATCGAAGGCAACCACGATCCGCATCCGCCCACCTGGCTCGGTGGCTTCATTACGTCGGAAATCGCCATCGGTGGACTGATCTTCCGGCACCTGCCGTCCGCACATCCCGCGCCAGGTGAAATCGCCGGTCACCTTCATCCGTGCGCCAGGGTGACCCGGCGAGGCCGTTCCATCCGCGCGCGCTGCTTCGCATCGGACGGCAATCGCATGGTGCTGCCCGCTTTCGGCGCCTATGCCGGCGGGCTCGATGTGCGCGAGCATCCCTTGCGTTCACTCTTTGCCGACAAATTTTTGGCCTACGTCCTCGGCTCCACGCGGGTGTACGCCGTGGCTGCGTGACTTACGCCTGTCTTCGGAACAGGAATGATGAGCCCCAGCCGAGCAGCATGGCCATCGCTACCGTGGCAAGTCCGTAGGCGTACGGCCGGCCATGGGCGAATCTGAACAGCCGCCGCTCGAGCCCGATCTGGTCCACGAACAGCGGTGTCGTTTGCGCGCTCACCACATTCCCATCACGGAAGAGATAGACCTGCACCGCGTATTCGCCTGTCGCCACGCTGGCAGGCACCGGCACGCGCACGCGGAACAGCGAATAGCCGAGGAACTCAACGCCGGCGGGTGCTTCTGCGTACAGCTTTTGGCGCTCGCGCAGGCGGATGGCCGCACGACGGAACGGCTCTCCCTTGCGCGGCGAGCGCGTGCTCTCGCCCTTGGGCCGCAGATTGGCAAGTCCGATCTGGTACTGTGCCAGCGTGTCGGCAGAAGCGATTTTTGAAAGCGGGCGCGTGCTGGCGGCATAATAGTATGCGGGCATGCCATAGAGACTGATCTTGTTGCGATTGATCCAGATGCCCGCGACACGTGCCTTCCGCCGCACCGCGAAATCCGCATCCGGCCCGCGCACCACGACGACAACATCCCGCGTGCCGCCCGCCGTTTCGGACGTTTCCGGCGATTCGATCGCGCCGAACACGACAATGTCGGTGCCGGCATAATTGGAGGTGATCTGGATCTGGTCCTGGGAGAGGCCGGAAACGAGATCTTCCGCCGATGCACCGCTTGCAAGCGCGCATAACGCAAGTGAAGCGATCAGCCGCCTCATGGCATGCCTACCGCTACCGTATAAAGCTCACGCGGGGTGATCACGAGTCCGTAGAGCAGCCGCGCACCAACGGCGAGCACCAGCACCGCCAGTAGCAGCCGCAACATCTCGCCCTGCATGCGCGCGGCGATGCGAACGCCATACTGCGCGCCGATCACGCCGCCCAAAATCAGGAACAGTGCCAGCACGATATCGACGCTGAAATCGCTGGCCGCATGCAGGATAGTCGTCATGGCCGTGACGAACACGATCTGCACCAGTGACGTGCCCACAACGACGCTGGTGGGCATGCGCAGGAGATAGATCATGGCCGGCACGATCACGAAGCCGCCGCCGACACCCAGGATCGATGACAGAATGCCAACAATGAAGCCCAATACGATCGGGGGAATGACGCTGATGTAGAGTCGCGAGGTGCGGAAGCGCATCTTGAGCGGTAGCCCGTGTATCCAATTGTGCCGCTCCGCTGCCGGCCGCGTGTTTGCCACTTTCGCCGCCCGCAGCGCCCGCAGGCTTTCATTCAGCATCAGCCCGCCGATGCTGCCCAACAGGATCACGTAGCCCGCGGAAATGACGATGTCCGCCTGCCCCACCCGGCGCAGCAACGCGAATAGCTGCACGCCGACGATCGTTCCGGCCAATCCGCCCGCCAGCATCACGCCCGCCATCTTGAAATCGATCACCCGCCGTCGCCACTGCGCCACCGCGCCAGACATGGATGAAGCGGTCAGATGACTGGCGGTGGTAGCAACCGCCACCTCCGCAGGCACGCCGTAAAAGATAAGGAGGGGCGTCAGCAGAAAACCGCCGCCCACGCCGAACATGCCGGAGAGAAATCCCACGGCTGCCCCCATGCCCAGCAGCACCAGCCAGTGCACGCTCATCTCCGCGATGGGCAGATAAATTTCCATTCGGCCGTCGTGATTCGGCGAAAGAGTCAGGCGGCACGACTATACTGACGGAGATGCGTCCAGCAAATTCCTGCCGGAGCGTCCACCGGTTCGCGGATATGTGACCGCCGCGGCGCGGATCACACGTTCATGTCATTGGAGGTTGCGCACCCGTGCGCGTTGAATCGCATCGGCTTCGTCATCGGGGACGAGCCAAACGGGGCTGCGATGCACGCCGGGGAGCGAGCGAGAATCCGGGACGCATGGACGGCCTTCTGGCGCGCGCCGGCATCGCGCCTTCAATGCATTGCAGGCTCGGCGGAGGTCACGCAGGTTCTGCGCGAGCGCTGGACAGTCTTCGCCAACACGCTTCCGGCAAACGCGCGCGTGCTCGACATCGGCTGTGGCGGCGGCGCAGCCGCGCGCTCGCTGGTAGCCATACGCGGCGACCTGCACCTAACCGGGATCGACTTTGCGCGCGTGCCGTTCGCCACCGAGCCGCAGATACGGCTCCTCTCCGATACGGCCATGGAATCCATGCCCTTTGCGATTGCGCGCTTCGACGCCGTGATCAGCCAGTTCGGTTTCGAATATGGCCGCATCCACAAGGCTGCGCGGGAGCTCGCGCGCGTGCTGGCGCCCGGCGGAACATTCTCCCTTGTCGTGCATCATGCCGAAAGCTCCATCGTCGCCACCAATCGCGCGCGTCTGAACGCCCTGCTTGCGCTTCAGCAGGATGACATGCGGGCGGCCTTTCTATCCGGAAGCGCAACGGCTTTGGCGGCAGAGATGTCATCGCTGCGACGAGATCATCCGGGCGACACGCTGGTTGCGGAACTTGTCCGCGTGCTTCCGCCCCGGGCGCGGATGAGCGGCCGAGAGCGCAGCACCGCATGGGAAGCGGTGGAGGTGGCGCTGGCGCCGGAACAGGCGATTCTCGAAGCGCTGGACTCCTGCTGCGTCGCTCCGGAGGAACTGAGCGGCTGGCTGGGACCCTTGCAGCAGTTTTGCACCGTGACCGGCATCTCGGTTTTACGCAAACCAAGTGGCCGTCCCATCGCCTGGCAGATTGACGGCACTCAGAACGCGGTGTGCGACGCCTGAAAGGATATTCGCCTAAACACTCACGCGATAGCGTGTCGCGGAACGGGCCTTTGCTTTCGCTGCCTCAGTGGCACGATCGCGCGGCGGTGCGTTGGTCACCAGTTCGGCCAGCAGGTGATGCGCCGCGTGCGCGACCTGTTCCACTGCGCGGTTAAACGCCATTTCGTTCGCCTTGGATGGCCGCGTGAAGCCGGAAACCTTGCGCACGAACTGCAATGCGCTGGCGCGAATTTCCTCATCGCTCGCGGGTGGGGCGAAGTTGTGCAGCGTCTTGATGGCCCGGCACATGGTGGCACTCCGGTTTATCCTTCAAGACGCCACAATAACCCATCACAGGGGAGTGATGGAAATAGGATCGGTGCATCACGTCTTTCCCGCGGCGCGGCGGCAGATATCGGTGAGCTCGGGGATGTCGTAGCGCTCGCATTGCGGCACCAGCGCCACCACATCGGCTTGCCGGCCGGAAGCGCGCAGGACTTCGATCCGTTTGGGCAGCAGCACCGGCGAGTTGTCGAAGCGCCTCACCGCTTCATCCATCAGTGCTTGCGCCTTCACGTAATCGTGCCGGCCGATATAGATGTCCACGAGCCGCGAATACACTTCCCACGAAGGTTCCGGGCCGCTCGCCGCTTTGAGCAGAGCCGCCTCGAACAGCGCGTTCTGCCGGCCGAGCTGGTAGTACTCCGCCGCGACAAACTCCGTATACGCATGATTGGAGGTCGGCATTCCCGTCGAGGTCGCCACGGAAAATCGCGCGCTGACATCGGTCCCTTGCGTGCGATCCGCCACATAAGCGGCCGCGTCCTCGGCCATCGTGTAGTGCGACATCAGCGCAACAAGCTGCGGTTTCAGCGGCGAAGTACTAACCGGACTCCACGGCACCGGCTTGGGATCGACGAAAACGATATTGCGATATTCGCGATAGGCATATGCACTCAGCAGGTTGGCGCGTTCCGTTGCCGGATGGTGCGAGGTGGCGTCGTCAGCCATGCCGTCCACGGCGGCGCCGAACGCCGCTATTGCCAAATTGGCCCAGGCCCACGGGCTCGTGCCGCCGCTGATCACCACACCCAGCACGCCCATACCGATGTTCATGCCGTTCGCGGTGGCCTCGGCGGAGTTCTGCTTCTGCGCGGCCTTCGCTTCCGTCGCTGCTCTTGAAGCTTCCGCCTCCTGCTGCGCCAGCTTGTCCATCACCGCGAGCGAAGCTTCAGGATCATAACCCGCGCGGATCATCAGGTCGAAACCGAGCGCGTCGGCCGCATCTTCCTGACCGCGCTCCATTTGCGGCATCAGCACGTTGTCACTGAGCTTTTCGAGATGGCGCGCCAGATTGATGACGCTGCCCAGGTATGGCGTGGCGCTCGCCGCGATATAGGCCGACTGCGCGACGGCATCGCGCGAGGTGCCATTCACCACCGCGTAATATTGCGACTTTTTCGCCCAGTTCTTTGCCTCGTGACGGTAGATCGCATGCGCCACCTCATGGCCTATCACGAAGGCCAGTTCGTCTTCGTTTTCGATTTGCTCCAGCAAGCCGACCGTGACGACCAGCGTTCCGTCCGGCGTGCACTCGCCGGCGAATTCCGGCGCGGCGAGAATCCGTACCTCCGGCCTGAAGGTGGGCGGCAGATTTACGCCCTGCAGCAGCCGCACCAGCACGCCTTTGACGTAATCGTGCAGTTGGGGCGAAGGCACGAAGCCCTGGGCACGCGAGCGGAGAATACCAAGTGCAAGCGAGCGGCCCTGCAGTGCGGGCGTGTAATCGGCCGCCGGCGTGAGCTGCTCGAGGGCTTTGCCGGTTGTGGGATAGCCGTCACCCTGGGCCGCGAAGCAGGCGGGCGCGAACACCGTCAGGGTTCCGCACATCGCCAACACTGCAATCACTCTACACATGGCACTTCCCCCAACCATTGTGAGAGCCGGCTAACGCCTATCCGCTGCCGGCCGCCTTTTTGCACGCATCCGTCAATTCATCGATGTCGTAGTTCTTGCATTGCGGCACCAGCGCGCGCGCTTCGCTCACACGCCCGGCGCCGCGCAGCACCTCGATCCGCTTGGGCAGCAACACCGGTGAATTCTCGAAGCGCACCACGGCGCGATCCATCAGCGCCTGCGCCTTCACGTAATCGCCGCGTGTCCCGTAGATGTCGGTGAGGCGCGAATAGACTTCCCACGATGGTTCTGGACCGTTCGCCGCCTTCACCAGTGCTGCCTCCGATAGCATGCCCTGCCGTCCGAGTTCGTAATATTCTGCGGCGACAAACTGCGTGTATGCATGATCGGCCGTGGGGTTGGAGGTGGATGACGTAACGTACGTCCGGGCCGACGCATCGCTGCCCTGGGAGCGGTCCGCCACATATGCCGCCGCATTTTCTGCCAGGCTGTAGTGCGAGAGCAATGTCATCAATTGCGGCTTCACCGGCGATTTGCTAGCCGGGCTCCACGGCAGCGGCGTGGGATTCACCATCACCATGGTGCGGTATTCGCGGAAGGCGTAGCCGCTCAGCAGATCCTCGCGCTCCTTCGCCGGATGATGGGCGGTTGCATCCTCCGCCATGCTGTCCACGGCGGTGTCGAACGCGAAAATGGCGATATCGGCGATCTGATCGTTGCTGGGACGTCCGCCGCCCATGATGGCGCCGAGCGCGCTGGCGCCGAGGTTGAGGCCCTTCATCACATTGTCGCCATCGCTGCCGGAATCTTTTTTCGCGGCAGCGCGCGCCTGCGTTGCGGCCTGCGCGGCTTCGGCCTCCTGCTCGGCCAGCTTGTCCATGACCGACAATGCGGCCTGCGGATCGTAGCCCGCCTTCAGCATGAGATCGAAGCCAAGCGCGTCGGCGGCATCTTCCTGCCCGCGCTCCATCTGTGGCATCAGCACGTTGGCGGAAAGCTTCGCGAGATGCTGCGCCACATCCAGGCCGCGCATGATGTTGTTGCCGGTCTGCCCGCCCGCGATGAATGCGGCGGATTTCGCCATGGTATCCACAGCGCCGCCATTCACCACGGCGTAGTACTGCGCTTTCTTGAACCAGTTCTTCGCCTGATGCTTATAGATGGCGTGCGCCACCTCATGTCCGAGCACGAAGGCGAGTTCGTCTTCATTCTCCAATTGCTCCAGCAATCCCACCGTGATGATGAGCGTGCCGTCGGGTGTGCATTCGCCGGTAAATTCCGGCGCTGCCAGCACGCGCACCTCGGGGTGAAACGATGGCGGCATCTTCACACTGATGAGCAGCCGCGCGAGCACGCCTTGCACATAAGCTTGCAGTTGCGGCGACGGCACGAAGCCTTGCGCGCGAGCACGGAGAATTCCTAGCGCCAGCGGCCGATCCTTCAGCACATCGCTGTAATCGCCAGCCGCGGAGAGCTGCGACAGCGCTGTGCCGCGGCCGGGATAGCCGTCGCCGACGCTCGCTTGCGCAGCAGCACCGGAAAGCAGCACACCGGCGAGCGCGATCAATCCAACACCACGCGCGACCATCAATGCGCTCCTGCGGCTTTCGGGCAGCCTTCGCCAAGGCCGCGTGTCGATCCAACCTTCTGCTCGTTGCTGCCCATCGCAAGATTGCGGCAGACGGCTGGAAGCTTTCCGGAGAAGCGGTAGCGCACCATGTAAGGCGGCACCCAGTATTTGCCCCCGTTCACGCTGACCTGCAGCATGAAGTTCGGCGCCCGGCCGGTGATCGGCGCACAAGCAGGGAATTTCGCCTGCTCGAGAGTCATCACTTTCTTGCCGGAGGGTGCGTCGAACAGATCGACTTCCGGCGTGCGTGCTTCGAGCACCACATCCCCCGTCGATGAGGTGCAAGTCTCCGTCACCGCCAACGCAGGCGAAGCCACCGCGAACAGCACGGCCCCTGCACAAATTCCAATTCCAAATTTCATGTTGCCCGCTCCTTTATCGGTTCCAATGCCGGAACCACCGCCGGTTCCAGCTGTGGCATGCCGCCCACCACATGATGCAAATATCCCCAGATCGAATCCGGCACGCCCACCAGCAGCATCGCCGCCAGCTCGACCGACACGAACACGACCTCAACCCAGTTCGCAACCGAAAGGCCGGCCGAGCGGGTCAGCACCAGTCCTACGCCAAGTGCCAGCCCGAAGGCGAGATAGTGCCAGACCTTCTCGCCGGCCTTTTCCATAAAGTATTCGATAGTGGCGCCCCGCTGGCGGGGCGCACCTCCCAGCCCGAGCCGCTTGCGGCACACCCCGCGCCAATGGATCCACGACAGGATCAGGATCACCGGAATGGTTGCGATCACCTGCACCAAATTTCCGTCCACCGGCTTGCCGCGAATGGTCACGGCGTTCTGATAGGGTTGCCCATGGAAGGTGATCAAATTATCCATCGCCATGGCATGCACGAACACTCCCGGCAGCAGATTGTTCACCGGCGTAAAGGTGCGATCCTGCGCCGCTTCCAGCGCCCCGCCATAGAAGATGATGCGATTGCTCGCCATCTTCGCGATATCCTTGTCGTCCGGGTTCAGCAGCAGCGCATCCACCGGAAATTCTGCTGTGTATGGGCAGGGACTCTTCACCGCATCGGTGTTGAAGAAAGCAAGGTACCAGCGGCGCAAAACGTTCATTTGTTCGAAGCAGGAATGCTGCTGGCCATCCGCGCCGGTCTGCGTAATCCACTTGTTCTCAGGTGCTGTGCGGGTGCCCCACTCCAGCTCCATCATGTCGTTGATGTGCGCCAGCGGATATTGCTTGCTATAGGTATCGCGGTAGACGCGCAGCGCCAGCGACGGACAGCTGCCATCGGCATCCGGTTTCTGATTGAAACAGCGCGCCGATGAAAAGTACTGGCGCGCGACGCCGGCGTTCAGAGGGATCGCCGGATCGAGCACCGGCACGCCCGTCGCTGCGATTTCGGGCCTCAGGGGATTTTCGCCATAAGGAAGGTCGATGCCGCCTTCGAAATAGATCGGCACATGCGCTTTGTTGTAACGGCCGATCTCGTCAATCAGATCTTTCAGCGTGTCGTCTGGGCGGGAATCGACGAACAAAAAATCGAGCACCACCGCTTTCGGCTTGTACTGCAGCAGCGCATCCAGGATGCGCGCGTGATCGCCGTACTTCCACGGCCAGGGCGCATGCAGGGTGTGCAACGTGTTTTCGTCGACAATCGCGACCGAAACGTTGTCGCGCCCTTCGTTGCCATAGAAATAAGGCCCGGTGATCAGCAGATCGGACACGTCCTGCGAATAGCGTTGCACCAGATCGCTGAAGCCGAACGGGTTCAGCCATATCTGCAGGCTCGCGAAACCGAGCAGCACGATCACGATGAACCAGTAAGGCACATGGAGCCGGAGCGACTCCATCTCGTCCTTTTTCGGCCACCGCGCGCGCGCAATCGCGCTGCCGACGCGTTTGGTTCTTTGCTGAGGCGCTGTCATCCCCGACCGCTCGCCGCCGGTAGCCATTCCTGCCCCACGCGAGAACGCCACCTGCCGGCCACAATCCTATATGGCGCGGCAGCCTACACCAAGCATCAAGACGGCATCCTTTGATGTGTTAGCGGCTGAATTTTTCGGAGAGGATAATGGAGGAGACGGTGCGGGCGACGCCCGGCGCGCGGCCGATCCGGTCCAGGGAGGCATCCATCTTCCCAGGCGTGTCGGCTTCCACGGCGGCCACCATGTCGTAGGCGCCGGAAACCGCAGAGAGCGAACGCACCTCGGGCATGCGCTTCAGTTCCGCAGCCACGCGCTCCGCCTGCTTGGGATCCGCCGTGATCATGACAATGGCCCGCAGGCGCCGGGCATCGGCTTCATCCGAGAGCCTTACGGTGTAGCCTTTGATGACGCGCTCGCGCTCGAGACGCGCGATACGCTCCTGCACCGTGGAACGCGCCAGGCCCAGCTTGCGCGCGAGCGAGGCCGTCGGCTCACGAGCATTGGCCTTCAGCAGAGCAATAAGTCTGGTGTCTGCATCTTTCATGGAGCCGTCAGTCTGCCGCTTTTCCCGGCGATTCGATGGAGCATAGCGCAACTTCCGGCGCTTTGCCCCCTCCCCTCCGTCCGGCATCTCCAACAAACTTCTCTTCCCCAGGGTTGCCGCCTTCGCTTGGGCTCGCGATTTCGGTGCGCGCCGTTTGGGCTGGCGAAG
>Ga0157372_10008114_pt1 | contig 11168 bp, 8 predicted proteins | sample C55metaG_FD_115307 | JGI IMG/M metagenome (GOLD analysis project Ga0157372, IMG submission 115307) | Corn rhizosphere microbial communities from Kellogg Biological Station, Michigan, USA - C5-5 metaG | ecosystem: Host-associated > Plants > Roots > Rhizosphere > Soil | place: USA: Michigan...
GAAGAAACCGGAGTTATCGGCGAAGGATTTTCGGTAGAAGTCTGCAAAGCATGGGAAGCCGCGCTCTTTGAAGCCGATTTACCAAACACGCGCCGCGTCGCCATGCGCCAGTCGATGATTTTCGGACACACCGCGCCGGTTTTTAACGTGTTCGCGAAGCTCTCAAAATATTTTCTGGGTGGGCCGCAGGGCAACGGTAAACAATTTGTCTCATGGATTCACAAGCGCGATTGCCTTCGCGCCACCTTATTTCTGCTCGAAAACGACTTAAGCGGGACAGTCAACGTTTGCGGCCCTCGCCCCTTAACTAACCGCGAATTTCAAAAAGTCGTGCGCGAAAGTTTTGGCGTAAAATTGGGATTTCCTGCCCCTAAAATCGCAATGGAAATCGGCGCCTATTTCATGAAAACCGAAACTGAATTGGCGCTCAAAAGCCGACGGGTTGTGCCTAAACGACTGCTTGATGCTGGTTTTGAATTTGAATTTGCGACGTGGAAAGCGGCCTGTGAAGATATTGTTCAGACGCCACTCCCAGATTCGTCTCAAAAATCCGAAGCAGCGAAATGACGCATGAAAATTATCATCACCGGCGCCAGTGGTTATTAAAGTAGCGTTTTAGCGCCTTTTCTAGTCGAGCGCGGCCATGAGTTGGTGCTTATATCTCGCTCCGATTTGCATTATCCACTTCCCGACAAATCGACATTTGTGCGTTGGGATGGAGAAAATAAGGGCGACTGGACACACGCGTTTGAGGGGGCCGACGCCGTTGTTAATCTGGCTGGCCGTTCGGTGAACTGTCGTTATAATGCCGAGAACCGGAAGCAAATCCTCGAATCTCGGATTAACACAACGCGGTTAGTCGCCGAAGCTATTCAAGCTACGCGAAATCCGCCAAAAGTCTGGTTAAACAGTAGCGGGACTTCGATTTATCGCGATGAGTTTGAGCGCGATATGGATGAAGAAACCGGAGTTATTGGCGAAGGTTTTTTGGTGGAAGTTGGGAAAGCATGGGAAGCCGCATTCTTTGAAGCCGATTTACCAGACACCCGACGTGTAGTTATTCGCCTCTCAATGGTTTTAGGCCGAACATCGCCTGCCTTTATGGTGTTCGCCAAACTCGCGAAGTTCTTTTTAGCTGGGGCACAGGGGAACGGTAAACAGTTCGTCTCGTGGATTCACGAGCGTGATTGCCTTCACGCCATTCTCTTTTTATTGGAAAGCAATTTGAGTGGCCCCATCAATTTGTGCGCGCCCAATCCCCTGCCCAATCGCGAATTTCAAAAGGTGATTCGCGAAAGCTTTGGGGTTAAGTTGGGCTTACCCGCTCCTAAAATTGCACTCAAATTCGGGGCAATCTTTTTGAAGACCGAAACCGACCTGATACTCGCTAGCCGTCGTGCCGCTCCTAAAAGGCTAATCGACAACGGTTTTCAGTTTGAATTTCCAACTTGGAAAGCCGCTTGCACAGACATCGTTCAAAATTCCACTCCAACAGTGACCAAATGAAAATCCTTCCAAAAATCGCCTTGCTCACCACGCTGAGTGCTTCGGTTGTTTACGCGGCACCAACCGGAAAAATTATTGCCGAAACCAAAACTAAAGTCGGCGTTTTCAGCGCTGCTTCGGGCAAAAGGCTTTCGACTTTCACCAAATATCAGCCTCCGAAAGTCGTTAAAGGTGCTTACGAAGCGATTTCCACAGACACCGAGCTACGGGTTCGCAACACCAAAACGGGCGCAGCTCGCACGATTTTTTCGACTAAAAAGCCACAGCCGATGTTTGACGCTATCAATCGCGCGAAATTTCCTAAAAAGCTCGAAAACCTAAAAGGCGGTATTGACCCCGAACTTTGGAAAGGACAATATAGCTGGCAATTGAGCGATGGAGTCTTTTCACCTGATTATTCGCGGGTGTTCTTCGCTTCCAACGCAGGAACAGGAATGGGCGCAGCGGGTAACGCGACATGGGCCTTTTTCGCTTACGATTTAAAGACGAACCGTTTGGACGTGCTGAGCAAAGTCGGCGAACAATTTGGTCGTCCGCCTTCGCCATTCTTAATTTCCAAGGATGGGAAGCACTTGCTTTCCTCGGTTTCGGTTCACAGTAGCGCCATCGAAAACCCCTGCTACGTGCTGGTTGTTGATTTGCTAACGCAACAATCGCGTGAATTGGTGCTTTCGCTACCCGAAGCCAAGGGAAAAGCGAATCTTTTGAATAACGTGATTTTTTCGCCCGATTCAAAGTATGTCGCGGCCTCGGTTTATTTTTACGCGACGGCACCGTTGATAAATTCCGACAAATTCGAGGATTTTGAACCGAAAGATGGCGACTTCACCACTTATATTTTCGAGACTCAAACCGGAAAACTAGTGCGTAAAATCGCCAATTCGACGGTAGTCAACTGGACACGATAACCAATCAAGGAGGCGTCACACCCGTCGCCTCCCAAACCGGATGACTGCTGCCACAACCGAACTGCTTGGCTTTCTGGGCCATCTTAATGCCTTCAGCTTTTCGGCCGGTTAAAGCGTAAAGTCGTCCCAAGTTTCCATAAACCCAACCGTCTTTCGGATCAGCAACGAGGGCTTTGAAATAGAGTTTCTCGGCAGTTTTGGGGTCGCTCTTCGTCCAATAAGTCAAATCGCCGAGCGCGGAATTGGTTCGCCCATCGTTAGGCTCAATTGCTAATGCTTGGCGGTAAAGTCCCTCAGCGCGCGGATAATTCGCTTCGCTGTAGTGGTAATATTGCCCCAATTCGGAGAGTGCGGCGACATTCTTGGGGTCTTTTACAATCACGACCTCTAAAATATCGCGTAGCGTCTGTCGTTCATCAGGCGTAGTAAGTACGCTCGTCATGTCGCGGATGTTGAAATCGAAATGCTGCGCGTAAGCGGCAGACCTTTTTTCATATTCGATATATTCCGTTTTCGAGCCAAACCATTTGTCCTGCTTTAGCTGAGCACCCCAAGTCCACGCGTATTGATTGGTGTCGTCAATCTCCAAGGCGCGTTCTAACGACTCGAAAGCGGTATTTTCATCGCTCACGAAAGTGGCATCGTTACAAAGCCGCGACCAACCAAAAGAATACTGCGGGTCGAGCTTTACCGATTGCTGCGATGCTCCCAGCGCTCTGGAGTACGAAATATTGAGCTTGGCCCAATCTGCGCGAGAAATATCTTGTGCGAAGCGAGCGTTGCGAACCGAAGCCGCCTCATTGGACTGAGCAACCGATAGATAACGCCAGAAATAAGGGTTATTCGATGCGTTCTGAACTGCCTGTTCCTCGGAATTAATTTCACCCGCTGTATCGTTTTCGTTCAATGAGCGCCAGAATGCGGCATGATGCCCTAACGCGTTATTCGGAAATTTCTTGTTGAACGCGTCGATTTGCGGGTTCAAGGTTTCGGTTACAGTCGAACTGAACTGACTCGAAGCCGGTTCGCTGAGGGCCAGTGAATTATTCGGGGCCAATTTGATGGCATTTTGCCCCAAAGCAATACCGGCATTTTCATTGGGAAACGCTTCGGTGCGAATAACTAAAGTAGCGGCCAAAGCGTCTTTGGCTCCAAGGGTTACTAATTTTGCGGCTAAAGTCGGCGAAAGCTTATCTGCCTTTCGCTTTTGGAGAAAAGGGATTGCCCCAATCGTCGCTAAATCCGCATCAGAAAGCGCCGTTTTCGCTGGAATAGTTGGCGATTTCGCCCCAACTGATAGCGCTATCTGGCGAGCCATCGAAGGTAGCTTGGCTGAAAATTGATTGGGAGAGGCAAGAGTTATCCAAGAGCTACCAACTTTTTCACTATTCACGGGATAAAGCGCATAACTCAGCTTAAAAACGCCGTTTTGCTTTTCAAATTTACCGACCGCGTAATGCGTTGCCCCAAGGGATTTCGCATATTGCTGTACCGTTTTAAAGCTTTTAGAATTGGTGGGCTTAGCGACTTCCCAGTTCGCGAGTTTGTACTGACGACGAACCTCATCCAGATGGCCTAGAGTGGTTGTTTTGCCGAATTCGCCCTGCCCAGCGACGTAAAAATGTAAGTAACGCCCGATTCCGGTGCCTAAATCGGCATTGTTTTTAGCAGTCGCATCAATGACCGGTTCGAAAACGACGACTCCCGCCCCGCTCTTTGAATTTGGCGTGAGAGCGGCAATATAGGCTGTATCGGCGGATTTACTTGTACCTGAGCTTTGAGTTTCAACAGCACTCTCTAAGGCTCGTTTAGCGATGGCCGCACAACCAGAAAGGGAAAATCCCACGATAGGAATTAAAACTAGGAATAAACGTCTCATAATTTTGAAGTGAATTAAATATAATCTTTTCTTCGCCAAATTAGTGGATTCTGAACTCTCCTTCTCGGCAGAATTCGATTAAATCTATCAAGATTCGGTTATCCCCAAACGATGTTTTATGTTCTAAAAAGAGTTGAAGCTCTTTTTCTTCTGACTCATTTGGCGGACGCCAAAGACCAGTTTTTACTTGAAGTTCGAGTTTTAGTTCGGCCTCGACATTTGGAAAATGAACTAACGCTCGTTCGAGTGCATCAGCCATGCTGTTAGCATCTTCGGTAGAAACGAGTTGGCCTGACATGGTATCGTAATTTCCGGATTGCTTCGGTTTCCATTTATAAGCGCGAACCAAGCGGATAATGGCGGGCCATTGTCTCATGCCATATCGTTTGATGACTTCATCTTCACGCACTAAATAAAAGCCCATTTTTAAAATTTCTCCCGACGTTAAATTTACAGGTAAGTGAACTATCAAACAGAAAAGCCCCACCATTACTGGTGGGGCTTTTTTGTTTTTGCGGCAGACAATTAAGGCTGGCGCAGTTCTTTGGTGAGAATATGGTCGATCATACCGTATTCTTTGGCTTCGGCGGCGCTCATCCATTTGTCGCGTTCAACGTCTTGAGCGATACGCTCAATTGGCTGTCCGGTGTGGTGAGACATGATGTTGTTGAGCGTCGATTTGAGGGTGAGCATTTCGCGCAGGTTGATTTCTGCGTCGGTGGCCTGACCTTCGAATCCACCCGATGGCTGGTGAATCATCACGCGGGCATTGGGTGTGCAATAACGCTTGCCTTTGCTTCCAGCGCAGAGCAGCAACGCGCCGTAAGAGGCGGCGTAACCGGTGCAGATGGTGGCAACGGGGCAGGAAATCGTTTGGATGGTGTCGTAAATGGCGTTTCCGGCGTAAATCGAACCACCGGGCGAGTTGATGTAGATGTCAATGTCGCGTTCGGGGTCTTCTTTTTCCAAAAACAAAAGCTGGGCCTGAACGACCGTCGCGAGTTGGTCGCTTACAGCTTCATGGATGAAGATGATGCGCTCTTTGAGGAGGCGCGAGAAAATGTCGTAGGAGCGTTCGCCACGCGGCGTATCTTCCAAAATGTAAGGAACCAATGGCATTGTTAGAGTTTTCTCCAATGTGAAATCGAACGTCGCGGTTTAGGCGCTTCGGCTTCACTTTAACGTCGATTTCTCAAACCAAAAGAGACGCCAAAATTTACTTTGGCGTCTCTTCGTTAGATTTATAAACGATTAAGCTTTGGTTTCGGTTCCAGCAGCGGCTTCAGCCTCTGCTGCTTCCTCGGCGTCCAACTCGTCGGCGAGAAGAGCAAGCTCTTCGGCGTCGATGATGTCGTTCTCGATAGCCTCTTCAATGGCTTCTTCGGCTTCGTCCTGCATGGCGGGGGTGTCGAGAGAAAGCTCGTTGCCCTGCTCATCCACGATTTTGGCGTTGGAGGCCAAGAAGTCGATGGCTTTACGCTGGCGGATGGATGTAACCACGTTGGCGTAAGGAACGTTCTTGACGAGTTCCTGAATGTCGGTATTGGAAACCTGAGCCATCACCTGATAGTGGTTGATGACTTCATCCTGCGAGACGGGGAAGTCCTGCTGACGGGCGATTTCGTCCAAAACCAATTCGTTCTTGAGTTCCTTGGTGAGTTCCTCGCGAAGATCGGTTTCGAGCTGTTCCTGAGTCGAGTTGATCGCGTTCAGGTAGGCTTCGACGGTAGCGCCATTCTGAGAGAGTTCCTGCTCGATACCCTGCAAACGCTCCTGCAAACGAGAATCGACGAGAGCAGTTGGAACTTCAACCGTCGAAGAATCGGCGATTTGCTCCAAGAGAGCTTCGCGAACTTCGCGACGGGCTTCGCGTTCGCCGGTGGTGGCGAGGTAAGCGCGGAGTTGGACTTTCAAATCATCGACGTTCTCGGCGCGGCGAATCTGCGCGAACTCATCGGTGATTTCGGGAACAACACGCTCTTTAATAGCGGTGACTTTGACTTCAAATTCGGCTTCTTTTCCGGCGAGTTCCTTATCGGGGAAATCTTCTGGATAGGTGGTGCTGAATTTCTTGGTTTCGTCCAAGTTCAAGCCGATGAACTGGTCATCAATGGCTGGAACGAAGCCGCTCTGTCCGACTTGGAAGCCGCGCAGGTTAGCTGGCTCTTCGGAACGTGGCTGCCCATCAACGAATACCTGAACCTCGGCGAATAGAACGTCGCCTTCGGCTACTGGACGCTCAGCGGCATTCTTAAGGTAAGCTGCCTCTTCACGCATCTGTTCGAGAGCGGTGTCTACGTCTTCATCAGAGATGTTGACGTCTTTCTTGGTGGCGGTGAGAGAATCGGTGGAACCGAGAGTGATTTCGGGACGGACGATAACGCGGGCTGTAAAGGAAAGAGTAGCCTCGTTAGCGGTAGCATCGAAGTCCAAAGAATCAACTGAACCTTGTTCGAGTGGAATGATGTTTTCCTGCTCTAATGCTGCCTGATAAGCAGCGGGGATGATTTGGTCGGAAATTTCCTGCGCGATGGCCTCGTCGCCAACGTTACGGCGCACGATGCCAGCGGGAACCGCGCCGGGACGGAAGCCGGGGACGCGGATGCGCTTTGAAAATTCTTTAATGACGCGAGTGCGAGTTTCCTGTACTGTAGAAGCCGAAACTTCTATGGCGACGGAAACGATGCCGCCTTCGTTCTGTTCTACCGAAACACTGTTGAGTTGAATGCCGTTATTTGCCACAACTGAAATCCTTTGTAAAGAAGCTGGTTTAGCGCGAAACTCAAAAGGCCACAAAAAACGCCCCGCTCACGAAGAGTGCGCGGGGCGGCAGTTTGCGAAACAGATTGAATTTCGAGAAAAAGCGGAAGACGAGACTCGAACTCGCGACCCTCACCTTGGCAAGGTGATGCTCTACCAACTGAGCTACTTCCGCATATTAAGGAGGTTGGAACTCTCTTTTCGAGAGCGCCTCTCTCAAGGGCAGAGGAGAATTTAACGAGCTTCTCGAAACTGCGCAAGGGCAAATTGAAAAATTTCTAAATCTTTTTTTCGGCCCCTAAAACGCACTATTTAGATACCGTCAAATTCTTCACGATATAACTCAACCATTCGGCTGAACTCTTTACACTTTCCTTTCGTTATTCCCTGACCCGAACCGAATAGAGAAAAGACTCTATAGAAGAGAGAACGCAAACCGCGTTTTAAAATGTCCTATCCAACCCCTTCCACGCGCGTGCCACGTTTGCGGAAAAGGAAAAGTTGGGGCTATAATCTTCCGGCGTCTTTTCCCGCATAACACCTTTTAGGACTTCTAATGAAGAGCCGTCCCATTCAATATCTGGGCTTGCTGCTGCTTGTTTTAGTCAGCCTCGCCGTCATTTACCTGCCCTTTGGAAGCCGTCCCGAACCTCAACGGTTCACTCTGACCGTTTCCGCGCCTGCACCTTTTGCGACTCTGGTCGCCAAAGGCAAGACGCCCAGCGACGAGGCCGATGCTGCATTCGTTAAAGCTTTCCCTGCCAGCGAGTCCCTTCCAGAAGCCTTCACTCCAAGTGCTGATGGCAAGACCGCCACAGTTCAGGATAAAGCCTCTACTAAAGACGAAGCGAAAGCCCGTATTGACCGCATCGTGAAAGCGCTTGCGACCAAGTTCAAAGGCGTGAAGTACGCTTCGGACACAACGGCAGATCTGCCTTCCGCTCCTTTATTCGCCATTGGGCCTAATACAGCGGTTTATCCACCAATCAAACGCGATGGAGCCACCGTCCCCGCCGTCAAGCTCGGACTTGACTTGCAGGGCGGCGTCAACCTCGTCTTGCAGGTTCGCCGCGCTCTGTTCCCTTATACAGTTGCGAATCCGCCAACGACGCAGGATGCTCGCAATGAGTTGCTCCAGAAAGTGAGCGATGCATTGGCTAAAACCGACGCGGGCGTTAATCTACGCGGTGCCGATGTTGCATTTAGCTCTGATGCGCCCAACCAAATTGAAGTGCGCACTCAGGCGAAAGACAAGGCTCAATTCGATACTCAAACAACTGCCATCGCTGCTGCCCTTAAAACAGTAAGCGGCGTGACGCTGACACCAAACGGTAAGCCGCAATTCTATATGCCCGAAGCTTCGGTTGGTCAGCAATTGGGTTATACAGGCGACTATTCGAGCCAGCTTTTGGATCGTACTGTTGAAATTATCCGCACTCGCGTCGATGGCCTCGGCGTTTCCGAGCCGCTCATTCAGAAGCAGCTTCCAGACCGCGTTATCGTTCAGCTTCCGGGTATAAACGACCCAGAGAAAGCTGTTAATCAAATCGGTAAAACCGCGCAGATGGAGATTCGCCTCCTGCCCGAAGGCTATCAACCACGCCCTGACCCAACCGACAAAAACAATACCTTGTTCACCAATGCACAGGGGGAAATCGTCCAATCCAGAACTGTTCGTCAACTTTCTGAACTTATCGTTTCGGGTATTGACGTAAAACCGAACACCACTGCTGGTTTGGTTGGCTCCGGCACACCGGCCATCTTCTTCGAACTTCAAGGTGAAGGCTCCCGTAAATTTGGTGATGTCACCCGTCGCGTTGCAGGTCAGGGCCGCTTCATCCCGATTTTCTTGGATGACCGCTGCATTTCGGCTCCGACTGTCAACGAACCCATCACTGGTGGACGCGGCCAGATTTCCGGCGGCTTTACCGACGTGAAAGAAGCGCGCGACCTCGCCGTTCTCTTGAACTCCGGCGCCCTACCCGCTCCGATTGACGTTGTAGAAAACCGCACCGTTTCGGCGACGCTTGGTAACGACTCGCTTATCAAATCGCTTCGCGCTGGTGCTATCGGTGTTGTGATCGTGATGATTTTCATGATCGCTTACTACCGTGTGCCGGGTATTATCTCGAACCTAGCGCTCGTCATCTATACGGTTCTCAACCTCGCCGCTTTCGTGCTGGTGGGAGGAACTTTGACGCTGCCGGGTATCGCTGGATTCTTGCTGGCGATGGCGATGTCGCTCGATACCAATGTGCTTGTATTCGAGCGTCTTAAAGAAGAGATGGCGATTCAGCCAACCTATAGCGCTGCTCTACGCGCCGCGTTCTCACGCGCTTGGACGGCCATTTTGGACTCGCACATCACCACCCTGATCGCGGCTTCCGTATTGTTCTACTTTGGTACTGGCCCTGTTAAAGGCTTTGCTCTTACGCTGGGAATCGGTGTTGTTCTCTCGCTGTTCTCGGCTATTTCGGTAACTCGCCTCTTCATGTGGACTGTTGTTGGTCTGGGCGAAAAAAATCCAGCCCTGTTCGCTGGCAAACTTCCTGATAGCGAAATCGTCAAGGCGCATCACGGCTAAAAACTACAACCTCAAACTGGACAAAAATTATGGATTTCAGAGGAAAAAAAATTGATCTGGTAGGCAAGATGAACCTTTGGTTCGGCATCTCCATTGGTGTCATGCTTATCGGTCTGATCGCTTGGGTTGTTATGAAGCCGAACTATGGTATCGACTTCAAAGGCGGTTCGCAGCTCACTTACCGTATTCCTGAAAAGATACGCCCACAAGCGGGACAGGAAGCCACTTTGTTGGCCAAAGTTAACGAAGAGTTGGACAAGGCCAAAATCGAGGGTTCACGTTCTCAAATCGCTGGCGGCACCGACCTCGTTATTTATACCGAAACCGCCAATACCCAATCGGCTGCAACTGCTCACGAAGCCGAAATCAATGGCGCCATTGGCGTAGCCTTCGACGTTAAACCCGATTCTAAGGGCGTAAAAACAATTGCCCCCGAAGCTCGCGAACTGGTTGGCCCCATCATCGGTGACGAACTGCGTCGGAACGCTATTTACGGCGTTATCTTCGGTGTTCTGCTTATCGCGGGCTGGATTTATATTCGCTATAACTTCGCGGGCGATGGTTTGCGCTACGCGGTGGCCGGTATCGTAGCTTTGGTTCACGACGTTTTCGTGTTGCTCGGTCTTTCTGCCCTGCTCCGCATCGAAATCGACGGTGCTTACATCGCGGCTTTGCTGACGGTTGTGGGTTACTCCATCAACGACTCAGTGGTTATCTTTGACCGTTTGCGCGAGAATCTACGTGTTCGCCGCAAAGATTCGTTCGAGACTATCGTCAACGATTCGCTGCTCGAAACCATGAGCCGCTCCATCAACACGGGTGCCACCGTTTTGATTATGCTTTTTGCCTTGCTCCTTTTCGGTGGCGAAAGCATTCACAACTTCACGCTCGCGATGTTGGTTGGTATTGCTTCCGGTTTGTACTCCTCCATCTTCAATGCTTCGATGGTATTGGTTTTATGGGACAAGCTCGACAAGAAAAAAGCCGACCAGAATAAAAGCACTCGTCCACAGGTAACGGTTCGCGAAGCATCGAATTCGAAAGCCATCAAATCACGGTAGGGAGTAAAATGGGCGCGCCACTTACTCACGGACGGTAGCGTACATCGCTACACTTTGGCGCGCGTTTAGTTCGCTTATCGCATGGAGTTTTTGCAGCCCTTTTTACCGTATATTTGTCTCGCCCTCTTAGTCGGCGTTGGAATATTGTTCGTCTTGATGGCGAACATGAATCGCCGTTTCGCGTCACAAACACGGATGCTGCGTCAATTTTTCACCGGACCAAACGGCGAAGATTTGGAAGCGCTCCTCACGCGTAACCTCGAAGAAAGCCGCGAAGCCATCGCTAATAGTCAGGTCGCTCTGGCCCGCTCGCAGGAATGTTCGCTCAAGCAAAGTGCTGCCGTTCAGCACTTTGCTTTGATGCGTTACGACGCTTTTGAAGACGTGATGGGGCAACAGTCGTTTTCCCTCGCTCTGCTCGATGGACGCGACAATGGCGCGGTTATTTCCTCGATTTTTGGCCGCACCAA
>Ga0157372_10008115_pt1 | contig 11167 bp, 9 predicted proteins | sample C55metaG_FD_115307 | JGI IMG/M metagenome (GOLD analysis project Ga0157372, IMG submission 115307) | Corn rhizosphere microbial communities from Kellogg Biological Station, Michigan, USA - C5-5 metaG | ecosystem: Host-associated > Plants > Roots > Rhizosphere > Soil | place: USA: Michigan...
CTTCACTGCTACAGTGCTAACCTTCTTCATTGCCGGTCTCCTTTATCTTTTGCGCTTCGAGCGCGTTGATAACTTGGGAGCCTACAGCATCCCGTCCGGAGACCGGCCTTCTCATCCCATCTGTTATCAATAGTTATTATCCTGCAACATCAGGGGGGCTTCCAGACTTCGCTCCTCTTGACTGCGTTTTGAGCGGCACACAGCGAGACGCCATCATGCGTCTCGCTGGTGGTCGTCGCTACGTTTGGCCGACGCTACGACGGACATCTATATTAAACAGCAGCAGCACCACGCTCCTGGTTGCGGATGCGAATAGCTTCTTCAATCGTATAAAGGAATATCTTCCCATCTCCGATTTTGCCCGTAGAAGCCGTCTTGAGTATGGCTTGAACTGCAGAATCGACCAGATTGTCATCCAAGACCAACTCGAGCTTTACTTTAGGCAACAAGTCGACGGTGTATTCTCCGCCGCGATAACTTTCTTTGTGGCCTTTCTGCCTGCCATGGCCCCGCACCTCAGAAATTGTCATTCCCTCGACACCTACGTCAAGCAGCGCTTGCTTCACAACGTCGAATCTATTCGGTTGAATTATGGCTTCGAGTTTTTTCATTGGTGATCCTTTGCCGTCGTTATCGAAATAAGTTGCCGGAGGCAGAAGCTCATGCCTCCGGTGCTCGTGATGCAAGCCATTGTCAGCTCACCGCGCGTGACAGGGAACCTACCGCAGCAGTAGCTTTAGATTGCGCAACCGGTAATTCTTGCGACATGCCGGCCGGTGCTCCAATGGCCGAAATGACGTACTCCGGATAGGCTGAAATTCCGTGCTCGTGCAGATCCATTCCGTAGAGCTCCGCTTCTTCCGGAAGACGCAGCAGCCCCATCGCGTTAACTACGTACATCACCACCATGGCAACACTGAATGTCGCCAGGGTGATACAAGCGCTCCCGATTATCTGAGCCTTCAACACCTGCAGTCCGCCGCCATAGAAAAGTCCTTTCAATGGTGCCGAATTGTCAGGTGAGATGGGGCCAGTCGCTCCATATTGACCACAGGCAAACAGGCCAAGGGATAGCGTTCCCCAGATACCGCAGAGGCCGTGAACCGGTACTGCTCCGATAGGATCATCGATTCGCAGCCACTCGAGAGCATCGACTCCGACGATGACCAGTACTCCAGCGATCCCGCCAAGCAGGACGGCGCCCGTTGGACTGACCCAATAACAGGGACAGGTAATAGCAACCAGCCCGGCCAGAAATCCGTTCGTGGTATAGCTTGCGTCCCACGTTTTCATTTTGAAGTAACCATACAAAATGGACGTGAGTCCGGCGGCGCACGCGGCGAGAGTTGTGTTCGTAGCAACCCGTCCGATGCCTACAAAGTCCATGGCTGAAAGTGTGCTGCCGGGATTGAAGCCATACCATCCGAACCAGAGAATCAGTCCGCCACTGATGGCGATCGTCAGATCATGCGGCAGCATTGGCTGGCCGCCATCGCGCTTGAATCTCCGGCCAAGCCGCGGACCCAAAACGATCGCACCTGCGAGCGCAATAAAACCACCGATCGTGTGAACTACGGTTGATCCGGCGAAATCATGGAAGCCCATGCCCAGCGATGAAAAGAAGTGCCCATCGCTACCCATCAGGGCCAGCCAACCGTCCGGTCCCCAGGCCCAATGTCCGATGATTGGATAAATAAAGCCGGTGACGCAGACGCTGTAAAGCAGGTCGCCGACAAAACCAGTGCGGCCGATCATCGCGCCCGAGGTAATAGTCGAGCAGGTGTCGGCAAAGGCGAATTGAAAGATCCATACCGCCAGGAATGCGACGCCTGTGGTTTCGTAGGTCGCTGGTGCATTCTGCAGAAAGAACCAGTGATATCCGATGAATCCGTTGCCGTGGCTGAACATGAAGGCGAATCCAATTGCGTAGAAGAGAATTCCGCAAAGGCAGGTATCCACCACGCATTCCACCAAAACGTTCACGGTTTCGCGGGAGCGGCAGAAACCGGCCTCGAGCATCGTGAAACCTACTTGCATGCCAAAAACCAGAAATGCCGCCACCAGCGTCCATGCGGTGTTCACCGGGTTCACCACGTCAGAGGCTTTCACTTCAGGAGTGCCACTCTGTGCATAGACATGCGTGAAGAACAGGCCGCTGACGACGACCATGAGTAGCAGCACCAGCCCTACACCAAGTATTTTGCCGGCGAATAGAGTGCCTCCGTATCGACGCCATTCTGGGTTTTGCAAACGGCTACATAATCGGGAGAACTTTGCGGGCAGCGACAGCCTTCTCCCAGCGTTGGTTTTTGCAGACATGTTCTTCATTCTCCTTACTCGAGATTTATTGTTCACTTATCGCCTTCACCTGTTTTGTAATCGCGTCTACTGCTGTTCCGTGCTTACGTTGCAAATTCCAAATCTCGCATTTGTAGCTGCAGCGGCTCCAACATCCCGTCTTGAATCGAGAAGTGAAGTCCATATAACTTCGCCCGCATAACGAGCGAACTTATTCTGGGAGGCGCTTCGTCCTCTCTGCTAAACAGTCCGATGATGATCAGCTCACGCGTATCGGAATTCCTCTTGCGATACACGCGGAATTTGGCTTCCCGAATCTCCGGGATCGCACTGAAAAGGATCTGCCGCAATGCGATCGCATCTAATAGCGCTTGCAGGGCGGCGTTACGCTCTCCGACTTCGGCGACTAAATCTAGGTCCCATGGGTCCGACGCTCGCGCGATCCATTCGCACTCGGCACTTGCGGCACGCAATTCGAATCGCAAGAGCTCCAGCGGTGCGCGAGAGAGGCTGCCAAAACGCATTCGTGTCCGCAGCTTCCAAAAGAAGTCCGCGATGTTGCCTATTGCTTGCATGGGCCTGGTAGTTCAAACTCCCGAAGCGCCGCCGTAGAATTGGCGCCGCCCTCATGTCGAGAACCCTACCGGTACACGGCAGCGGGGACAATCACCTTTAGGTATGCGTTTTGATTGAAAAATCTTATGGGCGGGATAATTGGTGCGACAGCTCAAGCGCCCAGATGGCGTTTAAGTCGGTCCGACATTCTTACCAGATCGGGAAGAGAGTTCGCCTGCATTTTCTGCATCACCCGACCGCGGTGGATCTTCACCGTGGTCTCACTCAAGCCGAGCTGCCAGCCAATCTCCTTGTTCGATAAGCCAGCGGTGACAAGCTGCATAACTTCATTTTCGCGGTTCGTAAGCTCCGAAAACCGGCTATAGATAGTCGAGTTGTTGGCCCGTTCCTCCAGCCAGACACGGTCCATTTCGAGTCCCCGATACACCGCCGACAACAGATCTTGTTTTTGAAATGGCTTCATCAAAAATTCCACTGCCCCTGCCTTGATCGCGGACATGGCAGTTGGCACATCACCGTGCGCAGTGATGAAGATGATGGGAATCAGGAGTCCTGCCCGATTCAGCGACTGCTGAAACTGCAGACCTGTCGTCCCAGGGAACTGAACGTCCAGTATTAGGCAGGAAGGAGAGTTCGGACGACCGACCTGGAAAAATTCTTCCGTCGAAGCAAAAGCTCGTGGGCGCAGGTTTACCGCCTCCAAAAGGTTAGTGACGGCGTCGCGAACCGATTCATCGTCATCGATGACGAAAACAGCCGCGTCGTTAGTCATCAAAGTTCTCCTGCGCTGACAGGAATCGTGAACTCAAAAACGGTACCACCCAGTGCGCGAGGAAAAGCCCTGATCCTTCCGTTATGCGACTCCACGATCGAGCGGCTAATAGAGAGCCCAATTCCGATACCGTGCTCCTTGGTGGTGAAAAAAGGATCAAATATCTTTTCGGAAATGTCAGGGTTTAGTCCAACCCCGCAATCCTCGACTCGGATCACAATTTCTTGTTGAGGGTTCTGTTGAGAAATGAGGAAAACTTTGCTCTCCGTTGGAGCTGGCTCGCTCATGGCGTCCATTGCGTTCAGTATCAGATTCAATATCACCTGCTGTATTTGGACTCGATCCACTTTGACCTTTGGCAGATCGTGAGAGAGATAGGTCTGAATACGTATTTGTCGACGCCGAGCCTCATCCCGCAGGAGAGTCACAAGTTCTTCCATCAGCTCGTTAATATTGACCCACTCCTTTGCCGGCGGACCTTTTTTGAACAAAGCACGAATTCGATCCAGGACCGCACCCGCCCTGGTTCCATCGCGCACCACATGATCGGCGCTTCGGCGTGCCTTTTCAGCATTGAGTGGATCGGCAGAGAGCCACTCCAGGCAAGCTTGACCGTTGCTGACAATCCCGGTAAGTGGCTGGCCGATTTCGTGCACAATCGAAGCGGTCAATTCAGCCATACTCATCATCCGCGAAAGATGCGCCAGTTCTCCTTGAGTTTTCATGAGTGCGGCTGTACGGTCTGACACGCGGTGTTCCAACTCGTCGCGGGCTTCCTTAAGCTCTTCTTCTGCCTTCCGCTTCGACGAACTCACCCAACTGGCAATCAGCGCGCATGCCACGAAGGCCGCAAAATACGCCTCCGCTGTGGAACTTATTGAGAATGACCGATAAGGAGGGACAAAGAAGTAATCGATGACCAAGGTCGAAAGTATGACTGAAAACAGACCGGGCTTGCTTCCGCCAAACCACGCACTGGCCACTACTGCACCAAAAAAGAAAAACAAAAATGGATACGGAAAGAAATGTTGCAGCGCAAAGGTCAGGGCGAACGACGTTATTACGAAGAAGATGGCGATCGCATAGTAGGTGAATGCACGACCAAGGCGTAAATCTGCTTTCGTCCGCGAATTGAGTCTGCCGGACGATGAGCGCAGCCTGCCACCTGAGGTCAGAGCGGCTGTATTAATTTCGCCTGGTTCAGCTACGGCTACAGACACAGATAACGATTCGCCCATTTCGCCAACCCGGTGGAGAGTTTCAAATTCAGCTCCACGTAGCCACCCGACTCGACAGGAACGCACGATTTGCGGCTCTGGTCCCAGTTCCGCGTGGTTCTAGAATGCCAGCGCAGCCGATTTTGGCAGTGCTGAAGGGAACACAAATCTTTTGATTTTCGAGATTGTAACTCTCTTCGTCATGGAAGAGAGGAACCGCTATAAGTCCAGATCGGCAATTTTCAGGCGCGCCGCGCGACAAGTCAAATTCAAATTTCTTATTGTGAATATATCCGCGAATGCTGTCCTGCTTATGAATCGCCGTTCGGCATAGTATTCGCTTACAGAATTCGGCGCGCCGGTTGAGGTCCGTCACCGAGGCCATCAGTTGGCGAAAAATCCCATTACACTCAAAACCCCCTTTTCCAAAGTTAATGAGTGAAATCGCCTAGTTACAACAGTTGATTCCGATTTGCTCGTTTGTGGCGGGAATGCTGGCGACTGGCCCTTTAGCTTTCAACAACTAGTCGACCTGAGGCGGTCATATTGCTCATTTGGGCAGAAGATTCGAGGGGATAGGGAGGCAGTAGAAAGCTGAGTGCTGCGCCAACCACGCAAGTGCAGGCAAGGACAACAATCATCCCGGGCTGGTAGTGTCCAGCCCGGTCATAGAAATGCCCAACGACGATGGGGCCGGTTGCTCCGCCCACTGCATAAGCTGTCCAGGTCAGGCCATACAAGGCGGCGAAATGTTTGCGGCCAAAATAGCGAGCGATCAAATAAGGCACGACATCGGCTTCGCTTCCTAGACCATAGCCCATCAGGGCGGTCCCAGTCAGCGCAACCAGAGTAGTCGCGGAGTTTGTGAGCATGAAAATGCCGAGGCCAGCAACTCCCAGCATGAGTGCAGCAATGTATGGAGCAAAGTAGCGGTCGAGTAGCAGACCAGTCGTCAGCCGCCCCAAGATGCCGGTAGCTCCCATAGTGGAAAGTGCAAAGGCAGCGCTCTGCGCCGAAATCCCGCGTTCGGTGAGTAGCGCGGCGAGGTGCGAAATGACCCCATTGGACCCGAACGCTTCAAGCATGATCATGACCGCAAAGATCCAAAAAATAGAGCTGCGCAGTGCGGAGCCAATGGAAACTCCGCTTTGAAAGTGATGATCGGTTTCCGCAGCGCGCACTGGCCGATTGCGTACGAGAAGCGCGGTCAGCGGAATGCCCAGCAGCGCAATACATCCCAAAGCCAGATAACCCCGGCGCCAGTCGTAATGCTGGATCAAGGCTTGTATCAGCAACGGAATCACAATCGATCCGGTTCCGCTTCCGGTTAATACCAGGGCCAGCGCAATGCCGCGATGCTTCTGAAACCAGGTGAGCACTGCTCGCGTATAGGCAAGTTGCGCTGTGCCGTTTCCTACAACCCCAAGAACGAAATAGGTCAGGTAAAAACGTGAGATGTTCGGGGTGAGCAGGCTTAGCGATGCGTAAGCTGTCGCGAAAATCAGGATGCTGGGGAGAATAATTCTTCGCGGGGGGAAGCGGTCGAGCAGCATGCCGATTCCGGGTGAAAACACGGAGACCGTGATCGCCGCAATTCCAAATGCGCTGGAAATTGCTTCCCGGTGCCAACCGAAAGCCTTCGCCAAAGGCTCGATGAACAAACTGAAGGTGTACGGCATGATCGCGGCAAAACTGACCATCACGCCGACGAAGGCAGCAACGCACACTCCCCAGCCCGGATAACGAATGGAGTTCTCTGTCAACTGGTTGGTGGCTTGGGTTGCCATTTGGCTCATTCTGTTTCCGAGTTCAAGAGGTCAGCTTTCCGGTGGCAAGATAATCTTGCGCAGGAATACCGAACGCGTCGGCGACACGGTTAAAAAACGCGAACAATGCAGTGATATAAACGGCTTCAGCGATTTGCTCTTCTTTCCACCCGGCATCTCGCAGTTTTTGTACGTCCTCAGCTGTCGAACGATATGCCGCCCGTGTGACCAACTTCACGTATTCCATTAATGATCGCTCGGCCGTAGTTAAACCGGCTTCATCGAGCTTGCCCTCGAAAATCGCCTGCACGCATTGATCGGATGCTCCCTGAACACGCAGGAAGTAGGCATGGCTGTCCAGTCAATATGGACAGCGATTCAGGTAGGAAACGTAGCTCGCGATCATCTCCTTGTGCCGTCGCGCAAGATGGCCTTCGGAGAAGTGGATGGTATTGGAGAATTGAACTACCTGCTGCAGAAAATCGGGCCGTGCGCCGAAACACTTGATGATGCCCGGGACCTGTTGCCTTCCTGAGCCAGCTCGCCAGAAGTCATAGGCGGCTGCGGTCGCTCCGGTCGCTTCTGCGTCTTCTATGATCTTGATCTTGGTGGCGGGCTTTACCGTTTGGGAATCTTCCGCTTTCTCCTGTTGAGCGTCGCTCGCCATCCTGATTCTCCCGAGACACTGCGTCTGTATTTGGCATGTAGCTGGAAAGATGGAAAAGCTAAATCAGTTAGCCGCACTCGAACAATAGTAGAAAAGCAGTAGTTCTGGATAAAACACGTTACCGGTTCCGTTTGAGGTGCACGATTGCGTCCGGTACTGCTTTTGTATTATTGACCCTTCAACTTACGTCCCTATAATCGCTGAACTTCTGCTCGAACAATCTTCGCGAGGGGACATGGCAAAATCTTCAACTGCGCTGCGGATCGTCAGTAATCTGCTGTTTGCAATTCTCGTGAGCCGCTTTACTCCTGCTCAGCAAATCACTGGAACAATTCGCGGAACGATCGTCGATCCGAACGGTGCCGTGGTTGGCGACGCGCCTGTTACCGCGACGCAAGTGGAGACTGGGTTAGCGCGAAACACTACCGCCGATCGTCAGGGTAATTATGTTTTCGTCGAACTCCCCATCGGCCACTACCAAGTGCAGGTACAGGCTCTGAACTTCGAAAAATACTTGCAACAGGGCATTTCGCTGAATGTTAACCAGGTCGCGACGGTTAACGTTCATCTTCGTGTTGGTTCGGACACGCAGGAAGTTGAAGTAAAAGCCGACGCTGCACTTGTACAGGAGGCCGTTAGCAGTCTTGGCGAAGCCGTGACGCAACGTCAGATCCTTGACCTGCCACTCGATGGACGCAACTTTTCTCAGCTGGGCACATTGCAGCCCGGAGTTGTGCCATTAACGCCTGGGTTACTCGAAGCGGGAGGACCTGCGCGGCAAAATCAAGCTTATGCGGTCGATGGCCAGCGGCCGGAATCGAATAATTTCATGATCGACGGCGCCGACAACGAAAGTGCTGTCGACGGAGGCTTCGTCCTGAAGCCGCCGATCGATGCCATCGCGGAATTCAAGATTTTGAGTCACAACGCGAACGCCGAGTTTGGCCGCAACACAGGTTCGACGACCAACATCGTCACCCGTTCCGGGACCAACTCCTTTCACGGCGCAGCCTGGGAGTTCCTGCGAAATGACACGATGGACTCTTCCGATCACTTTACGCAGACGGTTCAGCCGCTCAAACAGAATCAGTTCGGCGGCACGTTCGGCGGGCCGATCGTCAAAGACAAGACGTTTTTCTTCGGATACTACGAAGGCTTTCGCAATCGGCAGGGAGAGACTGTAGCCACAACTGTGCCTTCCGCGGCTGAAAAACAGGGGAACTTCGGCGAATTGTGTACCTCGGGTGGTGGAACATTTGATGGCGCCGGCATGTGCAGCAACTCCGCGGGACAGCTTACATTCTTTGGAACTCCAGTTCCGTTCAATAAGGCGACCTTATTTACTCCGATCGATCCGGTTGCGGCAAAGATGCTTGGGTTCTTTCCATCACCTAACAACGGTTCGAACGGATTCATCACCACGCAGACACTGTCCGAAAACAACGACCAGTTTGGGTTGCGTTTGGATCAATATCTCACCTCAGCCGACAATTTGAATTTCCGGTACATGTTCAGCACTGGGCCGACAACGAATCCTGTTTCACCCTCCGGAGCAAGTGTTCCCGGATTTCCGGTGGGCGAGTACGATCGCGCGCAGAATTTCGTCTCCCAGGAAACGCACGTCTTCTCCACGAATACGATTGGGGTTGTTCGATTCTCGTTTCTGCGCAACACATTCCTGCTCAGCCAACACTTGAATCACGAGTCTCCGGCCGATTTGGGCTTCCAGTATCAGCCCACTTTGCCTGAAGCGGCTGGGCCGCCGTTCATTCAGATCGGAGGATATGCTGCTGTCGGGGATCCAATTACCGGCCCGCGCAACACCTATCAAAATACCTTTGATTTATCTGGATCGTTGAGCGAGATTTTCGGGCGCCATGAGCTGAAATTCGGCGGAGGCTACCGGCGCGACCAGATCAATGGGCTTCAGGGCATTGCCACTAACGGGTTCTTCGTCTTCGCCGGCATTCCCTCGCAGGCGGGTTTTCTTTATAACGACGGGTTCGCCAATTACCTGTCGGCTAATCCCGTGGTATTTCTGCAGGGCGGCGGAGATTTCGGCCGTGAGATTCGCGACCGCGCCTTCAATGCATTTGTCCAGGACAACTACAAAGTCACATCTCGCCTGACTTTGAATCTGGGATTACGTTACGAACTTCCGCTTCCTGCGACTGAAAACAAGAATCGTGTGAATCTCTTTGTTCCCGGAGCACAGTCAACGGTTATTCCCAACGCTCCTCCAGGACTTCTGTACCCTGGCGATCACGGCGTTTCCGCAGGGTTGATCCCCGCGGAAAAGACGGCATTTGCTCCCCGTGTGGGCTTCTCCTGGGACCCACGTGGTGACGCGAAGACCGTCATCAGCGCGGCCTATGGAATCTTCTACGAGCCCTACTACACCGGTCAGGGAGGCCCGCTGCAAGATCCGATCAGCGCACCGCCGTACTTGAAGACCGAGCAGCTCGGGTGGCATCCGAATTTTTCGTTCGCGAATCCCTATCCCAGTCCAAATCCCTTTGGAATTCCGTTTCCCGAGCCAATGACTCTGCTGGTCGTTTCACGCAATCTCCGCTTGCCATATGCACAAGACTGGAACCTGAACATTCAGCGCTCCCTTGGCGCTGACTTTCTATTTCAGATCGGATACGTCGGTACTACCGGCGTAAAGTTGCCTCGGCTGATCGAAGGTGATCCGGCCGCGTACGTGCCCGGTATAGATACCAATGCTGCTGACTGCTCCGGGGCAAGCTCGTGTCCCATTTCATCTGAAAATAATGTCAACCAGCGCCGGCTTTATTCAGGATGCACGCTGGCGCAGCCGAATAATTGCATTTACAGTTCAGTCGGCGAAATCGCCGGTCTTTCACATTCGAAGTACAATGCACTGCAGACCAGCCTACGCAAGCGGTTCGCTCATGGACTTTCGTTTCTGGCCTCTTATACTTGGTCGCATTCGATCGACGACGTTTCATCTTTTAACATCACGGGCTCGGCATCACAGCCGGTGGCGGGAGAAAACGACCTGGCACAGAACCCGTTCGATCTGGCCGCCGAGCGTGGCAACTCAATGTTCGATTCGCGCCACCGCTTTGTGCTCAGCTATGAGTGGAGCCTGCCTTTCTTCCAGCACTCGAACCAGTGGTACGGAAAAGTTCTCGGCGATTGGCAATTGAATGGAATTTTTACCGCAATGAGCGGAACACCATTCACCGTCTTCGATTCAAATGACGTTTCCTTGCAGGGGCAAGCTCCGGAAATCTCAGGATTTTCCAGCAATCGGCCGAACGTGATTGGAAATCCAAACGCAGGCCCACGCACCGCCGCGGAATGGTTCAATGTAAGCGCGTTTCAGCAATTGCAACCGGACCCGCAGGGGCGGTTTGAGGTCTTTGGTAATGAGGGTCGTAACGCTCTGCTCGGTCCTGGATACGTGAACTGGGACTTTTCAGCGATCAAGAATATTCACTTCACCGAATCCAAAGAGTTGCAGTTTCGCGGCGAACTTTTCAATTTCCTGAATCACACAAACTTCCGGTTGCCGGTCAGCGATATCGAGTCTGCAACCTTCGGACAGATCCAGTCTGATGTGAGTCCACGGGTGATTCAGGTCGCTTTGAAGTTGCTCTTTTAAAATGAAATTGAGGAGCCCGGCTCAAAACTCAATGAAGTTTCTGAAATCGTCGCAATCTGAAACCGCCTGCTGGTCAATTGGTGATAAATCTCGATTACACTCAAAACCCCATTTCCGGGTCAATGAGTGATAACGCCTTCCATGAGAAGGCCGGTCGGAGTCAAGTGGGTTCTTTTGTTTTTTCGTTGGACAAGGTTTTTCTCCGGCCGAGTTAGCCACTGACGCCATCCTTCCATCCGC
>Ga0157372_10008118_pt1 | contig 11165 bp, 7 predicted proteins | sample C55metaG_FD_115307 | JGI IMG/M metagenome (GOLD analysis project Ga0157372, IMG submission 115307) | Corn rhizosphere microbial communities from Kellogg Biological Station, Michigan, USA - C5-5 metaG | ecosystem: Host-associated > Plants > Roots > Rhizosphere > Soil | place: USA: Michigan...
ACTAGTTGCAGCAGCGCAGATATTCGAACGCGTTCAGCGCCAGCAGATTTTCCGACAGCGATCTCACCGAGCTTGCGCTGCAATGTCTTGACGGCCTCGGCGTGATCTGTTGTCCCAGACGATTCACGAACCTGGCGCCATCCGTTCCAATACGAAATCTGCCACAGCGGCGAGCGCGGACGAAGGAACACATTTCCTTGCCCCTTCACCCGATTGGCAGCGCGCCTTTTGCTCACGCTGCCGCCTCCTGCATGATCTGCTCCTTATGGCCGTCGATCCACTCGTCGAGGTCCGCGATATCGAAACGCCAGCACTTATCGAGTCGCACTTTGCGAAGGCGATCGCGCACCACCTTTTTCTTGAAGCTGTCGCGACTGAGACCGCAGTACGCGGCGGCTTCGTCAAGGTTGAGCACGCGTCTCGCGTTAACTCGGATGCCGAGGGAATTATTCAAATGTTCTGCGACGGCTTTGGCAAATGCTGACAAATTAATGAAATCTGACGTGCTTGTTTGCATTGTGAACCTCAACTCCGATGATTTTCAAGCATCAGGATGATCGCCCGAATAAAACAAAAGAACCTTTTCATGTGGAATTCGATATCCTTTCTATGTACCCGATGGGACTCGATCATCTGACGTTCCCATTAGATACCCATGTGCCCGCGTGGAACACGAATCGGAGGTGCATTTGGAACGCAGTTTTACGCAAAGTCCCGCACCGGTAAGTGGGAATTTCGTGCGGCCTGCCTGGCAAACAGTAGTAGAGCTGCGGAGTCGCCGTGGCTGGACCCAGGATAAGCTGGCGGAGAAGTCGATTCTCTCGGTTCGAACTATTCAAAATCTTGAGCGAGGAAAATCGACACACCTCGGCACAATCGCGAAAGTGGCGGAAGCACTTGGAGTCCCACCCAAAGAGTGCATCACGTCGCCAGCACCGCCGGAGTCTTCAAATATTGGAGTTGAGCTGCCTCCATGCCCATACAAAGGGCTGCTTTCGTTTCGGGAAGAAGACGCGGATGTCTTCTTCGGGCGTGAAGCTCTTCTCGACATCCTCAAAGAGAAACTCGCGCATAAAAACATAATCCAGGTGTCCGGGTGTTCGGGGAGCGGCAAATCATCCCTCATTGCGGCCGGTCTCATCCCGCTCTTAAAAAGCTCCGCTTCCTGGCGAGTGCTCCATTGCCGGCCTGGTGCAGATCCATTGGGAGCGCTGGCTTCAGCATTAATACCGCATCTTGAGCCCGGCGCCGACGAGATATCGCGAGCTGCTCAGCTTCCGAAACTGCATGACGTGCTAGAGCAAGGGCAACTGCCCTATCTTCTGGCGCAGATTCTTCGCCTAAGTAAGAAGAATAGATTGCTCTTGTTTATTGATCAGTTTGAAGAGCTCTACACGCAGTGCGTTGCTCAGAATGTGCGGGATCGTTTTCTTAGTACGCTCGTTCCGCTTGCGTCCACCGATTCAGCCCTCAAGCTTGTCTTCACGATTCGTGCCGACTTCAGTAGCCGATTGCTTTCGCATCGTCGTTTCGTTGATGAGATTCAAGACAGTGACGTGAAGCTTGGCCCGATGAATCGTGAGGAGCTCGAATCCGTCATACGAAAACCGGCTACCAGCCGCGAGGTCAGATTTGAAGATGGACTTGCAGAGCGGATTTTGAATGATGCCGGCGCTGATTCCGGTAGTTTGCCGCTACTTGAGTTCGCGCTAACGGAATTGTGGGGCCGTCAAGTCGAATGCACACTCACCCACGCGGCGTACGAACGCATTGGGCAATTGTCGGGAGCGATTGCGCACCGAGCGGAGAAAGTTTACCGGAGTCTCTCGGCATTACAGCAAGAAGCTGCCCGCCATATCCTCACCCGGTTGGTTCGGCTGGCGGACGAAGATGGCGATGACACTCGCGAGCGTATTCCCGTGTCGGCTCTGTATAGCGAAGAGCTCCTAAACAGTGACTCTGGACGTAAGGTCTTGGCTGTTTTGGCAGAAGCTCGCCTTGTGACCGTTGGCGTCGAGAGCGGCGGTCGCCAAGAGATGGTTGAAATCGCCCACGAAGCGCTCGTGAGGCGCTGGCCCAGGCTCAATCAATGGCTGCAAGAGGATCGCGAAATTCTAATCTGGCGGCAACGCCTTCGGCTGATCATCCGTGAATGGGAACAGACCGGTCGCGACGACGGTTTTCTCTTACGTGGGCCATTACTCGACGAAGCGAAACTTTGGCTATCGCGCCGGGCCAACGATCTCACCCCGAAGGAAAAAGAATTCATAAGCTCAAGCCTTGCTCTCTGGCATCGGGAACGGTTGATTCGGCCGATCGGGCGTCTAGAGGTACTGGTCGATAATCCTGGCTCGGAACAAGAACAGGATTGGTGTCACGGAGCCACTGCGAGCGATGAAGCGCCAATAGTAAAGGCTTTGCCATTTCTAAGGCAACCCGGAACATTGCGTCTTCAGATCAATGTCATTCCCGTGCAAGATGGGCATGGACAATCCTTGCGATCACGGTTGCCGCACTTGCCATTAAGCGCGTTGTTTCCCCTGTTTTCAACCGCAGCACCTGCCGCCCTGCCCGATGACGATGATCTTTCGCGAACTTTGAAATCGGGCCAAAAGCTTGATGATCAAACATTCGCACTTTTGCGGGATCTCCAATTGCGAGGTGCAAGCGGCCTCGCCCTTGAATTATTGAATCCGCAGCTCGATGGGATCTCCGATCCCAATGTGCGTCTGAAGTTCGCCTCGATTGTCTTCGACATGATGCATGTTCGAGGAAAATACGCGGACGCTGCAGAATTGATACGCCAAGAGTTGGCGCTTCATCCCCGGAATGCAGATGAACACTCGCCGTCACTGCTCCCGCTCAAAATCCGGCTTGTTCATCATCAGATGTTCTATCAACCAGTGACGGAGTTGTGGGCACAAATGGTGGACCTGCTTGCCTGTTGCGATTGTGCAAACGACCCCGATTCCTATGGGGAGGTCCTATTCATGCTAGGTGGGAATCTCGGAACTCTCAGGGGAGATTACCGCGAAGCCCGGAAATACCTTGTCCGTGCTACGCGACACGCGCGACACAGGAGAGACCACTATCTTCTGACGAGGTGCCTCCGTAAGTACGGAGATTTTCTTCGTTTCGAAGGCCACCTGCAACTTTCGAAGATCACATTGACTGAAGCACTCAGGCTATCCGCGCACGGGCGAGGCACCCGTCAACGGATCTACATTCTCGGTTGTTTGGGCGACCTGGAACGACAAAAGCAAAATTATTCTGCGGCATCGGAGTACTTCGAAAGGGCCATCGAGCTTGCGCGGTCCACTTTTATTCCGGGCTGGCTTGGAAACCTCCACCTTGGGTTGGCAGAAGTGGCGATGGATAAAGGCGCTTTCGATGAAACGAAGATTTTTCTTGAGCAGGCGGAAGCGCACTACCGAAACACCCATCCTCGGCACTGGTGGGGCAAAATACAAGTTAGCTTGGCGAATGCCTGTCTCATGCATTTCGCGGGCGAGCCGGGCTGGGCGGAACGAACTCACGCGATTTATCATGAAGCACTAGCGGCCGGGTACGCCAAAGACGCGGCATTAGCGGCCTCATTGCTGGACGGAAAACCCCGTCCGCGAAGTGCTTTGATGTTTTTGTAATTTTCCCATCAGCTGCGGCTACAGCCGGATCATGATGCCCAAAATCTTGAAAATCAGCAGCACTGAAATTGACGACGCCCTGCGAGACACAACCCGACAGTACCTGGTTGGCGATCTGCAAAGACCAGAACGCCTTCAGCATGTTGCGAGCTCCCTAATTGAAATCGGCGTCACTCGTTATGGCGAGGAAGGCGGGACAGAGCCAACCCATACCCACAGGCAAGCGTTTGAATTCCAGTACATGACCTCGGGGCTGACAGCATACCTCGACACGACGACGGGCGAAGAGCATATATTCCGAAAGGGCGATTTCTATGTGATTGAACCGGGCGTTGTGTATGCGCAAAAGTCCGACGCGAATACGGAAATTCTATTCATCAAAGTCCCCCCAGGGAACGACAAGGTGCCGGTGGACATCACACCCGAGGTCCAGGCGTGGTTCGAAAAACCGATTCAAGAATAGGACAGCCACCAATGGCACGACGCGATTACTTTTACGATCCAGCAGCTCCCAAACCAAATTCCATTCATCCTGCAGCAGCGGTGGCCTTATTCAATTCCGATGGTAATATTCTGCTGCTGCGGAGGAAGGACAACGACAAGTGGACGATGCCGGGTGGCACGTTGGATTTCGGCGAGTCTTTGACAGATTGCGCGATCAGAGAAGTTCGCGAAGAGACCGGGCTTCAGATCCGAATCACGGCTCTCATCGGCACGTACACCGATCCTCACATCTTGATCGCGTACAGTGATGGCGAAGTCAGGCGGGAGTTCACGCTAGTATATGCCGCCGAGATCGACTCTGGAGACTTGAAAATCGACGAAGAATCCAAAGAGGCTACCTGGGTGCCGCTTTCAGCGGCGGTCGAGCTGCCGTTGGCCGAATCACAACGGCGGAGACTCCGGGATGTTATGAATTACCAGAAGGAGCGCCGAACGTTTTTGAGGTAGCGCAATAGTGTCGAGCAAGATGAGAAGGGAAGCTGTTGGCTAATCATGCAGCGCAGCCGAAGCTGCTGGGTGCCATCATCATCATTCGCATCGAGCCTCGATCGGACCTGGGGCGCGTACGAGTTTGGAAAATTCGTCCGAGAAGGTCGCGTTTATGCTCCACAAGCGGGTACCCACATGGCAGCGAAGCGGTATTGGCCTCCATGTCCGCCGGAGTCGAACAGTTTCCTGGTGGAAAGATGAGTAACTTTTGGAATGCTGCGACGGCGTGTCCAGCGACCGATTTAGACGAATGCTGAAGAGTGTCTTGCTGACTGTCGATCGACCATCCTGGGACAAAGCCGCGCCGGCTTTTCGGCATTCCTGTCCTCAGACCTTCCCGCAGGCAACGGTGCCCGCGTGCGGGAGGAACCAAAACCGGAGGCGCATGGCCTTGTGCGCGGCAGGGGCGGAGTCCCTTAGAACTGCTCGGACTATTTGCTCGCCATGGTGTGGTGGCGGCTTTACTTTTGCGTGTTTTGTGGCTCATATCCCAGCCCTGGAACTTAGTTTCAGGTTCGGATTTGTCTGGGTCGTTCGAAAAGGGGTCTTGCCGTGGAGTATGCTGTAGGGTCCCCCGCAAATAGCATGGCCGTCGCCCATTACAGCCTTGTAGAACTAGCTGACCGGATTCGTCTAGCAATCGCTGAAGAGCTGAAGGTTGCCTCAGCCGGCCTGCCATTCCGCGTCACCGACATTCACAAGCAAGGTGGCATCCTGACCATGGAACTCGAGCCTCAGGATCTGAGGTGCAGTCTCGACGAGACTATGGAGGACGGTCGCCTGGGGTGGAAAGGAGAAACCGCCGGTTCCGCCGATATCATCGCCGTGCTGCCCGACACTTCGTACATAAATGCAGTCATGACTTCAGGCCGGCCGCCAGGAAAAGGCGAGATCGTCTTCATTAATCCGGCGCGGTACCTGGAACCTCTCGCAAATCTTTGGGATCGTCCGGACGTGTCGGAAGCAGCCACTCGCTGGTACTTCGAGCTCAATGAGAATGTGCATCTCCCAAGCCTTGTCCCCGACCATCACGCATTCAAGCGTTGCGTCCCGCACAGCGAGCCGCATTCCAATTGGTTGGCTGGAAGGCCAGCTATCTCTGGGGTCCGCCGGGCACAGGTAAGACGACCACTTTGCAGTGGTGGCTTGGGGTGTTGCTCGCGTGAACACGTCGCTGAATCCAAAACTGGTCGGACCTGAGGGAGGTGTGCCCGCATCATGCAGTGTGCGGAAATCAAATCCGGCTTTGATGCTGTGTTTTCCGAAGAACTTCGAAAGGGTTGCATTCAAGCTTCGTGAGTAATAGACGTCTTGGTTGGTAGGGCCGCCGCCGAAACTGCTGAGGTCATCCATGGAAATGCCAGGAAACGCCGGATTAGGCGTGGCACTCACCAAGGAGGGCGGTAGTCCAAGTGAAGACAGATCGAAACCTGCGCTCGCTTGCGTGCTCTTGGCAGAAAAGCGATTAAATCCCCATCGAATGGCGATCACGGTAGTGGCGCTCGGCGTCAATGTCGCATTTGCCTGAGTCGCATCTATTTTCCGGTCGCAGCAAAAATTTTGGCCTGGGTCCGCGGCGTTGGGAAACGTGCTCAGTGGAATCTCGGTTTCAAAAGTCTTTTGATGGATGTACGATCCCGATGCGCGGAACCACGTTGTGAATTCATGGTCGGCCTTCCATGTGGTTTGATCACCGCGATTGGGATAACTGCCCGTGAAATTGTAGTTAGGCGCACCGTAGTAAGGCGTCGTCGCGTTTGGCAGCGGGTAGTAGGAGGCCAGCGTCTTACCTACGCTATTGAGACGGCTTGCAGGAATGAGGTTGCCCGCGAATTGCTGCCTGGTTCCATCGGCAGCAGTTGTGAGCGGATCATAAATTAACTGCTTTCCACCATTCCTCGCAAAGGTCTGAGAGAAATCGCCCGCACGCTCAAGCGCGGTTGGCACGGCGTAGGCGAGGGTAGAGCCGTCCTGCTGGCGGTATGCTTCCGTGGTGATGAAAACGAATGTTTTATTGCGCCCATCATAAATTTTGGGAATCCGAATCGGACCTCCGAGAGAAAATGCCCAATCGCGGAATGGCTGGTTGGCAATCGGCTGACCCGCGCGATTCGCAAAGAAATTGTTGGCGAGCCAATCCGTGTCGCGAATATGCCCGACAGCGCTACCGTGCAAATCATTCGTTCCGGAGCGAAGAACGGTGTTGAATGTACCGCCGCCGGTGCGGCCGGCCTCCGCGTCGTACGTACTCAGTTGCAGCTTCAGTTCCTGAACCGCCTCCGGGGAGGGGACAATGACGGCGCGGTTAGTCGAACCGGTGATGGAAATGCCGTCGACAAGATAATTGTTGGTCCGTACAGGTCCGCCGGCGATGGCAACCTGCGAATTGGCGTTCTGATCCTGCATGCGGGCAAACTTTGGGTTCCCGACAAATACGACGGAGTGTGCCAGCTTGGCGGTAAAGAATGTATTTCTTCCGAGGATAGGAAGGTCTGTGATCTGGTGGCCATCGATGACTTGACCGGTGGATGCATCGCCCGTTTGGAGCAGCGGGGCGTCCGCAAGCACATTAATTTGCTCGGTAAGCCGGCCGAGTTGCAGCACCAGATCCAGCGTCACAAGAGCTTGAGTAGAGACTGTGACGCCATGCCGTTGGAGGCGTTTAAAACGCGGCGATTCGACGGCCACTGTATGCGTGGCAGGCTGGAGCGATGCAAATGTATATTTCCCTTCACCGTTGGTTACGGTGCTCCGCGGGAATAACGTGCCTTCCTCGGTGAGGGTGATCTCTGCGGCTGAAATGGCCGCGCCAGCAGGATCGAGCACGCGTCCACGCAATGTCCCTTGAAACGATTGCGCGAATGCAAACGAACAGATCAATATGCCGAAAAGAACAAACCGCATGCCAGTCTCCTCCCCGATACTGGCAAGGAATTTATCACGAGCGAAGCCAACGCGTTACTTCAAAGTCAATTACTCGACGAACGCGAACACGGGAAGAGTGTCGTTCGCCAATAATCGATCCGGACAGAATTGCTATGCTGCAGTACGTTCATAGCGATGATGGAGGCCGCCGAGTTGTGGAATTGCGACAATCTTTCCAACCTTCAACGCGGTCGAGGAAACGGACATTGCTTGTCGAGGCTCAAATGGGTTCTCGATTCGTGGTAGTAGCGGAAATAAGAAGACAACGTTTTCTTGAGATGGCGAGCGTTCAGGATGATGTAGGGGTTCAGACACTCCCGTCGAATCGAGCCGATGAGTCGCTCGGCGTATGGATTCTGCCATGGACTTCGCGGTGCTGTCAGAATTTCGTGCATACCCAGCGATTTGATTCGCAGTCGAACCTCAGCACTATACTTGCTGTCCCGATCGCGGATGAGATAACGAGCAGCCTCTCGGTCTGCGAACGCCTCTACGATCTGTTGCGCGGTCCAAGCCCCGGTCGGATGCTCGGTGACATTGAAATGCAGCAGCTTGCGACGATCGTGTTCCAGAACGATGAATACGAACAGCACCTTCATCGTGATTGTCGGCACCGTAAAGAAATCGGTCGATACGATTTGGCCGACATGGTTGTACAGGAACGTTCTCCAGGTCTGGTTAGGCGGCCGACGCAGTCTGCGCAGGAGGCGCGACACCGTGCGCTCGGACATGGCGATGCCGAGCATATTGAGTTCGCCATGAATCCTGGGTGCGCACCACAGCGGATTGGCGGCTGCCATTTGTTCGATTAACCGCCTAAGTTCCGGGGCGGTGCTGCGACGACCACGACCCCTGCGCTGCAACTTGGACAGCCGGGCCCAGAATCTCCGAACCCGTTCGCGATGCCAGCGGACGACGGTGTCTGCCTGCACGTAAATCAGCGGATGTCGCCAGTCGGACCACAGGCTGCGGAGGGTGATCCAAAATAACCGATCCAAGGTCGTCAACAGCGGGCGTTTCCGTTTCGCTGAAACGCGGCTAGTTGCATTCGTAGCGCCGCGTTCTCGATGGCCACGTGATGTCCGCTGAGGAGCAGCCGGACGAATCGAAACAACGACATAAAAAGGACTGGCATGTCTCTGATTGTTTCCCTCCATCCCCTTCTTGATCAACCGGTTTACGAGCGGATAGAATATCGGCGAGCCATAGGCTCCGAAACAGAGCAGCGCAAGAACCGAGGGAGTCGGCAATGACGATCTGCATGGCAAGCGTAGGCTTCGAGAGCCGCTCGAATATGCTGAGCACTGCCGAAATAATCTCACAGCTATCCGAGTGATTTGGCGGGCTCACTTAATTTTTACTGACCCCAGCTGCTGCGGAATATGCCGGTGAACCGGGCCAGATCGGCGCGGGAGAGGCTGTCGGCAGCGGATCAACTCCAGCATGATGGAGCGGTTCACGGCTCGCACGCTAGACGGCGTGGCGGTGCGAATCGGAAGTGCGAATCCCGGCGAATCGTTTTTCAGCGGCATCAAATCATGACTAGCAGTGTCACTCCCCGATCGCCCCAATGCCGTAATTGATCTATCAGAAGCTCAGCCGCAGCATCAGATTCATCAGCGGCTGTCCGTTGAACGAGGCCGTGGTCTGGTCGCCGGTGATTTTGCCGAACAATTGCGGATTTTTGGGATCGAACTGGCTGCTTGGATTGTTGAAGCCATAATTGTGAAAGGGATTCTGGAAGTCGAAGCGGAATTGCAGGTTGATACGTTCGGTGATCGGGAAATTCTTTTTGGCTGAAACCTGCGAATACATAATTCCCGGGCCGGTTACGATGTTGCGGCCGGCATTGCCAGGCGTGAAGGGCGCCGGCACAGCAAAACAGCTGGCGGGCAAGACTGGATTCTCAAGAGACTGGTTGAAGCGGTTCCCGCCGATGGCGTCGCCGAGCCCGAACTGAGACATCGAAATGTGGCTGCACATCAAATCCGGCACGCGGTTGCCGATCGTCTGCGGGAAATAGTTGTTCGGACTGTTGGTAAAGGTAAAGCTGAATGGATTGCCGGATTCGAAGCTCTGAATCCAAGCCAGATCGTACCCACCGACAAGGAAATCGACAAACTTATTGCTGTGATTCAGGAAATGCCTGCCTCTGCCGACTGGCAACTCATAGGTCGCACTGGTGACGAATACGTGAGTACGGTCGTAAGTTGCCCGGGCCTTGTTCAAGTTACGATTTTCGACCGGCGCAGCTGCCGTGCCCGCACCCGCGCCAGAAGAGTAGGTGCACTGACCATAATCGTTATCGCAATCGTTGATGGCCTTCGAATAGGTATAGAACGAATTGAGGACCAGTCCTTGCGAATATCGTTTCAGGAACTGGACCGTGCCTGAGTGATATGTGGAATGGCCAGTATTCGACATGTAATTGATGGCGCCGAATTGGGTGTACGGCAGATAATTTTGGGGCGCCGCAAAAGCGGCGGCACGCAGAGCGGGATTGTTCGCTCCGAAGCTGGTCGGGAACAAATTGATATTCCAGCTTTCGACCAAATCGACCCCAGCCGATCCCTGATAGGTGAACTTCAGTAAATTGTTAGTCCCCAGCTGATATTGCACACCTACGTTCCAATTCATCACATATCCTGGGTGCAGATTTCCGTCCATCCAGTTGATATTGCGAGAGCTGTAGTTCGTGCCGATAAATGGCGAGCTGCCATTAGCGCGGATGGGGAACGTGATTTGCCCAGGGCCCTGACTGATGCGGTAAATCGGCCTGGGATCACCGGGAGCTTGCTGCTGCGCCACTTGAGATTGATATTCGTCGAATTGCTGCAGGGTGTTTGGAAATCGAATATCTACAGTGTTGATACCAAAGCCTCCACGAAAGACAAACTTGTCTTTAGGGTGCCAAGCGACACCGAACCGAGGTTGAAAATTCTTGAGGTCGCGCGCATTCAATCCGCCCGAGGGGTGAATAATCGCTCCCATTCTTCCAGACACGGGATCGACGGTGGTTGGACTAAAATTGCTGATCAAGCCGTGAGCGGTATGAAATGGACTCTCAGTCGACCACCGGAGACCGAGGTTCAGCGTCAACGCGCGCGAAAACTTCCAATCGTCCTGAAAGTAGAGGCTGTGAACTGTATCGCGCGGCAACCAAGTGGTGGTGTAGCTGGTAAAATTCGCCTGCCGCACATAACCCAGTTCCACACCGGCAAACAGGTTGCCGGTATTAGGAACTGCCGTTCCGTCAGGGCGCAAACCCGCCGTCATGTCATCGAACTGGAACACACCACTGGGTTTCCCGAGCTGAAAGTAATTGGCCTGGAAGTGGAGATACTCGTACCCCATTTTAAAAGCATGCGTGGAGACGATCTTGCTGAAATCATCGCGAAACGTGATGGTCTGGCGGATCTGACGGGAAGGCCCGTCCACCGTGAGCCCGTAAGCCGTATTCAAGGCCGGTGCGGTAGAGTTACCGGTCGCCATGGTGCCGCTGAACGAGGGAAACAGCAGCGGGCTATCGTTCGGTATGCCGAGTTGTGCGGCCCAGTCTTTGTTGTAGGAGGGGACGAAAGTGTCGTTGCGGATCCGGTAAAA
>Ga0157372_10008119_pt1 | contig 11164 bp, 16 predicted proteins | sample C55metaG_FD_115307 | JGI IMG/M metagenome (GOLD analysis project Ga0157372, IMG submission 115307) | Corn rhizosphere microbial communities from Kellogg Biological Station, Michigan, USA - C5-5 metaG | ecosystem: Host-associated > Plants > Roots > Rhizosphere > Soil | place: USA: Michigan...
CTCTATTAACCAAGTAAATGATTGACCGCAAGGTTTAAATGATATTCATATGGACAACGAACAAACAATACATGTGCATGAAGGGGCGGCGGGGACGCACGAAGTGATCCATACTAACGGACATGGAAACGGGCATCACCACCACAAGCAGAGTTTCATTACCAGGTATATTTTTAGCCAGGACCATAAAACGATCGGTAAGCAGTTCCTGATCACGGGTATTATGTGGGCAATGATCGGTGCGTTCTTTTCCGTAGTATTCCGTCTCCAACTCGGTTTCCCTGATACCTCCTTTCCATGGTTGGAAGCAATTTTCGGCCATTGGGCTAAAGGTGGAAAGTTGGACCCCGAGTTTTACTATGCACTGATCACAATGCATGGTACGATCCTCGTGTTTTTCGTGTTGACAGCTGGTCTGAGCGGAACCTTTGCCAATCTACTCATTCCCTTACAAGTTGGTGCGAGGGACATGGCTTCTCCATTTATGAACATGCTATCTTACTGGTTCTTCTTCATCGCGAGCGTTATCATGATGTCTTCGCTGTTCCTGCAGACAGGTCCTGCGAGCGGCGGCTGGACTATGTATCCTCCATTGAGTGCTTTAAGGGATGCGCAACCTGGTTCTCAATTGGGTGCTGACCTTTGGTTGGTCAGTATGGCTATGTTCATCGTGTCTTCACTCCTTGGTGGTTTGAACTATATCGCTACCATCCTGAATATGCGCACAAAGGGTATGACGATGACACGTCTTCCTCTTACCATTTGGGGACTGTTCTTCACCGCGATCCTTGGTGTGTTGTCGTTCCCTGTATTGTTATCAGGTGCCGTTCTCTTGTTGTTCGACAGAAATTTAGGAACGAGCTTCTATCTCAGTGACATTTATGTAAAAGGCCACATCCTTCCAAATGAAGGAGGAAGTCCTATCTTATATCAACACTTATTCTGGTTCCTGGGTCACCCCGAGGTTTACATCATCATCTTACCTGCGATGGGTATGGTGTCCGAGATCATGAGCGTAAACTCGAGAAAGCCAATCTTTGGCTACATGGCCATGATCGGTTCCCTGTTTGCCATCTGTATCCTTGCCTTCCTGGTTTGGGCGCACCATATGTTTGTAACGGGTATGAATCCTTTCCTTGGATCAGTATTCGTGTTATTGACTTTGCTGATTGCAATTCCTTCGGCCATCAAGGTGTTCAACTGGTTGACTACCATATGGCGAGGTAATATCCGCTTTACGCCGGCCATGCTATTCGCCATTGGCTTTGTGAGCTTATTCATTTCCGGTGGTTTGACGGGTATCTGGTTGGGTAACTCAACAATCGATATCCACGTTCACGATACTTACTTTGTAATTGCCCACTTCCACATTGTGATGGGTGTGTCGGCGTTCTTTGGAATGTTTGGCGGTGTATACCACTGGTTCCCGAAGATGTTCGGCCGCTATCTCAACAACACATTAGGTTACATACACTTTTGGGTGACAGTGGCAGGTGCGTATCTCATCTTCTGGCCTATGCACTACATGGGTCTCGCAGGTGTACCACGTCGCTATCTTGATTTCACACCATGGACCACCTTCAACAAGTTTGGAGACCTCAACAGGATGATCTCCATTGTAACGATCGTTGTGTTTGCAGTTAACCTGATGTTTGTTTTCAACTTCTTCTATTCCATGTTCAAAGGAAGAAAAGTAAGGACAATGAACCCATGGGGTGCCAACACACTCGAGTGGACAACTCCGATCAACCCTGGTCACGGCAACTGGCCTGGCGATATTCCTGAAGTTCATCGTTGGCCTTATGATTATGGTAAAGATGGAAGAGACCACATCATGCAAACAGAGCCAGTGAACCCGGGAGAAACAACGCATTAATAGTTATTTGAAATAAAATAGTGTTTGCAGCAAACTGCAAACGGACACTTAAATGGGGCATTCAGATGCAGCAATCGCAGGGAAAAGCAATAAGCTGAAGGATTATTTACAGCTTACAAAGCCATCATTAAATATTATGGTTGGCTTTTCCAGTGTGATATGCTACCAGATGGCGCCAAGAATTGTCGAAACGGAGTGGATATTGATCCTCCTGCTCTTCATCGGCGGCTACCTTGTTACGGGCGGCGCCAACGCCATTAACATGGCAATGGAGAAAGATACCGATTCACAGATGAAGCGGACGGCGAAACGTCCTGTTGCGTCTGGAAGAATGAGCGTGGGCGAGGCCTGGACCTTTGCGATCGTCAGCGGCGCAATCGGTGTTGTAATTCTTGGTTACTTCTTTAACTGGCTCGCAGCAGGACTGGCAGCATTCAGCTTGTTCCTGTATGCGTTCATTTACACTCCGCTAAAGAAGGTAAATGCCATCGCGGTACTAGTGGGTGCCTTTCCCGGTGCCTTACCTTGTTTGATTGGTTGGGCCGCCGGCAACGATGCAATCTTTGAAACTAGCCACGGCGCGAGAGATTATGGTGGATGGGTCTTGTTTGCTATCCAGTTTCTCTGGCAGTTCCCACACTTTTGGGCTATTGCCTGGGTAGCACATAAAGATTACAGCAGTGTAGGATTCAAATTGCTGCCGGCAGAAAGAGGACCAACCAAGTTTACGGCCATGCAAAGTATTGTGTATGCTGTATTGATGTTGCCCGTTTGTATTCTGCCCTACATTATTCGTCTTACCGAATACAAAAGCACGACAGGCATGATAAGTTTTGGCATAGTGATCCTGGCGAATTTCTTTTTGGTAGGACAGTGTATGAGACTGTATAGGGAAATGGATGTGAAGGCTGCAAGACGCGTAATGTTCAGCAGTTATATTTATCTGCCAATAGTGCTCCTGGCACTGCTGGCTGGTAAAGCTTAACAACAGTTAGCGATATGTTGAGGCAAACGAAATATTAGAACAAAAACATTTTATAAAGAGTGATGGATATCGTGAGTACACAACAACAAAATAGGATTCATCCGCACAAGTTCGCCTTGTGGGTGGCTATTGCCGCTATCATTATGATGTTCGCCGGTTTAACCAGTGCCTACATCGTAAAGAGTGGTCAGCCGGGATGGGAAGAGATACGAACACCTAAAGTGTTCTGGTATTCTACGACAGTTCTTTTGATAAGTAGTGTTACGATGCAGGCCGCCCTGCGTTCTTTTAAACAAAGAGCGATGCGCGCCTTCAGGACACTGTTTTTGATGACATTATTATTGGGTATTGTCTTCGTGATCCTACAATGGGAAGGCTTCAAATATTTATGGAGCCACGGTGTACATTTTGAAGGTGCAGGAGCAGGACAGTTTCTGTACATCATCTTTGGGTTGCATGCGCTCCATGTATTGGGAGGCATCGTCGCTCTCATGGTGATTGCAGCACAGGAACTTTTTGGAAGAACAAGAAGTTACAACTCAACGCCAATAGAAGTGATGGCTACCTATTGGCACTTTGTGGATGTACTCTGGCTGTATTTATTGATCTTTTTTATTTGGCTAGGATAACTGAATTTGACGTTTGATATTTCTAATTTGAAATGCTCTCAGCGGAAATCTCAAATCTCAAATCTCAAATTTGAAATTAAATTATGGCGACAACTGCTACGGTAACAAGAACCAACTGGTGGAACGGGGGTAAGAGCCCGTTCAATGTGGAGTATGGTAAATTGATGATGTGGTACTTCCTGATGAGTGACACCTTCACCTTCGGTGCCTTCCTCATTTCTTATGGTACCATTCGTTTTTCATCTAACTATTGGCCAAGCCCTAACGAAGTGTTCAATGCCTTTCCTGGAATGGGTCACATGAACCTTCCTTTGGCCTTCGTAAGCTTAATGACCTTCATACTTATCATGAGTTCTGTAACCATGGTGTTGGCCGTACACGCGGGTCACCATGGCAACAAGGCCGGCGTCGTCAAATGGCTTGCATGGACTATCGTTGGTGGTTTCGCATTCTTAAGCTGCCAGGCATGGGAGTGGACCCACCTTATCACTGGTGAACATGCAGTGCTTGTAAATGGTAGTCTCGATGTAATTGGACAAACAACCCGCGTAAATCCTTGGGGTCAGCACGTTTCCATAGCTGATGCTACGGCTGCCTTGCAACACACACCTCATGATATACTGGTAAAACTTGTTGGTATTCACAACGAGACAATGTCTCATGAGCAGTTGGCTAAGTTGTCCGATGATCAATTGCGTGGCATGATCAACCTTGCTGAATTGCATGTAAAAGAAACCGGCCCGGTTGCTTTCGGCGGATTCTTCTATGGTATCACTGGTTTCCATGGCTTCCACGTATTTTCGGGCGTTATCATCAACATCGTGATGCTCGTGATGGCCCAGCAGAATGTGTTCGAAAGGAGAGGTCATTACCTGATGGTCGAGAAAGCAGGATTGTACTGGCACTTTGTGGATCTTGTATGGGTATTCGTATTCCTTTGCTTTTATCTTATCTAAACACTTGTAACGAATCATAATGGAACATAACACACAGTTTGTTGAAGTAACACATCACCACGAGCCGGTAGAAGGTACAGGAAGGATTTGGAGAACGTTTTGGATCCTGCTGGTGATCACCCTTATTGAGCTCGCACTGGGTTTCACAATGTACCTGGCGCCCGGAATGCCTACATGGTTACACCTTTTCATAAAAGGAGTAATCTGTATCCTATCCCTTGCCAAGGCCTTCTATATCGTTAGCATTTTTATGCACCTTGGCGATGAGATCAGGAATATGATCATGACCATCGTTGTGCCCCTGATGCTCTTTGTTTGGTTCATCGGTGCCTTCCTCTGGGATGGTAACTCCTATAGGACTCAGCGTAACCGATACGACGAATATAAGAGGGAGCACACCATGGAACGTCCGCTAAAGGCAGGCGATACTACCCATTATGGCTTTGGGGGTTAACGCTCTGTTATAAATAAGGTTTTATAACCACCGCCTGCATAATTTTGCGCGGTGGTTATTTTTTTGGGCACGAATTACACGAATGAGCACGAATTTCACGAAGCTGTTCTTTGGTGCTCCTACTCCGTGTAATTCACGTTCTTAATTCGTGTAATTCGCGTTTCTCTAATTCGTGTTATCAATGAACAAGAAAGCTCTTTTGGGAATTATCATTGCCCTGATCATACCCGTGGTCGCCTACTTTATTATGCGGGCCGTACCGACCGTCATTCCCCCGCAGCGGATATTCTATGATTCTGTTACTACCAAAATCGTTAAGGGAAAGGAAGTCAATGACACAATGTGGAGTCATGTTCCCGACTTCTCCTTCACCAACCAAATGGGGCAAAAAGTTTCCTGGAAGGACATGATGTACAAGCGGAATGACAGTATGAGCGAAGGAAAGATCGTAGTGATCGATTTCTTCTTCACGCATTGTCCAACTATCTGCCCCACGATGACGAAGAATATGAAGTTGCTACGTGATAACATCAAGACCAATAACCTGGTCGGTGACCGTGAAGCCAACTTCGTTCAATTCCTTTCCGTTAGTGTTGATCCTGAAAGAGACAGTGTTCCCGAGCTGAAGAAATGGGCCGACCGTTTCCAGGTCAATCCCGAGAACTGGTGGTTGCTCACCGGCAATAAGAAAGAGATTTACGATTGGGCAAAGAATGGTTTGCGATTAGGCGTGGTAGATGGAGGTAATGTTGACTCCAACTTTATGCATCCGCAATTGTTCATGCTATTGGATAAGGACAGGGTAATCCGGGCAAGAAAAGATAAGGATGGCAATGTACAGATGTACAATGGTCTTGACTCCAACTCATTGCGCAACATCGCCGAAGACATTGTGCTTCTGTCGCTTGAGAAAGATCCAAAGAAAAAGTCCCCGCTTGCAGGAGAACTCGAGTTGATTGCCGTTGTTTTTGCTGTTGCAGCCATTGGCGTTATCCTCCTGGTCACATTGATGAAAAGAGAAAAAAAGTAAGCATAATGTTAGGTGTTTCAAAGAACGATAGGAAGGCTCGGATACTGATTTTTTCCTTTTCCCTTGTAGTATTCATTTTGATATCCGCATTAGGAAAGTATAAGCTGGATGTCGACCTCGGGTTTGATGAACATGTATTCGCGAAGGCGAATGCAGTCATCAACTCGATCGTTGCGGTATTGCTTCTCGCAGGCTTGTATTTCGCAAAGAACAGGAGGTACACTACCCACCGAAATATTATGCTGACGGCGATGTCCTTGTCGGTCTTGTTTCTATTAAGTTATGTACTGCATCACCTGCTAGCAGGCGAGGCGAGGTTTGGCGATATCAATCATGATGGTATCGTAAGCGAAGCAGAAAAGGCAGCGGCAGGCTCCATCCGCTATCTCTACTATGTCCTTCTCGGTACCCATATCTTACTGGCAGGAATCGTTCTCCCTTTTATTCTTTTTACTGCCTATAGAGCCTTGATCAATGAGAATGCTGCGCACAGGAAACTGGCGAAGATCACCTGGCCTATCTGGTTTTATGTTGCCGTAACAGGACCGTTAGTCTACCTGATGATCAGTCCCTACTATTAATCGTGCATGTCCAGCATGATGATTTCATCGTTGACGGAATAGGAGAAGTTGATGATCTTTTGAATCGGTACTCCGTTGTAGGAAAAAGCAAGCCTCATTTCTGTTTGAGAGGGTAGTGTCTTGATGCAATCGAAGCAGTTCACTGACGCAGCAATGTCACACTGAGATATCACTCGTGCCAGTTCCTCCAGGTTCGCCTGTGTGTATTTTTTTGAAGACAGCGAAGAAATGTAGCTCAGAACAATTTCCTTTGCCCGGTCTGTGTTGTTATTGAATGCCGCCTGTTTCAGTTCCTGGCAATCATAACTGTATTCCTTTTTGCAGGAAGTGAAGCTAAATAACACTAGAAGCGTAAAAACGATGGCGTCGCGACGCATACAATAATGACAATTTATCCCACCAAAACATTGCATCCTCCATCAGATTTTCCGTTTTCCTCGCGTTATCATCCTTTTCGTCTACTCGCCTCGACTGGCATATTGGTTTAGTAGCTGTAATAGAACCATTTTTGGGTATAGGGCGATCAGGTCCTTTCTTAATTTTCATCGATCCCAAACGTTACCGTCAACGGCTTATGATCGCTATAGGCTGTCCATTGTTCATAGTTACCGACTTCAACATTCTCCAGTCTTTCAATAAAATATCGTGAGGCAAAACAATAATCAATGTGGTAAGGTTTATTTCTATGTCTGTACGTGAAAAACGTTGGATGGAATTCTTTGCCCTGTTCTTGTTTATAGAAAAAATGGTAAGCGCTCTCAATTCCGTTTTCAGCGAGTTTCTTTACAACGGCGGAATGATTCTCCAGCCTGTGCTTCCGGTCCCAAATGGTATTGCTGTTAAAATCGCCTGCTAGAATCACATTCTTTTCAAGTTGATCCTCATAGAAATGAATCGCTTTCCATACCTGCTCAACATACTGACCTGCTTTATCTGATGGGTTGTTTGCCCAGATAGCGAACAAGACGAACTCAAATCGCCTTATGCTGACACGGATCGGTAGGATGGTTTTAAACGAATCATTATGAATGTCGAGCAACCTCAAATTGTTTTCTCCAAATGAAAAGACGCCAAGTCCCTTATTAGGATTATTTCCGTGCCACAGGATGTCGGTTGGCTTTTGATCGTAAAGATCAAATTGGAAACGGCCTGGTTTCTCACATTCCGGAATGATGATAATATCCGGCTCAAGTTCTGTAATGAGATGCCACTTTTTGCGGAAGGCCATATTACAATTCCAGGTGACGATTCTCATACAATGCTTAAACGTTATCTACTCGCCTTTTAATCTGCAACTCTTTCCATCCCGTCGTTGAATCCATTTCGCGACTAAAAATCAGATCACCTGACTCCTGTATCACAATTTCTGCTGTCGTATAAACATGATTCCCTTCCAACAAGTGCCCACCGATCGTCTGACCTCTTTCATCGCTGATACTGATATGAATGTGACACCCGTCCACTGAAACCGTTCCCGTTAAGCTTACTATTTCAAAATGCCCTTTACCCTTTGTTCCCTCTCTTTGATTCGCAAATCGAATAGTATAATCCGCCAGACTTCCAACACCACAAGCAATCCATCCCGCCAGGATTCCCTTTTCTCTTACAATGGTTTCAATTGCCTTTTTCAGATCATTACCGGGCATTAGCCTAAACACGTGTGTCTTATTCATATTGCAATAGTTACGGCCAAAATACGAGAAAGGAAAATCCTTCCTGAAGCGCGACTCTTTTATTCCTTGTACTGCTCGTATGCTTGATGTTTTACTTAATCACCGGCAGGCAGGTCTACAGTAACCAAGTAAAAAGACATATGAGTTCCAATCCGGCACATGAATATTGAGCATTCTCTGCCACGAGCTCACAATTGCTTAGTTATGATAGAGTATTCGCTATTCAACTAAATGCTCAATTCATAATAAGTAAATGGACGACCGTAGCCAAAACAATGGATGTCTCGCTGTTCTTCCGTACATGCTCCGTAGATGTCCCGCTCCTTATAAGATACGGGACATGTGCGGGACATCTGCGGGACATGTGCGGGACATCCCCTCTTTTGTCATGGCTTTTCCACAGGTTGAAGACGGTTCATCCATTTGCCGGTCATAGGTGTACTAGTGCTTTGACTTGTATCGCCATGTTGTTTGTCGCGAGTGAAAATTGAGATGTGTTGTGCCAAACAGTGAAAGGGACCAGTTCGTCGGCTATTTATTTTTGCATCCAGGGAAGAGTAGGAGAGAATTCTTATAGTTCCTTTGAAGGATCCCAGAATCTTTTTTGAAAGTCGACTACCTGGTCGTCGATGACTTTGACTCCTTCCTTTTCGAGTAGCTCCTGCATCTGTTCAGGATAGCCAAAATGCATCTTACCTGTCAATAACCCATTTCGATTAACCACGCGGTGTGCAGGCACTTTGGGCCTTACCCTGTGACATCCGTTCATCGCCCACCCAACCATTCGTGCCGACATCTTTGTGCCCAATGCAGCGGCAATGGCTCCGTACGAAGTGACCCTTCCCTTTGGTATCTGCCGCGCCACTTCGAACACCAATTCGAAAAAAGACTCCTCCTTGCTTCCGGAAGGTCTTACGGTATTTAATTTTTCACGCGGCAGTTTCTTAGGAGGCATTATTCTGGGATTCGTTTTGTTTTCGCTCTGCAAGTAGTTTAGAACGGCGCGGTTCAGGAACAGCCTTGTAGTCGTAGGGGCAATTCTTACACCCGTTGCCACAACAATAGCCCCGCTCCAAAAGATATTTAGCCGTAAGCGCTACATATCCATCACTGTTGAAGTAGTAATCGTCATCCGTCAATTCCTGCTTCATCTTTTAAGAATTGTTGTAAAGCTGCGTCCATTTCCTTTGAAGGTAATATCTCCGGCAATGAAAAGCACAGGTAGTGCACTCTTTTACTTTGAGCAATGTCCAGCGATTCATAATGGGTGACAATCCTCAGGTCGGCGGGGATACCCGGCTCGCCATACACGTCATCGATGTCTTTGTGCAAACGGCAGCCGTACATGTCGATCACTTTTTTCGTGAAGTTATATAGGTCGGGGCTGTCTGTCTTGAGATGTATCTTACCGTTAGGCGCCAGTATCTGGTAATAGAGCCTTAGGAACTTTGGATGCGTCAACCGTTTTTTAGACTTCGACACCCGGAGTTGTGGGTCGGGAAACGTGATCCAAATTTCCTCTACTTCCTCTGTAGCAAAATATTCAGTGATCTGGTCAATCTGTATACGCAGGAAGGCAACGTTGTTGATATGATGATTGATGGCTTTCTTTGCGCCCACCCACAACCTGTTACCCTTGATATCTATGCCGATAAAGTTCTTGTTGGGATAGAGCTGTGCAAGGCCTAGTGCATACTCACCCTTGCCGCAAGCCAATTCCAAAACAAGAGGGTTTGTATTCTCGAAGAAAGACTGCCATGTACCCGGCATCCTCACCGGGAACTGCAATACATTCGAAAAGGTTTCCAACTCGGCAAACCGAACTAGTTTTTTCTGTCCCATAAATTACAATGAATCTACCTCGCCTTTTTCGTGTACATCAACTCGGCCACCTTTTCCTTGTCCTCTTTTTCCCTCTTAAGGTCGAACATAGTGCCGAAGACGTGGTCCCAAAGAGTAATGCTTACGCCAAAACCTTTGTGCTCATCTTTATAATGATGCAGGTGATGGTTGCGCCACAACGGCTTCATCCATTTGAAAGGAGGGTTCCATGCATGAATGGCATAGTGCATGGAGCCGTATAGTAAGTATCCGAAAATAAACCCGGGGAAGAATACAAAGGCATTTACGCGCGCTACCAGGAACATCAGAGCGAAGATGGTAGCAGAAATGATAAGACTTGGCACTGGTGGCATGAACAGCCTTTCCTTGTCTCTTGGAAAATGATGATGGTTGCCATGCATTACATAAATAAAGCGTTGTGCTCTTTCACTTTCCGCGATCATGTGAAACACCCAGCGGTGCATAATGTATTCGAAGAAGGTCCAGAAGAACATGCCTCCGACAAACAAAATAGCAATGCGGCCGGCCGGAAGTCCAAACTTTGAAGCCCCGTAATAAGAAAAACCAATGATCACGGGCAAATACAAGCCCCAGATCACAAGAGGGTGCGTCTTGGTCAAAAACTCCAATGCGGGGTTTTGGAACAATGTCGCCTGGCCTTTGTTATGAATTTTCTCAAACTTCATGCGTGTTGGATTTGTGGCAAATTTACAAAGTAGAGGCAGAAACTGTCACCCACCCGTCTTTGCAAATGTTAAGTTTTACAAGACCGGTATTAAACTTAAATGCCAATTCTAAGCCTATGGCAATCGCTGTCGGCTCCCTATTTCAGCAGTTCGTCTATCCGTACTGGCTGGTAACCCTTCTGTTTCAACCAGTTTAGCAGTTCCGGCAGGCGGTAATAGAGTTTGTCCGTGCGCTTTGGATCGGTCCCTATATGCATAAGGAGGATAAAGCCATTGAGCCCGGAAGGATGGCTTGCCTCGTACCGTACGATGCTATGATAAATGGAATCAGAACTCCTGTAATTCTTCTCACCTGGAACGGTATAATCGGCATGGCTCAATGTCCCCGGTGTATAATTCACCAGCTGGATATTCATCTGTTTCGCCCACGAAGCAATGCTGTCGTTATACCA
>Ga0157372_10008121_pt1 | contig 11163 bp, 8 predicted proteins | sample C55metaG_FD_115307 | JGI IMG/M metagenome (GOLD analysis project Ga0157372, IMG submission 115307) | Corn rhizosphere microbial communities from Kellogg Biological Station, Michigan, USA - C5-5 metaG | ecosystem: Host-associated > Plants > Roots > Rhizosphere > Soil | place: USA: Michigan...
ATTGTTACTTTTAATACCAATATTGGGCCTTTTGTTAAGCGGTCAACTGCTAGCTGTAAAAATTGGTTACGTAATCTTTGCGTTTTGTGTATCCAGAAAGTTTTCAATTAAGGATGATAAAAGGAAATTTAAAAAAATTGATAATACCTTTAAACTTTCTTCCGTATAAACTAGTAGCTTTTTATTTGCTCGTTATACAATCAATCAGTGCGAATTTTTTGTAAATCACTTCTTCTTCTTTTTATTGTTATACTTTCATGCTTGAATAAAGAAGTATATGCTCAAGATATAGCATTGCATAAAAAATATGTATTATCCCCCCTACCAAATTATTCAAAGAGGACTAGCGGTGCCATAGACACAACATTAACGGATGGAATATATTCTCATGGAACTTACTTTTGGTCACAACCTACTACATTAGGGTGGGTGAAAACTCCAGGAGTTAAAATAACTCTTGACTTAGGAAGGGTGAATACAATTAGTGGGGTTACCTTTAATACTTGCAGAAGAGTCGATTCCCTTTTTAATGTAAGGTATCCCGATCATATCTTCATATTTCTTAGTAATGATAACGTAACGTGGTGGTATGCGGGGGATGCTGCAATTGATTCAGGAAATAGACCCGGACCGTATCAAATAAAAAAGTTTATATTAAATTCAATAAATCAGACTGCCAGATACATCAGCTTATCTGTTGTTCCGAATGGTTTTTTTGTTCTCTGTGATGAAATTACCGTGATGCAAGGAAATTCAGTTAATTCTCATCATAACAATCCGTTTGATTCTACAATGATGAATGAAATAGTAGATTCACTCATCTCTATAAATTTTTATAAGAATCATTTATTACGTTTAAATAACTATGCCTTAAAAAGTGCTTCAGCCGATTCCAGAAAAAAACTTGTCAGAAACATTTCTAAGTTAACTTCAAATCAAATTAGTTTAAAGAATTTAAAGAGTGTTGATTCTATTACAAAAGCTATTTACCTAAAGAAATTAAGGCAACAATTTAAAACCGGATTTATTATTGAGAAAGTATCTCCGTGGGATTCAATCCCGGATTTTTATGTTCCTACACGTGATCAAATGGATTTGAAGTATCAATTTTTAATCCCTAATGGTGGAAGACAATATGGAGCATTTATAATAACAAATTTAACGACTGTTCGTGAAAATTTTTCTTTTAATTCTGTTTTAAGTAGTGATGTTACTATAAATTTATTTGATGCCATTTTTGTTCCCGCATCAAATTACAAATTCATACCTGATGCTTTGATTCCCATTCCTCAAAAAGGAATTTCAGTAGATGCAGGGAACTCAGTGCTTTTGATCTTTCAGCTATGTGCCAATGCTCCTGGTGACATAAAATCTTCATTATCTATCAGTTCATCGAACATACTAAAAAAAATATCGATAGAAGCTCATGTACCTGATTTTAAGAATTATAACAAGTATTATCTGAATACCAATGTTTGGTTTAATAATTATCATCCGATGGTGGTGGACAGGCAAGTTACTGCTTTTACTGATTTAAAAAATCATCATATTAATACCATGATTATTGGTCCAGGTTATTTATCTCCTCTGAATATTCCTGATTTTCCCAATTTGCCTGGCTTTCTTTCTTACTGTAAGTATGCTACGAATCTATTAATATCAACCGACTTTTCAAATATTAAACTACGTCAGCCAGAGGATAATGTCCCTTTTATGTCTGATGCCTGGAAAATCGATTTTGTAAAGTGGTATAAAAGTCTGTTAGCTATAATAAAAAACAATGGCTTTTCAATTTCGAACACTTATTTTTATCCATATGATGAGGTACGTGGTGGCAATGTTTATGATTATATAAACTTTGCCAGATGGGCAAAATCCTTCGTGCCTGATTTAAAATTATATGCAACATTGACCAGTTCAATAATAGGCAAGCGAAAACAATTCGATGAATTATTAAGATTATTAGATATTGCTCAAATTGGAACGTCAGATCCGATAGTTTTACCAAAATTACCGTATGAGCATCCGGAAATATGGGTATATGAAAACAATGGAAACTCTAGATCGCAATCTCCCTATAGTCATTACAGGTTAATGGCATGGGATGCATTTATAAATAACATTACCGGAATTGGTTTTTGGAGCTATACAGGCGATGCAAGAAAAAAATTTGTTAGCGACCCTTTTACGGATATTGACATGGATTATGGGGTTATTTATGACGGTCCACGAGAAAGTATTATTTCTTCAAGAAGATGGGAAGCTTTTAGTTTAGGTATAGAAGATTATCAAATTTTAGATTTGTTTGCAAATAAATATGGACGCCCAAGAGCTATAGTGTTAGCTAAAGAGGTTGTCTCTCATCCGAGTAATGTTGAAGTAGCGGATGAAATAAGAAATAAAATGATCCTTTTTTTGGAGAAGAAATAACTGAAGCGTAAAGTGTGTTTTATTAAATAATTGAAGAAGGAAATGAAGTTATTATGTGTTATTGATTGTTTAGGGTCTGGTGGTGCGCAAAGGCAATTGGTGGGTTTGGCAATTGCACTTAAAAAGCAGGGACATAATATTTCCTTTCTTGTTTATTATAATGAAAATTTTTTTGAGCATTTACTTCTTGACGAAGAGATTCCAGTTATCTCTATAATTGAACGCAATTATATTAAACGCCTTTTTAAAATGCGTAGATATATAAGGAGTGGAAATTATGATGCTGTATTATCTTTTTTGGAAGCAGGAAGTTTTATTTGTGAAATATCCGGATTGCCCTGGAGGAAATGGAAGCTAATAGTGGGTGAACGCAGTGCAAATCCAAACATCCTAAAATCAGCTAAACTTATATTTTACCGATTATTTCATGTTCTGGCTGATCACGTGGTCTCGAATTCGCAGGAAAATATAAACCTGATAAAAAAAGTAAATCCTTTTTTATCCCTAAAAAAATGCCATGTAATCTATAATCTAGTTGATTTCGATTTTTGGAAACCAGCTAACGATTATGTGCCATGTAAAGATGGAAAATTGAATTTAACTGTCGTCGCAAGTCATCAATATCTAAAAAACTTGAAAGGCTTGATAGAAGCAGCTAGTCAATTAAAGGAAGAGGAAAAACAAAAATTAAGAATTAACTGGTATGGAAATGAAAGCACTGATAATTCACTTCAGGAGGCCAAAAACTTAATTGAAGAATATTGTTTGCAAGAAATGTTTAGTTTTTATCCGGCAACAAAAAGTATAAACGAAAAGATGAAATATGCGGATGTGATTGGCCTTTTTAGTTTTTATGAGGGACTTCCCAATGTAATTTGCGAAGGGATGGTATTAAGCAAACCTGTAATTTCCTCTTCAGTGTCTGATATTGCAAAATTATTATCGAAGAATCAAGAATTGACTTTTGATCCGAAGAAGACGAAAGATATCCTTAGAACTCTAAAGCATATAATATCCTTGAATGAAGAGAAGTTATTAACAATTGGAAAAAATAATAGAGAATTGGCTCTTCGATATTTTTCTGCTAATAAAATTGTAAATAATTACACAGCTCTGCTTACTGAATAATATTGTTAAGATGACTTTAAAATAGATTATTGAGGTTTTCTTACTTTCTAATATTTAACAACTGAAAATATGTGTGGAATCAGTGGTATAATGTATCGCAATGGCGAGTATGTTTCTTCCCTATTAATGGAAAAAATAAATGATACGTTGGTGCATCGAGGTCCTGATTTTGGTTCAGTAAAATTATTCGGCAACGTTGCATTAGCACATAGAAGATTAAGTATTATTGATTTGTCATCAAAAGCAAATCAGCCGATGCAAGATGCTAAGGAAAGATATACAGTTGTATTTAATGGTGAAATATACAATTTTAAAGAAATTAAAGAAGTATTGAAAGATAAAGGAGTTGAATTTTTTACCACATCAGATACTGAAGTAGTATTAAATGCTTTTATTACATTCGGATTTAATGCTTTTCGTCTATTCAATGGAATGTTTGCACTTGGAATTTATGATAAAGAAACCAAACAGCTTATTTTAGCAAGGGATCAATTTGGAATTAAACCATTGTATTATTTAAATGATCAGAAAATGTTCATTTTCGCTTCAGAAAAGAAGGCAATTTTGCAACATCCAGATCTTCATTTTTCAATAAATAACCAAGCGCTAACGGAATATATCTGGTTTGGCAATCCACTTGGAGAAAATACAATTTATAAAGAAATCCAGGAAGTGAAACCGGGAAGCTATTTGATAATTACAGAGAAGGGAATTAAAGAATATACCTATTTTGATATTAATGATATTATAGAGAAAAAAATTTCAGAGGCTGAAGCTATTGAAAAGATAAAAGGTTTATTTGAAGATAGTGTAAAACGTCATCTTATAAGTGATGTGCCTGTTGGCGTATTTTTAAGTGGCGGAATTGATTCTTCAGCAATTACAGCATATGCTTCAAAGCATTATAATGGGAGACTTAAAACATTTAGTGTACAGTTTGATTATGACAAAGGAATAAATGAATTAAGCCTTGCAAGAGAGGTAGCTAAGAAATTTAATACAGACCATCAAGAGGTAACTATTTCGGGCAAAAATATTATACACGTAATTGAAGAATTGGTGAAAGCACATGATGAGCCGTTCGGAGATGCTGCTGATATTCCTTTGTATTTATTAACAAAACAGCTTGAAGGGACTATCAAAGTTGTTCTGCAGGGCGATGGCGGTGATGAATTCTTTGGCGGATACCGGCGGTATAACACATTGTCAAAGGTTAATTATTGGAAGGCATTCTCTTTTCTAATCCAATTAATTTTAATTTCTGAAACGTCAAATTATAATGCTCTTCGTCTCCAGCGGTTTTTAAATGCCATCACCAAAAAGAATCCATTTTTAAGGAATGCTTTATTACTTACTTCTGAATCTGAATATTCAAATCCTTTACGTGTTTTTAATGCAGATTATTTAAAAGCTGTCAATATTTTTGATCCTTTCAAAAAGTTTGAAGAAATATATAATCGATATCAAATTGGAATAGACCCTACTCAGGCATTATTCTATACCGATACTCAAACAATCTTGAAAGACACGTATTTTGAAAAAGTTGATAAATCAACAATGGCTAATTCAATAGAAGTAAGAGTGCCTTTTTTGGATAAGCAGCTCTGTGAGTTTATGTTAAGTGTTCCTGCTTCATTAAAAATTAAAAATGGTAAACAAAAATATTTATTGAAAAAATCGTTAAGTGGAATAGTACCAGATAATATTCTTTATGGCAAAAAGAAAGGTTTTGGTGTCCCCTATGAGTATTGGTTAAGAACCAGTTTAGCAAACTACTTCATTGAACAAATATCCACAGAAAAGTGCGCTTTCTATTTAAATAAAAAAGAGCTATTAGAAATGTTTAACCTTCATAAGAGTAACAAAGGAAATTTCGGTTTTTTACTTTGGAAAACATTAATACTTGCAGTATGGGTAAATAATAATAATAATAATATTTGAAGTGTCTTTATTTAAACTTTTAAATCCATCTTTTAATTAAAATAATGAAGGTTTTACAAGTTATTCCAGGAAACTCTATAAATGGAAGTTTACTTTATTCAAATTTTATTGAGAATGAAATTGAAGGTTTGAGAAGGGAAGGTGTAGAAATAAAAAAGTTCTTTTTTATTTCAAGGAAATCTATTTTTGGACTGTTGAATTCGAAATCAAAACTTGAAAAAGAAATTAATCTTTACAAGCCAGATTTAATTCATGTTCATACTGGTTCTACAACCTCTTTTCTAGTTGCCATATCAAGGAAAAAGAAAATTCCATGGATAGTTACTTTTGGAGGAAGCGAATTATTAGGGAACCATCAACCAAGCATCAAATGGAAAGTACGAGATAAAATATCCATTCTTTTAAGCCGAATTTCTGCCAAGTTATCAAATGGGATAATTTGTGTGTCAAAGAATCTTCAAGCGATTTTACCGAACTCAACTTTAAAAAAATCAATTGTAATACCAAGGGGTATAGATATTCAACACTTTAAACCTATTAATAAACTAGAAGCCCGAGGGCTTTTGAAAATAAATCCAGAGAGGCAGATAGTAATTTTTAGCTTAAATAGGAAAGAGGCAGTTGTTAAAAATAAAGTTTTGGCAGATCAAGTTATTTCAGTATTACAGCAAAAGTATAGAATTGATGTTTCGCTTATTTCCCTTATCGGTTATTCCAGAGATGAAATACTATTATTATTAAATGCAGCTGATGCGCTTTTACTTACTTCCTTACATGAAGGAAGCCCTAATATAGTAAAAGAAGCTATGGCATGTAATCTACCTGTAGTTTCCGTTAATTGTGGTGATGTTAAAGAGCGTTTGAAAGATGTGAAAAATTCGTTTGTTCATTCATACGACGTAAAATCGTTATCAGAGTCATTAAATGACGTTTTAAATTCCAGAACCAGGTCTAATGGCAGAGAGATACTATTAAATCAAAGATTAGATCGGCAAAGTATTTCATTGCAAATATCAAAATTTTATAAAGAGGTTATAGATAAACATAAATTTTAGATTATTCATTATACAGATGATGACTCCCAAACAAACAGAAAAACCAAAAGTAGTTTCTTTAATAGTTGCATGCAGAAATGAGGGAAAGTATATTGAAGATGTTTTGAAAAGTTTGTTAAGCCAAGACTACCACCATGAAAGGTTTGAAATATTAGTAATCGACGGAAGAAGTGAAGATAGTACTGTAAGTATAATAAAGCAAATGCAGTTACAATACTCAAATATTCGTTTTTTAGATAATCCGTTAAAGACAGCCACGCATGCATTTAACATAGGTATTCAAAATGCTGTCGGAGACTTTATTTTTATAATTGGCTCTCACTGTGAATATCCAAAAAATTATATTTCAAAATTAGTTTCATCGGCTCAAGAGTTTAATGCCAGTGTAGCAGGCGGCGTCTTATTGACTGCAATAAAAAAAAATAATAGTGTTTCCAATGCAATTAAAAAAGTTCTTTCTAATAAAATCGGAGTTGGCAATTCCTCATTTCGAACAGGAGTAAATGAAATAAAAGAAGTTGATACTGTACCATATGGTTGTTATAAAAAGGATGTTTTTGAAAAATATGGTTTGTTCAATGAATTATTAATCCGCAATCAGGATATTGAGTTTAATAAGAGAATTGTTAATAATAAAGGGAAGATAATTATAGTTCCTGATGTAATTGTTACTTATTATGCGAGAGAAAGTTTAAAAGAAGTAATAAGAAATAATTATGAAAACGGATTTTGGAATCCCTTAACTGTGTTTTATACGAGTTCTTTTAAAAGCATTTCTCTTCGGCATTATATTCCCATGATGTTTATCATGTTTATTATAATATTTTCGCTACTATCCTTTTTGTCTATTTATTTTTTTATAGCATTAGTTTCTATCAGTCTATTGTATTTGCTTATCATTGGCCTTGTAAGTTATTCAATAAAAGATGGATCAACAAAATGGCTACAATTATTAAAAACATTTTTATCAGTTCATTTTTCTTACGGCATTGGTTCATTAGTTGGGACATACAAGGCAATAACTTTAAAAATAAGGGGAAGTAAACACAAAAGTTAAATTAATGGATTTGCATCGATATTATATGAAATGCTTTTTTGATTATTTAGTAGTTATAACTTTGTGTCCTTTTTGGCTTCCTTTAATAATTTTTCTCGCAATTTTAATAAAAATGCTGGAACCTCAATTTCCAATTTTCTTTATCCAAAAAAGAATTGGAAGAAATGGAAACAGTTTTAGGATGATTAAATTTAGATCGATGGTGCCAAATACTTCTTCTTATACGATCACCTCCCAAAAAGATTTGAGAATCACAAAATTGGGAAGAACTTTAAGAAAATGGAAACTCGATGAACTACCTGAGCTATTCAATATTCTGGCCGGCGATATGAGCCTCGTAGGGCCAAGACCGGATGTTCCGGGGTATGCAGATAAATTGAAGGGGAATGACCGACTAATACTAAAACTTAAGCCAGGTATTACAGGTCCAGCTAGTTTAAAATATTCAAATGAAGAAGAATTACTAGCGCAAGTGGAAGATCCAATTTATTATAATAATAATATTATTTATCCTGACAAAGTAAAGATAAACTTACATTATTACCATCACTACAATATTTGGATGGATATTAATTTATTGTTTCGTACACTTTTTACCCACAAAGAATAATAAAAGTGTTCAAAATGAATGAAAAGCGTTTTTTCTTTAGTTCTTTACACCATTTTGAGTGACTTTATAGTCACCGCTCTTTTTTTTGTGTATTAAATATAAAGAAGCAATCTTTTTATGTGATTGCGAGCAAATTAAAATATAATAATTCGGTAAATTAAAAATAAAAATGAAAGATTTTGCATTAATTGGAGCTGCAGGATACATTGCGCCCAGACATTTAAAGGCAATAAAAAATACGAATAATAATCTCACTGCTGCTTATGATCCATTTGACAGTGTGGGAATAATAGATAATTATTTTCCGGAAGCTGATTTTTTTGTAGAGTTTGAGCGATTTGATCGTCATATAGATAAATTAAAAAGGAAGCATCAGCCTATTGATTATGTTTCCGTTTGCTCCCCTAATTATTTACATGATAGCCATATACGGTTTGGTTTGAGAAATAATGCAGATGTGATCTGCGAGAAACCAATAGTATTAAATCCGTGGAATATTGAAGCATTGCAGCAAATAGAAAACGAGACAGGCAAATGTGTATTTTCCATTCTGCAGTTAAGGCTTCATCCGACAATAATTGCATTAAAAGAACTAGTGTTACATGGACCCAAAGATAAGGTGTATGATATTGATTTAACTTATCTTACCTGCAGAGGTCACTGGTATTATACTTCATGGAAAGGTGATATTAATAAATCTGGAGGTATAGCAACGAACATTGGCGTTCATTTTTTTGATATGCTCGCGTGGATATTTGGGTCTGTAAAAGAAAATATTGTTCATTTACATTCACACGATAGGGCAGCGGGCTATTTGGATTTGGAAAAAGCCAGAGTTCGGTGGTTTTTAAGCATAAATGAAGAGACAGTTCCTGAAGAAGTAAAAGCAGCAGGAAAGAGAACTTACAGATCTATTAAGGTAGAAGGAGAGGAACTTGAGTTTAGTGAAGGCTTCACTGATTTGCACACAACTTCTTATGAAGCAATACTTGCCCGAAAAGGATTTCGAATTGGAGAAACAAAAGCTGCTATCGAAATTGTTCATAATATTAGGCATGCTACTCCTGTTGGGCTAAAGGGGGAGTATCACCCTCTTGCAAAACTACCTTTTTGTAAAACACCATTGTTCGAAAGGTAACAATTTAGATGGATTATTTTGAATAATAGGTAATTTTTGCTTTAAAGCAAGTCACAAAAAATATTTAGTTGTGTCGTTTTTAACCAAAGAACAAATAGATAAAATCGGATTTGCCTCTGTTGGAGAACATGTTTTCATTTCTGATAAAGCTTGCTTTTATAATCCTTCACGAATTTCAATAGGGAGTTATGTAAGAATTGATGACTTTTGTATCTTTTCTGCAGGCATAGGAGGAATTGAGCTTGGTGATTATGTTCATATTTCTTGTTATGTTTCGCTTATTGGAGAAAGCAAAATTAAGATGGGTTCTTTTTGTGGTTTAAGTTCAAAAGTATCTGTATATTCCAGCAGTGATGATTTTTCCGGTAATTTTTTGCCGGCAGTAAAACACCTTCAGGAAAAATACAGGAATGTCACTGACAAGCCAGTCATATTTAATGATTATTCTATTGTAGGAGCATCATGTGTGGTCCTACCAGGAGTAGTAATAGGGGAAGGTACGATTGTGGGCGCTTTATCCTTAATTCGTAAAAGCCTGGAACCATGGAAGATATATGCAGGAAATCCGTTGAAATTTGTGAAAAGCAGGAGCAAGGAAATGTTGAAGTTTATACCTGAATTAAAAAAGAATCTGGAAATATAAATCTAATAAATTAGAAATATAGATTTGATAAATTAAAAGAACAATGAATTCGAAAATATGGCTTTCTACACCAGATATGGGCGGTAACGAAAGGAATTTTGTAAGTCAGGCCTTTGATAGCAACTGGATTGCACCATTAGGACCGAATGTAAATGGTTTTGAAAACGATCTTGCTTTGTTTTTAGATAATCAAGTTCATGTTGCAGCATTAAGTGCCGGTACTGCCGCTTTGCATATTGCACTGATTTTGCTCGACGTGCAAACTGGTGATGAAGTGATTTGCCAGAGTATGACTTTTTCAGCTTCAGCAAATCCGATCCGGTATCAGAATGCAATACCGATTTTTGTTGACAGTGAATCTGATACGTGGAACATGGATCCTAAACTTTTAGAGACTGCGATTAAGGACAGGGTAGCAAAAGGAAAAAAGCCAAAGGCGATCATACCAGTTCATTTATATGGAATGCCTGCAAAAATGGAAGCGATTATGCATATTTCCCATCATTATGAAATTCCGGTGCTGGAGGATGCTGCTGAAGCACTTGGATCTTCAATTAATGGTAAGAAGTGCGGAACATTTGGCCAGATGGGAATTCTCTCTTTTAATGGAAATAAGATCATTACTACATCGGGTGGTGGTGCATTGGTTTCTAAGAATGAGGATTATATTAAAAAGGCTACTTTCCTTGCCACACAAGCGCGTGATGCGGCTCCTCATTATCAACATTCACAGATAGGTTACAATTACAGGATGAGTAATATTTGCGCAGGTATCGGACGTGGACAAATGGAAGTTTTGTCTGAAAGAATTGAGCAGAGAAGGAAGAATTTTGCTTTTTATAAAGAGTGTTTGAGGAATTTGCCAGGGATTAGTTTTGTTGAGGAACCGGAAGGTTTCTTTAGCAACAGGTGGCTGACCACAATTTTGATTGATCCAAAGGAATCCGATGGTGTCACTCGTGAGGATGTCCGTTTGGCATTAGAGAAGGAGAATATCGAGTCAAGGCCATTGTGGAAACCTATGCATTTACAGCCTGTGTTTAAGGAGTATCCTTATTATGGAGGAAATGTATCTGAAAAGCTTTTTGAAAAAGGGTTGTGTTTGCCTTCCGGAAGTAATTTGACTAAGGAAGAGTTGGAGAGGGTAGTCGAAATAATCAA
>Ga0157372_10008125_pt1 | contig 11157 bp, 11 predicted proteins | sample C55metaG_FD_115307 | JGI IMG/M metagenome (GOLD analysis project Ga0157372, IMG submission 115307) | Corn rhizosphere microbial communities from Kellogg Biological Station, Michigan, USA - C5-5 metaG | ecosystem: Host-associated > Plants > Roots > Rhizosphere > Soil | place: USA: Michigan...
CCGAGTACGAGTTTCCGTATCTCGCGCATGCGGCCATGGAGCCGATGAACTGCGTCGTCAAGCTCACGGCGGACCGCTGCGAAATCTGGAACGGCGAGCAGTTCCAGACCGGCGACCAGGCGGCGGTCGCCGCCGTGGTCGGTCTCAAACCCGAGCAGGTGGTCATTCATCAACTCTTCGCCGGCGGCAGCTTCGGCCGCCGCGCGAACCCGCAATCCGACTATGTCGTCGAGGCGGCGTCGATCGCGAAGGAGATCGGCAAGCGCGGCGTTCCCGTGAAGCTCGTCTGGACACGCGAGGACGACATGCGTGCCGGCTACTATCGGCCGGCGTACTACCACGTGCTTCGCGCGGGGCTCGATGCGCAGGGCAACGTGGCCGGCTGGCAGCACCGGATCGTTGGCCAATCGATCCTCGCGGGCACCCTGTTCGAAGCGGCGATGGTGAAGAACGGCGTCGATCCGACGTCGGTCGAGGGCGCCGCGTCGCTGCCGTACGCGATCGCCGATCTGCAGGTCGATCTGCATTCTCCGCAGATCGGGGTGCCCGTGCAGGGGTGGCGTTCGGTGGGCTCGACGCACACCGCGTATTCGACGGAAACGTTCGTCGACGAGCTCGCGGCCGCCGCAGGCAAGGATCCGGTCGAGTTCCGCAGGTTGCTGCTTGCGAACAAGCCGAAGCATCTGTCCGTGCTCGATCTCGCCGCCGCGAAGGCCGGCTGGGGCCAGCCGCTCCCGGCCGGCAAAGCAGGCGAGAAGCGTGCGCGGGGGATCGCCGTGCACGAGTCGTTCAACACGGCAGTGGCGCAGGTCGTCGAAGTGACGGTGCGCGCGGACAACACGTTTCGCGTCGATCGCGTCGTGTGCGCGGTCAATTGCGGACTGGCGGTGAATCCGGACAACGTGCGCGCGCAGATGGAAGGCGGCATCGGCTACGGATTGTCGGCGGCGCTGTACGGCGCGATCACGATCAAGGACGGCGGCAGCGCGCAGTCGAATTTCCACGACTACCGCGTGCTGCGGATCAACGAAATGCCGGCCATCGACGTTCACATCGCGCCGTCGACCGACAAGCCGACCGGCGTCGGCGAGCCCGGCGTGCCGCCGATCGCGCCTGCGGTCGCCAACGCGCTTGCCGCGGCGACCGGCAAGCGGCTGCGCGTGCTGCCGCTGTCGCTTTCGACGTAACGCAGGCGGCGAACCCGCACGCGCGGACGATGCTGAATACCCCTACCGGGTTCACCCCGTCGTACGCGGCGCCCACGCCCGTCCCGGATACGGCGCTCGGGTTCGCCTTCGCGGGCGCGAAACTTCTCGTTGCCGGCGACGAGCGACAGCCGATCGTCCCGCTCGTGGGCGAGCTCGCACGCGCGCGTGTGGACGGCGTGCGCCATTACCTCGGCCGGCTCGACGGCGTCGATTGCGTCGCGATGCGGCTCGACGACGACCCGCAGGTCCCGCAGGGATACGTGCTCGCCGGCCTGCGCTCGCTCTTCCTGTCGCTACCCGAGCCGCTGCTCGCCGTCGCGGCGCGCGCGTTCCAGGTCGTCGAATGGGACCGCACGCACCGCTTCTGCGGGCGCTGCGGCGCGCCGACGCGCGATCGCGACGACGAGCGGGCGAAGCAATGCACGGCTTGCGGGTACGTCGCCTACCCGCGGATATCGCCGGCGATGATGGTGCTCGTCACCCGCGACCGCGAGCTTCTGCTCGCGCGCGCGAAGCGCTTCCACGCATCGATGTACAGCGCGCTCGCCGGCTTCGTCGAAGCCGGCGAATCGATCGAGGACTGCATCCACCGCGAGGTGCGCGAAGAGGTCGGCGTCGAGGTGCGCGACCTGCGCTACTTCGCGAGCCAGTCATGGTCGTTTCCGCACTCGCTGATGATCGCGTACACGGCGCGCTACGCGCGCGGCGAGCTCGCTCCGGATTCTTCCGAGATCGCCGACGTTCGCTGGTTTTCCGTCGATGCGCTGCCCGATCTGCCGAGCCCCGTATCGATCGCGCGCCGCCTGATCGACACGACGGCCGCGCAATTGCGCGCCGCTTCGGGCGTCACACCGGTGGGTTAGAATCCATTTCAGGCGCAATTGCCCCGCGCTTCATGCCCTTCCCGACGATTCGAAGCCTCGCGACGCTCGTCCTGCTCGCCTCGCTCGCCGCACTCGCATACGCGCAGGCGCCGGCGGCGACGCAGGATCCCCGCCAGATGAGCGAGGCCGAGCGGCGCGTCTACACGCAGTCGCTGCGCGAGGCGAAGAGCCTGCTCGATCGCAAGCAATATGCCGACGCGATCACGAAGCTCGACGCGCTGATCGCCGAGCGGCCTCACGAACCGCAGGCGCGCTTCCTCAAAGGGCTCGCGCTCACCGACGAGGGCAAGACCGACGACGCGATCGGCGTGTTCCGCGCGCTCCTCGCCGAGTTCCCGGAGCTGCCGGAGCCGCGCAACAACCTCGCCGTGCTTTATGCGCAGAAAGGCGAATACGCGCAGGCACGCGACGAGCTCGAGCGCGCCGTGCGCTTCGCGCCCGATTACGCGGTCGCGCACGAGAATCTCGGCGATGTCTATGCGCGCCTTGCCGAGGTCGAATACGACAAGACGGTCGCGCTCGACAAGCGCAACCGCACGGCGCCCGCCAAGCTCAAGCTGATCCGCGAGGCGACGCAACGGCCGACGGCCGACGCGCAAGCGGCGGCCCCCGACGAAGCATCGCGATCCTCCACCAACGCCAAGTAAAGGAATCCCATGCCGCGTGTCCTGTCGTACCTGCTTGCCGTCGCGATGGCACTGTTCGGAATGCCCGCGCTCGCCGCGAACCCGGAGGTCGAGCTCGACACGACGGCCGGCGTGATCAAGCTCGAGCTCTATCCCGACGCGGCGCCCAAGACCGTCGAGAATTTTCTGCGCTACGTCAAGGACGGCCACTACGACGGCACGCAGTTCCACCGGGTGATCGACGGCTTCATGATCCAGGGAGGCGCGTACACCGCCGATTACAGTCCGCGCCCGACGCGCCCGCCGGTCGTCAACGAAGCCGAGGCGAGCAGCAAGGCCGGGCTGCACAACGTGCCGGGAACGATCGCGATGGCGCGCACGTCGGATCCGAACTCGGCGCGCGATCAGTTCTTCATCAACGTCGCGACCAACAAGGCGCTCGACTTCCGCTCGCCGGATCCGGCCGGCATCGGCTACACGGTGTTCGGCAAGGTGACGTCCGGGATGGACGTCGTCCAGAAGATCGCGAAGATGAGCAAGGGCGGGCGCAAGGTTCCACCGGGCGGGCCGCCGATCGATCCCAGCTCGCTCACCACGGAGCCGGTCATGATCACGTCGGCGAAGGTCGTGTCGGCCGACAAATAGCGCGAGGTAATCCGCCATGCCACAGGTGCTGCTGCACACGAGCGAAGGCGACATCGCGCTGGCGCTCGACGCCGACAACTCGCCGGCGACTGTCGAGAACTTCCTTCAGTACGTTCGTGACGGGCATTACGACAACACGCTCTTTCACCGCGTGATCCCGGGCTTCATGATCCAGGGCGGCGGATTCGAGCCGGGCATGCGGCAGAAGCCGACGCGAAAGCCGGTCGCGAACGAGGCGGCGAACGGCCTCAAGAACGCGCGCTACACGGCGGCGATGGCACGCACGTCCGATCCCCACTCGGCGACGTCGCAGTTCTTCATCAACCTGGTCGACAACGCGTTCCTCGACTACAAGGGACCGAGTCCGCAGGGTTACGGCTACTGCGTGTTCGGCAATGTCGTGCGCGGCAGCGACATCGTCGACCGGATCGCGGGCGTTCCCACCGGCCGCTCGGGATTCCACGAGAACGTGCCGACGCGTGATGTCGTGATCCAGCGCGCGGAAGTCGTCGAATAGCGTGTGCACCCCTCACCCCCGCCCTCTCCCCGCGAGCGGGGAGAGGCAGCCCCCGCGACGGCGAGGCGGGTGAGGGGCCGAAAGCGTGAAGCCGACGCTGCTGCTGTCGGACCTTCATCTCGCCCCCGATCGGCCGGCCGCTGCGGCGGCGTTCCACGCGTTCGCGCGCGGACCCGCGCGCGAGGCCGAGGCCGTCTACGTGATGGGCGACCTCTTCGACGCGTGGCTTGGCGACGACCAGCGCCGCGAGCCGTTCGCGCGCGCGATCGTCGCAGCGCTGCGCAGCGTCCGCGATGCGGGCGTTCCCCTCCACGTCGCGCGCGGCAACCGCGACTTCCTGCTCGGCGCCGATTTCGCGCACGATGCGGGTGCGACGCTGCTGGACGAGCAGACGGTCGTCGACATCGCGGGGACGCCGACGTTGCTCACGCACGGCGACGAGCTCTGCACCGACGACGTCGCGTACCAGCGTTTCCGCGCGTGGTCGCGCGACCCGCGCTCGCAGCGGCGGCTGCTGCGGCTGCCCTATTTCGTGCGCCGTCTGATCGCCGCCTGGCTTCGCCGCGGCAGTCGCGCGGCGACTGCCCGCAAGCCCGAGTCGATCCTCGACGTGAATTCAGGTGCGGTCGAGCAGGCGTTTCGCACGCATCGGGTCGCGCGCATCGTGCACGGCCATACGCACCGTCCTGCGCACCACAGGCTCGTCGTCGACGGCATTGCGTGCGAACGGATCGTGCTCGCCGACTGGGACGATCGCGGGCACTACCTGGCAATCGACGACACCGGCGTGCGCGCGCTCGACATCGACGGATGATGGACTCGGTTCGGGTCGCAGGCGCACCGGGCGTAACACGCCGGCGCCCCGCAGCGGGCGCAATGAACTGAAGCGCTCTCGCGCGGCGCGCTTACGCCTTCGGCGCGGGCTTCTTGTTCTGCTTCGGCTTCTTCGGTTCCTTGCGCTGCTTGTCGCGGTTGGCCATGGCTGCCTCCGTCAAGATGTCGAGCCGTAGTATGCGCATTTCGCGGCCCTCATTGCAACGCCTGCCAAAAGTCCTCGACCAGGTCGTCACGATCCTCGATGCCGACCGACACCCGCACGAGCGAGTCCGCGATGCCCATCTCCGCGCGGCGCTCCGGTCCCATCTCCCAGAAGATCGTCTGCGCAACCGGAATTGCGAGCGTGCGGTTGTCGCCGAGGTTCGACGACAGCACGACGATGCGCAACCGATTGAGGAACGCGAGCACGTCATCGCCGGGCGCGATCTCGAACGACAACAGCGCGCCGGGGCCGCGAAACAGCTTTCGCGCGCGCTCGTGCTGCGGATGCGAGCCGAGGCCCGGGAAGTGGACGGCCGCGACCTTCGGATGTTGCGACAGATATTCGGCGAGCGCCTGCGCGTTCGCGCACTGCCGGTCCATCCTCAGCGCCAGCGTCTCGGCGCCGACCGCGATGTGATGCGCCTGCTCGGCGGTGAGCGTCGCACCGCCGTCGCGCAGGCCCTTCTTGCGGATCTGCGTGATGCCCCATAGCGGCGGCTTCTGCGACCGGTAGGATTCGGCGATGTTCGGAAAACGCGTCCAGTCGAAGCGGCCGGTGTCCGTGACGGCGCCGCCGAGTGCGTTGCCGTGGCCGCCGATGTACTTGGTGAGCGCGTTGACGACGAGGCTCGCATCGACATCGATCGGGTGAAAGAGCCAGGGCGAGGTCATCGTGTTGTCGACGACGTAAAGGAGCCCGCGCTCCCGGCACAGCGCGCCGATCCGCGCGAGATCCGCGACCTGCGTGCGCGGATTGGCGATCGTTTCGACGAACACGAGCCGCGTCGCCGGCGTGAGCGCGTTCGCGACGTCGTCCACGCGCGTCGCATCGACGAAGGTAACCGGCGTGCCGTGATCGGCGAGCGTGTTGAGCAGGCTGTTCGTGTTGCCGAACACGAACGTGCTCGCGACGATGTGGTCGCCGCCGCGCAACAGCGCGAGCAGCGTCGCCTCGATCGCGGCCATGCCCGTCGAGAAGCAGACGGTGGCGACGCCCTTCTCCATCGCGGTCACCTTGCTTTCGAGCGCGGCCGTCGTCGGGTTCCCCTGGCGGCCGTACGCGTAGCCGGATTGACGGCCCTGGAACACGGCGACGAGATCGGCCGCGTCCCGGTAGCCGTAGGCGACTGAAAGATGCAGCGGCTTGTGCAGCGCGCCGTGCTCGATCGCGGTGTCGCGGTCGCTGTGCAGGATCGCGGTCGTGAAGCCGCGCGGATGAAGGTTCTCGCTCACCGGACTACCTCCGCGCCACGCGCGGCGGGGCTGACTCGCGCCTGGAGCGCCCCGCGCGCTCGTCGCAGCAAACCAAAACAAAAAACCCGTCGGCATCCGCCAAACGGGTTTTGTGTGCCCCGCCCGATATCTTCGGGCTGGAGCGAACCTCGCTTTAGCGGCATTTGTCATGCGCCCGCAAGCTGAAGCTCAAATCGGCGCAGCCTCACTATACACCAAAGCCCGAAGCGGGGTCAGTGGCGACTTTCCGTCAAGGCCGTAAAAGTGCGTCTCCGACCCTTCTTAGCCGGCGTTCGCATCCTCCACGACATCCGCCTCCGCCTCGCCGCGCGCCTGGTCGCGCTCGATCGCGAGGTTCGACAGGTAGTCGGCCGTGATGTCGCCGGTTATGTACTTGCCGTCGAAGCACGAGGCCTCGAAATCATGAAGCCGTGGATTGCCTTCGCGCACCGCCTGCTTGAGCGCGTCGAGATCCTGGTACACGAGCAGGTCGGCGCCGATTTCCCGCGCGATTTCGCCTTCCGTGCGACCGGTCGCGACGAGTTCCTCCTGATTGGGCATGTCGATGCCGTAAACGTTCGGAAAGCGCACCGGCGGGCTCGCCGACGCGAAGTAGACCTTGCGCGCGCCGGCGTCCCGCGCCATCTGCACGATCTCGCGCGACGTCGTGCCGCGCACGATCGAATCGTCGACGAGCAGCACGACCTTGTCCTTGAACTCCATGCCGATCGGGTTGAGCTTCTGGCGCACGCTCTTCTTGCGCAACGCCTGGCCCGGCATGATGAACGTGCGCCCGACGTAGCGGTTCTTCACGAACCCCTCGCGGTACGTCTTGCGGAGACGGTTCGCGAGCTCAAGCGCATAGGGCCGGCTCGAGTCGGGAATCGGGATCACGACGTCGATGTCCTGGGCCTCGGGTATCTCGCGAATCTTCGTCGCGAGCGCCGCGCCCATCCGCAGCCGCGCCTCGTAGACCGACGTGCCGTCGATGACCGAATCGGGACGCGCGAGGTAGACGTACTCGAAGATGCAGGGATTGAGCGACGGATGGTCGGCGCACTGCCGTGCATGGAACCGACCGGCTTGGTCGACGAAGATGGCCTCGCCGGGCTCGACGTCGCGCAGCACCGAAAAGCCGAGCGGCTCGAGCGCGACGGATTCCGAGGCGACGAGATACTCCGGACCACCCATCGATTGGTTCACGCCGACGATCAACGGCCGGATGCCGAATGGATCGCGAAACGCGAGCATCCCGTAACCGGCGATCATCGCGACGACTGCGTACGCGCCGCGGCAGCGCCGGTGGACGCCCGACACGGCGCGAAAGATCGCATCCGGGTCGAGCCGATGGTGCTGCGCCGAGCGTTCGAGCTCGAGCGCGAGCACGTTCAGCAGCACCTCACTGTCGGAATTCGTGTTGACGTGGCGGAAGTCGAGCTCCCACAGCTCGCGCTTCAGCGCGTCGCTGTTCGTCAGGTTGCCGTTGTGCCCGAGCGTCAGGCCGAACGGTGAATTGACGTAGAACGGCTGCGATTCGAGATCCGAATACGCCGAGCCCGCCGTCGGATAGCGGCAATGCGCGATGCCGGTGGTGCCGGAAAGCTCGCGCATGTTGCGCGTGCGGAACACGTCGCGCACGTAGCCGGGGCCCTTGTAGGTGTGGAAGATCGGGCCTTCGCTCGTGACGATGCCCGCCGCATCCTGGCCGCGATGCTGCAGCAGCAACAGCCCGTCGTAGAGAAGCTGGTTGACGGGCGTGTGCGCGACGGCGCCGAGGATGCCGCACATGTCAGTTGCGTAGTGCCGCGCCGCAGTGCGGCGAGTGTAAGGGCAGTCTCATCGCGTCGATTATGCCTGCTGCCGCGCCGGCTTCCCGCCGGGTGCGACGCCGTGCGGCGAGTAATCGAGACGCCCGGCGATCGCCGCTGGCAGATGCGGCCGCAACGCATACACGCCGGCGACGAGCGGCGGCACGAGCGCCGCGTTCTGCCACCAGGCGGTGCGCGGCAACGGCGTGAGCCCCGCGACGAACACGAATGCGAGCATCAGGACGACGCCGCGAACGAGGCCGAAAATCGATCCGAGGAAGCGGTCGACGAACCCGAGACCGACCGCATGCACGATGCCTGCGAGCGGCCACGCGATCAACGCGCCGAGCACGAGCGCCGCGACGAGAATCAGCGTGAACGCGATGACGTAGCGAAGCGCCGGCTGGCCGAGCATCTCGGGCAGCATGCCGGCGAGCGCCGGCGTGAACGCAGCGGCCAGGACCAGGCCCCCGATCCACGCCGCGAGCGCGACGAGTTCGCGGATCACGCCGCGGAAGAATGCGAAGAGCGTCGACAATGCCACGATGCACACTACGGCCCAATCGAACGTCGTCATCTGCCGAAACGCCGCGGCGCGGCCATCGGGCGACGCTATTTGACAGCGGCGACAATGCCGCGCTGGCCTTCGGTCTTGAGCTTGTCGAGCGCCGCGACCGCGGCTTCGCGCGACGAATAGGGACCCACGCGCACGCGCCAAAGCGTGCCCTTGCTGGTCTTCAGAGGCTCGGTATATGCGGTGTATCCCGACTTCTTCAAGCTCCGTGCGAGCGAGTTCGCCTCGCGGTCGTCGACGAAGGCCGCGAGCTGAACGGCATAGCCCTCGCGCGGCGGCGCGGCGGCGCGCGGCGCCTTCGCGTCGTCGCTCCCCTTGTGTGTCGCTCCGTCGGCGCTCTTCGCGGTCTCCGCCGCCGCGGCTTTCGGCTCCGGTTGCGCAGGCGCGGACGACTCCGACGAAACCACGGCCGGCGATGACGGCGTGACGGTCGTCGGCGGCCCCTTGGCGTCGCCCGCCGCTTGCACGTTGGCGCCCGGCACGTCGGGCACGCGCGTGTCGTATTTCCTTGTTCGCGACGCGGCGGACTCGCTCGTTGCGGCAGGTGCCGCTGTCTTCGTGGCGTCGACTGCCGGCGGCGCAACGTCGGCCGTCGGCGCGTTCACCGCCGCCGCACCGTCGTTCAGCCGGTTGACGAACTTGCCGCTGTCGACCGGCGGGATCTTCACCGACACGTCGTCGCCGAGCGGCTTCTGCTCGGTCTCGAGCAGCATCGGCACGACGACCGCGACACCGAGCGCCAGGACCACCGCGCCGACCAGCCTTCTTCGCGCACGCCGGCGCAATTCGTCTACGTTGATGTCCGCGGGTTCTGCCATTGCGCGTTCGGTCCGGTTCACCGCTGCGGCCGTGCCGCGACGAGCACGGCGGCGACGGTCAGGAATGAACCGAAGGCCGCGATTCTATCAGTGTCATGCGCATCGTTGCGCGCCGCTGCGAAGGCATTCGCGATGCCGTCGAAGCAGCGAATCGCGCTCGCATCGACATTCGCCGCGCGAAGCGCCGACGCGAGGCGTGCCGGAGATGCGCCGCGCGGGCCGGGCAGCGGCGCCACGTACCAGCGGTCGATTCGCGGCGCGAGCGCGCGCGCGACCGCCTCGATGTCCTTGTCGGCCAGCATGCCGAAGACCGCGAACGTCCGCTCGAAATAGCCCATCGACGACAGCGCATCGGCGAGAACGCGCGCCGCCTGAGGATTGTGCGCGACGTCGAGCACGACGGCAGGACGCCCGGGCAGAACCTGGAAGCGACCGGGCAGTGCCACATGCACGAGACCGTCGCGCACGGCGCCGCCCGCCACCGGCAAACGGGTGCGGAGCGCGTCGATCGCGGCGAGCGCCGTTGCGGCATTCTGCAATTGATATGCGCCGCGCAGCGCCGGAAACGGCAGCCCGAAGCGCGCACCGCCCGGGCCCTCGTAGCGCCACTGCGTACCCTCGGACGCGAAGCGGTAGTCGATGCCGATTCGCCACAGCATCGCCCCGACGGCGCGCGCGTGCGCGAGCAGCGATTGCGGCGGATCGGCATCGCCGCAGATCGCAGGACTTCCCGCGCGGAAGATCCCCGCCTTCTCGCGTCCGATCGCCTTGCGCGTCGAGCCGAGCCAATCGGCGTGATCGATGTCGATCGTCGTCACGATCGCCACGTCGGGGTCGACGATGTTCACCGCATCGAGACGGCCGCCCAGTCCCACTTCGAGGATCAGCACGTCGAGGCGCGCAGCCGCGAAGAGCGAAAGCGCCGCGAGCGTGCTGAACTCGAAGTACGTCAGCAGTGTCGGCCCCTCACCCGCCTCGCTCGCGCTCGGCTGCCTCTCCCCAGAGGGGAAAGGGTGGGGGCGAGGGACGGCGCGCGCCGCCTCGACCGCCTCGAACGCGGCGATCAGCGCCGCATCGCTCGCATCGACGCCGCCGATCCGTACGCGCTCGTTGAATCGCAGAAGATGCGGCGACGAGTAGAGGCCCGTCCGGTAGCCCGCACACCGGTAGATCGATTCGACGATCGCGCACGTCGAGCCCTTGCCGTTCGTCCCTGCGACGGTGATCACCGGGCAGCCGAGACGAACGGCCATTCGCGCGGCAACCGCCGCGACGCGCTCGAGCCCCATCGCGATCGGCTTCGGGTGCAGCGTCTCGATGAACGAGAGCCACCGTTCGAGCGACCGGGGTTGCGCGTCGTCGCCGATCATCGGTTCAACGAACGAAACGCATTGCGTGCGACGCGCGGATATCGCTCCGCGCGCAAGACGGCCTCAGGCCGACGGCGCGGGCTGGCGAGTCAGCATCGCGAGCAGCCGCGCGAGCTCGTCCTTCATGCTGCGGCGGTCGACGATCATGTCGAGCGCGCCCTTCTCCAGCAGGAACTCGGCGCGCTGGAAGCCGTCCGGCAGCTTCTCGCGCACGGTCTGCTCGATGACGCGCGGACCGGCGAAACCGATCAGGGCGCCCGGCTCGGCGATCACGAGATCGGCGACGAAGGCGAACGACGCCGACACCCCGCCCATCGTCGGATCGGTGAGAATCGACACGAACGGCAACCGCGCCTTCGTGAGTTCCTGCAGGACGGCGGTCGTCTTCGCCATCTGGAACAGCGAGTTGACGCCCTCCTGCATGCGCGCGCCGCCG
>Ga0157372_10008126_pt1 | contig 11157 bp, 8 predicted proteins | sample C55metaG_FD_115307 | JGI IMG/M metagenome (GOLD analysis project Ga0157372, IMG submission 115307) | Corn rhizosphere microbial communities from Kellogg Biological Station, Michigan, USA - C5-5 metaG | ecosystem: Host-associated > Plants > Roots > Rhizosphere > Soil | place: USA: Michigan...
GCCGCGTGCCAGGCGCGCGTTCAGCGGGCGCTCGCCAAGTCGCCCGGCGTCGACGATGCCGTCGTGAACCTCATGATGAACAGCGCGGCGGTGACCTACGATCCGTCGCGATCGTCACCGGCAGCGCTTGTCGACGCGATTCGGGCGACCGGCTACGGCGCCGAGCTCGCGAGCGAAGCGCCGAGCGTGCATCGAGCGCAGGCTGAGCAGGACAAAAAGCGACGCGATGAATTCCGCGACCTGCGCGCCAAGGCCGGCTTCGCGCTCGCCGTGGGCGTCGTCGAGATGGCGGTCTCGATGTCCAAGTCTTCGATGTCGGCGATGTCCGAGACCGGCGCCTCGGCGCCGAGCGCGTGGTGGGTCATGCTCGTCGCCACACTCGCCGTGATGCTGTGGGCGGGGCGGGACTTCTATTCGCGCGCCTGGAATGCGCTGCGACATCGTGCCGCCGACATGAACACGCTCATCAGCGTCGGCACCGGCGCGGCTTTCATCTTCTCGGCTGTGGCGACGGCGAGTCCGCAATTGCTCGCCCGGCACGGCGTGCAGCCGCAGGTCTATTACGAAGCGGTCGTCTTCATTCTCGCGTTCGTGCTCGCCGGCCGCGCCATGGAAGCGCGCGCGAAAGGTCAGACGACGTCGGCGCTCCGCCGGCTCGTCGACTTGCAGCCGCCGCGCGCACGGGTGTTGCGCGACGGCACCGAGCACGACGTCCTGATCGAGCTCGTGCGGCTCGGAGATCTCGTGTTGGTACGGCCGGGCGAGCGAGTGCCCGTGGACGGCGAGATCGTCGAGGGATCGAGCGCCGTCGACGAGTCGATGCTCACAGGCGAATCGATGCCGGTGAGCAAGGTCGTCGGCGCTCCAGTATTCGGCGGCACGGTCAACGGCGGAGGCGCCTTGGTCGCGCGTGCGACGTCGCTCGGCGAAGACAGCGCGCTCGCTCGCATCGTCCGCCTGATGCGCGATGCGCAGGCGACGCGCGCGCCGATTCAAAATCTCGCCGATCGCGTGAGCGGTGTGTTCGTGCCCGTGGTCCTTGCGATCGCTCTCGCGACGCTCGTCGCGTGGCTCATCTTGGGCGGGCGCGAACACGCGGCGCAGGCGATCGCGGCGAGCGTCTCGGTGCTGATCATCGCCTGTCCGTGTGCCATGGGCCTCGCCGTGCCTACAGCCGTGATGGTGGCGACGGGAAAGGGCGCCGAGCGTGGTGTGTTGATCAAGGGCGGTCGGGCGCTTGAACGGGCGGGAAGCGTCGACTTGGTGCTGGTCGACAAGACCGGTACGGTGACAAACGGCCGACCAGCCGTGACCGATGTAGTGCCCGTCCGCGGAGTCGACGGCACCACGCTCCTTTGTGCCGCCGCCAGTGTCGAGCGGCTGTCGGAACATCCGATCGCCCGTGCGATCGTCGAACATGCCGACGCCGTGCAGGCGGACCGTCGCGCGGCGGTCGGGTTCAGCGCGGAGCCGGGGCACGGCGCGAGGGCTCACGTCGACGGAAAGGAAGTGATCGTGGGAACGGCGGCATTCGTGGCGGAAACGACCCCGATTCCCGAGGATCTCGCCGATGCCGCCTCTCGATTGTCGGATGACGGGAAGACGCTCGCCTTCGTCGCGAGCGGCGGCAGCATGCTCGGTGTCATCGCGGTCGCGGATCGACTCCGAGAGACGTCTCGGCCGGCGATCGCACGACTGAACGGCTTGGGACTCGACGTCATGATGCTCACCGGCGACAACGAGCGCACAGCGCACGCCATCGCCGCCGAAGCGGGCATCGTTAGCGTCTCGGCGAACCTCCTTCCGGCACAGAAGACCGCCGAGGTGGAACGACAACAGCAAGCGGGGCGCGTCGTCGCAATGGTCGGCGACGGAATCAACGATGCGCCGGCGCTCGCGCGGGCGGACGTCGGCATCGCGATCGGAACGGGCACGGACGTCGCCATGGACGCGAGCGAAGTCACGTTGATGCGCCCTGATCTCGCCGGCGTCGCCGACGCGATCGCCCTTTCGCGCCGGACCATGCGCACGATCCGCGAGAATCTCTTCTGGGCGATGGTCTACAACGTCATCGGGATTCCACTCGCCGCTGGCGTGCTCTTTCCGCGGTTCGGCGTTTTGCTCAACCCGATCGTCGCCAGCGCCGCCATGGCGCTCAGCTCGGTGAGCGTCGTCGGAAACAGTCTTCGTTTGCGGAGGTGGACGCCGTGAAACACGATCATGCAGTCGCCGACTGCGCGTGCGGCGTGCACGCCGGCACGGGGGGCGGCCGAAAGGCCGTCGCCGTCGATCCGGACATCAAGGCGCGAAACCTCAAACGCCTTCGCCGCATCGAAGGACAGGTGCGCGGTCTACAAAAAATGGTCGACGAGGACCGCTACTGCGCCGACGTGATGACGCAGATCTCATCAGTGCACGAAGCGCTGCGCAGCGTCGGGCGCGAACTGATGCGAAACCATCTGCGCCACTGCGCGAGCTCGGCCATTCGCGCCGGAGCGTCGGAGGCCGAGTCGATGTATGACGAGCTGGTCGAGATGATGTACCGCCACGCGCGCTGACGCGCGCGCACCATTGGATCAGGCCGACGTCACTCGAAGGGCCGCATCGACGACCGCGTCGGCGGTGATTCCCAGTTCCTTGTAGATCCGCTCGTAGGGCGAGCTCGCGCCGAATCGGTGCAGCCCGATCGCTTCGCCCGACAACCCGACCCACTGGTACCACGACATCGGCTGCGCCGCCTCGATGGCCACGCGCGGAATGCCCGGCGGCAGCACCGCGTCTTGGTACGCTTTCGGCTGCTTCTCGAACACTTGCATGGAGGGCATGGAAACGACGCGTGCCGCGACGCCGCGATCGGCGAGGGTCTTTTGGGCCGCGAGCACGAGCTGCACTTCGGACCCTGATGACATCAGCACAACCCGCGGCTTTTCGTTCCCTGGGGAATCCGCCAGGACATACGCACCCTGCATCAGTCCTTCGGCCGATCCGTACTTCGAGCGATCGATGAACGGCACCTTCTGTCGCGTGAGAATCAGAGCTACCGGGCCCGCCGGCTGATCCACCGCCATTTTCCACGCGACGGCGGTCTCGTTGGCGTCGGCGGGGCGAACGACGTTGAGGCCCGGAATGGCGCGGAGCGACGAGAGCTGCTCGATCGGCTGGTGCGTCGGCCCATCTTCGCCGAGTCCGATGGAGTCGTGTGTGTAGATGTAGATGACGCGCGCGCCCATGAGCGCCGCCAGCCGCACCGACGGCCGCATGTAATCGGAGAAGATGAGAAACGTGCCGCCGTACGGGAGGATGCCGCCGTGCAGCGCCATGCCGGTCATGATCGCCGCCATGCCGTGTTCGCGAATGCCGAAATGGACGTAGCGCGAACCCGGCGAGGCAGGCGTGAAGTTCTGCCAGGCTTTGACCGACGTGTTGTTCGACGGCGTGAGGTCCGCCGAACCGCCTACGAGCTCGGGAAGCAGATCCGCCGTCGCGTTCAACGTTGCGCCAAAGGCCGCGCGCGTGGCGATCGTGCCGTTTTCCGCCGTGAACGTCGGGAGCTTGGCCTCCCAGTTGGCGGGACGTTTTCCGGCCAGCCGCCGCTCGAGCTCCGCCGCATCCTTGGGGTTCGCGTCGGCGTACGACTTCCACCGCGCGTTCCACTCGTCGTGGTAGCGCGCGCCGCGATCCTTCGCCTGGCGCCATTCGGCGAGCGCTTCGGCGGGCACGAAGAACGTGTCGAGCGTCGGCCATCCGTAATTCTGCTTGGTGATGACGACGTTCTCCTTGCCGAGCGCTTCGCCGTGCGCCTTCTCCGAGTCCTGGCGAGGACTGCCGTAGCCGATATGCGAGCGTGTGATGATCAGCGTCGGACGCTCGCTGTCGTTCTTCGCTTCGGCGATGGCGCCCTCGATTGCCTCGAGGTCGTTCACGTCGGCGATGTGGAGCACCTGCCAGCCATAGCCTTCGAACCGCTTGGCGGTGTCGTCGGTGAACGTGAGATCGGTCTTGCCGTCGATGGTGATGTGGTTGTCGTCGTAGAAGCCGATCAGCTTGCCGAGCTTGAAGTGTCCGGCGAACGACGCCGCCTCGTGGGAGATGCCTTCCATGAGATCGCCGTCGCTACAGATGAAGTACGTGAAGTGGTCGACGATTTCGTGTCCCGGCTTGTTGAACGCGGCGGCGAGATGCGTTTCGGCCACCGCCATGCCGACGGCGTTGCCGATTCCCTGTCCGAGCGGACCGGTGGTCGTCTCGACGCCCGGCGTGTGGCCGTGCTCCGGGTGCCCCGGCGTCTTGCTTCCCCACTGGCGGAACTGTTTGATGTCGTCGAGTGAGAGGTCGTAGCCGGTCAGGTAGAGACACGAGTACAACAACATCGACGCGTGTCCACACGACAGGATGAACCGATCGCGGTTGAACCACGCGGGATCCGCCGGGTCGAAGCGCATCGTGCGCGTGAAGAGCACGTAACCGAGCGGCGCCAGCGCCATCGGCGTGCCCGGGTGTCCGGACTCGGCTGCCTGGACGGCGTCCATAGACAGGGTGCGGACGGTATTGATGCAGAGGAGGTCGAGGTCGGTCGCGGTCGCGGTCATCGCGGGTCGGTGCGTTGGATGAAGGGGCGTGCAGAAGTTAGCTCACAAGGTGCCGACAGCAGAATTCCGAGCGTAGCAGTGAAGCGCCGAGGTGACGAAACCGTGGTTGGCCGCGAGCACCGACGTTACCGTGCCCGACAGGCGTCGTCTCCCAGACGGCGGCGATGAACGAGACCACGCGCTTTTCCTCCCCAATTCCGACGACCTCGTCGAGCTACGGCGCGATCGTGATCGGCGGCGGCTTCTACGGCGCGCGCCTCGCGCTCATGCTGCGTCGGCGCGGCCTCCGCGTGCTGCTCGTCGAGCGCGAAGCGTCGCTGCTGTCTCGGGCCTCGGCCCGGAACCAAGCGCGTGTGCACAACGGATACCACTATCCGCGCAGCATCCTGACGTCGCTCCGCTCGCGCCTGAATTACCGGCGGTTTCTCAACGAGTATTCGGACTGCGTGCACCGCTCGTTCACGCACTACTACGCGGTGGCACGCGGCATGTCGAAGGTCACGGCGGGCCAGTTCGTTGAGTTCTGCCGCCGCATCGAAGCGCCGCTCGCCGCCGCGCCGTCGCGGGTCGCCAAGCTGTTCGACGGATCGCGGATCGAGGCGGTCTTCGAGGTCGAGGAGTGTGCCTTCGACGCGGCGGCGCTGCGTGTGAGGATGGCTCGCGAGCTCCAAAACGCCGGCGTCGAGGTTTCGTTGTCGACGGAGGCCGTGGCGGTGGCGACGACGCCGTCGGGGGTCGTCGTCGGGCTGAATACGCTGGCGGCCCCCCCGGTCTTCCGGTCCGCCGCTCCGCCCGTGCACGCGGCGCTCGCGCTCAACTGCACCTACTCGCGCCTCAACCACGTGCTGAACGCATCGAAGGCGGAACCGATTCCGGCGAAGCACGAGCTCACCGAGCTCGCGCTCGTCGAGCCGCCCGATGCGCTCGACGGCGCGGCGGTGACGGTGATGGACGGTCCGTTCTTTTCGCTCATGCCCTATCCGTCGCGCGGTCTCCACACGCTGAGCCACGTGCGCTACACGCCGCACTTCAGCTGGAACGACAAGCCCGACTCTCCCGTGGTGGAACTTCGCACGTTGGCCGGGAGCTCGCGCTTCGACCACATGATGCGCGACGCGGCGCGTTACCTTCCGGCGATGCGTACCACGCGGTACGCCGACTCGATCTGGGAGATCAAGACCGTCATGCCGCGCAGCGAGAAGGACGACAGCCGACCGATTCTGCTGCGTCGCTGCGCCGAGCACCCCGCGCTGATCACGGTGCTGGGCGCGAAGATCGACAGCGTGTACGACGTCGAAGACGCGTTGCTCGCGGAGCTCGACCAGCGGCCCGCGCGGCGCGTTCCACGTCCCACCCCGACCGATGTCCGCCGACTCCCTGATTTCGATCGTCGCCCCGCTGGAAGGCGATAGCCCCGGCGCGGTCGAGGCGTTCGTCGAGGAGACGGTCGCCGTGCTGGGCGGCCTCGTCTCGCACCACGAGATCATTCTCGTGGACGACGGAGCCCCCGAGGCGACCGTCGCGCGCGTCCGCACGCTGCTCGAGCGCCACGATTTTCTTCGCTTTCTGCGCCTCTCGCGTCACTTCGGCGAAGAAACCGCGATCACCGCTGGGCTCGATGTAGCCATCGGCGATTACGTCGTGGTGATGTTGCCGAGCATGGATCCGCCGGCGCTCATCCCCGACTTTCTCGAGCGAGCGCGCGGCGACACCGACGTCGTCTACGGAGTGCGACTGCACCGGAAGAACGAGCCGTTCTGGTATCGGACGGGCGCGCGCGCCTTCTATTGGTACATGAACGACGTCGCGAGGCTCGGGATTCCGCGAGACTCGACACAATTCCGATGCATGAGCCGGCAGGTCGTGAACGCGCTGACGCAGATTCCTGGCCCCGACCAATACCTGCGAATGCTCACGTCGTACATCGGCTTTCGGAAGCAGCCGTTTCCGTATTCGCCGATCAACCGGTCTGGTACGACGACGGTGCGCCCGAAGGGCGACGCCATCGACCTCGCGCGCGCGCTGATCATCGACTCGACCACGCATCCGCTTCGTCTGGCGGTCTGGGCGGGCGTCGGGCTGGCGGTGCTGAATCTCGTGCTCGTGATGCTTCACTCGGCGGTGGGCGAAATCGCCGGCGCGGCGTTCCACGAGGCGGTGGTGTTCATCGTCCTCGCGCTCGTGCTGGCGGCGATCGGCGAGTACGTGGGCAGCATCTCGCTTCGGCTGCGGGACCGGCCGGCTTACTACGTGCGCGAAGAGCACACGAGCTCCGTGCTGCTGCGCGAAGAACGAAGAAACGTCGTCGGGAAGACGGCGGAGTGACCGCGCCGGCGCCCACCATCGTGAGCGCGCCGGGCGTTCCCGAGCACGAACGCTTCGTCTTCGGCGAAAAGCGTCAGCGATACTGCGTCGCGGTCTTCGTGATCAACGAGGGCGAGCGCGTACGAAAGCAGCTCGCCGCGATGGCGCGTTTCGCCGACCGGATCGACATCGTCGTGGCCGACGGCGGCAGCACGGACGGGTCGCTCGCGGCCGATTCGCTCGCGGATTTTCGGCTGCGTGCCCTCCTGATCAAGCGAGGACCCGGGCGCCTCAGCGCCCAAATGCGGATGGCGGTCGGCTTCGCGCTGGACGAGGGCTACGACGGAATGGTCGTGGTCGACGGCAACGGAAAGGACGACCTCGACGCGCTGCCGCGCATGATCGAGCTGCTCGACGCCGGATACGACCACGTGCAAGGTTCGCGATACGTTCCTGGGGGACACGGCATCAACACGCCGCCGAGCCGCACCTGGGCCGTGAAGTTGATTCATGCGCCGATGATCAGCATCGCCGCCGGCACGCGTTACACCGACACGACGAACGGATTTCGCGCCTACAGCCGACGCCTGCTCGCGGATCCGCGCGTCGCGCCGCTTCGCGATGTGTTCATGGGGTACGAGCTCCACTATTACTTGGCGATACGCGCCGCCCGCCTCGGCTTCCGCGTGACCGAGACGCCAGTGACACGCCGTTATCCCGAAACCGGAAAGACGCCGACGAAGATCAGCCCGGTGAAGGGCAACCTTCTCGTTCTCCGCACGCTGGCCGCTGCCGTGCTCGGCCGTTTCGATCCGTGACTGCGCGAGAGACCGCCGCGCTCATCGGCTACACCGGCTTCGTCGGCGGAAATCTCCTCGCGCAGCGCGGATTCGACGCGCTCTTCAATTCGCGCAACATCGAAGAGATCGCCGGCCAGTCGTTCGATCTGATCGTTTGCGCCGGCGCGCCGGCCGAAAAATGGAAGGCGAACGCGGACCCCGTGCGCGATCTGGCCAACATCGAGCGCCTGGCGGGCGCCGTGACTCGGGCGTCGGCGACACGCTTCGTCCTGTTGTCCACAGTCGACGTGTTTGGATCGCCAGTCGGCGTCGACGAGAATTCGCCGGTCGCGACGGACGGACTTCACGCCTATGGCCGGGACCGGCGTGTGCTCGAAGAACTGATCTCGTCGCGCTTCGACACGACGATCGTGCGTCTGCCGGGACTCTACGGCCCCGGTCTCAAGAAGAATGTGATCTTCGACTTTCTGCACGACAATGACGTACGGAAGATCGACTCGCGCGGCATCTTTCAGTTCTACGACACGAAGCGGCTGTGGAGTGACCTCGACATCGCGATGCGAAGCCGGCTTCCCCTGGTACACCTGCCGACCGAGCCCGTGAGCGTCGCCGACGTGGCGCGCTCGGCGTTCGGCATCGAATTCGACAATCCCGTCTCGGCGAATCCGGCGCGCTACGACATGCGCACGCGGCACGCGGGGTTGTTCGGCGGCGAAGGGGCCTACATCGAGACTTCGGCTCGAGTGCTCCGCGGAATCGCGGCGTACGTGGCGCGCGAACGGACGAAGTCCCCGTGAGACTGGCCGTCTCGAACATCGCCTGGGATGCGAACGCCGACGACGCGGCGGCTGCGGTGCTCGTGCGCGAAGGCGTAGGCGGTGTCGAGCTCGCCCCGACCAAGTGGCGCGCCGCGCCGTACGACGCGCCGGCCGCGGATGTCGCTGACTTGCGCAAGAGCTGGGAAGATCGTGGACTGCCCATCGTCTCGCTGCAATCGCTCTTGTTCGGCCGGCCCGAGCTTCAACTCCTCGGCAGCGAACCGGAGCGTCGAGCCATGATGGATCACCTGCGAAGAGTCGCCGACTTCGCGGCCGCGGTCGGAGCGCGAACACTCGTGTACGGATCGCCCAAGAATCGCGTTCGCGGCGAGCGTTCGACCGACGACGCGATGCGCCAGGCCGCCGACTTCTTCCGCGCGCTCGCGCCACACGCCCGCGATCGCGGCGTGATCTTCTGCCTCGAGGCGAATCCGACCGAATACGGCTGCGATTTCATCACACGCACGTCCGAGGCGATCGAACTCTGCCGGATGGTCGACGACTCGTCGATTCGCCTCAACGCCGACGTGGGCGGGATGATCTTGGCCAACGAGAATCCCGAGGACGCAATCGCGCGAGCCGCCGCGTTCGTCGCCCACGTTCACGCGAGTGAGCCGCATCTCGGTCTTCTGTCGAGCCAGTCGGCGCACGAAAGCGCGGCGTCGGCGCTTGCCCGTGAGAACTACTCGGGATGGGTGTCAATCGAGATGCGCGCTCCGTCCCCGAGCGACCAAATCGAGGGATTGGAGCGCGCGATCCGCTTTGCCAAACGAGCCTACGCTGTCCTGAGCCGCTGAGCGGGGGGGCGTGACGTCAGTGTCGCGCCGATCCTCGCACCGCGACGCGACTGGCGAAGCGGGTCTCCACCGCGCCGACGTACAGCATTCTCGACACGGGCGCCTTCGAATCGCGTACGACGTTCAGCGTCGCGGCCTGCTCCACGGCGGTAGCGGTCTCGTCCGGCGTTGCCTTCGGGTGCGTCTCTAAGTACAGGGCGAGCGCTCCGCTCACGTAGCCGGCAGCCATCGACGTGCCGTTCCAGAGTTGCGTCACCGGTGAGTTGTTCCGGTCGAGGCTCGGCAGCAGAACCGAATCGCCGGGCGCGTAGATGTCGATGCACGGACCAAAGGCTGTGTTCGGCGCACGCCGGTCGATCGTGTGAGTGGTTCCGTCGGCGGATTCTTCCGACGCGAGCGCCGACGCGCCGACGACGATCGCGCCAAGTGAATTGGCCGGCGACACGCGGCAGGCGTCGATGTCCAGGTTGCCCGCCGACACGACGACGGGAATGCCCGCGGCTCGGAGCTCCGCAACTGCGGAATCGAGCGACGGTATTCGCGACGACGTGTCGGCGATGAACGACCAGTTCGCGATGGCGGGACCTGGGTGCACCTTGTGATCCTCGATCACCCAACGGGCTCCGTCGACGATGGCTTTGATGGTGCCGCGCAGCTTTTCGCACTGCACCATCTTCACATCCACGATCTGCACGTCGGGTGCGACGCCGAGCGTCGCGCCGCCGATGGCGCCGGCGACCGCGGTGCCGTGAGCGTTACAGATCTTCGCATCTTCGGCGAAGCCGGTGTACCCGATGCGAACGCGCCCGGAGAGCTCCGGATGCGTCGTCGAGACTCCGCCGTCGAACACGTAGACCGTGACGCCCTTGCCGGTCGCAGAATGCGCGAACGTGCGATCGAGCGGCAGATCGTGTTGATCGATGCGGTCGAGGGCGAGCGACACGGTGGGAGATTCGAGAATCGTCGTCGGACGAACTTCACTAGACGCCAGTGCCGCGGGATCTCGGGGCTCCGCGACGGCCGTCGGATCGGGCCGAGGCGGTCGCGCGCAACTCTGGATCAGCGCGCCACCGACCGCGGCCGTGCCGGCCATGAAGCCGGCTAATACCAAGGTGCTTCGCATGCCCTCCGACTAGGGAAGGCGCATGCCACAGGGTGTTCCATCCAAAGATTTTGATGCCTGCCCGTTGGCCCAATCGGTGCAAGGCGTTGTGCAAGTTGGCCGGCGACCGACGTCTCCCTGATGTACCGCCTTCAGGGGCCAATCATGCGTCGCGTCGTGGGTAGGTTCTGCAGCCGCGTTCTTCGCGCCACAATCGTCGTTGCCACCCCCTTCGCCGTGCCGGCGTTAGGCGCGCAGGGATGGATCGTCCCACGCCCGTGCGGTCTGGGAATTCAGCCGCTCGAGGGCCGCACGCCCCCGATCGTTCGCGATTGCGCCACGAACATCGTGCGAACGCGGAGCGACGTGCGCGTGGAGCTCGCCGACCACGTACTCCGTTACGAGGTCGAAGAGAGGTTCGTGAACCGCGGGCCGACGCTCGGCGAGGCGGACTATCTGTTTCCGCTGCCGACGAACGCGGCCTTTCAGAATCTTGCGCTGTCGATCGACGGCGAGCTCGTGGCCGGAGAGACGATGAACGCCGGCCAGGCCCGTAACATCTACGAGTCAATCGTCCGGGCCAGGCGCGACCCCGCGCTCGTCGAATGGATGGGGCACGGGCTTCTTCACGCGCGCATCTTCCCGCTCGAGCCTGGCCGCGAAAGGACGGTCGTCGTGCGGTTTCAAAGCGTGGCGCCCCGCGAAGGCGACGCGCTGCGCGTTGACTATTTCCGCGGAGGCGCGCCC
>Ga0157372_10008127_pt1 | contig 11157 bp, 7 predicted proteins | sample C55metaG_FD_115307 | JGI IMG/M metagenome (GOLD analysis project Ga0157372, IMG submission 115307) | Corn rhizosphere microbial communities from Kellogg Biological Station, Michigan, USA - C5-5 metaG | ecosystem: Host-associated > Plants > Roots > Rhizosphere > Soil | place: USA: Michigan...
CGCCGTTGCCGGCAGGCACACACCGCCCGCAATTTTCCAGCCTGGACGTGAGTTCCCGGTGGAGTTCATTGCGGAAACGGCCTACAGCTCGGTGCAACTGCACTATCGGCATGTGAATCAGGCAGAGCGATGGCGGGGTGAGGCCATGCAGACGGACGGACATCGCTGGCGAGCCGAAATTCCGTCTGAATACACTCAGAGCCCCTATCCGCTTCAGTACTATTTCGAATTGAAAGCCGGGCCGGATTCCGCCATGCTGCACCCGGGGCTCGGCGACGATCTTACCGGGCAGCCTTACTTCGTGGTTCGAAGAGGATAGTCTTGCGCAACCTTTGAGACGTAGGTTCGGCGGTCTGCGCCGTACGGCCGGAATATATCCTCGGTTTGGTAATTGACGTACCGGGCAGCATGAGGCAGGCTAGGAGTAATCATGACCATTGAGTGCGTCCCAGTTGGAAATAAAGTGGTTTTACGTGTGTCCGGCCGCATGGACGCCGAGAGCGCCTCTCAATTTGAGCCAGAGTGTGAATCCTGCATCGCCAAGGGGTTCACCACACTGCTTGTCGATCTGGGGGAAGTGACCTATATCAGCAGCATGGGTCTTCGTTCTTTCGTCGCCATTGCCAAGAAGCTCAAGGAAACGGGTGGTTCGCTCCGTGTCTGCCGCGCGAGCGGTCTCGTCCGGCAGGTGTTCGAAATTACAAGACTCACGCAGATTTTTCCCCTGCACGAAACCGTCGAGTCGGCGCTTGCAGAGGGCTAAGCAAGAGCCTGCCTGAAGTGCTGCGGAAGCGATGGGTGAAGTAGAGAGCCGGGAAGCGTGATGATCAAGATGCCGGGTAGCCTGTGATTCACTCTTCGTTACAGAGCGGCGATGTACTGCGCTTCGCATTAGCGTTGCTGCCTGTGCTTCTGTTCCTTGCAGCCCTGAGAGCGCTGGATAGTTACAAGCTGGTCTCATTGCGCACGGTTCTCACATCGCTCGCGAGCGGAGCGGCGGCGGCCACGGTCTGCTTTGGTTTCAACACATTCATGTTCCAAATCTTCCCTGGGGCCCAGGATCAGTACGCCCGGATCGGCGCGCCAGTGGTGGAGGAGTGCGCCAAGGCCGCTTTCTGGATCTTTCTAATTGCAACGGCGAGGGTGGCCTTTATGGCCGATTCGGCCATCTGCGGGTTCGCTGTTGGCGCGGGGTTCGCCTTGGTGGAAAACATCTCGTACCTGCATCTGCTTGTGGATCGAGGCATTGGTACGTGGATTCTGCGCGGGCTTGGCACGGCCGTTATGCACGGAGGCGTGGCGGCGCTGGGGGCGACCATTTCGGTGTATCTGCTGGAGAGCCGGCAATGGCGCGGGGTTCGCCTTTTCGCGCCGGGGTTGCTGGCGGCCATCGTGTTGCACTCGCTTTTCAATCAAAGCCTGCAATATCCGATGTTGTCCCTGCTCGGGGCGGTGGTCGGGGTTCCGCTGGTTCTCGGCGTGGTGTTTTACCTCAGCGAGCGCTCTCTGCGCCGCTGGCTGGGGGGAAAGATGGACCGCGACATCGAGATCCTCAACATGATTGGTTCGGCGCGGTTTCAGCAGACCAGAGTGGGCGCCTATCTCATGTCATTGCAGGGAGCCTTTCCGCCGGAACTGCGCGGCGACATGCTGTCTCTTCTGCAACTGACTATTGAGCTGAGCGTGCGCGCCAAAGGAGCACTGTTGATTCGCGAGGCAGGTCTCGAGGTTGCTCCCGACCCCGAGGTTGAGAGCATTTTCGCGGAGTTGAAGTATCTGCAGAAGAGCATCGGGCCCACGGGAATGCTGGCCATCCGTCCGTTGCTTTCGCAGACGCCGCGCGATCTTTGGGAACTGCACCGCCTGGCGAATGGCGTGCGGTGAGTCATGGCCGAAAAAAGTTCGGGCATACTACCGGGCAAGTCGATATATGATGGTCCACCGGAGATCGGGACAATGAATTCTGAAGGCGAGGTGACGAACCTGCTCACGGCATGGGGCAAGGGAGATCCGAACGCGCTCAATGAACTCATGCCGCTGGTTTACAACGAACTGCATCGCATGGCGCAACGCGCGTGGAGGGGTCTGGATCAGGGCGACACGCTGCAACCAACGGCGCTGATCAATGAGGCTTACCTCAAGCTTGCCGGAGCAGAAAACGCGAGCTACCAGAATCGCTGCCATTTCTTTGCTGTTGCCTGCACCGCCATGCGGCAGATCCTGGTGAATCATGCGAGGAGCCGCCATACGGGAAAACGCGGGAGCGGGCAACTTGCGGTGTCGCTCGATAACGTACAGGTGGCGGTACACCAGGAGGCAGCAGAAGTTGTGGCGCTTCATGAGGCGCTCGAACAACTGCAGGCCATCGACCCGCGGAAAAGCAAGGTGGTTGAAATGCGCTACTTCGGCGGGCTGAGTATCGAAGAAACAGCCGAAGCCATGGGACTCTCAGTGATCACCGTGAATCGTGACTGGCGCCTGGCGCGCACCTGGCTGATGCGGGAGATGAACGGCGGGACATCATGAATTCACAAGCCGAGTGGCAGGAGATCGAACGGCTGTTTCACGAGGCAATTGAACTTCCAATCCATAAGCGCCAGGAACTGCTGGCTTCAGCCAGCGGGACCGTGAGGGCGGAAGTCGAGTCGCTTCTAAAAATCGATGACGAAGCGTTCTTCACTGCTCCCCCGGTTCATCTGGCGGCCGATCTTATGCAGCGCCAGCCCAGCTCTCTGAGCCCAGGCGAACGCATTGGGTCATATGAGATTGAGTCGTTGATCTCTGTTGGCGGAATGGGCGAAGTGTATCGCGCGCGTGGGCCGGCCGGAACAGCGGTAGCGCTGAAGATTCTGCGCCGCCATCTGGTTGCGAGCCCGCAGGCCATGGATCGCTTCCACACGGAAGCCCGCGCAGCTTCGGCTCTTCACCATCCCAACATTGTCAAAGTGTGCGGTTCTGGAGAATCTTCTACGGGGTTGTTCCTCGCCATGGAGTGGGTTGAGGGTGCCACCTTACGCCAGTTGATCGATCAGGGAGCTGTGGAATTTCGAGCGGCAATCGATTGGTCGGCGCAGGCCGCCCGGGCTTTGGCCGCGGCCCATGCGGCCGGAATTCTGCACCGCGACATCAAGCCCGACAACGTCATCGTCGGTGAAAACGGCGTGCTGAAAATCCTCGACTTCGGCCTTGCGCGACTCGAGGGTCCCGTGCACCTGGAACCGAATTCCATAGGGGCTTCGGGGACGATTTCCGGCACGCTCTCAGGAACGCTGCTTTACATGTCGCCGGAGATTTTTCGCGGCGAGACGGCCACCAGTGCTTCCGACGTGTTCTCGCTTGGAGCGTTGGTCTACGAGTTGTGTGCTGGCCGGCACCCGTTCGCCGGCGACACTCCGCTGGACGTGTACGAAGCGATCGAGTGCCGCGTTATCGCTGCGCCTTCTACCATGCGGGCCGGCATAGCTGCCGAGATCGACGAATTCATCTTGCGCATGCTCAATCGCGATCCGGCCGCGCGGCCTTCTGCCGCTGAATGTTGCGCTGTTTTCAGTAGATTTTCAGCGAGAACATGACTTCGGTCCCGGTGTGCCCGGAGTCATCGCGCGCCGCCGCGAACCCGGATGAGAACGTTGACTTGATCTGCGAGAACCACACCAGGCGAAAGTCGAGCTGCGCGCCGGCGTCGAAGTGACCATTGCGGGAATCGCTGAACGGATCGCCACCCAGAGCGCCGGTAAACAACGCAAGCCGGGCCCAGTTGCTGTAGATCTTTGTGTTTCCGAGATCGCGGAAGTGAAGCGGCGTCACGTCCCATTCCGCCAGAGACTTTGCAAAAGTCTTGGCGCCAATTTCATCGATTTTGGTGCCGGGAAAGCTGTAGTAGTAGCGGTAGCGGCTTGGATCTCCCTTGTCGATCCAGTTGTTGCCGAAGGCGCCAAAGTAGAAATTTGTGAATGGATCGCTTTCGTTGCCTCCTGCAGCGCCAGCCGACGAACGGATCCAAACGGAAGAGTTTCTCATTCCGGGCAGGAGGAAGCCGCGCGTGTACTCACCCCAGACGTTGGGAAAGAGCTTGGGAAATGTGGCATTCAACTGGCCGTTCACATCCCACTGCACTCCGCTTTCGTCTTCGATCGCCCCCAGAGACTTCTGCAGGTTGGAGTACGCGAGTTCGCCTGAGCCGCTGATAAACCGGGTGTGCGAAGCCGCGACATTTTGATACGCAGGCAGGCGGTCTAGGCCCGAGTACCCGGCCAGGTCTACCTTGAGGGTGAACGAGCGGTCGGAATCATGAACGAACGTCTTCATCTTCTCGCCCACTACGCCGAATCCGCGGCGGCCCACCTTAGTTGGTCCGAACAGATCGTAGAAGTCAGCCCTGTTGAAATATCCGTTGAGGTTCCAGTCCCAGTAGCGGGCCTCGACCGCGGCATGAATTCGATCTCTCACCGCGGCAGAGGTTCCTACAGAATAGGACACGGTCGTCATCACGTGCGCGAGTCCCAGCGTGTCGCCGAAATCGGCGCGCAAGCCTGCCGCCCGGGCGTCCTGATAGCCCTGCGCGATGGGATAAATGGACTGCAGCCCGATGGTGTGCAGTGGCCGATAAAAGCCCGCATAGGTGCGCAACTTCTGATCATCGATATTGTTGCGCGACTGCAGCTTCCATGCCTTCACCTCGGGGTATTTTTCGGCCACCGATTGGCCGAGGTATGGAATCGCGCTGACGTCCTCAATGACATGAACCGGCAACGTTACCAGTCGAAATCCCTGTGCGGAGTAGTCGTAGGCGACCAGGTTGCCATCCGGAAGCAGAAGCGGCCGGAACAGCCCCGTCTCAGAGTTGCTCAGAGCATCGAGCTTCTTCGTCTGCAGATCGAGGCGGAACAAGTTCGACGCACCGGTCAGATATGAGGATCCGAACAGATACCGGCCATCCGCGGAAAAGGTAAAGCCGTCGGGTGAATCCGTTTGGAAATCGTAAAGCGTTTCGGGTTCAGCCTTTCCTGCCAGCAGATCGGCGAGTTGAAATCGCACGAGCCGTTGTGTTCCGGATTGATCGGTCAGCGCCCCGGTCAACTGCGTGCCGTCAGGCGAGATATCGAGATTGGAAAGGTTTGAGGCGTAGGGAAGGGTATCGAGAGCCTTAGCGGATTTGAAGGGTGCTTCCAGGCGTACGATGCTGGACAAGCCGTTGTTGTGCATCACGCCCCACAGAGACCGATCGCTGCGGCAGAACACCAGATCGCCGATGCGTGCGTTCCTGCCGAGAAGGGTGCGTTTCCGACTTTGCAGATCGAACTGATACAGGCTGCGCAGACCGTGTGAATTATTCGTAGTAAAGAAGAGCCGGCGGCCGTCGGGATCAAAGGCCAGCGATGCGACATCGTAACCCGCGCCGCCCTGTACGTCGGTGAGATGCTCCACCTGGCCGGTATCGAGATGAATCGCAGCTACGTACGGCATGGGCCCGGTATACCGGACGGCGACGTAGATCACGTTCGACTTTGCATCGTAGTAGGACCGGGAAATCGATCCCAGAACTTTCGACGAGACCGGCTTCACCTCGGTGACGGGATACCGGCGGATTGCCTTCAGGTTTGTATCCTGCCACTCATGCTCAAATGCGATCCACTTGCGCCATTCGTTGTGCAGTGAGTCCCCATACACTGCGCGGAACTGCCTCTCGTAAAAAGCGTGGCTGGAGTCACCGCGGACCAACCAGGAAGTGAGCTTTTCAGGCCCATACTGGCGGGCAAGATAGTTCATGAAGCGTGTGCCGTAGAGGTAGGAGTTGGCTCCCACCTGAAAATCGGCGGACGTGCCTTCCGACTCGAGTCCCACCATGTCGTACATGTATCGCTTGTCACGAACCTTGGCGCGAAAGGTCATCTCGTCGTAGCCGCCCAGAGCGCGCCCGAACCCGCCGCCGAGCCACGTCTCCATGAAGACCGCTCCGCCCTCGTGATACCAGCGTGGCGCGTACACTCGCGGACTGCCCAGAAAGCTGAAAGGGATCGATTCGGGATCATCGGTATTGGGCATGATCTTTCCCGCAGTCATCGTGCGGAAGAACGCGTCGCGCGGCGCGGTCCTGTCGCCCATGACGATGTGCATCATCTCGTGCCTGGCGAGCAGGCCCATCCGCTCGGAAGATGGCAAGGTCTCGAAGACCTGGTTCAATGGCTCAATGCCGATCTGGATGATGTTGACGGGCAATGTTCCCGCGCCGCCGAATCCAGAATCGTCGAAGTCCTGAATAAGAATTGTGACCTTGCCTTTTGGCTCGTAGCCGAACGTCTTGCGATAGTACTGTTGTGCTTCTTCGAGCGAGCGCATCAGCAGCGGAGCCAGGTACTCATGCTGCGGCGAATAGTAGATAATCCGAAACTGGCGCGTCTCCTGCGTGTAAAGCACCGGCTCGGCGCCCCAGGCGGCAACACTGCCGGCCAGGAGGGCGCAAAGCATGAGGACCCAGGTACAGCGGGGAAGGGTGAGCGGATGTATGGGCCTCACTCTGCCCTCGCCTGGTCATTAACCATGTGAAGTGTCCCGACGCGCAGACGGATAAGAGGCTCCGCTATGCGATGAAAGAGGCTTCCTGCCTCGGTAACGGATGGCGGCAGGTTCAGTATTGAAGGTTGTTGCCCAGGTTCGTGTTGAGCTGGGTATTCAGATTGGTGTTGAGGTTATTCAACTGCGTCGGATTCAGAGCAGTCATGCCAGCCGACACGTTGTAGACCACGCCGTTTTGCAAGAAGTACGTCATCCCGTTGCTGAGCGTGAATGCCGCCCCCACCTGCAGGTTGGTGTTGAGGTACTGGTAGGCGTTTGTGTTCATGTGGGACTGGGCGTTGGTGTTCAGGCCCGCGGAGGCGTTGGTGTTCAGCGCCGCTGCCTCATGATTGGTCAACCCAGACTGCACATTGGTATTCAGGGCCGCGTCGGCATGATTGGTCAACCCGGACTGCACGTTTGTACTTACCGCGGCTGCCACGTTGGTGTTCAGGTTCGACTGCACGTTGGTGTTTAAAGCAACCGCCTGCGCCGGCGTCAGGAAGGTCACGAGGCCGCCCTGCAGCATGGCACTGCCATTTTGAAAAGCAACGATGTGGCCGGTCTGCAGGGAATTGGCCTGAGCGGCCGTCAGCGCAATCAGGCTCCCGTTCATGTAAACGTAGGAATACCCGTTATTCACGTTGAACATCTGGCCATTCTGCAGGATCGGAACCTGGTGGTTCTTGATCTTCTGCAGCGTAGCCTGAACCGCCACCGGCGCGGAGCCTGGATTGACCGTTGCGTCTGCGGGCTGCTCGGCCCGGTAAACCTGGCGTTTCCCGATCGCGCCCAATCCCACGCGGCTCAGCCCCGGCGGAAAGATCCCCAGGAAATAGACCACGGCTCCGGCAACCAGCAAAGCTCCGCCCCCAAACAGCACCATTTTCTTTGTGTTCATGACCCCACTCGCTCCATAAATTGGCAGCGGCAATTTGCTTTGACGTCGTGGCCGCTCACTGTAGATAAACAACAATTCCCGATGTTTCGTATCATCATCAGGCAATTCTTTGAATCTGCCAAGCAATTTCGCCTGTTGCAAAGCGCGGTTGAGGCTCCTGGGCGACCCGATTGACGTGCGAGGACCAGAACCTGCAGCCACGCGCGCATAAGCGCCAACCGGGAGAGGAGATAAGAGGTGGTCATCCCATCAAGTTATTGATTTCATTGACAAATGGAGGGCATGCTTGGATTCGGAAGCAGTCATTTTGAAGCTTTAGCACCCGAATTGAACTTAGGTTTCGAACCCAAAGAAGAGAGCATTTTCGGAAGAGTTCGCACCGACGCCAAGCGCCTCATGGCTTGCCCGAGTCCACTATTTTGAACGGGAGCCCCGGATTGAGGATCGAACCGCAGGGTTCGAATAAAAAGGAGAGGTCACGGGACGGGGTCCGTTGCATGAAGACATTCACTCCAGGCTGTTGAATTTGCCACAGGGATCCGCCCCGATATGGAACCTGCGACGGATTCAACAGAGCGGGGCCAAGTCAGCAGGGAGAAGGAGGCACGGAGGATGGATCAAAACACGACCTTCCCCTTCAACCCATCAGGCAGAGCGCGGTTTGCCGAAATTTTGGTTTGTCCGACATAGAGATGTTGCAATTTTGGCAGATGTTCCGCGGTTTTGAGCGCGACGGGCGTGATCCCGGTTCCGAAGAGGTTCAGAGACTCCAGTTCGCTCAGCCCGCCCAGCGCGAGAACGGTGGCGTCGGTAATCCAGGTGTGCATAAGGCGGAGCGTGCGAAGGTGCTTCATTGCAGCGACATTGGATGCCGAGCGATCAGTAATGGCGGAATTCGAAAAGTCGACGGCGACGAACCGATCGTAGAGAGGCTTAAGCCGGGCGAGATCGTCGTCACCGAATTTGCCGGCGAGGAGGGATGTATTGATGATCAGGTTGGCCGAGCCGCGCGATTCGTATTCGATCGCGTCAGGATAACGCTTATCGAATTCTGCCAGCGCATCGGCGAATGGGGCGCGCTGCCCGGCGACCGCGGCATCGTCAATTTCAGTGAAAGTAGCCTCGGCGGCGGGACGAGCGGTGGCCGGGGCGTCTTTGATGGCGTTGGCGGATAGAGTGGGTGACGCTCCGGCGGAGATCCAAAGTTCGATGAGCTTGATCTGATCGGGCGAGAGCGGTGGCTTGCCCTGAGGCGGCATGATCTTCTCAGAGCCATGAGGGCTGGAGACGCGCTGGAAGAGTCCGCTGTGGTTGAGATCTGCTGCTTTGACGGGCGGTCCGCTTCTGCCGCCGCGCATCACGGCCTCATAGGAGTCGAGGCGCAGACCTCTCTTCTGGGTTGAAGGCCCGTGGCAAGCAACGCAGTTCTGCTGAAAGACCGGCTCGATGCGGACCGTGAAGAAAGAATCGGGCGTGGCGGCGGTGGCGACTGCTTGTTCTTGTTTGGAGACGCCGAGCCAGCTTCGCAGGGGACTGGGCATGTGCTCGGTGAGATGCGCTTCGCCATGCGCGAGCTGACCGCCCCGATATCCAGTAAATGAGACCAGGAGTACAGTGACGACGAGGCCGCAGATATAAGCAATGTCGAATCGCTGGCCGGCGATCCGGCCCCTGAACATCCAGCACAGCCAACAGAAAACGGTGACGAAGACGCCTCCCCACATGTGCTGCACAACGAGCGGGCCGGTATATCCGCCGCTTCGTGCGAGAAACCAGCCGAGGATGGCGGAAGCAATGGCGCTGAAGAAAGCTAACGCGAGAATCGGCTCGACCGAAGGGCGCAGATACTGAAGACGGCGCGATCTTCCGCCGATCTCCAGAACCGGAACGAGGAAGATCAGCGCGATGGGAAAGTGGATGGTCAGGAGATGAAAGCCACCGATAAACTGCGCCCACTCCGAGCGTTGCGCTCCGTCTGGCGGAAAGAAGAGCAGCAGAACGATGAGAAGGAGAATCGGCGCCAGCGTGAACATCCCAAGCCGATTACGGAGTGGCCATTGCCGAATCGGCGCAATCATGAGAGCTCGCAGTCCTCACTGTGGATGAAACGCATGCATTGCCAGCGGCAGACAACATGCACAGTCATGCCAGAATCTCCGACACGATCCGTGCAGGCTTAACGCTGGTGAGCTTCTGATCGAGCCCTTGGAATGAGTAGTTGAGTTTGCGATGATCAAAGCCCATCACATACAGCATGGTGGCGTGCAGATCGCGAATCTCGACAGGGTCTTTCACAATTTCGTAGCCCATGGCGTCCGTTTCGCCGTGCGTAATCCCAGGCTGGATTCCTCCGCCGGCAAGCCAGATTGTGAACGCGCCGGGATTGTGATCGCGGCCGACGAATTGCATCACCGCGGCACTGCGATTCTCCCGCATGGACGTGCGGCCAAATTCGCCGCCCCAGACGACGAGCGTGTCTTCGAGCATGCCGCGCTGCTTGAGATCGGCGAGAAGCGCGGACATTGGCTGATCGACTTCGCGGCAGCGGTCATTGAATCCAAGGTTTAGTGCTTCCTTCGCGTCGGCTCCGTGCGAGTCCCAGCCCCAGTGATAGAGCTGGACAAAACGAACTCCCCGCTCCGCGAGGCGGCGCGCCACCAGGCAATTATTGGCAAAGCTCTCCGTGCCGGGTTTGCAGCCATAGGCCGCCAGTGTAGCCGCGGACTCCTTGCGGATATCAAGAGCGTCCGTCGCCTCCATCTGCATGCGGAAAGCCATCTCGTACTGGGAAATACGGGTGATGGTCTCAGCATTGCCGAACTCGGCGTATTGCTGGCGGTTGATCTCGTCGATGGCGTCAAGTTCGCTGCGGCGAAGGGAACGGCTGACATTTTGTGGATTTTCGAGGTAGAGGACCGGCTCGCCGTGGGAGCGGCACTGCACGCCCTGATAGATGCTGGGGAGGAAGCCGGAACCCCAAAGCTGCTTGCCGCCATCGGGCTGTTTGCCGCCGGAGATCAGGACGATGAAGCCTGGGAGATTCTGGTTCTCGGAACCTAATCCGTAGGTGACCCAGGAACCCATCGAAGCATAGCCGAGGCGGGGGTTGCCCGTGTGTACCAACAGCTGCGCCGGAGCGTGATTGAACTGATCGGTACGCATCGACTTGATGAAGCACACGTCGTCGACATGCTTCTCGAAGTGTGGCAACCGGTCGGATATCCACGCACCGCTCTGTCCAGCCTGGTGAAACGGATACTGCGATCCGAGGAGCTTGGGCACGCCGCTGATGAAGGCGAACCGTTTGCCCTGCAAGAACGACGCCGGGCAATCCTGGCCATCGAGGCGAGTCAGATCTGGCTTGTGTTCGAAAAGTTCCAATTGGCTTGGCGCGCCGGCCATGTGCAGATAGATGATGCGCTTCGCGCGCGCGGGAAACTGGGGAGGCAGCACCGAGAGAGGACGGGTGGGATCGCGCCTGAATTCGAGGCGCCGCGTGCCGTCGATGTTCAACTCTGAAGCCTCGGCTGTCGCGGCATTCTTCAACGCCAAACTGCCGAGGAACATGCTGCCGACTCCCGCACTGAGGCTACGCAAAAAGTGACGGCGGGTTTGTGCCTGGAGCCGCGCGAGGATCTCTTCCGGATGCCTGTGGGGGGCAGGACGATCTTCAATGAGAGCAGAATGGTGAGCGATCGCGC
>Ga0157372_10008128_pt1 | contig 11157 bp, 14 predicted proteins | sample C55metaG_FD_115307 | JGI IMG/M metagenome (GOLD analysis project Ga0157372, IMG submission 115307) | Corn rhizosphere microbial communities from Kellogg Biological Station, Michigan, USA - C5-5 metaG | ecosystem: Host-associated > Plants > Roots > Rhizosphere > Soil | place: USA: Michigan...
GTAGGGATGTTTTTCGAAGTTGATGTCATCGAGGTCCAATCCGTGATGCCGGTGACCGGTCGACGATACTGCTACCACCCTGGTGCCGCCGGCCTTCTTCAAGGCGGGCCACAACAGGCCTGTTAATTGAAAATGCCCGAGATGATTCACGCCGAATTGAAGCTCGTAACCCCGCTTGTCCTTCAATAAATTCGGCGGCCGGAAGAGGCCCGCGTTATTGATGAGGATATGAAGCCGGTCATGCCGGCGCAGGAATTGTTCCGAAAATTGATGAACCGATGCCGGATCAGCCAGATCCAGGGGTATAAAGGATACCCGTTCGAGATCCGAAAGCTGTTTGTCTGCCTTGTGGCGGTCCCTTGCTCCCACCACTACTTCTGCTCCGGCGTCTGCCAGCGTCCTGACGGTCTCCAGGCCGATGCCGGAATTGCCGCCGGTGACGATGACGATCTTACCGGAGAGATCATGGCCTGCGACTACTTCTGCCGCAGTGGTTTGCGGGCCGAAGTCCGAATGGATGGGTTGTTGTGCTGTTTTCATTCAACCGAACCGTGCAAATTTTCGGCCAGCCGGTGCGAAAATTTCTGGTAACTTGTAATCCAATATGGAAATGCTGGAGAAACTTTGGGAATACAACCGTTGGGCGAACGACATCGTCCTCATGACCCTGGAAAAGTATGGGCAGGAGGTGCCGGCTTTGTCGATCCGGCTGATGAGTCATATTGCAAATTCGCAATCCGTCTGGTTGTCCCGGATTATCGGGCAGCCTTCGCCGACCGGCATCTGGGATGAGCATGCTATTGCAAGGATCCGGCAATTGAATGGTGATTCGCTTCGAGGCCTCAAGGCGGTGATCGATGAGCAGGGTGACAATTTGGGCGCCATCGTGGCCTATAAGAATTCGAGCGGCATCGCTTTTGAAAATTCGGTGCTGGACGTCCTGATGCAGGTGTTCACCCATGGCGGCTATCACCGGGCGCAGATCGCGATGGACCTCCGGCAGGCCGGGCTCGAGCCGGTGAATACGGATTATATCAGCTGGGTGCGGGCGGGGCGAAGGTGAGGGGTGGGGGTGCGCGGACGAAGGTGAGGGTTGGGCGACGGGTGGCCGGGCGCGCGGCGAGGTTGAAGGTGTCGATTTAAACGATCGCTTATGCAGAAGGAAGATGGTTTGGCCGAGGCGATATTGCGCGACTGGACGATCAATAACCAGGTCGACATTGCCTTATTAAAAATGCTGCCGCCTGTGCTATGGCCTGAGAAGGCGCCGGGCTATGAGCGCAAGACAATACGGATGATCGGCGCGCATTTTCATAATACGCGATGCAGCCATATTCATCATCTTGGCCGTAAATGGAACATCGATCCGCCGGAGACCGTCGACAACCAGCAGATTACATCCGCGGGTTTGATAATAGCCCTGAACAAAAGCTGCAAAATCATGTACAAACTCCTGGAGACCGGCATCCGGAACCAGGACAGGCTGCCGGGTTTCGCGCTCGGCGCTGTCGCTTTTACACATTATATGATCGCGCATGAAGCGCATCATCGGGGACAACTGATCATGGCAGCCCGGCAATTGGGGCATCCGCTGCGCGTAGAGGACAGCGGGTTGTTATGGCAATGGAAGCGGTTGGGAAAGTGAGCGGCGATGGAATGGCCGGGCGGGGCGAAAGTGATGTGTTGAGCGCGGCGGGCCGAGAGCGAGGGCACCGCGGGTGAGAGGGAGGGCGCCGCGAATTCAGAGTAACTTCAGAATCTCTGCCGAACTTTGCTGCTGCGCATGAAGCGTCTCCGACCATATCTCCCTATTCTTTGGACATTGGTGCTTAACGTGGTGAACCTCTGCTGGCGGGTTGCCCGGCAGGTCGCGTTGCCCGGATGGAAGAAGAGCGGCAATTTGCTGACCAGCCTTTTCGATCTTTTCCAGGGACTGGTAGAACAGCTGATCGGCTGTCGCCGGGCCGTGCTCGGCGTTCCTTTGGCTATTACGGGGAAGATCCCCGCGCAGGAAAAATTGGAGCTTGCCTGGAATTTCGGAAAGGTGTGGATCCGGCGAGGCATGCTGATGGCGGCGTGGGGGCTATTTATCCTATCATCGTTCGAGTGGATCTGCACGGGCTCTGCGGAACGGAGCGAAGGTCCCCTGACGGAAGCATCGGCTGCGATGGGGCAGGCCGGTGAAAATTCAATCAGTGAGGCCGCGGTCGTGGACAATGCGGGCCGTAATCATTTGGGTACTCTGCCGGAGATTTGCGGAAAGGTCGCCTTTCAGCAGCTGAATATACGGCCGGCGGTGAAACGCTGGCTCGTGCTTTGTACAATTCGCATTTGAGAGATGAAATGCTTTCGGTTTGGCGGCGGAGGATCGCCGCGCTGGCGGGAGATCGCCTCGCCTACTCATCTTTTCACATCAAATGCAATTCATGAAACTATTTATAGGGCTATTGCTGCTGGCTTGCAGCGAGCCTGTTTTTGCGCAATCTACTGCGGCTCCAGGGATGGGGAAGGTGGCTCCGGGGACGGGCAAGGCGGTACGGCGGGACAGTGTTCCGGCCGCTAAACGTGACACGATGGAGGAGACGCTACAGAATGTCATCATTTCGTCCACCCGTACCAATCAATTGCTGAAAAATACCCCGATCGCGGTGCAGGTGATCGGCCGCGAGGATATTGAAGAAGGGACTGCCCAGTCTCCCGCCAATATCCGCGAACTACTGACCGAGTTATCCGGGACACAGATGCAACAGACCTCCGCCGTTTCGGGCAACGTGACCATTCGTCTGCAAGGGCTGGACGGTCGTTATACCCAGCTGCTCAAGGACGGGTTTCCGCTATATGGCGGTTTTTCGGGCAGTCTCAGCATCCTGCAGGTGCCGCCGCTCGACCTGCGGCAGGTGGAAGTCATCAAGGGCGCCGGATCGGCGTTGTATGGCGGCGACGGGATCGCGGGGATCATCAATCTTATTTCGCGTACACCGGATACGGCTCCGCACCTGGATGCGATACTCAATCAAACCAACAGGGGCGGCACCGATCTGGGCGGGTTTTATAGCCTGCGGGGGCGGCACACGGGTTTGACGATATTGGGCACCGCCAGCCGGCAGGGTCCTTTCGATGTCAATAAGGATGGGTTCACCGATCTGCCGCTGGTGTGGCAGGGAACGATAAATCCTACCTTCTTCTCGTATCCCGATGACAGCAGCACACTTCGTTTGGGGGTCAATTTGTCTTCAGAAGATCGCTTGGGCGGGGATCTCGAGGCGGTGCGGCACGGTGTGGACAGTCTTCATCCTTTCCGGCAACATAATCATACGGACAGGGATTACTATCAGCTGTCGTACGAGCACAAGGGGCATGACCGGCAGAGCCTGTCGCTGAAGAATTCGATCGGGTATTTTTATCGTTCGATCGGGCAGACGATGGGATCGGCCGGAAGCGGTGGCGCGGGGATTGGGGGAAGCGGAGGCGCGGCCGGCGGTGGCGCGGCAGGCGGGGGCCTGGCAGGCGGGATGAATGGCGTTTCGACCACGGGGTTCTCGGGGGGCGAGATCTCGTCGTTCACGGAGGCCAGCTATGCTGTTAGCCGGGGCGCTCATCAACTGGTCGCGGGTGCGGGTCTTGTCACCGATGCGTTCCGGCCGGATGCGGCGCATGCAGGATTGGGCTATACGCATACTACCGCCGGGGTTTTCGCTCAAGACGACTGGACTGCTAGTAAAAGGATCACGCTGGAAGCGGGAGCCCGTGCGGATGTGGAGCGGACGGTATATTTTCTTCCGAGGCTGGCGCTGCTGTATCGCCCGGTGCATGGGCTGGTTGTTCGTGTTGGCGGCGGTTTGGCGTACAAGCTGCCGACCATTTTCAACGCCGCGGATGAAGAAGACGCCTATCAGCAGGTGTATCCCATTTCTTCCTTGGTCCGTGCAGAACGTTCGGCCAGCGCCAATCTCTCGTTCAATTACCAGGGTTATATCGGCGATGCGATGCGGCTCACCATCGATCAGAATTTTTATTATACCCGGTTGACCGATGCGCTGATCCCGCAGCCGGATAGTCTGCAAAAAGGCTGGCTCTATTATCTCAACGCACCCGGTGTCGTGCTTTCGCGGGGATCGGAGACCAATGCGCGTTTGTCATTGAGCGATCTTTCGTTGTACCTGGGGTATACGTATACCGATGCGAGAAGGGAGTATCTGCCAGGTAGTCCCGTATTGCCATTGACGCCGAAGAACAGGCTGGTGAGCACGCTTAGCTATGAGGAAGAGGGCCGGTGGAAGGCAGGCATAGAAGGATTTTTTACCGGTGCGCAGGTGCTGGATGATGGCGGGACGACGCCGTCCTTCTGGAGGTTCGATGTGATGGTGCAGAAAAGCTGGGGACATTGTTCGCTGTTGCTCAATGTGGAGAATTTCACGGATATCCGGCAGAGTCATTTCGGGCCATTGCATAGCGGCACAATGCAGAACCCGGTGTTCGATGAGGTGTATGCGCCGCTGGACGGAAGGGTCGTCAGCCTGGCTTTTCGGTATAGACGGTGAGGAAGGGGGGGCTTGGAATTATCATGCGACCACTTATATTTATATTCCCTGCACCAGCATAGACTATCCGCAGGCGCGTAGCATAACCGAACAGATCTGCACGGCCATCCATGATCTGGCCCCGAATCGTCCACAACGGAAACCAGCATAGCCCGACGCGGCGACCTGGTCTATGTCGACCCGTCGCAAAACGATTATGCCGACACTCTTGCCGCACTCTACTCCGTCCGTCCCTTCCACATCCCCACCGTCTCCACGCCGCTCGAATGGAAAGAGATCAACCGGCGCCTGAACCCGCATGCCTTCACTATTGACAATACCCTCGCGCAGCTGAAAAAGAAAGGCGACTTATTCGCCGGCGTGCTCGATAAAAAGATCGCTACGGCCAACATGAAGATCTTGACCAAGCTATGATAAAGGCCCTTCTCCCACCAAAATATCGTGCAAGGGCCTTCCTTTGCTCCATGCGAACGGCAAGGGTACCTTTTGTAATGTTTGCGCCGAAAATCGGGACGAAGCCATGCAAATATTACAAAAGGCGTATTTAAATTAGGACCGCCATGAACGCCCGCCTTCCGAAAATAATTACTCGTATGCCCCTTTCCGAGCTTTGGGACGATAACGGATCGCACTATCTCCCTTTGCGACGGCACCACCCGGTCTGGCGTCCGCAAATTGCCCGAGCCGATGAACCTGGAGAATATCCGCGTGCACGCCTGGCGGCTCTCGGCCGAAGTATTGGCAAGAATGTCATTTTCGCAATCGCCTGTGACACTCCTATGTTCCTTTTCTCTCTTCTTCCCTTAATCCGAGGTGATACATTAACTAACACCATTGTAGTTGAAAGTTTGGGCTGCTTGCCGTCGAACGCACAGTCCAACTCCTTAATGGTCAACACCATTATTTCGAATACTTTGATAGCAAACCATCAAATTCCTTCCAAAATTCATTATTGCATTCCACATCAGCCCCGTCCAATCTTCGTGGTTTCGATCGCGCAAAAAATCCCTTGACCTGCCTTGCAACTTTAAGAATCTCATGCTTATAGTCATCAATATGCACTATTCCAACCAGCCCATTATAGTCAACCGCGTCCTCGTCTCTCGTATTAGGATATTTCTTTATTTCTTTTATTATGACCTCACTCCCTTCATGATTCAAAACCCAGTCAATAGCAATTGGACAAGAAATCATCTGAATCATCCCGCAATGAATTATAATTCCAGGGCCCCGGTCTTGCACAAAATCACTTTCAATTGTTCTCAATAGCCGCAAGACCGATGTACTCGTTGTCCAATCCTGGATCGTATCTTCCTGTGTTAAAATTCCCTCCCCGGCAATTGAAAGAATGAACTGACCATGAGAACATTCGTCCGATTCATTGTTCGGGTCATTATCGATCCAATGATGATTTAAAATATCAATTTCAAAGTTGTCCACAAATCCCACTTTGCCCTTAAATTAAGCAAGAAGTTCTTGCAAAGCAAATGCTTCCTTGCCAAACGTCTTTGACTTCTCCTTTATCCGTATTCTCCAGCCATCCGGTGGTCGCCGCCCGTAAGCAGCCGGCCGCCCGTTAGCAGATCCTGCAAGTCGGCTAGTACCTCCGATCCACAATACTTCCCAAACCCTTATCCCGGTCCATAACATTTTAGCGGAATTAGGAAATTAGCCAAATCATATGGGAGAAACCAACAGATTTTATTCTTATTTTAATACCAGATATGAACCGACTCCCTCCCATACTAGCCATTGCCCTCATTTTGGTCAGTTGCAACAACCATCCCGGCGTAAAGCCCGAAGTCCATTCCCTTTCCCAGCCTCTGCCGCACGCTTCCAGGGTAAGACATCTGTATTCCGCAGACACAGGCACCATTGCGCCCGAATTGTTAAAAACATACAAGGAAGCCTGTGTCCATGACACCAATTCCTACGACAAGAAGTTTATTGCACATTTCGCTGATATCATAAAACAGTTCAGCGGCAAAAAGCTAGACACCACCCTGCTGACCATCGGCAATTTAGATGGCGACCCGGCTCAGGACACAATAATCACGCGTGTATATTACCACTCAGACAGCATCTATGTCGACTCAAAATGGATAAAGGATAATCAGGTCTTATGGACGGATAAATACACCGATCCTTTTACGGAATTAAACGCAGATGTGTTCGGGCACACCAGCAGGAATACCTGGCCATGTTTCGCCATAGGTATACTCTATGGACCTCCTGATATTTATCCCCGTACTGAGATGACGGCCAACTCGATGGTTTACACTCAGGGATTGGAAGATTTGAAACAAGCGGGTATCCGTCTGACTATGGACCAGTACAAAACTTATCTGCAGGAATTCAAAGGGCAATTGATAGCCTGTGGGGACCCAAATTCCCGGGAGCGTCTGTGGATCTGGTATAAACCGGCCGGGCGGATGATCACTTATTACCAACCGTGACCCGGCCAAACTAATTTCTATAACCATGGATTCGATCATAATCAGATGCCCAAAATGTAGATGGGAGCCGGACGGGAAGCCTTACTGGCGATGCTCCTGCGGGCACATATGGGATACCTTTTCAACCGGTGGAAGATGCCCCGCCTGTCAAAAAGTGTGGGAAGACACAAAGTGCCCGGGGTATGCGGGCGGTTGCAACCGGTGGTCGCCGCATTTGGACTGGTATGAGAATCTGGACAACGTTGTACAGGAAATCAGACATGAAATTTCGATGCCTGATCTAATACCCAAATAGAATGCCGATGTCTCGTTACGAAATATTAGACCATCTGCCGCCCTATGGGCCCATGTATATTCCCGTAACCCGCGACGGTGAACCATGCTATTCCGAAGGGTACGCCGTTCGCTTCTATAAATCGGATGGCTCTGAATGGGTAGCCAATTTCCAGCTCGGCTGGACCGGCCTCCGCACAGTGCTCGAGTTGACTGAAACTACCAACTTGTTAATCATCGCAGACGGCGCATGTTACCTAATCGATCCCGATAAAACTGTTCCCATCGGCGCATTCGGCGCGGATTTTTCAGCGATTTTTACTCTAAGTGAACAACGCTACATCGTACAGGGCCAAACGGAAAAAAAGGAAATGACTGGTTTGGTCGACGAAGACCTACTTGTCGTAGAAGATCCGCAATGGGTATATTCCAAGATGGGTCTTGCCAACCTGGCACAGCTTTGCAATCATTACCGTCCCTCGAAGTGGAAGTCGATAATCCGGGAACATTTCGACGCCATGAAGTCCCAGGCCGAATTCGAATCGGAATTCTACGAAAATGTGCACGATTATTCATACGCCGCCCCTTTCATCGCAATCCGTGTTCATCCGAAAGAGTATGCTTCGCATCTCGGGGAGGAATTCACCATCAAACAGCAAATCGCTGAGGATCTCATCGCCCTGTTGGTATTCGACTTCCCTCACGGGATCTCCACCATCAGGCCGGAGACGAGGGCCCGGCTCCATCAGCGAAAGCCTTTATTGGTGGCATAAAGGCAACCTAATCCGCCAACCCTATTCCGTCGAAGGCGATAGCCTGCATTTCGAGCCGACAGGGGAATTCATCGAAATGATGGACAGTTTGCCTGCACAGCCGTGAAAATGATCCCAAGTTATCTGGGTGCCGGCATTTGTACTCCGATTTATCATCGTTGGGCTATTTGCCGCGTCACTCTTTTTTACGCCGAATCTTCTTGTTCACCAAGTCATAGAGTCCCTTAATATCTGCCTGCCAGTCAGGTAACAAAAAGATCATCACCGTCTCCTCGATCAGGTCCACCCCTGTTGTAACCACCGTCAACATGAACAGGGCTTGCGGCATGCTCGGCAGGAAGAAATAAAAGATCAGGAAAATACCCTGTAAGACAGCGGCCGCCTTGGCAAACCAGGTGTGAAAGCTGGTCGGTCGGCCATACTTCACCAGGGCCGCCGTAAGCTGGAAGCAGTACAGAAAGGTCAGGGAAATGATGGGCACGATTTCGCTACGAAAAAAAGCAGGATCGAAAACGAAAAGCCCGATAATGGCCACGAGGACAGTTAGATCATCGCCAATGGAATCCAGGACCGCGCCGGCCCTGCTGATCACTTTGTATTTACGCGCTAAATATCCGTCGACGGCATCCGTCAGAAAGCTTGCCACCAACATCCACCTCCATAGTTCCCATTCGCGCCGGAAGATCAACAGCAGCAGAAAGGGAACAGCCACAATGCGATAAAGCGTTATTCCATTGACAATATAAAAAGCCGGCCTGCTCACAGGCAAAAATACATAATTGCCCACCGACATGGTTTTTTTGCCCCGCCTTTCCAGGTGCCGTCGATGTACCAGTTTTCATAATGATAAAGCCATAGGCTTTTCCAGGGAAGGATGGTCTCTGTGATGTGGTACCAACATTCGCCACGAAGCGGCATGCACCCCGCGCTGCCGTTCCTTGCGTAATTTTCAGCAAAATTGTACTTTGAGCCGAACACTCAAAATAACGATATACCTCGTCGCGACACTATGTTGTTGATTGAGGTATTAACTGGAAATTACGATCTGGATCACGCAGTTGCACTAAAAATAGCCGAATTGAAACAAAGGCAGAAGATCGATCCTGTGGTGAACTTTAAGTTCCATCACAACGCGGACAATTCTGAATATCTGCTCGACTTTATAGTTAGCGAGGGCAAGTCAAAACTAACGATGGTCGAATGGAATGCCTATCGGTATAGGCTCTTCAAAGACGGTTCCGGCAATCATGGCGTAATGATTTTTGGCATCAGTCTTCGGGAAACCAACAAAATAAGTCAATTTCTTGAATCATTAGGTACAACCCGACGAACCGAAATCAATGCAATGGAAAATTTCCAAATTCCATCAGTCGAGATCAAGTGACCTCTACCTTCAACCATTGTAGGCCCCATGTTCTGGAAACCCGATTCTTTGTAGATATTGCAATATCTCGTCCTTGACCGTCTTATTACTGGGGTCAATAAATAGTATCACCCTCACGCGGCGTACCTGACCTTTGGATGATGAAAGTATTTCTTAACTTGTTTGGGGTCTTTCTTTCTGCGGTGCATAAATTTCGCTACTCCTTTCTTTAGATCGTCTACTGATGCCAGGGATACCTTACCTGTGATATTGACCTTCAGATCCTGGTTCAAGTATTCATCCGGATTAAGTTCAGGGCTATAGGCCGGCAGATAAAAGAGCGAAAGCCGGGAACGGTGTTCTTCCAGCCAGGACTTAACCGTTTTTGTCTTATGGGCAGGTAAATTATCCACGATCAGGAATATCTCTCCCTTTTGGCTCTTGATCAATTTATTCATGAACCGGATGAATGTCTGGCTATTGACCCCTTTCTTACAGAACATGAAATATAATTTCCCCCGATTGTTCACGGCCGATATCATCGTCAGCCCAAATTGCTTGCCTGTCTTGCGCATCACGGGTGTCTCACCTTTCAGAGAATAACCCCTTCCCCGCTGGTCTGTGCTACGAACGCCCGTCTCATCTCCCCAGAAAATCATAGCCCTCCTACGTTTGGCCTCCGTCTTGATTTTAGGATATACTTGAGTCAGCCACTTCTTAACCCATTCATTATCCTGTTCGTAAGCCTGATATACTGGCTTTTGCGGAGTGAACCCCCACTCTTTGAGGTAGCGCCCGATCTGCCAGACCGAGCGGCTGATACCAAATTCCCTGCACATCAATTCTCCCACCATCTCACGGGTCCACAAACCAAACCGAAGCTTTAACTGATCCGGATTCTTTTCGGTGATCAGCCGGATGATTCGTTTTTCCTGTTTTTCGTTCAGTTCTCGCCAGGAAGGCCGGCCCCTTTTATCTTCATCCAGTGAAGCCTTTCCTGATTCCTTCACTTTGTTCACCCATTTACGAACCGTCACATACGGTACATTGAATGTCTCGGCGGCTAAACGCATATTCCCCGACTTCTCCCAATATTCGATCACCCTTACTCGAAGCTCCTGCTGGGCGTCCTTGGTTAGTTTCCGGCCATCCTTTCTTTGCATGCTTCAAAGATAAGGATTTTTCTTCGTATGTGATACTATTTAATGCTCGTATTAATAATACTCGGATTTCTACCAAATCCAGGCTTATTTAAGAAATCAAAAATACTTAATGGCTTATGTTGCAGAGATAAAGTAATGGGATTGGGTACAGCCATCCGCTCCATAGCTGATCAATACCTCTATCATCTGCGCACTGTGTTTTCGCAGATCGGGAAATTTGCAGGCTTCGTGAATCGCCTGATCGTCATTCAAATTGCGAACGCTCAAATCAGCGCCCGATTTCAGCAGTGCAGCAACCGAGTTCAGCTTACCATTGGCGATGGCAAGGATCAGCAAAGTCTGACCAAATTTCGGTTCCTTGAAATTGACATCTACTTTCCCCGACTGTACAATTTCATGAATCCTCGCGGTATCTTCCTGCTGCACCGCGTGAGCAAGCGCCCAATTGGGAGTATCTCTGAAAAGTGGATATTCCACGGCATAAGATACCACTTCTCCACGGTATAAGTTACCAGCGTTCCATAGGATAAGTTACCAGTTCAAAAAGTGCAAAGGCGTGATTCCACGGCAAACGATACCAGGATTCCA
>Ga0157372_10008129_pt1 | contig 11155 bp, 8 predicted proteins | sample C55metaG_FD_115307 | JGI IMG/M metagenome (GOLD analysis project Ga0157372, IMG submission 115307) | Corn rhizosphere microbial communities from Kellogg Biological Station, Michigan, USA - C5-5 metaG | ecosystem: Host-associated > Plants > Roots > Rhizosphere > Soil | place: USA: Michigan...
AACGACGGCAACATCGACACCATCCAGGTGCTCGACGAGCTTACCGGCGAATGGGTGGAGCTGCCCTCGACCCACCCGCAATACACGCACAACCTCTCGGCCTGGGAGCACGACGTGTTCCGCAAGGCGGCCAAGAAGCGACGCGAGAGCTTCAAGACGCAGCGCGACCGCCTTCTGTCCAAGGCGATGACGATCAGGAAGATCGAGGAGCTCTGCCCCAAGCAGGCCTTCCAGCAGCGCCGCACGATGGCCGCGCTCTACCAGAACGTCGTCGTCGACAAGCTCGCGGGCGGCACTCAGCCGGCGATGATGCCGGGCCTGAGCGTGCCCCAGATCACCGGAGACGACATCCGGCTCGACAAGCGCAAGGGCTCGGTCACGCCGGAGCGGGCCAATCCGACCGAGGACGACTGGGACAGCGCGGAAGCGGCGGATGCAGCCGATGCGGAGGCCGGAACGCGGCCGATCGACGACGACGCCTGGGAGGGCGCCGAAGTCGACGAGGGCGATGCCGAGACCGGTCGCGAACCGGCCGACGAAGACGGCGAGGAGGCGCTCTGATGTCCCGGAAAAACGATCAGGGGGGCGCTGCGGCGTCCCCCATCAACTTCGTCTCCCCTGTCGCGGGTCATGCGCTTCCGCAACTCGACGAAGCGTCGATCGACCGGGAGGCGGCGGCGTGGGCCGCCTTCAAGACCGTGGTCGTGGAATACGAGCCACAGCGGCGCATCAAGCTCAGGATCGAGGGGGTGCGCCGCACCGCGCTGCCGATGCCCCGCGGCGAACCCCTTCCCGGCGCCCGACTGTCGCAGGTCTCTCAGGCCGGAAAGACCTGGACGCTGAGGAGCTACATCGCCGAACTGCATGCCTCCGCGGCAGCTGCGGGCCTGCAGCCCAATCCGCTCCGCGTGATCTACGTGGGCCTCAAGCGCAGGATCAGCGTCAAGATGCTCTACCAGCGCATTCTCAAGGAGCTTGGGGATCCGCACAGCCATGACGCGAACGTGAACGTCGAGGTGCTGGCACAGCGGGGCCAGGAGCTGATCGTCGAGAAGGGCGTCGAACTTCTGATCGTCGACGAGGTGCAGCATCTGGCCAACAAGACGACGGACAACAAGTCGGTGACCGACGAGCTCAAGTCGTTCGTCGATGACGGCCTGGTTCCCGTGATCTGGGCGGGAAACGAGGACTCCAGGGAGTTCTTCGAGGAGAACCAGCAGCTCGCGGCTCGCCTCGGAACGGCGATTGAGCTCGATCCCGTCAATCCGAAGCGCTCGCGCGAGATCCGGCTCTTCCGGAAGTTCCTGGCGGATCTCGACGCAGGCATCCTCGCCACCGGCCTCGTCGACCGGCCGGCGGGACTAGACCGCGAGGTCATTGTGCGCGGACTGGGCAAGGCTGCCGGTGGACACGTCGGGCGGGTATGCAGGATCGTCGAGGAGGCGATCCGCTTCAAGGCGCGCCGCGGGGGCACGTTCATCGAGCCCTACGACCTCTCGTGGGCGGTCCGCCACTACGCGATGCCGGCCAAGTGGCTCGTGGCGAACCCCTTCCCGGAGCCGGAGGACTGGTGATGGAACACCGTCCGATCAAGCCGTGGAGGGCCGCCCCGCTGGCCCTCCCGACCACCCCGATCCAGGGCGAGAGCCTGCCTGGGCTTCTGGCACGCGCCACACGGCGCAACGTGCTCGCCCGGACCGACGTCGTGCTTCGCGACGTCGGCCTCGTCCTTCCACGGCAGGGCCTGATCTCGCTCCAGGCCGGCGACTGGCCTGCGGACTTCTCGCGCAAGATCCGCTGCGGCATCGAGCAGGTCGAAGCGCGCCGGACGCCCTACCTCGACGAGGGGCGAAGCATGGTGCGCTGGGGCGATCACGCGATCCGCCGAGATCATCTCGACTTCGTCCGTCGTCGGGTCTCGCCGGCCGCGCTGGCGGCTGACCGCCCCCATCACCGCATGAACTGGCTGAACCTGCTTCTGCCCGTGTGCCCCGAGAGCCTGGAGCCTCTCGTCGACACCTGCTCGAGCTGCGGGAGGGTTCAGGGCTGGCACCACGCTTGGGGCATCGGGATCTGCGACGACCTCCACTGCGGCGAACCGCTGCGGAGCAGCCCGAAAGGCCTGCTCCCGGCGTATCTCGCCGACGGCTACAGGCAGTTCGCCGCGTTCCTTTCGCCTGCCGCGGCGGACCGGGCGAGCGCGACCGCCACGTGGACCGAGGAGATGCGCACCCTCCCCGACTGGCAGCTCGTCAACCTCGCGCTCATCGCAGGTTCGGCCTTTCTGGAGCCCGAGCTGGGCGGAAGCGTGGCGGCGATCCGCGCCCTGCCGCCGCTGCGGTTCGCGGCGGTCGCCGCCACCGGCATGCCGCTTCTCTCCCAGTGGCCTTCCAAACTTCGCGAAGCGAGTGCCACGCACGTTGCGACGTTCCCTCCGTCGGCAACCCAGGCGATGCGGGCGTTCACGTCCAGCATGCGCCAGCTGGGCGATGCTGCTGGGGGACGGGACGCCGTAGCGGCATTCGTCCGGCGCACATTCCCCGACCCGTTCGCGCACATCAGCATGGCGCTGGGCGACGCGTCGGGTCCGGTGGTGGCCCGATGGGAGGCCTGTCGGAGGATCGGGCTCAAGATGCATCAGCTGCGTTCGATCGAGTCCGCCGGACTACTCACGCAGCGCTTCGCCCACGTCGGCCGACGCGAGTTCGGCCAGCTGGATGCCGAAGAAGTTGCGCGGCTGACGACCGCGTGGCGCGGTTCCGAGCCCGCGGCCGCCCTCGCGTGGCGCCTCGGGGTGCCGCACTACGCCGTGGAACAGCTGGCGTGTCTCGGAATCGTCGACCGCGAGGACGACCCGGCCGTGGTTCACCTCGACGACCGTCTCCGTCTGCGGAGCGAAAGCGTCGAGGTGTTCGTCGAGGCGCTGGCCAAGGCCGCCCGGACGGACCCGCCCCCGGGACACGCCGCCCCGCTGGGCAGCGCGATGCGCGTGTTCGGGGGCAGCCCCAAGCCCTGGGGAGCCGTCCTCGAGCGTCTGATCTCCGCCCGACTGCCGTTCTGGCTCGTCGGGTCCGGAGGCGAGTTCGCACGCCGTGCGCGCGTGCGGCCCGAGGAGCTCCGGCGTCTGCGCCACTTGACGTTCAGGCAGAGCGACTTCCCGCTCTTTCCCTTCGCGCAGACCTGCCCGCAGGCCGACGTCATCGAACTGCTCAACGTTGCCCCCAAGCACGTCCTCAGGGCGGCGAAGGAGGGGATGATCTCGTTCGAGCGGTCAGGGCAGCAGCTACGGGCCGATCGCACCGCCGTCCTCGACCTCGCGCAGCGATACATCGCCTGGGCAGAGATCGCCGCCCGGTCCGGCATCCCGTCTACGCAGGCGTGGCGGCAGCCGAACATGCCCGCCGGCCCGCTAGGCCCGTTACGAGAGGACGCCGAGCGTCGCCTGGGGCTCCGCTCGCGAATTAGCGCAGGAAGGGAGCCGGGGCACCGGCACCCTGAGGTTTGAAAGCATGACCATCATCCCTGGCAGCAAGCTGCCCGCCATCACCGCGCTTTGCGCGCTCGCATTCTCCCAACCGGCCTCAGCCGTAGGTTCGGCCGGGGCGTTCGATGGACCAGTCAGTAAGCAGCCACGCCTGATCTTCGCGCACGAAGCTTCGGCGCTCGAGCATCATGGAGTCGGAATGGTCGAAGTAGGTGATCCTGAGTTCCAGCGCGTCGGGCGACGCGAAGTCCTCGGCCTGCTCGGGTCCGAAGCGGAGCTCGACGGTCTGGGCGGGACCCGGCGACACGACTTCCAGCATCCTGGTGCAAGTGAGTTCCCATCGGCGATTGCCGTTTCGAGCGGTCCCGACCACGCGCAGGCCGCGCAGCGGCTTGCCGGCATGGCATTCGACCTCGACCCGCGCGGACTGGCTCGCTCCATCCAGAGCGGCGGCCACGCGGCCGACGACGAGGACGCCGCGTTCAAGTCCATGCTTCGATCGCGCCGCGAATACCCCGGTCGTTCCGGTGAGAAGCTTGAACAGGAAGGCGAGACTTGCGCTAAGCCCGACGAAGATCAGCGGCGGGGCGGCATTGGTGAAGAATCCCGCCGCCGCAACGGAGGGCTGCCTTGCGGGCCGGGCGACAGCGTCGCCGCCCTCGAGGCCCTCATCGCGGCGATCCTTGGAGGTCTCGCCATCGCCTTCACGCTTCAATGTCGAGAAGTCTGCGAGTCCGACCGCGTCCGTTCCGCCATGCCCGCGGCTACGGTCGCCGTCTTCTGCGCGATGGCCGCCCTGATCTGCATGATCTATCGGGCGTAGCGCACTTCGCCCCTGCACGCCCATCGAGGCAAGGAGGACCGCGCCCGTGAGATAAGTTGTCGCTCGTCGTCCCAAGCCCGCCTCCCTCATCCGGCCCCCGAAATGGCCAAGCCGCGGTTGACGATCTCCTAAGGCCCGGCGGAGATGCCGCCATGCCGGCAGGCAAATGTCCACGCCTTGGCGGCCGAGCCTGACGGTAGGAGCCCCGACCGGCTGACCCGCATCCTCGCCGAGACCAAGCCGCATGGTTGAAATGCAGCCCGAAATTCAGGCTCCCGCCTTTCAGACGATGGGCTGCCCCGTCCGCTAGTTGAGCACCCTAACATAGGGCGTCGTCGGCAAGTCCTTGGCGGTGCGGTATAGGTTCAGCAGCTGCTGGACCAGCGTGATCACCTCCGAACTGCGCCCGGCGACCGATCCGACGTTCTGCCCCGAGGAGTATACGACGTAGGGGAGCCCCTTGTAGTCGACCTCGACGAAGGGCAGGCGGAGCAGGTCCCGGAATTCCGAAGATAGCTTTCCGGTCGACTTCTCCCGGGCAAGCAGACGCCCCGATTCCGAGCATGGAGGCTGCAGCCCGTTAAGCGTGCGAGCGAAGTCGATCGGGTTGCGTATGGCTATGATCGGGACCCTCTCTTCGCCGCTGCCGCGAACGGCCGGGTGCGCACCGCACTCCCGGACATACTCGCCCAGATAGTAGATGACGCCTTCGGTCGACCGAAGCGTCACGACCACCGATAGGTCGCAGCGCAGCCCTGGCTGAACCACTTGGTTGCAATAGCCTTCCGCGCGGAAGCCCGCTCCGCCCGACGAAGGCACCAATCCGTCACTGCGCAGGCTGAAACCAAGTATCCGACGTCCCGGCGTAACCAGGCGCTGCACGTTCTTCGCTGGATCGAAGGAAGCGTCGACGGACGGCGGTAGCGTCTCCGGCGCTTCGCCGTTCTGCTTCATGAGGTCGGAGCGTAGATGCTGATTAGCCTCGGAACCTCTCATCCAGGTCACGATGCGCCTGTCTTCGGCCAGGCAGGCCTCCCTGCTCGTCCGCTCAGAGAGGGCGATGCCGAAGTCCGTCCCTGCCGGGCTGAGCTGGAGATAGGGCTGAGCGGGCCTCTCGCGCGCCGGCGCGCCCGGTGCCGGGTCGGGAATCTTGATCTGTCCGATCGCTTCCTTCGAGACCCCATTCAGGTCCGAAAGCTGCCGCAGCTCGACGAACTCCTCGTCCTGCGACTTGGCATGGGTATCAAGCAGACGGCACGCGGCGGACTCCTGGAAGGGTGCCACCTTCGCCTCGCTCGAGATGTCGTTGGCGACCGTCCGCAGAGGGATGGTCTTCTCAAAGGCCTCGACGTGATTGGCAGGATCGGCCTTGCGACTGATCGTGACGGAAAAGTCCATTCGTTCCACGAACAGGTCGGTTATCAGGTCCGGCGACCATCCCTGCCGCAGATAGTAGACGATCGTCTCGGGATCGATCGGCTTCAATATGCCCTTCCAGAAGTCGTCGGTCGCGTTGATCGCTATGTCGAAGGTCGTGCCGGTGTTCACCGTGATGCCGAGGCTCGGCGTCAAAGAGGTTCCGGCAGCCGTCTTCTTCGCGACAGCGAAGCCGGTGGCGGGGGCCGTAGCGGGCGAACGTTCCACCGCGGTCCCGCCGAATGCGGCCTCCAGCGACGCGGAGCCCTCCATCTGTGCCGTGCCGTGCACCTGCGTGAAGCTCGTGAAATGGAGCGGCTCGCGATCCCTAGCGCGGAGAATGTTGATCACGGTCTGCCGGTTCGTGGCCTGCGCCACGAACTCGTTATACTCCACCGCCATGTGCGTGACCTGCGGCTTGAACGCGCAGCCCGACACGGCCGCTGCCAAGGGCAGCAAGACCAAAAGTGTGGTGATCCTCATCTAGCCATCCCCCCGAACGCCAGTCAGCTCAAGCTATGTGAACTTCTCGACCAGGGCAAAAACAGTTTCAGTCATTCCGGAGTAGTCGTCGACGAGAAGCTTCGTCGCTCGTCGTCTTTCTAATGGCGCGATCTTCCATCGCCCGCCACATTCCTTAGCTGATCGACGCGTTCAGCGATCGCGAGCCAAGTCCTGGCCCCCGCCTCGTCTCCCTTGGCCGCGAGGTCGGCCGTGCGCTCCGCGATGAATTCGTCGACATGGCGACCGTGCCGCTCAAGGACGTGACTGGCGCATGCCCAGAGCTCGCGATCGGAGATCATTTCACGGGAACTCCCGGAGGCGGCATCGCACCGCATCGATCGAGAAGATGGCCGGGGTCGAACCTCCGCCAGATGACCGCCAGCCCCCTCGCAACCTGCTCGCAGGACAGGTCGACGGGGCGACCATCGTCGACCATCACGGTGCACCACGCGGTCACCCTGCGGTAACTGGTTCCGGTGGACGTGCACTTCGTCGACTTTCGAAGCACCAGCGCTTCCAGCCCCCGCCGCGCCTGGTCGGCCGCGCCTCGGGCGCAGGCATGGTGGCAGGTTCCGTCGAGCTCGTTGGCATCGATGCCCTGCAGCCGTATGCGCGTGCCGTCCGCACAACGCATCGTGTCCCCATCGTGCACGCTGACCACCCTGCAGGTGAACGCATGACCGGCCGCGCCCAGGGCCAAGGCAGCGAGGATCACCGTGGCGTGCTCCCGCCGGCAATGAGCGCGGATCTTCCGATCACCTCGAAGATAGGGGGCCGATCCTTCCTCAAAGCTCTGGTCCAGCCGCGGGCGAGCTGAACATCCGCCGGGACGTCTTTCCGTAGAAGTCGAACCGATACGCGGAAGACCTGTTCGGTCTGAGCCTGACCCAAGGGTCCGCAAGCTCTTCTGCGGAGAAGCGGTCGTCGATGTCCGGCCGCGTCGCAGACTCATCTATGTGAAAATCGTTCGGGCCCATGTCATCGAGCATGTAGCCGTTCGCGAAGATCCGGATGCGCCTGACCTTCTGGGCCAGCGATCGGCTCACGAAGGGAAGACTGTCTGCGTCTTGCAGATCTCGCAGAGTGATCCCCCTTTCGTCGGGAAACGCCACGCCATGACGCTCCTTGCGATAGCTTATGGTGATGGCTGACACTTCTTCCGGCCCCACCGAGCTTCCGCCGCCGTGCGAAGTGAAGCCTGGCAGCTCGACCCGCTTCCTATCATCACGAGGCTGTTCCTCGTCCGCACCGGACTTGGCCTCGCGCAGCATCCCCGCATCGAACTTTCGTTCCCACTGACAGAAGCCCACGCCGTGAACGATCCCCGGGTCCTGCGGGGTGAATGGGGTCTCGTCAGCGCGGCGAAAGCGGTTCGAAAGGTCGGATGACCCGAATAGTAACGCCCATAACCCGTTAGTCACCTCGGCCAGATAGACCAGCATGAAGGCGCGATAGTGCCCGATCTCCTCGCCAGCGTAGGTCCGGTCCAAGTCGAACCGCACGTGCAGGCCGGTGAGCAAGTCCCGTGCCTCGGCAAGAAAGGTGAGGCGCGCCAGAGCTTCATCGACACGCTGAATCCCGGTGGCCACCACCGCCTGAATGCTTTCGCCATACTGCGCTAGGAAGCTCGCCTGATCCGCCTCCGAGAGAGGTATTCGCAGGTGCTCGAAGCGAATGAAGAACCCGGACGGCTGGTCCAGGGCGATCCTCAGGCGCTCCCGATCGAGTATGTCGCAGTCGCTGAATCCTTGAACCCGCGCATGGCGTTCCATCGCGTCCCGGTCGCCGACGGTAAGCGCGACGTTGGTCATGAACACGAAGGTTGCGCCTTGCCGATCGAGCGGGGTCGCGGCGACGTCGGCTTCGAACTTCCTTCTGATCCGTCGCCGCTCCGCGGCAGTGTCGCTCGCCCGGTTCGTGAAGCCGATCGCACCGAAGACTTGCCCTCCCGACGCCAGCGTCGCCTCGACATCCCGCCCCCCATCGGGCCCACCTCCCGGCTGCCGCGGCCTTACGTCCAGGAAGCGCTTGTCGGTCGCGAGGATCGCAAGACACATCCGCTCTCGCGCCAGCTGGTTGCCATCAAGGAAGCTTCGGAGGCGCTGATCGGTATCGTAGGTCATGCCCGCATTCTTGTCCGGAAGCACGTCTTGGTAAACCAGGCGTCCCGTCCCCGTTTATCGAAAAGACCGGCGACGCGGGCTCGGCCGCGAAACGCCCCGGACTCATCGCCCGAGCAGGTGCCATCCTCCCGCCGCGTCGTGGCGAACGCATTAGATGGCCAGCACGCCCACTCCCAGACGGGCTCGCGCTCATGCGCGGTTCGAGACAAGCGCACCCTGCTCGCGAGCGGGCGCGCCGCACGGCCGGATGGAGAATTCAGGCCAAGGTCGCCTCGAAGAGATCTGCCGTGCGGACGACCAGTCTCGATCGCCGCTTGTGCATGCGTCGCTGCCGCCGCCAGATGGTCCATATGTCGGCACCCACATCAGGGTGATTGTTACCCTTCCTTTTATGCTTCTGTCGGATGGCCGCGATTTCTTGGGGCGTCAGCGAAAACGACTTCGGCAGAAAGCCGCCATCCTTACGGCGGCGGTTGCTGCCCTTCTTCCATGCATTCTCGAGCGTGTTGCAGCCTTGGCAAACCTCAATTTCGCCCTGAAAGCGAAGTAGGCGCTGCACAGGTTCCGACCGCAGCAAGACGTCGCTCCAATATCCGAAGCGGTCATCGCCCCCCCCTTCTCTCGCGAAGCCGGTCGGACGCCACGTCGGACAGGTGGTCGTGGTGCGGATCGATCTGAGCACCGAAGGGCTCGTTGCATAGGGGGCAGGTCATGAGCCCAGATTGCAGCCCGCGGCTAACGATGCGTTCGTATCAATGGTTACCCGACGTCCGGAGGATGTCTCACGAGCCGGACGCATCGGTCGGCCCAAGGATCGGGTTCAAACCGCTCGCCGTTCCACACGACCCCGCCCAGCACCGTCGAACCACTATAGATAGCCACTTCGCCCGGGTGCGAGCGGATGTATCGCTTCCAGACAGCGGCACCTCCCGGCGTTTGATCGACATCCGACGCGACCGGAGCGCGAAAATGCAGCATGACGGCGCCGACCAGGGCACTGGCTATGCCGCGCGTCATCCAAGGGTCGAGGACGGCCACCCGGGCGATGGACCAGAAGCATGTCGGGCAATCCTCGGCCGTGACATCGGGCGAGATGAGTTTGAGAAAAGCGATGAGTCGGTCGCCATCGAACAGCCCGTAGTTCCTTTCCGTCTCGTCATGCGATCCGGCCATCAGGGGCCAAGCCCTACCCTCGTTATCGATGACCTCCAGCTCGAGGACCTTGGGATCGACGAAGCGGCTGGCCTGAACATCGTCCAGGAATACCGTTCCTTCGTCAAAGCCGATCTTAGGCATCATGCTCCTGCGGAGGGTGCAAGGATAAGTTCGTCCGCGAGGCTGGGCTCGGCCCGCCCGTGGCATCTTGGTTCCGCGGGAATGCACGTCAGCGAAGGCATAAGCCAGGGAAAACCCCGCGCATGATCCGCATAGGATTTGGGAGCCCGCCGGTATCCGCTCGGCCCCCGATCCAAGGCTCAATTAGATCTCGATCCCAAAGGGAGGGGCCTTTTCCCTTCGGAATGATCTCTCATTCATGCGACGGCAACCGGGATTGAGGGCAGGAAAAGCGGCTGTTCCGGGCCGAGGGGCATTTCAGGGTGTCATGGTTAGGTTGCCAAAGTTGTCCCGTCTTAGGAGAAGGGCCGGCATCCTATGGTGGTCCCAACAGAAAATCGGAATGTGAACGGCGCGCGGGCTTCGCGCACGGCCCTGCCGCATGCCAGCCCGCCGTCCGCCGTGCTGTCATGCAGGTTCGACAGCAAGCGAAGGGCCCATCGCCTTGCAAGGTCTGGCGCGGTAAGACCGTCGGCGACACCCAAAACAGGTTTTCGAAGGAGCGGGAATGACGACTGCGGGAGCGGTGCGGGAGCGAGGGGACCGGCGCGTACGATCCGTGGTGATCCTCGGCGGCGGCACTGCGGGCTGGATGACCGCCGCGGCGCTATCGCGGACATTCGGCGAGACGCTGACCATTACGCTGCTGGAGTCGGAGGAGATCGGCACGGTCGGCGTCGGCGAGGCGACGATACCCACGATCCACTGGTTCAACGAGTTGATCGGGCTTGACGAACCAGCGTTTCTGGCGGCCACGAAGGCCGTCTTCAAGCTGGGGATCGAGTTCGTCGACTGGACGCGTTCCGGCCACCGCTACTTCCATCCGTTCGGCGAATTCGGCGCGCGCCTCCCCGGCGTCGCCTTTCATCATCGCTGGCTGAAGGCCCGGGCTGAAGGATGCGATCTGCCGCTCGCCGCCTTCTCGCTGGCCGGACAGCTTGCGGCCGACGGACGCTTCGCCAAACCCACCGGCGATGCCCGGTCCATCCTCTCGACGCTGGGCTACGCCTATCACTTCGATGCCACCCAATATGCGAGGCACTTGCGCGGAATAGCGGAAGCCGCGGGGGTGAGCAGGGTCGAGGGCAAGCTCGCGGACGTGGAACGTGATGCCGCGACCGGCCATGTCGCGGCGCTGACCACCCATCGCGGCGAACGGATCGAGGGCGATCTCTTCATCGACTGTTCGGGCTTTCGTGCCCTGCTGATCGATGGAGTCTTGCAATCTCCATTGGAGGATTGGTCGCATTGGTTGCCGTGCGACCGCGCGGTTGCGGTACCGTGCGTGACGGGAGGCGACGGGCTCACGCCCTTCACCCGGGTCACCGCGCGGACTGCCGGCTGGCAATGGAGAATTCCCCTGCAGCATCGTACCGGCAATGGCTATGTTTATGCCAGCCGCTTCGTGAGCGACGACGAAGCGACCGCAACCCTGCTCGGCCATCTGGACGGCGAAGCATTGGCCGAGCC
>Ga0157372_10008132_pt1 | contig 11154 bp, 11 predicted proteins | sample C55metaG_FD_115307 | JGI IMG/M metagenome (GOLD analysis project Ga0157372, IMG submission 115307) | Corn rhizosphere microbial communities from Kellogg Biological Station, Michigan, USA - C5-5 metaG | ecosystem: Host-associated > Plants > Roots > Rhizosphere > Soil | place: USA: Michigan...
ACGGTGTCGATGGTGTTGGTGGCTTCGGCGACGGCGCGAATTTTTGCGTCCACGTATTCAGCGAGCTTCAGGATGTATTCCGGGTCGGAGCCGCGCAGATTGTAGGCTTGATCGAAAATCTCAACCCGCACGGCGGAGTTCTGTGGGTCTTTTAGCAATTGATCTTTTGTCGCTGTAGCCATTCCCTGATCTCCGATGCTGGCGTCCCGTAGTTTTGTCACATGCTAGCTGGCTTGCGCCAAGGACTCGATCTGCGCGAGCATTTTCTCGACCCGGCTGCGGATGTCTTCGCGTTCTTTCTTCAGCTGAACGGTCTCGCGGCGGAGCCGGACCAGTTCCTCTTCGCGGTCCTCGAGCTGCTGCCGCAGCCGCTGGGCGTCGCGTTCCGCGTTGGCCTGGCCCTCGCGGGCGGCCTTGAACATCTCTATAGTGCGATAAACTTTCTCTTCCAGTGCCTGGAAATCGTCGGCGGGAACCTTCTCCGATACCTGTTCCACTGCATTCAAAGCCATAACTCCACATTCCCCGAAGAAGAATAGAAACTTTCTCGCAGTATACTCCACATTTCGGCGCGAAAATCACCACCCGTAAGTTCATTTGTGCCGAGCCCGGTTGCGTATAATCCGCAGGTGAAAGAGGAAGAGGAGGTCGAGGCTATGAATAGGATTGGCTGCGTGATTGTGTTGCTGGCACTGGTTTCCATGAGTGCCGCCAAGACCAAAGTGGAACTCAAAGATGCTCAAGGCAAGGACGTGGGTTCGGTGGTGATATCGGATCGAGGTTCGGGTGTTGCCCTCGAACTTAACCTGCATGACCTTCCGCCGGGAGAGCATGCCATCCACTTTCATCAGGTGCCGAAGTGTGAAGGCCCTGACTTCAAGTCCGCGGGCGGGCACTTTAATCCCGACGGCAAGAAGCATGGGTTTGACAACCCGGATGGGCACCACGCCGGCGATATGAAGAATTTCACGGTGAGCGCAGATGGCAAAGCGAAGACGCGAGTCGAAAATGCGGACGCGACTCTAAAACAGGGGCCGCATTCTCTAGCGGCTAACGGCGCGGCCGTTGTGATTCACGCGAAAGCGGATGACTACAAGACCGATCCTGCCGGGAATGCCGGCGACCGGATCGCGTGCGGAGTGATTGAGAAGAAGTAGTTATTTTTGCGCGTGCAGCTTACTTAGCCGGCGTGCGGCCTCGTCTAGCGTTTCGGGTTTCTTGCAGAATGCGAAACGCACTTGCCCCGCGCCGTCTTTCGGATCGCGATAGAAACTGGAGCCCGGAACGGCGGCCACACCGATTTCCTGTACTAAGTATCGGGCAAATGAAACGTCGTCCTGGAACCCAAACGCCGATATGTCGGTCATGACATAGTAGGCGCCGCGAGGGCGGAAGCATTTGAATCCAGCGGCGGTCAGCGCCGGCATGAGATGATCCCGCCGTACGCGGTATCCCTCGGCCAGCTTCTCGTAATAAGCAGGAGGCAGGCTCAGGGCGGATGCTCCCGCTTCCTGCAACGGGGCGGGTGCGCCCACGGTCAAGAAGTCGTGGACCTTGCGGATGGCGTTCGTAAGCTTCTCCGGGGCGACGGCCCATCCCACGCGCCATCCCGTCACGCTGTACGTCTTGGACATGCCGTTGATAGTTACCGTCCGATCCCGCATGCCTTCCAGCGATGCTATCGAGATATGCTCGGTTCCGTCGTACAGGATGTGCTCGTAGATCTCGTCGGTGATGGCGAGCACGTCGAATTCGACGCAAAGGTCCCGGATCAATTCCAACTCGGCGCGAGTGAAGACCTTTCCCGTGGGATTGTTCGGAGTGTTAAGAATGATAGCTTTGGTGTGTTTGGCAAAGGCTTGGCGGAGTTCTTTCTCGTCGAAGGTCCATTCCCCGCCGTCCTCTTGGGGCGGGCGTAGCTTCACGAATTTTGGTTTTGCTCCGCTCAGAACGGAGTCTGGGCCGTAATTTTCATAGAACGGCTCGAAGATTACGACCTCGTCTCCCGCGTTACACACCGCGAGCAGGGTTGAGATCATGGCCTCAGTCGAGCCGCAGCAAACCGTGACGTCTTTTTCGGGATCGAAATGAATGTTCTGCCAGACTTTCATCTGCCGGGCGATAGCGTTGCGCAGATTCTTCGCGCCCCAGGTGATGGCGTATTGATTCACGTCGGAAGCGACGGCTTCCTGGGCCGCTCGTTTGATTTCCGCGGGGGCGGGAAAATCGGGGAAGCCTTGGGCCAGATTCACCGCGCCATGGATCATGGCCTGGCGGGTCATCTCGCGGATTACGGATTCGGTGAAGCATTCGACTTTGTCGCTGAGGAAGTGCTTCCGCGTGGTTTTCTCGGGAATCGAACTGCGCGTCGCCATAGGAGGCAGACTAGCATAAACTTGGGAGCGCCTATGCGCTGGCCTCGCGGGGCTATGGCTCTAAGATTCCGAAGAGAATCTGGCTGGCCTACGGGAGGCGATTTTGTACAAGGGAATAGAGCGGCTTGGATTCACTAGGCTAAGGGCCAAGCGGCTCGTCCAGGCGCGTTCGCCGATCCTGCTTATCGGCGTCGTTGCCCTGCAGCAACTTGTTAGTGGCAATAATGCGCACTCGTTGCACCTTCTGGTGGATGGCTTCTTGCAGCTTTTGAAGCAGGATTTCCACTTCTTCATCCGTGCTGTGCGGGTCGCGTCCGACCGCCGATATCTGGGCACAAATCTCTCGGATCCGATCATCGAGCCGGCGTGTAGGCATTGGGGGACGAGGCGCGCTGTAAATGATGCTGGATTCTCCTTAATTGTTGGATACCCTGCAAACTGTAGGTGAGGAACTTTATTCGACTTTGTCCCTTGCATAGGCCAGAAGCAGCCGGCATGTACTAGATTCCAAAGCGCTGGGCGGCGCGAAGTTTGGCTTTGGCGGCCTCTTCTTCGCGATTTTTTGGCGGTGCGGTTGTTTCCAAAGAACGCAGCAGACGTTTGGAGATTCCGGCGACTTCATCGACCGCAGCCAGGAATGCAGCTTCGTTAGATTTCGAGGGCTTGTTAAAGCCGGTGATCTTCCGCACGAACTGCAGGGATGCCGCTTGAACCTCGTCATCCGTAACCGGCGGGTCGAAGTTGAAGAGGGTTTTGATGTTTCTGCACATTCCAGTGAGCCTCTGAATGGGTATGGACAACGGCGAGAGGCTCCCCCCTGGACAGTTGGCATGCATTAGTCGGTGAGGATCATTCGCCGGTTGCTTCGTTGAACTCTACTCTAACCGCTGTGCGCGGCCGGCTGGCACCACGCGGGCGATGGGCTGGAAGCGACAGATCCGTTCAGCCTGAGTTCTGTGTTCTCAATTTCATCCTACGTCCCACAATCTCAAACTTGCCGTCCAGCACGACATTTATGGCTTCAGTATAAGCCAGGTGTTCCTGCTCCAGAATACGGGCCGCAAGCGTACGCTCATTATCGTCGTCCCGCACGTGGACTGCTTTCTGCACGATGATCGCACCGTGGTCCAGTTCCTCGTCGACAAAGTGCACGGTGCACCCGGAAATCTTTACCCCGTAGGCGAATGCCTGCTCCTGCGCCTCAAGTCCCGGAAAGGCCGGCAGCAGGGAAGGGTGGATGTTCAGAATGCGCCGGGGAAATTGCTGCACGAACCACGGGGACAGTAGCCGCATGTATCCCGCAAGGCACACCAATTCCACCCCATGTTGTTTCAAACTCGCGGCTACTTCGCGGTCGTGATCTTCGCGGGCTTTTCCCTTGGAAGCAATCACGAGAGCCTCGAAGCTCCTCTTGCACGCGACCGCAATTCCCGGCGCGTCCGGCTTATTCGAGATCACGACTGCAATGCGGGCATCAGGAATGCGTCCTGCGGCGATGCTGTCGGCGATGGCAACAAAATTTGATCCGCGCCCGGAAAGAAGAATCCCGATGTTTCTCATGTGAGGCCCGCCACAATCTTAATTGATTCGTGCCGGTGGTAGTGGCAGCCCACCACCCGCGCTGAATTTGGGCTACGCGATCTCTTTGCTTGTTAGTTTTTTTCTAGAAGGGATATAGAAGGTCAGCTGTAGGTGACTTTGCGCTCGCCCTTCACGACGCGTCCAACGGTATAGTACTTCTCCCCAACCCGCTCCAGAACGGATTGCGCCTTCTTAAACTTCGCGGAAGGCACCACCAGCAGCATGCCCAATCCCATGTTGAAGGTGCGCAGCATCTCTTCCTGAGGCACGTTTCCAAGTTGCTGCAAGTGCTCAAAGATAGGGAGCACAGGCCACGATCCCAGTTCGATCACCGCCGCCATTCCTTTGGGAAGCACGCGCGGCAAGTTCTCCGTAATTCCACCGCCGGTGATGTGCGCCATCGCCGCTACGCACTGACCATCAACTAGTTTGCGAAGAACGGGCCAATAAGTCTTGTGGGTGCGCATCAACTCGTTGCCCACTTTGTTCTTGATCTCGTTGACGTAGGTTTCGGGCGAATAATGCCCCACTTCGAACAGCAGTTTGCGCGCGAGGGAGTATCCGTTGGTATGCAGCCCATTGGAGGGCAGGCCCAGGATGATGTCGCCGATCTGAACGTCTTTGCCGGTCACGATCTTCTCGCGATCGACCACGCCCACGATGAAGCCCGCCAGATCATATTCGCCGTCGGGGTAAAACCCGGGCATCTCCGCCGTCTCGCCGCCGATCAAGGCGCAGCCGTTGTGCTTGCAGGCGTCAGCGATGCCTTCCACAACCTTCTCCGCGACGGCGGGATCCAGTTTCCCCGTGGCCAGGTAATCCATGAAGAACATAGGCGCCGCGCCTTGAACCGCGATGTCATTGACGCAATGGTTCACCAGGTCCGCGCCTACGGTGGAGTGCAGGTCCATCTCAAAGGCAACCTTCAGCTTCGTCCCGACGCCGTCCACACTCGAGACCAGCACGGGGTCGGCGTACTTAATCTTATCCACCGAAAACAGGCCGCCAAAGCCGCCAATCTCGCTCAACACTCCCTTGGTAAAAGTCTTGTGCGCCAGATACTTGATCCGCTGCTTGGTGCGGTTGGCGCGGTTGATGTCCACGCCGGCATCGGCGTAGGTCACCGCCGTCGGGCTGGATGTGGGAGTCTTGGGCACAGATTCCTTCTGTGTTTTTATTCCTTGCGTGGGGTTCAGTGCTGAGTGCTGCTGCTGCGAGAACCTAAGGCCGCCAATTGTAGCACGTTCTTACCGCCCCGCTTTGCAGCCCGGCAGGAGACCGTGAAGCTCATCAGGGAAACACACTTATCGCTGATCCGCAGGCGCGCACGCCCGTTCGCCACTACAGTCCCGGGAGTTAGTGAGCGATGAAGTCCGAGAAGAAGTAGGCTAATACTCCAAATAGCGCCAGGCCGGAAATGCCGTAGGCGGTCAATACCCAGGCACCGCGGCCTTCGTGGTTGTGCTTCACAATTGCGGTAGAGGACTGCTCGGCAGGGGAAACGACAAGGGCCCGATCTTCCATGAGAACCTCCGTACGGAAAGATCGTGGCGCAAAGGTACAATTATGCGTCACGCCTGCCCGGCAACATGGCCGGGCCAGAACCATTTGCGGATTGTAGCCTTGGTATTCGGGCCTTCCAACAGAAAAATGTGATTCAAATCACAGTATTATTGTGAAAAGTATTTATCCTATTGTGAAATTACGGAACTCCCTCTCCTTCAACGCGCCCTCCCTGGAGCATGGGATAATACAGAGAAGCTCTCCCTTCTAAATTATGCGTCACTTCCTGGTCACACTTGTCGTCGTTCTTGGGATGGTTCTTGCCACGAGCGCCCAGCAGTCCGCCCCTACCACTCCTGGGCAGAGCCAATCGCAAACGCCCAATGCGGAAAAACACGCGGCTGGCCCCGAAGCGCCCAAGCCCGAAAGCAAGGGGCACGATTACTCCCGCGAGTCTTTTGTCATCGAGAAGATGCATTCGACGTATCGCTTTGAAGCGGACGGCACGGGACGCAAAGAAACTATTGCGCGCATCCGGGTGCAGAGCGAAGCCGGCGTGCAGCAGTGGGGGCAGTTGCAGGAGGGTTACAATTCCGCCAGCGAACGCGTCGAGATTCCTTATGTGCGCGTGCTGAAGCAGGACGGTTCGGTCATGAAGGCGGGTGAGGACTCCGTCCAGGATCTTAGCGCGCCGATCGAGCGCGAAGCTCCGGTCTACACCGATTATCGCCAGAAGCACATCACGGTACCGGGCCTGCGTCCCGGAGAAGTTCTCGAGTATGACATGGTAACCGTGATTCACACGCCGCTCGCCGCCGGGCAATTCTGGGTCGATTACGAGTTCGACAAGACCAACATTGAGCAGGACGAAACGCTGGATGTCGACGTTCCTTCCGGGCGCACGCTGAAGCTGAAGTGCAAGCCCGGCATGGATCCCAAGATCACGGAAGCGAACGGTCGCCGAGTGTATCACTGGGAAAGCAAGCATCTGGAACGGGATGATGAGCAGCAGGCGAAAGACAAGAAGAAGAAAAAGCGGCGTCCGGACGGCGAGCGCCCTGACATTCAGCTAACCACGTTTGAAAGCTGGGAGCAGCTGGGCCGCTGGTACGCCAATCTGGAAAAAGATCGGCGCATGCCCACGCCCGAGGTGCGCACCAAGGCCGAGGAACTCACCAAGGGCCTAAACAATGACCTGGAGAAGACTGAAGCCTTGTACGACTACGTGGCTAAGAATTTCCGGTACGTGAGTCTCTCGCTTGGATTGGGGCGTTACCAGCCGCACGCGGCGGCGGACGTTCTGAAAGATCAGTATGGCGATTGCAAAGACAAGCACACCCTGCTCGCATCGCTATTACAGGCCGAAGGCCTGCACGCCAGTTCTGTCCTGATCAATTCCACGCGCAAGCTGGATCCTGATGTTCCTTCGCCCTCGCAGTTCGATCACGTGATCACGATGCTACCGCTGGGTGGCCAGGAAGTCTGGATGGATACCACTGCCGAGGTCGCCCCCTTTCGCTTGCTCGCCTATACTCTGCGCAAAAAGCAGGCGCTGGTGATTCCACCCGCTAGTTCTGGCTCTGCTCCGCATCTGGAAGATACGCCCGCGGACACTCCCATGCCGGACAGCGAGCATTCCGAAGTTACGGGCAAAATTAACGATATCGGGAAGCTTGAGGCGCACGTGCAATATGAGTTCCGCGGCGATGAAGAACTGATGCTGCGGTCGATCTTCCGGCGCGTGCCGCAGTCGAACTGGCAGCGCGTTGCCGAAAACATCAACGTCGGATTGGGCGGCGACGTTACCCATTTAATTGTCAGCGATCCCGCCGCTACCAAAGAGCCGTTTACGCTTTCCTATGATGTTTCCAAGCCCAATTTTTTGGACTGGTCCAAGAAGAAGACGCAGATCGTTTTGCCGCTGGTACAGTTTAGCCTGCCTGACGCCAGTGACGACGACAGCGATGCAGATGCGGAGCCCCTGAAGCTGGGACCGAAGGGGGAGTACGCGTACCACGTCAAATTGGAGCTTCCCTCGAAATACAGCGCACGGGCTCCGCTCGCCTTTTCCCTGAAGCGGGATTACGCCGAGTACCAGGCCACGTATCAGGTGCAGAACGGGGTTTTCACTGCCGGGCGCACGCTCACCTTGCGGCAGGATGAGCTTCCGGTGGCGCGCGTCGCCGATTATCAATCTTTCCGTCGCGCCGTGGCTTCCGATCTTGCCCAGCAGCTTGCGGTTGAGAATGCCGGTGCTGGTGGAATGGTTCCCCCGGCCGATATGAAAGCTGACGATCTGATTGAGAGTGCGCGCGCCGCGGCTGACGGCGGGAACCTGGCGCTCGCCGAAGTTCTGCTCAAGCGCGCGACCGAAGTGGATTCGAAAAACAAGTATGCATGGAACAATCTCGGGCTGGTTTACCTGCAGACGCGCCAGAATGATCAAGCTATCGCGGCCTTTCAGAAGCAAATCGACGTCAATCCCTACGACGAGTATGCATACAACAATCTGGGACGGGTGTACTGGCAGGAACGTAAATACGATGAGGCGGCGAAGGCATTCAATAAGCAGCTAGAGAACAATCCGCTCGATAAGTTCGCGCATGGCAATCTCGGCGCCATGTACGCGGAGTGGCACAAGTACGATTTAGCTGCGCCGGAGCTGGAAAAAGCCGCATCGCTGACTCCGGAGAGTCCGGAGCTGCAGGTCAGCCTGGGGGATGCGTATCTGAATCTGGGACAGGATGACAAAGCGCTGGCCGCCTTTGACCACGCGGTGGAAATGAGTGCGACTCCGCTAGTCTGGAACAATATCGCGTATCAGCTATCGCTGAAGAAGACGCATTTGGATCGCGCCCAGCAGTACGCCGAATCGGCGGTGTCCGCGACCGCTGCCGCTCTGCGCAATGTTTCGCTCGATCGCCTGACCAAAAATGATCTGCCACTGGTTTCTTCCCTGGTTGCCTACTGGGATACGCTGGGCTGGGTGCACGTCGATGAGGGCCAACTCGACAAGGCGGAAAAGTACGTGGCCGCGGCTTGGGCGCTTGGACATCACGGCGAAGTCGGTGATCATCTGGGGCAGATCTATGAAAAGCGTGGGCAGAAGGATCTAGCGGAGCGCACTTACGCGTTATCGATGAACGGACTCCGTCCGACTCCAGAAACGCGCACTCGGCTAGCGAAGCTGGTTGGAGGCGAGGCGAAGGCCGATGAGGCTATCGCGAAGTCCAAGGCAGAACTGGATCGGCTCAGTACGATCGATCTGGGCAAGGCTACGGAAACCGGCAATGCAGATTTCTTCGTGCTGCTGAGTGGCGGGATCGGCGATATCGCCAAAGTGGACGCGGTGAAGTTCGTCAGTGGAGACGAAAAGCTTAAGGCCTACAGCGACGCGCTGCGCACAGCAGACTATCACCTGACCTTCCCGGATGGCACGCCGGTAAAGATCCTGCGCCGCGGCACGCTTTCATGCTCCACCGGAGGCGGCTTCTGCAAGTTCGTGATGATGCTCCCAGATGACGTGAGAACGGTGGATTAAGTGTAGGGACAGTGGTGTTGGCTGCCCGCCGCAGCGAAGCTGCCCTACTATTTCGGTGGAACGTACTCCTTCGGCCTGGCCGAACCTTCGCCGAAAAAGAACATCTCCAGTTGCTTCACAATGACTTCCTGATCCTCGCGCCGCGCCGGATTCAGACGATACTCATTCAGCAGCATCTTGCAGTGTTCCATCCACTGCCGCCAGGCTTCCTGCGAGACATTGTCGTAAATCTTCTGCCCCAGTTCGTTGTCGAACGGCGGCTCGTCCAGGCCGGGCATCTCTCTCTTAAACTTCACGCAAAAAACATTGTGCGCCATAACTCCCTCAAATATTAGATATCAGAGTTTATCTTACAGGAGCAGCAGAGGACAGGTAGCGATCGGCCAAAGGGGGCTGTCGGTAGGTGACCAGCGTTTGGCTACGCAGGTCTCTGCGAGCGAAGGAGCCGCACCCCAATCAATCCCCCAATTCCCCAGAGTCCAAACAGCGGGATCAAACTGACGAGTCCCTGCAGCCCTAATAGCTGACCCACATTGAATGCCCCGTATCCACTCGCAGCCTCTGCTGCGGTCAGCATCGACTCGCGATTCATCGCCATCTGCCCTGACCAAAAAGCCGGCCAGGAAGAATGCACGATCGGGCAGCTATCCTGCATGGCTAATTGCGATGTAGTAGAAACCACCATAAGCGCTACAAAGAGACTGATAATGCCGAGCGCCACGAGCACGCTGCGCCACGCTTTCGTCGCATCTTGCCAAGCTCTGGCTACCCCGAGGCACAGGATCGGAATGGCGGCTCCCGCATAACGTGGACCAAACGTCAGGCCTGCCTTCCACCAGTAGAACGATGCGTTGAACAGGAAGTAATAGAGCGCAATGCTCGCGGCCACCACCGCGGCGCCGGAGCGCTGCTTCTTCCACAATCCCCAGAGTCCAACCGGAGCCGCCAACATAACGGGTGATGCGAAGAACAACCCGCGCGCACAGCCGAACAGCAGCTTCAGCAGCCGGTCCGGATGCGGATAAGTCAGCCCCATATATCCGCGCTGCTGCATAAAGGAAAACGAATTCGGATCGTAATACGAATAACTGGGGCGAAACGATCCGAACGCCGCGTGCAGGTAGGTGAGGAGCACCAGGGCACAAGCCGCAGCTCCGATTCCTACCCCGGCGGCCACACGCCACCTGGCCGCCGATCCACGTGTCCAGACCTGCGAGACCGCGAACAGCGCCAACAATCCGGAGGCCGGCAAGGCAGGATATTCGGTCACCGTGGCCCATCCCGCAGCCAGCCCCAAGGCCAGCGCCCACCAGAAATCCGCTCGGCGGCTGGACGTGTCTCTCAATTTCAATCCTGCAGCTAAGGCCAACAGCAGGCACGCTCCCACCAGCGCATGCGCCCAAAACAAGCTGGCGTACGCCCACATCGGAGTGCCCAAACTCATCACCATGGCTGCAAACGCCGCCACCGTTGAACTGCAGCCGAATCGCAGTGCGAGAAAAAACAAGCAAACCACGGCCAGAGCCGTGGGCAGCGCGACCGCCCACGCAGTCACCAGATACGACAGCACAAATTCGCCTCGCGCAGAATTAGGATCAACTCCCACCGCGTTCATGCCCGCGCGCGCCGCAACTGCAAACGGTACCGCCAGAAACACCAGTCCTGGCGCTTTATCCGAGTAGTAGTGCCCGCGAAAATGAGCTTTGTCCTGAGTGTTGTCGGCGTAAGCATCGATCTGCAGAGTATGTCGCTCAATGATTGCGCGCAGCAGATCGAAGCGCGAGTTCTGGTTCCACCCGCCACCCTCGTAGAAATACAGGAATGACAGGAAACTCACTGTGCCGAGCAACCAGGCAGATTTCCAGAGGGGGGAAGAACTCTTCGGAAGGCGGCTCATGCGATTGTTCCTGCCGAGGCCCAAACGGAGCTGCAATGACGAAGCCGCGTGCTGACGCACGCGGCTTCGGATTTCGAACTCGCGTTACTGTTGTGCCGCTGCCAGCAGAGATTCCGCCACAAGCTTTTTTGCTTCCTCCACCGCGGCCGCCGGGTCCTGGGCAGAATTGGCCGCAGCCATCTTGTTCTTCAATCCGACATATACGGCGTCGTACGAAGTGTCACCCAGGTTCTCGACCCGGTGTTTGAATGGAGGAT
>Ga0157372_10008134_pt1 | contig 11152 bp, 10 predicted proteins | sample C55metaG_FD_115307 | JGI IMG/M metagenome (GOLD analysis project Ga0157372, IMG submission 115307) | Corn rhizosphere microbial communities from Kellogg Biological Station, Michigan, USA - C5-5 metaG | ecosystem: Host-associated > Plants > Roots > Rhizosphere > Soil | place: USA: Michigan...
AACGTGATAAATACAATAGTCCTGACGTAATTAATTTCATATCCAAGGTTCATAAAGTAATGATATATAGAAAGTACACCTATTGCAATGATCGCTCCCTGTATTAAGCTTACAAGCAATTCATTCCAGGTAAACATGGTTTGTGATCTTTCACGGGGAGGTAATGTCATTATATCCTTATCGGCAGGTTCTCTTTCATAAAAGATAGAGCATGTAGGACCCATGATGATTTCAAGAAATATTACATGAATTGGAGTAAAAATGTTAGGAAATTTCCATCCTAAAATTACAGGCAAGGCTGCTGTCAGGATTATAGGGGTATGAATGGATATAATATACCTGACAGCTTTCTTTAAATTATTAAAGATCTTTCTACCCTGGTAGATAGCTTCAGTAATTTTATCGAGATTGTCATCTGTAAGAATAAGATCAGATGCTTCCCTGGCAATGTCTGCACCCTTACTGCCTACTGCAATGCCAATATGTGACGATTTTAGAGCTGGTGCATCATTTACACCATCTCCCATCATTGCTACAATTTCGCCATTTGCTTTTAAAGCTTCTATGATCTTTAATTTGGCATCTGGAAACATCCGTGAAAAAAGGTTTGTAGATGCTGCTATTTCTTTTAATTCAGCTTCCGAATAATGCTGTATTTCTTCGCCTGTTTTATTATTTTTGAACTCCCTTAATCCAACTTGTTCTGAAATATTTATTGCAGTTTCAGCATAATCACCTGTAATTAGTTTTATCTTAATTCCTGCCTTGTACCATTTTTCCAATTCGGCATATACCTGGGTTTTGGGTGGATCATAAAGAGCCAGGAGGCCTGCAAACTTCCACTCAAAATCATCCTGGCTTTGAGGGAAATCGTTATTAGTTGATATGGCGGAGCATACTCCTAAAACCCTGTATCCCTGGCAAGCCATGTCAATCACTATTTTACGGATTTTAGTGATACTGTTTTCATCGAGCCTGCACACTTTAATTATTCTTTCGGGGGCACCTTTCCCCGCCACCGTTTTTATATCAGCATGGCCGTGCACATGTGTCATCATTGGAGGGTAGCCGTCCAATGGATATTCGTGTGAAATTGAAAAAGCGCTATCAGCATCTCCATCATTAGTTTCCTGGTATGCATTAATAATTGCTTTTTCCATGGCATCAAAAGGCATTTGTTCGCTTGCCAACCTGGCAAAGTGCAAAACAGGTGTTTCATTTTTAGTTAGCTGTTGTACATCCAGCACTTTATCGCTTTTATAATCGTAAATTAATTTTACTGCCATTTTATTTTGTGTTATGGTGCCGGTTTTATCCAGGCAGATAACACTAACCGCCCCCAGGTTTTCAATAGTTGCTGGCTGCCTGGTAATGATGCCAAGTTTAGCCATATGAAAAGCACCCAATGCCATAAAGGAAGAGAAGGCCACAGGAATCTCTTCAGGAATAACAGACATGGCTAATACCAGTCCAACTAAAAGGCTCTCCGCCAGGCTACCTGTCTGGCGGTAATTGATAAACCATATAAGCAGGAATGCCATCATACTAAATGCTGCCATTCTTTTCACAAAGGTGCTTACCTGCTTTTGCAATAAGGTTTTAGATGCAGGTATAGTTGTAATTGATTTGCCTAATTTGCCCAATGTAGTATCATTGCCAATTGCTGTGACCCTGGCATAGCACCATCCGGAATTGATGGTGGTTCCCTGGTAAAGTTTATTGTCTTTTGTATTTGAAGATTTATTTACAGGAAGTGATTCTCCCGTTATAATAGATTCATTGATGGTAAAATCATTGGCCTGCATAATAATGGCATCTGCAGGTATGCGACTCCCCTCTGATAGATACATTACATCACCTGGTAACAGATCAATGGAAAAGATCTCGGATTCTTTACCCTCGCGTATCACTATAACCCTTGGTTCGGTAAATTCCCTGAGTGCGGCTAAAGCATTAGAACTTTTCGTTTCCTGGTAAAAAGAAATAGCAGAAACAAATAACATTGCTGCGAGCATAAGAAAGCCTTCCCTGGATTCGCCAAGAATGAAATAAAGGGCGCAGGCCACCAATAAAATGATGAACATGGGTTCTGAAATAATTCCCCATGTTAAGCGAAGTAAATTGCCTGACTCTCCTGACTGAAAAGCATTCTTTCCATATTTCTTTTGAAGGTCTGGAATTTCCTTTTGGGTTAAACCTTTAACTATTCCATTAAAAGAGACACTATTCAAGTATTAGTTTTTGTTAAGGTAACCTAAACGCTTTTTCTAAGTGCTGATGGTCGTCAGATTTTATAATGATTCCTAGATTAAAGCTGTTATCAATGGTAAAATGATATCAATTCTGCTATTAACTGACAGCCATCATTGATAGGCATTTTTCTATTTAATAATTTGTTACAGGTTTAAAAGGGTATGAAAAATATTATTGTGTTTCTTATGATTTCGGGGTGGTTATTTATTTCATGCGGAACCACCACTGCAATAACCAGTACTTGGAAAGCGCCCGATGCGGCACCGCGCACATTTGATAAGGTAATGGTGCTGGGATTGATTCGGGATGCAGATAGAAGCATTCAACAGAATATGGAAAATCACTTGGTAGGGGATCTTAAAGAATTAGGTTATAATGCCTATTCAGCGCTTGAAGAATATGGTCCTAAGGCTTTTGAAAATTTAACCGAAGAACAGGCAAACCAAAAGCTTAAATCGAGTGGTTTTGATGGAGTGCTTACTATTGTTTTATTAGATAAGAAACAGGAAAGGTATTACGTGCCGGGCAGAGTGATATACACTCCATACTTTACTTACCATACCCGTTTTTGGGGATATTACAGAACAATTTATGAGAGAATAGAGACTCCTGGTTATTATAGTAGTTATTCAAAGTATTTTTGGGAAAGCAACCTTTATGATCTGAATAAAAATATGCTGCTATATTCTATTCAAACCCAATCTTTTGAACCTTCTTCAAGGGAGGAATTAGCGCATGAATATGGAAAACTAATAGTTAAGTCTTTAGTTACTAATAATTTATTGATCAAACAAACCACTGGCGGAGCTAAAGCAATGTAGTGGTAAACCTTGTTTTTATTTTATAGATTCTATCACACATATCGTACTGGGCGCATGTATAGGGGAGGCCCTGCTGGAGAAAAAGCTGGGCAAAAGAGCTATGTTCCTGGGAGCTTTAGCTCAAAGTATCCCTGATATTGATTTCATTGCTGCTTTCTGGAACGATCCTGCCTCTAATTTGCTGGTGCATAGGGGATTCACACATTCCCTTTTTTTTGCTGTTATTGCAGTCTCTTTTTTTGGTTTGCTTGCTGAGCATTTTCATCGAAGGCATAAGGTTGGTTTTAAAATGTGGGTGGTGTTCTTTTCGGTAGAAATTGGTGCTCATTTATTCCTGGATCTTTTTAATAATTATGGAATGGGTCTATGGGAACCATTTAACCATTATCGTATTTCCTTTAATGTGATTTACGTTGCTGATCCTTTTTTCTCTATTTGTGCTGGTTTGTCATTTTTAATGTTGTTATTTCTTAAAAGAAAAGACAGGCGTAGGGCTTTTTGGTGGAAATTCGGGATCACAATTCCAGCTTTTTATTTGTTGTACTGTGTTTTCAATAAACTTATCATTGATACAGAAACAAAGTCAGCACTTGCGAATGAAAAAATAGTGTATAACCGGTATTTTACCACGCCCACCCCGTTGAATAACTGGCTTTGGTATGTGGTTGCAGGCGACAGTAAGGGGTTTTATATAGGATTTCGTTCCGTTTTTGACAATGATGAAAAAATGAACTTTCATTATTTTCCAAAAAGGGATTCATTGTTGGGTTCTATAAAAGACCATGAAGAAGTTCAAAAGCTGCTACGGTTCTCCCAGGGTTTTTATACAGTAGAGAAATGGAATGATACGCTTGTTTTTAATGACCTCCGCTTTGGACAGATTGTTGGTTGGTACGATCCAAAGGAGCATTTTGTTTTTCATTATTTTCTGCAACATTCGTCGGATGATAACAGGCTTGTAGTGCAAAGGGGAAGATTTGCTAATTGGAATATGAATACTACGAGGTCATTGTGGAGGCGGATAAAGGGAGATTAATTTTCATGTTTAAAATAAAACGTAGAAAGATTTAAAACAATTCTTATGATCTCATAGGAAGTTTTTTGCAGGAATCGCCTGAATAAAGTTGCATTGGTTTCAAAATTTTTCCTTGTTATCTGGATACAATCATTTTTTATAATTTCTTCTAATATCCCGTTTACTGAAATGACGAAGGGCCGATTTCGAACATCTACATTTATTTCACTACTAGCATAAGCGCTAATATTATTTACATTGAAAGAGCCTATTGTCATCCAGTGATTGTCTGCTATGGCCAGTTTTGCATGTAAGACTGTTGGCTGGTATTCATAGATCTCTATATTATTACGAAACATCCAGTCATAGAGATAGCGCTCAGCATATTTTGCAAGCATTACATCGGATGGGCCGGCCAGTATCACCTTTATTTTTACCCCCCTTTGTGATGCCTTATTCAATTGCCTGCGTAATACATGACCCGGCAAAAAATAGCTACACATAATAGTAATGGATTGCTCGGCATTGTTGAATAAATTGAAGTAACTTCTCCAGATCTCATGTTTGCCCTTTACCCAGTCATTTTGCCTTAGTCTTACAGAATAATGCATATCCTTAGGTATCTTGTATGAAAAGTCTTCCATTGGAACCGGATCTTTAAATAAAGATTCAGTTTTCCAATAATTTAAACTGATCTTATTTAATTGTAAAGCAACTTCTCCTTCAATTAGCAGCGCATAATCTATCCAGGCGGGAATTCCATTTATATCATTATACCTGTCTGCTATATTAACTCCTCCTACAAATGCACTATACCCATCAATAACTATTATTTTCTGGTGCATTCTACGACCAAAATAAAAATGCTTACTCCTGAACAATGGTTCGAAAAATCTAAAATATATTCCCGCATTGCTGATCTGTTTTATAAAAGATTTGGATAAGCCTTGAGATGCATAGCCATCTACCATCAATAATACTTTTACTCCTCTTTTTGATGCATTCATAAGCGCATCTGCAATCATTAGCCCGGTGGTATCATCCTCGTAAATATAGATTTGCATTTGTATGATCAGCTCTGCTTTATTGATAAGGGCAATCAACTTTGAAAAGTAATCCTTTCCACCACGTATCAACTGGATGTGATTGTTATGGAGGTAGTGGTTAGTATTTTTTTTACGGGAAGACATTAGGGTATAACCCTTTTAATTCAAATTTATTTTATAGCTAAGCTATCATAGGTGACAGCCATCATTGGTTTTAATGACAGCGCTCATTGTAAAGTGTTTTAGGTCTTACTTAATTTGCTTTAAACCCTTAACCTTTATGTTCACCCCCGCGCCGTATATTATTGATACAGATTACAGGCAATTGGCATTTGTGATTATCTCAGTTTTGCTAATAGCTTTTGGGTTTAGATATATAAAAGATATTATAGTTTTTGTACTCGATCAATTATATAGATTATTCATTCAGGAAAACCCAATATTATGACACTCGAAATCAAGAAAATATCCTGTATTAAGGATATCCAATCGCCATTCAGCAAAGAATATCCATATTTAAAGATTGAGTTTTTTGACATGCCGCATAACTGGGGGGAAACAACCAGGAAAGCGCATCGTTATTCATCCGGATTTAAAATATCTGCAATTGAAACAAAAAAGCATACTCAAAATATGATTCATTTTAATAGATGGATGAAAGCCGGGGAGGTGGAAGAGCAAATGAAAGAGCAATTTGGGTTGTTTACACAAATATATCGCCGGAATGGCTATTCATGGGTTGAAACAGCTGGTACGGATGAGCTGTCTCTTGATGAACTCAATGAAATAGGCAAAAAAAGCGTTTTGAATTATCGTAATAATTTATGGATAGAAAGAGAGATCCTTTTATAATTTTTCTTTGGTGATTTATATCATTATTTCCCTTGACGAGTTTCATTTAAAAACAGATTAAAATGTCCAATATTTGATTGTCAAACAATCAAATGAACTTCTCCGAAACATGGCGGGAATATTTTAAGGAAGTTGGTGCTATTTCACAATTTACTTTACGTTTTTTTCAGCAAAGCTTTAAACCAAGAAATGAATGGGGTGAGTTTATTCGCCAATGTTATATAATTGGCTATCAATCCTTACCCTTAATTGGTTTAACAGGTTTTATTATGGGTTTAGTGCTCACTATGCAACTGCGCCCCTCTTTAATTGAATATGGCGTGGAATCCCAATTGCCTGCCATGGTTGGAATTGCTATAGTTCGTGAAATTGGTCCTGTAATAACAGCTTTAATATTTGCGGGGAAAATTGGAAGTAGCATAGGAGCCGAGTTAGGATCTATGAGGGTAACAGAACAGATAGATGCTATGGAGGTTTCGGGTACCAATCCTTTTAAATACCTTGTCGTTACCCGGGTTTTGGCAGCAATGGTGATGCTTCCAATTCTTATATTATTATCAGATGCCATTTCATTATACGGATCTTTCATTGGCGTGAATATCAGGGGATTTACTTCTTTTTCTTTATTCTGGAATTTGGTGTTTGACAGGCTGGAATTTGGAGATGTGTTGCCAGCATTTATTAAATCGTTTTTCTTTGGTTTTGCTGTTGGTATCATAGGTTGTTATAAGGGTTACTTTTCAAGTAAAGGAACTGAAGGTGTTGGAAGGTCAGCTAATACAGCAGTAGTAGTTGGATCCATAGTGGTATTTTTTATAGATCTCATTGCTGTTCAGATCACTGATATTTTGGGTTTAAACTAAAACAATGTTAGATGCGTCACCCGATATTGCTCCTGTAATCAAAAAGAATAACAGAATTTCTGTAATTACTATTGAACATCTTAAAAAATCTTTCGGAACTAACATTGTACTAACTGATTTTAATTTTAACCTCTTCCAGGGAGAGAACGTGGTAGTACTGGGCAGATCAGGCTCAGGAAAATCCGTTTTGATCAAATGTATTATTGGCTTGCTTGATCCGGACCAGGGACAGATTACTGTTTTAGGTAAGAGTATACTTGATTTGAATGATGATGAACTGGACCAGGTTCGCGTTAAAGTGGGTTTCTTATTTCAGAGTAATGCATTGTATGATTCTATGACCGTAAGGCAAAATTTAGAATTTCCACTAAGGCGACATTGGATGAAGGTCTCTCAACAAGATGTTGATAATATGGTAATGGAAGCTTTGGAGAATGTTGGCCTGGAATATACAGTAGATATGATGCCTATAGAACTTTCTGGAGGTATGCGTAAAAGAATAGCCCTGGCAAGAACATTAATTTTAAAGCCTGAGATTATATTATATGATGAGCCAACTACGGGTCTGGATGCTATTACAAGCAAAGAGATAAGTGAATTGATGGTAAAGCTGCAAAGGAAATATAATACCTCATCACTCATCATTTCTCATGACATGAAATGTGTGCAATTAACTGCAGATAGGGTGGTAGTGCTGATAGATGGAAAATGTTGGGCAGAAGGAAGCTTTGAAGTGTTAAGACATTCAGAGGATAAAATGATAAGGCAATTTTTTGATTAGATCATGGCAAAAAAAGTTGTTAACCATATTAAACTTGGCGTATTTGTTTCTGCTGGATTGTGTTTCCTTATCCTTTTGCTATATATGATAGGAAAGAATGAAAATCTTTTTGGTTCAACTTTTTTGCTTAAGGCAAGGTTTGAGGATGTACATGGATTGGTCCCCGGCAACAGTGTTCGTTTTTCAGGTATTGACGCCGGAACTGTAAAAGCTATTACTATCCTGGATGATGGTTCACTGGAAGTAACTATGCTAATCCGGAAAAAAATGAAGAGGTATATACGTAAAAACGCACAGGCAAACCTTGGTACTGATGGGCTCATGGGAAATAAGTTGATCAATATAAGCCCGGTTAAGTTTGCAGCACAAGTTGTAGATGAAGGGGATGTGATAGCCAGTGGGAAATCTATAGACACAGAGACAATGATGGCTGTTCTTGATAAAACAAACCAGGATGTAGCCACAATTGCGTCCGGGTTAAAAACTACTGTTCAACGAATCAATTCAAGTGCTGCTTTTTGGGCGATCTTAAATGATAAGACCTTACCTTACAATTTAAGAAGGTCCTTAAATAATGCGCGTAGAACTACCGATGGTACTAATAACCTTGTAAAAGAACTACAGCTTTTAATAACAGATGTAAAATCTGGTAAAGGTTCCCTGGGCAGACTTTTAATAGACAGTTCTTTTACGATAAAACTCGAAGAAGCAGTTGAGAAAATTAAAAATATCGGGAACCAGGCGGATACATTGTCCGGACATATAAATGCATTGGTTGTTAGCATTGATAAAGATGTAAATAATGGAAAAGGAACCGCAAATGCATTATTAAAAGACGAGGGCCTGGTATTAAAGATGAACAGCAGTTTAAATAACATAGAGAAAGGAACTGCATCCTTTAATCAAATAATGGATGCCCTAAAACAGAACTTTTTATTAAAAGGTTATTTTAAAAAATTGGAAAGGAAAAAAAGTTCACAACTGCCCTCAACTTCCTATAAAAGCGATTAACCCTTTAAATTATCAACTATGATGGGTTTTTTAACAGAGGAAGAAATAAAGCATGTTTTGACCTCTAATATTCTGGGAAGAATTGGCTGCACAGATGGTAATATAACCTACGTTGTTCCTATTACCTACTTCTATAACGGTAGAGATATTATTCTGCATTCCAAGGTAGGGATGAAAGTGGAGATGATGCGTGCTAATCCGCAGGTTTGCTTTGAAGTAGATCAAATACATACTTACAATAGCTGGCAAAGTGTGATTGCCTGGGGAAAGTATGTAGAAGTCCATGAACCAGCAGAGAGGGAAGCTCTTATGAAATCCTTTGTTGAAAGAATGCTTTATATGAAAATGAGTGTCACTGCGTTACCGCCCGAACAATTTCCCTTTCGACTTCACCCCCGGGAGGAGCCATTTACATTTGTCGTATACAAAATTGTTTTAGAAAAATTGACAGGCAGGTATGAAAGTCCTGAGGCCTGATCAGTGATTCCTCGATTATTTGAGGAATTATATCATGCGGAAATTTAAGAGCGAACAATTGTTTGATGAAAAATTAGGTAATGAGGTTAATACTAGTTTGGAGACTGTTCATTTAAACGTAGGTGTAAATGCATGAAACAACCTTAATTTTGGATATGGGAAATGAAACAAATCCAATTAAGAGAAGCCCGCAATTAACACCGCTTTCAAGAGAACATCATGAAGGTTTATTGTTTGGCTGGAAGATTAAGCAGGGATTAAAAAATGGCACAGATATTAATACAATTGGCCGATTTGTTCAATGGTTCTGGGTATCTCATCTACAGGAGCATTTCCGGTTAGAAGAACAAGTGTTGGCAGCCTATATGCCAGCTGGCGACTTAATGGTGGATCGAATGATAAATGAACACCAGGAGATTGAAGCATTGATACATATTAATGAAAATATTGTAGATGAAGCCAATCTTTTAAACATAGCGGACGCTATTGCAAATCATATTCGTTTTGAAGAAAGAGAATTCTTCCCTCACGCAGAAAGCACTATATCCCTTGAAAATCTGGATAAGATATATGAACAGCTTTCTATAGAAAAAGCGCTCCCTGGCAATTGGAAGGATGAATTTTGGGTGAAGAAGGCGTGATAGGTAATATCACATAAATTCCTGCATTTTCAATATTACCACCTTGCAACAATCTTGAAATTCACTAACCTTGGAGTTAATCGATTGGGCATTGTAAATATGTTGTTTTGAAAATCTTTTATTAACAGGTAAGATATGGTATTAGGCCTGTCAATGAGATTGAAGATCTCCAGGCTTGCCCAAATGTTATCAAAGCTCCTAAATGGAGAATGGCTTCTTCTATTGGATCTTTCTGAGTCAAGCAATAATGCACTAAATCCTAGATCAATCCTTATATATGGTTCTATACGCAAGGCATTGCGGTATTTAATGCTTCCGGGTATATTATAAGGCAGGTTAGATCCGTATAATGAATTGATATAAACCTTTAAGTTTTTGTTTGTTGCCAGGTAATCCTGGAAGAACATCCCAAAGGTGATCATACGGTCTGTAGGCCTGCGTAACCATCCTCCTTCCACGATACTGCTGTCTACTGGTTTAAAGTTTGAGTCCAGTGTATAATTTGTATAGAAATCATTTTCCAGGTTCTCTCTGGTTCTCATCAATCCTAGACTAAGCCAGCTTTCTGCATCTTTTACCAATTCACCAAAAAGCCTCATTTCCACTCCGGCTGCATAGGCTTTAGCCCTGTTTTCACCAAAGTAACGTACACGTACATTATCTATATCATAAGGTACCACATGAGTCATGTATTTGAAATAAGCTTCGGTAGTAAGACGTAAGGGCCTGCCAAGGCCAATAAAATTATAATCTGCACCAATCACATACTGACTGCTTCTTTGAGCTTCCAGTTGAGTATTAACAGTTCCATCATAACGGCGTAACTCACGATAAAACGGAGGTTGGTGGTAGGTGCCTGCCGCTGCCCTTAAAACAATATCTTTTTTGCCAGATGGATTCCAGGATACACCAAAACGGGGAGATACAAGAAGTTGCCTGTTTAGATCATTATAATTGAATCTAATGCCACCATTGAAGGTGTAAGTATTTCCTTTTTGATGGATAACAATATTATCCTGCAGGTATCCATTATACTTATTGATATCCAGGTTGGCGGAGGAATTTAATACATTATTCAGTTGTAGCCGATCAGTTTCAAAAGGTAATGAGTATCCTGCAGAATCCTGGTATTCCCACTCATGAAGTTTATCCCCGATCTTCGTTTTATCGTATCCTAAACCCCATTGGATAAAATGTTTTTTCCACTCATAACTACCTTTGTGTGAAAGGTTATAATCCACAATATTGAGGCGGTTGCGGGCAAAATTCTGGTTAATACCTGCCCCTAATGGATTAACAATAACGCCATAGGATGTACTTGACTTATCAAAATCCCTATCACCAAAAAGATAAGCACCAGCTATATCTATATTTTCCTGCTCATCATTTTCG
>Ga0157372_10008135_pt1 | contig 11152 bp, 10 predicted proteins | sample C55metaG_FD_115307 | JGI IMG/M metagenome (GOLD analysis project Ga0157372, IMG submission 115307) | Corn rhizosphere microbial communities from Kellogg Biological Station, Michigan, USA - C5-5 metaG | ecosystem: Host-associated > Plants > Roots > Rhizosphere > Soil | place: USA: Michigan...
AACCTCGTGCTCGGCGCGTGGCTCTTCATCTCACCTTGGGTGGCTTCAGCAACGCCGGAAAAGTGGCGACGAACGCCTGGATCTTCGGCATCATCATCGCGCTTCTCGCCCTGTCGGCCATCTTCGCCTACCAGAGGTGGGAAGAGTGGCTGACGGCAGCCATCGGCGTCTGGGTGTTCATCTCCCCATGGGGTGTTGGGCGCGGTATCGAACGCGCGCATCCTGTGGAGCTCGCTGGTCGTCGGGGCGTTGCTGGTGATTCTGGCGCTCTGGTCGTCCTCGCTCGAGCACGGATCCGGAGCGATCGTAACGCGCCGCTGACGCGCGAGCCCAAAGTCAGAGCAGAATAAGCGGCGAGGCGGGGTGGCCCATGGGGGGCCCCCGCCTCACCGTTAGGCGGGTTTGCCGGCCGATTGAGCCGCGGAGGCCGAAGCGCGCTTCTTCTCGGCGAGCTTCACCGCATAGATCGAGAGCTCGTAGAGCAGCACGGTGGGCAAGGCGAGAGCGATCTGGCTGATGGGGTCGGGCGGGGTGAGCACGGCGGCGACGACGAACACGCCGAGGATCGCATAGCGGCGCTTCGCCTTGAGCTGGTCGGCGGTGATCAGCCCTGTGCGCGCGAGCAGAGTGAGCAGAACCGGCAGTTGGAAGCAGATGCCAAAGCCCAGGATCAGCGTCATGATCAGCGAGAGATATTCGCTCACCCGCGCGGTGAGATGAATCTGAACCTGGGTATCGCCGGTCTGCTGCATCGACAGGAAGAATTTCATGGCGAGCGGCATGGCGACGAAATAGACGAGCGCAGCGCCGGCGAGGAACAGGATCGGTGTCGCGATGAGGAACGGGAGAAACGCCTGGCGCTCGCTGCGGTAAAGGCCCGGCGCCACGAACATGTAGATCTGGGAGGCGATCACCGGGAAGGCGATGAAGATCGCGCCGAATAGAGCGAGCTTGACCTGGGTGAAGAAGAATTCCTGTGGCGCGGTGTAGATCATCTCGATCGGCGCGTCGGTGCCCGCGGCGAGCCGATAGGGAAACAGCAGTAGGTTATAGATCGGCTTGGCGAACCAGTAGCACACGAGAAAGGCGACGAAGATCGCGAGCAGCGACCAGATCAGGCGGCGGCGCAGCTCGATCAGATGCTCGATCAAAGGCGCCTTGGTGGCCTCGATGTCCTCGTGGGTCATGGGCCCGGCTCCGCGGTTTTCTTGACGCGCTTTGCGCGCGGCGTCTTAGGCTTGGCGGAGGCCCGCTTCTTGCGCGGCGCGGGCTTCGGTTTGGTCTCGGGAACGGTCGCGGCAGCCCCGGCCGATTGAGCATTGGGAACTGAAGGCTGCGGGGTCGGCTTCGGCAGCATCACCGGCTTGTCGATGGGAGCCTTGAGGTCGACCGAGGGCGTATTCTCGCGCACGCTGTCGATCGCTTTACGCACCTCGTCAATCTCGCTTTCGCGCATGGCCTCTTCGAACTGGCTCTGGAAGTCGGAAGCGGCACGCCTGAGCTTGCCGGCATAGTGGCCGAAGCTGCGCATCAGCCGCGGCAGGTCCTTTGGACCCACCACCACGATCGCCACCACGGCGATAACAAGAAGCTCCGACCAACCGATGTCGAACATAGTCGTGATTTACGCGCGCGATTTCGGAAGCGCCAGGCGGTCAATGGCCGCCCTTCGTATCAGCCCGATTTCCGGGTGCGCGTGGCCTTGGCTCTCGCAGGGGTCTTGGCCGGGCGGGCTCCGACTTCCGCCTTGTGCTCGATGACCTTGGGCTCCGACTTGGCAGGCTCGGCCGGCTTCTCCTCGTCCTCGGCCATGCCCTTCTTGAAGCTCTTGATCCCTTGCGCGACGTCGCCCATCAGCTCGGAGATCTTGCCGCGCCCGAACAGAAGCACGAACAGCACGAGCACGATCAGGATATGCGACCAGCTCAATCCCATTTGACGGTTCTCCAGCGCGAGGGCTCGCCTCGCGCGGCTAGAATTCAGCAGCACTATGGCAGCAAAGGCAGTCCGGTCGCAAGCCGCGCTCCGGGGTTATTGTGAAGGGGCCGGCTCGCCGTTCTCCGCCTCGAAGACCAGCACCGCGCTGGCATCGATGGAAACGCCGATCTCCGCGCCTTGCGGCGGAACGTCTGCCTCCCGCACGCGGGCAAGGATCGGGGCGTCCAGCCCCTGCACGGCAAGCTCGACCAGGGCGATGTCGCCCAAGAAGCGGGCGTCGAGCACGCGGGCCGGCACCCCCTTGCCCGGCGCCGAGCAACCGCACGCCGCGCTGGCGCACGCAAACGATGGCGTCGGCGCCATCGGGCAGGCCGTTGGCCAAGAAGCGGCCGAGTGGAGTGGCGGCACTCCCTTGCTCCACGCGGGCGGGAAGCTCGTTCAGGTCAGAGAAGGCGCGCGCGGCGAGGATATCCTTGGGCGCGCGGTAGAGGTCAAGCGCATCGCCGGTCTGTACGATACGCCCTGCCCGCATCAGCGCCACGCGGTCGCCCATGCGCATCGCCTCCTCGGCGTCGTGGGTAACGACGATCGAGGTGGCACGCGTCTCATGCAGGATGGCGAGCGTCTCCTCGCGCATTTTTTCCCGAAGTCGCGGGTCGAGACCCGAGAACGGCTCGTCCATCAGAAGCACGCTCGGGCGGGGCGCGATGGCGCGGGCGAGCGCCACGCGCTGCTGCTCGCCGCCGGAGAGGATATGCGGATATTCGTTGGCATAGTGGGCGAGGCCGACGCGATCCAGCGCCGCATGAGCCTCGGCCTTGGCTTCGCGGCGAGTAAGCGACCTCAGCCCGAAGGCGACATTGTCGAGGATCGAGAGATGGGGAAAGAGCGCGAAGTCCTGGAACATCAGCCCGACGCCCCGCTTCTCCGGCGGAACGAAGCGCTCAGGCCCCCCCACCTCCTGCTCGTCGAGAAGAACGCGGCCTGCGCTTGGCCGCTCGACGCCGGCCGCAATCCTGAGCAATGTGGACTTGCCGCAGCCAGAAGGCCCGAGCAGGCAGAGGATTTCGCCTGGCGCGATGTCGAGGCTCACATGGTCGAGCGCGAGCGTCGCGCCATAGCGGCGCGACAGGTCGTCGAAGGTGAGCCGCGCGGCGAAGCTGACCGCGGCCTTGCCGCGTCCCGCGCCAGTGCGCCGCGCTTTGCCGTTGGTCAGGGCGCGGCCGCGCGCTTTCAGGGCTTCGAACATCGCGCTGATCTAGGCGGTGAAACGTGTTCGGCGCAACCCCGAGCCGTCAACCGAGGCCGGACCGGACCGACGAAAGCCAAATGGCGTAGGAAATTGCCGCCAGCGTCTTGTTCGCCGACACTCAAACCCTGCCATCGAGGGATATGCGCAAGCGATGACCAAGACCACGCCTCACATCAGAGTCCATCATCACAATGACTACCTGATCTCCTTCTACGCAGGCCTGGATCAGTCGGAGCGCCATCTCAAGGAGCGGAATTGGCTCGACGATTCCGCGTTAAAGCTCGGCACAGCCATGTACGCCATCCACAGCGGCGCGGAGGCCGTTGTCTACGATACCTTCGCCAGCGTGGCCCATGCGGAATTCGTGCGCAGCTATCTCGAACAATTGGGGATTCGGAAATTCACCGCGGTCCTTAGCCATTGGCACCTCGATCACATCGCCGGCAACGCGGCATTCGACGACGGCGACATCATCGCCACGTCGCTCACGCGCGCCGCGCTTCTGAGGCACAAGGCCGACATCGAAGCGGGCAAGGTCTGGGGGACGCCGCCCATCGCGCCGCTGATATTGCCCAACATCGTGTTCGACAACCACCTGGAGCTCCGCGTGGGAGAAATTGAGCTCGAGCTCCGCCGCATGAACATCCACAGTATCGATGGCTGCGTCGTCTATCTGCCGCGTGACAAGTTCCTGCTCGCGGGCGATACGCTCGAAGATCCGCTAACCTACATGATCGAGGTGGAGAATCTCGCCGAGCATTTAAGGCAGCTCAAAGAGATGAAAGGTTGGGATATCGCCAAGATCCTTCCCGATCACGGCGACCCGGACATCATCAGAGCAGGCGGATACGACAAGACCTTGATCGATGCGACCGTGGATTACATCACCCAGATGCTGTCGAGAGCCCACGATGCCAACTATCTGGACGGCTCGATGGAAGACTATCTCGCCCACTCGGCGGCGAAGGGCTGGATCAGGCCCTTCGAGCCCTACCGGGAGGTGCACGAGCAAAATCTCAAGCTCGTCCACGACTATTGGAAGGACAAGACGCTGCCGGAGGTCGCCCCCTAGTCAGGCGGGCTCGCCACTGCCTTCGTCCTCGGCGAGAGGCTCTGCCGCAAGCGGCTCGTCCTCCAAAGGCTCCTCGTCCTCGCGGAGGTCGAGAGCGTCATTGGGATTGGGCATGGAGAAGCCGGGTGGCAGGTTCGAATCGAGCAGGCCCGCGCCCTTGAGCTCGTTTAGCCCCGGCAGGTCCTGGATCTGGTCGAAGCCGAAGTGCTCGAGGAAGCTCGCCGTGGTGCCGTAGGTGACCGGGCGTCCCGGCGCGCGACGGCGTCCGCGCAACTTGATCCAGCCGGTTTCGAGCAGAATATCGATGGTGCCTGAGGACGTGCTAACGCCTCTGATCTCCTCGATTTCGGCGCGGGTGACCGGCTGGTGATAGGCGATGATGGCAAGCGTCTCAAGCGCAGCCCGCGACAGGCGGCGCTGCTCGACTGCCTGCTTCTCAAGTAGGAAGGAGAGATCATCCGCCGTGCGGAATGCCCATTTGCCGGCGACCTTCACCAGATTGACGCCGCGCGCGGCATAGAGGCTCTGCAGCTCCTCGAGCAGCGCGATCATGTCCTCGCCCTCGACGAAATGCTGGGCGAGCGCCGCCTCGTCGAGCGGCTCTGAGGCCGCGAACAGCAGCGCCTCGACGATGCGCAGCTTCTCCCGCCGGTCAGTCGACTGCAGCGCGATGACATTGGAGGGAAGCGGCAAGAGAAGCCGCGGGCCGCCGCGCTCGCGCTCCGTCTCGTCTTCCGTCATGACCGGTACCCTACTCAATTGGTTCGCTGTCATTCCCTCCCCCTTAGCTGTTCCTCGCTAGGCCTCATCTCAAGCGACCCGCATGCGCCGGCGGATCAAGAGCGGCGCAAACGACTTCGCTTGCCGGATTTCGAGCGCGCCTTCGCGCGTCATCTCAAGCGTCGCCGTGAAACTCGACGCAAGCGCGGTTTTTCTCAGCTCGGGCTCGACCAGAAACTCGGCGAGAAGTTGGTCGAGCGGAGCCCAGTCGCAATCGATACCGAGCAGACGCTCAAGCTCGGCGCGCGCCTCTTTCAACGACCACACCGTGCGCTGCCTGATTTGCCAGGTGCGGATTGCGGTGCGTTGCCGCTGCTGCGAATAGGCCTTGAGCAGGTCGTAGACATTAGCCTCGTAGATGCTCTTGCGGGTGATGCGGATGGGCTCTGGAGTCCCGCGCGCGAACACGTCGCGGCCGAGCCGCTTGCGCGTCATGAGCTGCGCCGAGACTTCACGCATGGCATGCAGGCGCTTCAGCCTGAAGGCGAGGAGCGCGGCAAGCTCGGCCCCGGTGGGCTCACCTTCCTCGTCCTTCTCAGCCGGAAGCAGGAGCTTCGATTTGAGAAAAGCGAGCCAGGCCGCCATGACGAGATAGTCGGCGGCGACCTCAAGACGCAGGCGGCGCGCCTCGGCGATGAAGTCGAGATATTGCTGGGCGAGCGCGAGCACGGAGATCTTGGCGAGGTCGACCTTTTGCGTGCGGGCGAGCGCGAGCAGAAGATCGAGCGGGCCTTCGAAGCCCTCGACATCGACCACCAGCGTGTCACCAGGCCCCGCCTCGAGCCGCGGGTCCTCGTCCTCCCAATCGGAGATCATATCCGGCCCGCCTGGCTCTTCGCTCATCGGCGTCTCGCGCGCGCTCATGCCACCCTCGTGCCTGCCGCCTCGGTGACGAGCGCCATGGCTTCGGCTTCATCGAAGGGCTGCGGCTTATGGAAGAGGCTTAGTGCGCGCGCAAAGCGCTCGGCGGCAAGTCCCTCGAGCGGCGGCACCGCGCCCGCTACCTCGACCATCTCCTTGAAGTCGCCGCTGCAATGGAGCGCGACATCGCAGCCCGCCTCGATCACTGCACGGGCGCGCTCAGCGAAGGGGCCACCAAGGGCTTTCATGCCGATGTCGTCGCTCATCAGAAAACCGGTCAACCCGATGAAATCACGAATCACTTTCCTGATTATAACTGCCGACGCGCTCGAAGGTCGCGCAGCATCGAAGGCCGTCAGCAGGACATGGGCCGTCATGGCAAGCGGCGCTTCGCGAAGCGCCTGGAAAGGGCGGAAATCGACGGCTTCGAGCTCTGCCGCTGAGGCGTCGATGCGCGGGAGCGCAAGATGGCTATCGGCCTTCGCCCGCCCGTGGCCGGGCACGTGCTTGATCACCGGCAGAACGCCGCCGGCGAGACACCCTTCCATTACCGCGCGTCCAAGCGCGATCACCGCCTCGGGATTGGTCGAAAAGGCGCGATCGCCGATGATTTCGTGCGCGCCTCTCTCGGGCACGTCGAGGACGGGCGTGCAATCGACGGTAATGCCACAGTCGTGGAGCTCCTGCGCCATTAGCCGCGTTCCAGCGAAGGCGGCCTTCTTCGCCATCTCCTGGTCGGTCTCATAGAGCAGGCCATAGCAGCGGGCGGGTGGCATGTTCCGCCAATGCGGAGGGCGAAGCCGTTGAACGCGGCCTCCCTCCTGATCAACGAGGACCAACGCGTCGTCGCTCTCGACCGCCTCATGGTAAGAGCGGACGAGTGCCCGGATCTGCTGAGGCGACTCGCAGTTCCGCGCAAACAGGATCAAACCGCAGGGCCGTTCCACGGCGAAGAAACGCCGCTCTTCGTCGCTGAGCTTCAGCCCGGCGCAGCTTGAGATGAAGGCTTTGAAGTCCACGACGCGGGGTAACGTGCGTCGCGCCTTCCGGTCAAGGGCGCTCGGTGCGGTTCCGCTCTCTATTGCGCCGTCACCAGGCAGTCAGGCAGGCCTTGCGACTTCAGCTGCGTGCAAAGCTTCGCGGCCGCCGCCTTGTCGGCGATCGGGCCGATGCGCAACCGGTACCACACGCCTTTGGCGCCTAGGTCAGCCTTCTGCACCATGGGCCGGTAGTTGGCGAGCAGCGTCGGATATTTCTGCTGCATGTCAGCAAAGCTCGCGAGCGCCTCGGTCTGGTTCTTCTTCGACCCGACCTGGACGACATATTTGGTCGGCGTGGCAGCAGGCGTGATCGAAGCGGTCTGTGTCGCCGGCTTGGGCTTCGCTGCCGGAACCGGCATGTCAGCGGCCTGTTGTGGAGCCGCAGCCGCGGCGGCAGCAACCGGCGCAGGCGCCGCGGCCGCATCGGCGGCAGGAGCTTGAGCAGGAGCCGGGCTAGCAGCGGCAAGCTGCATGTCGGTCGGCGCCTCGGCAGGCGCGGCTCCGGCAGGCGGCGCCATGACTGAGCCGTCAGGGCGCACGACCATAGTCTTCACCTTACGCGGACCGCCGTCGGCGGCATTCGGATCGTCGACGGCGGCGACCGTCGCAGGCGCCGAGCTATCCACGGCTTGAGTGGTCGGCGGCGCGCCAAGATCAGTCGGTGCAGCCGCGCTGGCGGTATCGGTGGAAGGCGGCAAGGCAGGAACGGCAACGTCCTCCTGGCGCGGTACGAGATGGTCAGCCTCTGGCTCATCGCCGTTCTGCAGCCGATCGTAGATCAGCTTGTTCTTGTGGGGGAAATCCTTGCCGCCAGGATCGTCGGGCGCCTCTTTGACCGGCCGCACATCGGCCGTGACGACAGGAGGCTGGTCCCCTGCGCCAATGCCGCCGCCGCTCTGCTTGTAGGCGAAGGCAAGGGCACCGCCGAGCGCAATCGCGCCAAGCAGGGCGCTCCCGACCATGAAGGCGCTGCGGCCCTTGATCGAAAAGCCTAGCTTGGAACGGGCGCCAGGTGGCGGAAGCACCTGACCCTCATCGAGAAAATCGGCATCCACGCGCTCGCTTTCATAGAAGTCCTGAGCGCCCCGGTGCGGGGTCTCCATCGAGCCGAGAGCTATCTGCGGCGGCTGATCGTAAAGCGCGTCGAAGGCCTGCAACTGGCGGCGAGGATCGCTCGGCGGAACGTCCCCCGAATGCGAGGGCATTCCGTAATCGTGTGAAGGCTCCTCGGTGAACGTGCTGAAGCCGTGATCGACCTGGGGTTGCGCCTGGGCATAACCGCCGCTGTCCGAATCGGGACCGTGCTCTTGAGGATCGAATGAGGACTCGGAGAAGCTCGCATCCTGGAAGTTTGAATCGAAGTTCGGCTCGGGGAAGCTCGCATCGGCGAAGCTCTGATTGCCGAAGTTCTGGTTGTTCCCGAAGTTCGCGTCGGCGAAATTCTGATCCGAGAAGCCCTGCTCGGAGAAGCTTGCGTCCGCGCCGTTCCGGCCTGGGAAGCCTGCATCAATGAAACTCTGGTCTCTGAAGGATTGGCTCGGAAAGGCCTGACCGCCGTTATAGCCAGAGTTGGAAAAGCTCTGGGGCGCCGCCGGCTCTACTTCCTGGAAGCTCGGCGAGCGCACCTGCTGACTGGCATTGCGATAGGCCGTCTGGAAATCGGAGGCCTGGTAGCCCGGTGTCGCGGTTTGCAGATGTGAATAGTCCGGAGCGGCAGAGGGTTGCGAGCTCTGATAAGAGGGCGTAGCGGCCGGTTGCGGGCTTTGATAGGACGGGACAGAAGCCGGATAGCTCGGCTGGCTTGGTGCTTGCGGATAAGAGCTCTGGTAATTCAACGGCGCTTGGCTTGGCGCCGGCGGGCTCGGCGTATAGGAAGAAAAGCTTGGCTGGGTGGGTTGCGGAGCCGGCTGACGCTGCTCGTTCCCACGCGTTACCGGCGTATAGTTCGGCATCTGCGCAAACATCGGACTGCTGCCACCAAACATTGGCCGCTGTCCCGTAGCCGGCTGACCCGGCCTTCCCCCTCCATGCGCCATAGGTTTTACCTCGCTCGGTTGAGCTTTGAGCGCGTTGTTGCCCCAAGTCTGTGCGCTTGGAGCCTTTCCCACACTCGCTGTGCTGGCGAAATCTGACTGTGACCCCGGGTTCGGACCGGCCTTACGGCCATGCCCGTCTTCTCGCGTGGACATGGTACTTCCCTCAAACCACCCCCCGCCCCGGTTCAGTCTCAGTGAAGCTCTTGTAAGGCTTCAACGCCGAGAATCCCCAAACCTGACGACAAAACACGCTTCGTGGCCGCTACAAGGGCTACACGAGCACGCGTTAACTCTCGGTCATTCTCGTAAATAAATCGTAATTGTGGCAAGTCTTTGCCTCGGTTCCAGAGGCCGTGGAAGTCCGCCGCAAGATCATAGAGATAGAAGGCAATACGGTGCGGCTCATGGGCAATTGAAGCGGCCTCGACGACCCGGGGAAACTGCGCGAGCCTCCGGATCAGGACGATCTCGGCCTCATCGCTCAGCCGGTTTAGGTTGCTTCCAGCCAACGCCCCCTCCGCTAACTCGAGATCGGGGAAAGCTTCCCGAACGTTACGCAGAACGGAACTCGCCCGCGCATGGGCGTACTGGACATAAAACACCGGGTTATCGCGCGATTGCTCGGTGACTTTGGCGAAGTCGAAATCGAGCGGCGCGTCGTTCTTCCGGTAAAGCATCATGAAACGGACGGGGCCTGCCCCCACCTCGTCCACGACCTCCCGGAGCGTTACAAACGTCCCGGCCCGCTTCGACATCTTGACCGGCTCGCCGCCCCTAAACAAGCGCACCAGCTGGCAAATCTTGATGTCGAGCGTGGCCTCGCCTTCGGTGAGCGCAGCAACGGCAGCCTTCATGCGCCGGACATGTCCACTGTGGTCGGCGCCGAACACGTCGATCATGGTCTTGAAGCCGCGCTGGAACTTGTCGCGGTGATACGCAATGTCGCCGGCAAAATAGGCGTAAGTGCCGTCCGACTTCACGAGGGGCCGGTCCATGTCGTCGCCGAACTCGGTGGAGCGGAACAGAAGCTGCTCGCGATCCTCCCAGTCTTCGTCGACTTTGCCCTTGGGCGGCGGCAGCCGGCCCTTGTAGATCAGGCCGCGCGCTTTGAGGTCGTTGATGGTCTCCGCGATTTCGTCGCATACACCTTCGCTGAGCGACCGTTCAGAGAAGAAGACGTCGTGATGGATGCCGAGCGCAGAGAGGTCGTCCTCGATCATGGCGAGCATCGCTTCGAGCGCAGCAGCGCGCACGATGGGCAGCCATTTCTCCTCGGGCATCGAAAGAAGATCCTTGCCGTGCTGGGCGGCAAGCTTCTCGCCGACGGGCTTTAGATAGTCCCCGGGATAGAGGCCTTCGGGGATTTCGCCGATCTTCTCGCCGAGCGCCTCGCGGTAGCGCAGGAAAGCGGAGCGGGCGAGCGCATCGACCTGAGCGCCAGCGTCATTGACATAATATTCGCGCGTCACCGCAAAGCCGGTGGAGGCGAGAAGATTGGCGAGAGCATCGCCAAATACCGCACCGCGGGTATGGCCGACATGCATCGGACCGGTCGGGTTGGAGGAGACATATTCCACGTTGATCGCCTCGCCTTTGCCGATCGCGCTCTGGCCATAGCTTTCGCCCTGTTCGAGCACCATGCGCAGCACGCTCGGCCAAAAGGCGCGCGACAGAGTGAGATTCACGAAGCCGGGGCCTGCGACCTCGGCTCTGTCGACATAGGAGTCGGCGGCAATAAGTGGCGCGAGACGCTCGGCCAACGCGCGCGGCGGCTTGCCGGTGACCTTGGCGAGAACCATGGCGGCATTGGTTGCGAGGTCGCCGTGCGATGCATCCTTGGGAGGCTCGAGCGTGATGGCCTCGATGCTCGCCTCAGGCGGCACGACGCCGTCATGCTTGAGCTGCTGGACGGCGGCGAGAACGCGCCCCTGAAAACCTGCAAAGACGTCCATGGCAGCTCCGGCGGATGGAGCGCGACTAACGTAAATCAGGGGTCGCGTCAAACAGCCGGCGATGCTCGGCGAGCGCATAGCGGTCGGTCATGCCGGCTATGAAGTCCGAGACGTGGCGGGCGTAGGCGCGCGTGCCTGGTTCTGGCGCCTGCTCGCGCCATTCGGGCGGGAGCGCCACGGCTTCTTTGAGGTAACGCTCGAAGAGCTGCGCCACGACCCTC